>Ga0066793_10000013_pt1 | contig 49450 bp, 46 predicted proteins | sample PersoiDNA2013189_FD_83876 | JGI IMG/M metagenome (GOLD analysis project Ga0066793, IMG submission 83876) | Permafrost soil microbial communities from the Arctic, to analyse light accelerated degradation of dissolved organic matter (DOM) -... | ecosystem: Environmental > Terrestrial > Soil >... | reverse complement strand
TTTGAAGAGAAGGGCGTATCCACCGAAGAACGCGAACCAGATGCCGACGGCGGCGATCAGGGTGGCGACGATCAACCCCAGCCACTCGCGGGCGTCCCAGTCCGCGAGGCCCCCGGAGCCGCGTCGCTCGCGCGCCCGTCCCTCCACGGCCGCGTCCGCTGTCGAGTAGACGCTCGCGGGCGAGACGTCGGCCAGCATGGTGGTCTCGACGGGCACACCAGGCAGCGACATCGTCAGCGCCGCGTCAAAAGTCTGGTCGGCTATACCTCCGGGAGCGCCCGCGAGGGCGGACCCGCAGTTTTTGCAGAAACGCTGGTCGCGGGGGTTCGCCATCCCGCAACGGTGGCAGAACTGCTTCTGGTCCTTGAAGTCCGCGGTCACCCCCGTTTGATGGATCTCCGAAGCCTCCGCGGCCGGCTGTTGCGGTTGCACGGACGAGGGGGGTTGGCCGGGCTGCGGAGCCGGCGCTGCCTGCGCAGCGGTGTCGGCCTGCTTCTGACTCGCTGCCTGCTCCTGAAGATTTGCCTGCTCCTCTTCAGCTTCCCACGCGGCCGCAGCGGCGGCAGCGGCCTCTTTGTATGAAGCTACGTCGCCGACCGGCTCCCTGGTGATGCGGCGGGTGGGGGCGAGGCGCGCGAATTCATCGTCGTCCACTGGCGTGAACGTGTCGGAGCCGGACAGCATCTCCTCAGGGACGTCGGACGATTTGACCTTGTCGAGGTCTTTCCCGCACTTCATGCAGAAGCGGGCTTCATCCGGGTTCTCGATGCCGCAGAGTTCACATGTCTTCAAATACTACGCTCCAAGGGATGTTCCTGAACAAGCGTTGAAAATTACCGTATTCTACAACAAAGCCGCCAGGCGGCGTCACCCGGCTCCTCATTTGAAACAACTCGGGTAGTGGTCTATCCTTACCGCGATAACGCTTAAAAGGAGGCATGAACCATGCAGATCATAAGCTTGAGGGAGCCGTGTTACGTGCAGGCTCCGGGAGATGACATCAAGCACCTGCCCGTGGAGCTGTGCCGGCAGATGTTCGGGTGGGACTCCGCGTGCCAGGCGCTCGAGATATTCATCAGACACGAGATACCCAACGTCAAGTTCTACGCGGTCGTGGCGGTCAAAGTCGAAGGCATCACCCTCGCCGCCCGCGGAGAGCTGGGGATGCACCACTACTTCATCCCATGGAGCAACATCATCGCCCTCCACGGCCATATCGCCACCTGAGCCTGGCCGACCGGCCGAAGGGCCGGAGCCGTTCGGGCAGGAGCCACATTGAGCGAGATCGGGATCGTCGCGGACATCCACGCCAATTTGCCGGCGGCCGAGGCCGTCTTGAGGCACGCCGGTGACCTGGACGCATGGTGGTGCGCCGGCGACACCGTCGGCTACGGGCCTTTCCCCAACGAGTGCATCTCACTGGTCTCGCGGCTGGAGGCGGCCTGCGTGGTCGGCAACCACGACCTGGGCTCGATAGGCGCGATATCCCTGGAGCGCTTCAACCCCGACGCCCGCCTCGCCAACGAGTGGACGCGCGGCGTGCTTGGCGAGCTCGAAGCCGCCTGTATCGCCGGGCTCGCGACGGCCCGGAGCCTGCTCCACGACGCCGCCCTCCTGGTCCACGGGAGCCCGCGCGACCCCGTGTGGGAGTACATCCTCTCCCCTGAACAGGCTTACCGCAGCTTCCTCAAACTCGAGAACCGCCTCTGCTTCCACGGGCACTCGCACTCTCCCGCGGTCTTCAGCTGGCCGCTGGAAGCGCAGGAGTCCGGCGACCGCGACGCGCTCGAGTTCGCAATGCCGTCCGACGCCCTCCAGATCGAGCTGGAGGAAGGCACCAGGTATCTGATCAACGCAGGTAGCGTCGGGCAGCCGCGCGACGGCGACCCGCGGGCGTGCTACGTCACCTTCAGGCCTGAAGAGGGCGCGCTCTCTTTCCACCGGGTAGAGTATGACGTTCAGAGCGTGCAGAAGAAGATGGAGGAGGTCGGGCTACCGGTTTTCCTTTCATCGAGGCTCGCGGTCGGGAGGTGAGGAGCGCGGGCAGTTGAGAAAAAGCGTGGCTGACCGGACGAACCAGTAGTAGGTTTGGAGAGTCTAAACTCTCAGGTATGATAAACTTTGGCGCTCCCGGAGAGCCTTCCGGCCGTTATACACAGTGAGCCATCAGGCAGCGCGTTCCGGAGCCTTGTGAACACCAGGAGAAGCGATGCGGAAGAGCAGATCGATCATCGTACTGTCTATAGCGTGCGCGGCGCTCATCGCGGCGGCGGTCGTATTGCCGGGTTGTGGGAAGAAGAGCGACACCGCGGTGGACCCGACCGAGGGCCGGCCCGAGTCGGTCACGGCGTACGAAGCCACCCAGTTCACCAAGCCGGCGGCTGACAAGTGGCAGTCCGACAACTGGATGATCCAGGTGCGCAGCGGAGACCCGGACGGCTTGGGGCGGGACGGCAAGGCCAAGATCTGGGAGGTCTAATACTACTCTCCCACACCGGAAACGGACTCTCAGATGTTCGTCATCTACAACCGCGGCAACGTCTGGCCGAACGCGCCCGGGGAAGCCAAGGGTGGAGACACCGGCCAGGAGACTTACAAGAAAGAGAAGCCGAAGGAGAGTTTCCGAGTCGACTCGCCCGAGGCTTACACAGTAGCCTTCCGCAACGGCGGGGGAGACTACCAGAATACGCACTCTGACGCCAAGGTCGATGCGGTCCTGCGCTGTAAGGCCGACTATGACGCCGTCGGCGAGAAGACGCCGGCACCCAGGTACCAGTGGATATGGGACGTCTCCTACCGGGTCCCGACCCCGGGCTCCGAGGTCCTCCATGTCCTGGTCGACGGAATGAACGGGGATTTCATCACCAAGACGACGGCGCAGCCGGGGTCCTGAGCGCAGCCGACCGCCTCCCGCGTGACAGGACAGCGACGGCTTCAACCGCGACGTGATCCCGTTTGTGATATCCTATCCGCGTTGGAATCCCGTGTTTAAAGTGCCTCCTTCCAGGCCTGGGAGGGGGTACAGTACACAAGGGACACAACGCATTGCTACATCGCCGAGGCGAAGTTGTGCTCGGGAGCGCTTCGCGGGCGTGGCGCATCACGCGGACTTCTATTGTTACTGGAGGGAGATTATGGCGCAGGAAATGAAGCTCTTTACATCCGAATCCGTCACGGAGGGACACCCCGATAAGGTGGCGGACATGATAAGCGACTCGATCCTCGACGAGATAATCGGGACAGACCCGAACGCCCACGTGGCGTGCGAGACGTTGGTGACGACCGGACTGACCGTTGTGTCCGGCGAGATCACTACAGACGCCTATGTGGACATGCGCAAGGTCATCAAGGAGACCGTGCGGGACATCGGATACACCAGGCCCGAGTTGGGATTCGACTTCGAGACCTGCGGCGTGATGATATCCATCGACGAGCAGTCTCCCGACATCAAGCAGGGGGTCGACTCCTCCCTGGAACTGCGATTGGGCAAAGCCAGCGACGAGCAGCTCGACGCGCAGGGGGCCGGCGACCAGGGAATGATGTTCGGCTTCGCGTGCAACGAGACCGAGGAGCTCATGCCCATGCCGATAATGCTCGCGCACAAGCTGGCGCGGCGCCTCGCCGACGTGCGCAAGGCTGGCATAATCCCTTACCTGAGGCCGGACGGCAAGAGCCAGGTCACCATCGAGTATGACGGCTACAAGCCGATCGGTATCCGCACCGTGGTCATCTCGGCGCAGCACAACGACGGCATAGATATCATGGGGCTCATGAAGCCGGACCTGGAGGAGCACGTGCTCAAACCGGTGATCCCGGAGGAGTGGCTGGCGCTGAAGCCGCAGTTCCTGGTGAACCCGACGGGAGCCTTCGTCACCGGCGGGCCGATGGGAGACACCGGCCTGACGGGGCGGAAGATAATCGTCGACACTTACGGCGGCATGGCCCGCCACGGCGGCGGGTGCTTCTCCGGCAAGGACCCATCGAAGGTCGACCGCTCCGCGTCTTACGCGGCCCGCTACGTCGCGAAGAATGTGGTGGCTGCGGGGCTCGCCGACAGGTTCGAGATACAGCTCGCCTACGTCATCGGCAAGGCGCACCCGGTCTCCATCTCCTGCGAGGGCTACGGTACCGAGAAGGTCCCGATCGAGCGGATAGAGGAACTGATACGAGAGGTCTTCGACCTGCGGCCGGCGGCCATCATCCGTGACCTCAAACTGCTCAACCCCATATACAAGGCGACCGCCGCGTACGGTCATTTCGGCAGGGACGAAGAAGGATTCACCTGGGAGAGGACGGATAAAGCTGCTGTACTCAGGCAGGAAGCGGGACTCTAGGGGGACTTGCACTTGGCGCTGAAGATCAGGAAGCTGGGCGACCCTGTTCTCAGGGAGCGGAGCCGTGAGCTCTCAGAGATAGACTCCGACGCTCGCAGCCTCATCAAGGAGATGTCCGATACGCTCTTGGCCGAGCCGGGGCGCGTGGGGCTCGCCGCCCCGCAGGTGGGAGTCCTCAAGCGGCTGTTCGTCTACGACTTCGGTTGCGGCCCAAGGTGTATGGTGAACCCGGAAATAGTCGAGGCCGAGGGTGAAGAGCAGAACGACGAAGGCTGCCTCAGCCTGCCCGGCATCTACGTGAACGTGGAGAGGCACTCGAGGGTGGTCACGAAGTGCGTGACGCCTTCCGGCCACAATGTCCTCATCGAAGCTGAAGGTTTTCCCGCCAGGGTCATGCAGCACGAGTGCGACCACCTTGACGGTGTCCTGATATTGGACCGGTGCGACAGTGAGGAGAGGAAGCGGGCCCTGGAGGAATACCAGGAGCTCGAGATCCGACGGGCGATGCCAGGCGCCTGAACCCCCGGAGAAGGCTTGAGGGTCTTATTCTTCGCAAGCGACAGTTTCGCGATCGAGCCGCTCGAGAAGCTCGCGGCGAGCACTCACTCTGTGCTCGCACTGGTGAGCCGCCCGGACAGGCCCGCCGGACGCGGCCTGCGCACCGTCCCCACCCCGGCGGTAACAAAGGCACGCGAGCTCGGCATCGAGGTCTGGCAGCCCGAAAACCTTTCCAGGCAGTGCTTCGGCGGCTTCGTCGACGGCGTCGAGTGGGACGCCGGGGTCGTGGTCGCGTTCGGCGGGCTCATCCCGCGCTGGCTGCTGGATGTGCCACCACTCGGATTCATCAACCTTCATCCCTCACTCCTCCCCAGGTACCGTGGCGCGGCGCCGATCGAGCGCGCGCTGATGAACGGCGCAAGCATAACCGGTGTGACTACGATAATGATGAACGAGCGGCTTGACACCGGGGACATCCTCGAGCACCAGGAAGTGCCCATCTACGACGACGACAACTCGGGGGTCCTGGGCGCAAGGCTCTCACACGCAGGCGCAGGAGTGCTGGCAGCTACGCTGGATGACATCGAAGCGGGCGCCGCGTCCCCTGTGGCGCAGGAAGAAGACAAGGCGACCTACGCCCCACCGCTGAAGGCGCCCGACGCCGAGATCGACTGGGACCGGCCGGCGGAGTCCATCGATCGTCTGGTGCGGGCGATGAACCCCTCGCCCGGCGCCTACACCTGGTTCAGAGGAAAGCGGGTGAAGATATGGGCGGCGCACGTGACCGAGGTGCCCCCGGAAGACGAGCCCGGGACCATCATGAATCTGGGCAAGGAAGGCTTCCTTGTCAACACCGGCTCGACTGGCATCCAGATCGTGACGTTGCAGCCTGAGGGCAAGAACAGGATGGGGGCTCCCGAGTTCTCGCGCGGCCAGCGCCTCTTGATCGCCGAGAGCTTCGACAGCGGCGTGGAGGATTAGCGGCGTGGAAACGGACACCGGCGGAGCCCCGTCCCGCATCCTGGCCCTGCGGATATTGCTGGACTACCAGCAGCGGGACGTGTTCGTCGGCTCGCTGCTGTCATCGGCGCTCGAAGGGTCGGGACTGGACCGCCGCGACAAGGCCCTGGTGACGGGCCTGGTCCAGGGCACCGTCCGCATGAAGCTCACGCTCGACTGGGTGCTCAAACAGTTTTCCAACCGTCCTCTTGAGTCGCTCGACCCCGGCGTGATCTGGGCGTTGAGGCTCTCGGCATTCCAGTTGATGTTCATGTCGGTCCCCGGCTACGCCGCGGTGGACATGGCCGCCACGGCGACCGCGGAGGTTGTGGGGCAACACGCGGTGGGCTTCGTCAACGCGGTGATGCGGGCATTCTCGCGGAGCTACGAGAAGATAGCCTTCCCCGATAGGGAAGAAGACCCGGCCGGATACCTCGAGACGCGATATTCACATCCCAGGTGGGTCGTCGAGATGTGGATACGTGAGCTCTCCTTCGAGAAAGCCGAGGCGATCTGCGAGGCCGACAACGTCGAACCCCTGCTGTCTCTTCGAGCCAACCTGCCGCGGGTGAGCAGGGACGATCTGGCGGCGTCGCTCGCCTCCAAGGGCATCGACGTCTCGGCGGGCGAGATCACGCCGGAGTGCCTCAAGGTCAAGGGGACCGGGCCGGTCGGCGACCTGGAGGAGTTCAGGGGTGGGCTTTTCGCCGTGCAGGATGAGGGTTCTCAACTGGTGGCGCACCAGGTCGGCCCCGATCCGGGGATGAAAGTCCTGGACCTCTGCGCGGCCCCGGGGGGCAAGGCGAACCACCTGGCGGAACTGATGGGAAATGTCGGCTCCGTGGTGGCCGTCGACGCGAACCCGGCCCGGCTGGCACTGGTGTCGGAGGCCGCCGAGAGGCTTGGCAACACCATAGTCAGCACAATGGAGATGGACGCCAGGAGGGCCAGCGCATGGTTGGACGCGTCTTTTGAACGGGTCCTGCTGGACGCGCCGTGCACAGGGCTCGGGACTCTTGCGAGGAGGCCGGACGCGCGGTGGCGCAAGAAGCCCGAAGACGTTGACAGGCTCGTTGAGCTTCAATCGCAGTTGCTGGCGGAAGCGGCGAAGGTGGTCGCCCCCCACGGTCTGCTGGTCTATTCGACCTGCACCATCTCTCACCGGGAGAACGCGGGCGTCGTGGCGGCGTTCATGGAGAATGTTCCGGGGTTCGGGGCGGAGCCCGCCACGCTCAGGGGCTGCGAAGTGATGCCCCACCTGCAGTTGTTCCCTGATACGGACCGCTGCGACGGGATGTTCATGGCGGTCATGAGAAGGCTGCATTGACCCTGCATCGCAATCGACTGTCCTGTATCATCATTACCGTGACAAGGGATTTGCCGTGAACGACGAGAGCATAGCCTTCTGCGGCGACGGGTCCGATTACTCCGCGTCCCTCGAGGAGGGGCTGAGGGACCTCGGGCTCACCGTCCTGGGCTTTGAAAAATCAGATGACCTGGAGACGGTGCTGGACGACAGCTTCGCCGCGGTCCTCATCGTGAGCCCGCACGTTCACCAGGCCCGCGCCGCCAGGAACGCCATGCAGAAGGTCGGCGGTTGGGCTTCCAGGATCCCACTGATGGCCGCACTGAGGGATGCCGGGCTCCTCTCCGAAATTGAGACGCTCAAATACTTCGATGATTTCGTGGTCAGCCCCGGAACGGCACTGGAGGTCGTATCACGGGTGCGGATCATGGGCATCAGGAGAGGCAGGGAAGGCAACGTGATGGCCTTTGACGACCTGGTCATCAACATGGACGCGCACCAGGTCGTGCTCGCCGGCAAGCCGCTGGACCTGACGTACAAGGAGTACGAACTCCTCAAGATGCTGGCGGCGACCCCGGGCCGCGCGTACACCAGGGAAGAACTGCTGAAGAGCATCTGGGGATACGACTACTTTGGCGGGACGAGGACGGTGGACGTCCACATCCGGCGCCTGCGGGCGAAGATCGAGACCTCTCGCCAGTACATAGAGACGGTCCACGGAGTAGGCTACCGGTTCACCGGCAAGTAGCGGCGAGGGACCCCGGCCATTGTTCCTCGAGCCGGGTCCGCTCCCGTCCGGCTGATTTACAACTATTTCACGGCTATGAAACATTTTGGAAACATCGCCTCTCTACAATTGCGTGGAAAGGCAACGCTGATAAGGAGGAACTATGGTATCAGGCCCGGACAACGACTACGTTCTGGAAGCGGTGCGCGAGCACGACGTGAAGTTCATACGGCTGTGGTTCACGGACATCCTCGGCTTCCTGAAGAGCTTCGCCATAACCAGGGAAGAGCTCGAGGAGGCACTGGAAAACGGCATGGGCTTCGACGGCTCGAGCATCCAGGGCTTCGCCAGGATCGACGAGAGCGACATGATCGCCCAGCCTGACCCGTCGACGTTCGCCCTGCTGCCCTGGCGCCCCAGCGGCCACAGCGCGGTTGCGAGGATGTTCTGCGACATCCTCGAGCCTGACAGGAGCCCCCACCAGGGCGACCCGCGCTTCGTGCTGCGGCGCAACCTGAAGAAGGCGCAGGAGCTCGGATACACCTTCTACGTCGGACCGGAGCTCGAGTACTACTACTTCGCGAACTCCGAGCCCCCGCCGGTGACACTGGACCGGGGCGGCTATTTCGACCTCACTCCGCTTGACGTGGCGAGCGACCTCAGGCGCGAGACCGTCCTCACCCTCGAGGAGATGGGCATCGGCGTCGAGTACTCGCACCACGAGGTCGGGCCGAGCCAGCACGAGATCGACCTGCGCTACACTGACGCGCTCCAGATGGCCGACAATGCCATGACCTACAGGCTCGTCGTCAAAGAAGTTGCGATCAAGCAGGGCGTCCACGCGACGTTCATGCCCAAGCCCCTGTCCGATGAGAACGGAAGCGGGATGCACACGCATATGTCCCTGTTCAAAGGTGACAGGAACGCGTTCTTCGACCCGAAAGACCAGTACTACCTCACACATGAGGCCAAGGCCTTCATCGCGGGGCTGCTCAAGTACGCCCAGGAGTTCTGCCTGGTCACGAACCAGTTCGTGAACTCCTACAAGCGGCTGGTGCCCGGCTACGAGGCGCCGGTATACCTTTCCTGGGCGCAGCGCAACCGGTCCGACCTCATCAGGGTGCCGACCTACAAGCCCGGCAAGGAGAACTCGACCCGGATCGAGCTCCGCTCGCCCGACCCGGCATGCAACCCGTACCTCGCCTTCTCGGTCATGCTGGCCGCCGGCCTGAAAGGGATCGAGGACGACCTGGACCTGGAGGCCCCGATCGAGCGAAACATCTACGAGATGCCGGAAGAGGAGCGCGAGTCCCTGGGCATCAAGAGCCTCCCCGAAGACCTCTGGGAGGCCATCAAGCTCGCCGAGAACAGCGAGCTGCTGAAGGAGTCCCTGGGCGAGCACGTCTTCCATTCGCTCATCACCGACAAGAAGGTCGAGTGGGAGAAGTACAGAGCTGTGGTGACCGAGTACGAGCTGAATAACTACCTGCCGATCCTGTAGAGCAGGCGTAAACATCGCGCCCCGTCCGACCAAGGGCGGGGCGCTTTCCTTTGACGACTCAACTTTTCGGGGTCAGGTCCTTTTTCTCAAGTCGGGCAGGCATTTGTGGGGAGCGGGTGTCATGCCGGGGGGACGCCGGCGCTATGGAGCTCGACGGATATCATTGCGCGGGCAGTCCCCGATGCGCTTTCGTAAAGGTACGGGCCCGTATGCCCGTTTGGTGTCTGTGCTAAAATGCGAAAAGTCGACTGGCAGAGTAAGGAAACGGGCGAAAGTGGACGATTACGTGTTCTTCTGGGGGTGCACCATCCCCGGCAGGTATCCATTCCTCGAGAAGTCTCTCCGCCTCCTACTCGAGAGGCTGAGCGTGAGGTACTCCGAGATCGAGGGCTTCACGTGCTGCCCGGAAAAGTTCCTGGTCGAGACCCTCTCCGAGAAGGCGTGGTACCTGACCGCCGCGCGCAACCTGGCGCTCGCCGAGAGGGAAGGCAAGGACCTGCTCGTGGCCTGCAACGGGTGCTATGCGACTTTCCGATCGGCGATAGCGGCTTTTCACGCCTCGAGCGAGCTTCGCAACGAGGTCGCCGAACGTCTCGCGGAAGTCGGCCTGGAGTACAACTTCCGCACCTCCGTATACCACGTGATCGAGGTGCTCCACGACAAAATAGGGCCTGACGTCATCGCGCGGAAGGTCGTGGCGCCGATGGACGGCCTGACGGTCGGAGTGCACAACGGCTGCCAGTTGCTGAGGCCGGGCCCGACCGTGAGGCTCGACGACGCGGCGAGGCCCGTCAAGCTCGACAGGCTCGCCGAGTGTCTCGGGCTCGAGAGCCTCGATTACCACTCCAAGCTCATGTGCTGCGGGGAGGCGCTCGGGCGCTCCGGCAGCCCGGAGGAGTCGATGGCCAGCGCCCGCTTGAAGCTGTTCGAGCTCGAGCAACTCGGGGCCGACGCCATCGTAGTGGTCTGCCCGGCGTGCTTCGGGCAGTTCGAGACGCAGCAGATGGTGATAAAGAAGCACCACGAGACCTTGAACATACCGGTCTTCTACTACTCCGAACTGGCGGCGCTCGCCCTGGGGTTCGAGCCCGCTGAGCTGGGCCTCGACATGCACAGGATCGACGTGCAGCCGTTCTTCGACAAGTGGCGTGAGGTCAAGCGCATACGCGAGCTGGTCCCACTGGAGTTCGACTACGCGTCCATGGCGCGCTGCGTCGAGTGCGAGTCCTGCTCGAACGACTGCCCTGTCACGCAGGTGGATGAGAGCTACGCCCCGCACGACGTGATCCGGAGCATTCTCGCCGGCGAGGCCGAGAGCGTAATAACGGGTGAGGACATCTGGAAGTGCCTCGAGTGCGGCACCTGCACCGAGCTGTGCCCGAACAGCTTCGGCATGGTCAAGGTGATGAAGGAAGCGAAGCGCATGGCGCTCGAGCGCGGGCTCGGCCCGGCGGAGACGAGGCAGGGGATCGAGATGTTCCAGAATGCGGGCGTGCTCGGGAAGGCGCGCGAAAGGGCCAGGGCGAAACTCGGCCTGGGGCCGGTGGCGGAGCCGGGCTCCGACGAGCTGGCGGAGCTCTTGAAGGACACCTTCAAGGGGAAGGGTGAGTGATTGTGGCATTCGGTGACCAGTACAGGGAGTGGAGAGTAGATACCTGCAAGGTGCCCGCGGCCTGCGGCCTTTCCGGCATCATGAGCGAGGACGGCAACCTCATGGCCGGAGACCAGATAATCGAGTCCATGCGGAACATCCACGACCGTGGCAACGGGCTGGGGGGCGGCTTCGCGGCCTACGGGATCTACCCCGACTACCCGGACCATTACGCGCTGCACATCATGTTCGAGGACAGCGCCGGTAAAGTCGCCTGCGAGTCGCTGCTCGAGGAGAGCCTGGAGGTGGCGGCGGCCGGCGACCTGCCGACGCAGCCGTCCCCGGCCATCGTCAACGCTCCCATCCTCTGGAGGTACTTCGCAAAGCCGCGCGGCGAGCTGGTGGAAGCTGCGGGCCTGGGCGATGACGACTTCATGGTCCGCCTGGTGATGACCATCAATACCACCGTTCCGGGGACCTTCGTGTTCTCGAGCGGAAAGAACATGGGCGTCTTCAAGGCGGTGGGGTTCGCCGAGGACGTGGGCGAGTTCTTCAAGCTGCCCGAGTACCAGGCTTACACCTGGATAGGCCACGGGCGTTTCCCGACCAACACCCCCGGGTGGTGGGGCGGCGCGCACCCGTTCAACATCCTGGACTGGGCGGTCGTCCACAACGGAGAGATCTCATCCTATGGGATCAACAAGAGATACCTGGAGATGTTCGGATACGAATGCACGTTGCTTACTGACACTGAGGTCATGGCGTACCTGTTCGACCTGCTGATACGCAAGCACGGCCTCCCGCTGGAAGTGGCCTGCAAGGTCCTGGCCGCGCCGTTCTGGAAGGACATCGACATCGACGAGGACCCGGGCGAGAAAGAGCTCTTCGAGTCGCTGCGGATGGTCTACGCCAGCGCGCTGGTCAACGGGCCGTTCGCGGTGATCGTCGGCTTCTCCCGCGGCATGCTCGGTCTGAACGACCGTATCAAGCTGAGGCCGCTCATCGCCGCGAGGAAGGACGACCTCCTGTACGTAGCGAGCGAGGAGGCCGCGATCAGGCAGATATGCCCGCGGCCCGACAAAGTGTGGGCTCCCAATGCCGGGCAGCCAGTGATAGGGAAATTGAAAGGTGATGTCTGATGCCGGGCAACCTGGTCACGAGCGAGTTCCTGGTCAACGTCGACCACGAGCGCTGCCGCAGGTGCAAGCGCTGCATACTCAACTGCGGCTTCGGGGTCTTCGATTTCCAGAGCATGACCACAGCGGACTCGTCCAAGTGCGTGGCGTGCCACCGCTGCGCGATATTCTGCCCGGAGGAAGCGATAACGATAGTGCGCAACCCTCTCGCCTTCCGGGAGCACTCCTCCTGGGACGTCGACAAGCGCAAGGCGATCTGGAAGCAGGCCCAGACGCCGGGCATGATCCTGACCGGCATGGGCAACGACCTGCCGTGGCTGAACGTATTCGACCACCTGCTCATCGACGCCTGCCAGGTGACCAACCCGTCCATCGACCCGCTGCGCGAGCCGATGGAGCTCAGGACCTACCTCGGGCGCAAGCCCGATAGCCTGAAGGTCGAGAGGTCGAACGGAGAGTTCCGGCTGGAGACAAAGGTGGCGAACAACATCAAGCTGGACATACCGATAATGTTCAGCGGCATGTCCTACGGCTCGGTGAGCCTGAACACCCACCGGGCGCTCGCCATCGCGGCGGAGAAGCTCGGGACGGTCATGAACACCGGAGAGGGAGGGCTGCACAGAGAGCTCTACCCGTACAAGGACCACATCATCGTACAGTGTGCTTCCGGCAGGTTCGGGGTGCACTCCGAGTACCTCAACGCGGGGGTCGCGGTCGAGATCAAGGTCGGGCAGGGCGCCAAGCCGGGCATCGGCGGGCACCTCCCGGGCGAGAAGATAGGGGTCGAGGTCTCCGGGACGCGCATGATACCCGAGGGCACCGACGCGCTGAGCCCTGCGCCGCACCACGACATCTACTCGATAGAAGACCTGAGGCAGTTGATCTACGCGCTGAAGGAGGCGACCGGGTACAAGCCGGTCTCCGTGAAGATCGCGACCGTCCACAACGTCGCGGCCATCGCGAGCGGCATCGCCAGGGCGGGGGCCGACATCATCTACCTGGACGGCTTCAGGGGTGGCACGGGCGCGAGCCCGGCGGTCATCCGGGACCACGTGGGGATCCCGCTCGAGATAGCGCTGGCGGTGGTCGACCAGCAACTGCGGAGCGAAGGCATCAGGAACTGGGTGTCTATAATCGCGGCGGGCGGCATAAGGTCGAGCGCGGACGTCGCCAAGGCGATAGCGCTCGGGGCGGACGCGGTAGGCATCGGCACCGCGGCCCTGATAGCGCTCGGATGCAGGCTGTGCCAGAAATGCTACACCGGCAACTGCTCGTGGGGCATCGCCACCCAGCGCCCCGAGCTGACCGGCAGGCTCGACCCGGACTGGGGCGCCGAGCGCCTGGTCAACCTTGTCAACTCCTGGAGCCTCGAGCTCAAGGAGATCCTGGGCGCGCTGGGGGTAAACGCAATAGAATCACTCAGGGGAAACAGGGAGCGCCTGCGCTCGCTGGGGCTGGACGCGAGCACGACCGAGATAATCGGCGTGAAACCGGCGGGAAGGTAGGAGATGGCAAAGAGCGCTAAGCAGACCGACAACTGCAAGATTCTGGACGCTGCCGGCCTCTACTACAGGGAACTGAACAGCATGATACGCGAGCTGGCTTCTAACGGCTGCGCGGAGATCGTGCTCGACGGGGTAAACGGACAGCGGTATATCGCCGACGGGCTCCGGGAGAAGGTCCGCATCGTCATCAACGGTGTTCCGGGCAACGACCTCGGCGCTTTCATGGACGGCCCCACGGTCATCGTGAACGAGAACGCCCAGGACGGCGTCGGCAACACCATGAACAGCGGCAAGATAGTGGTCAAGGGCCACGCCGGTGACGTGATCGGGTACGGGATGCGCGGCGGCAAGGTGTTCGTCGGCGGCAACGTGGGCTACCGGGTCGGCATTCACATGAAGTCGTACAAGGACCAGGTGCCCATCATCGTCGCGGGTGGCCGCGCAGGCGATTTCTTCGGAGAGTACATGGCCGGGGGCCTGCTGGTGCTTCTGGGAATGGGTGACGAGCCCGGCCCCGTCGCGGGAAGCTACCTCGGGACCGGGATGCACGGTGGCACCATCTACGTGCGCGGCGAGCTGAAGGAACACCAACTGGGCAGAGAGGTGCGAGAGTTCCCGGTGGATGACGACGACCGCAAGATGCTCTCAGATCTCCTGGCGGAGTTCGCTTCGGACACGGAGATGGACCTCGGCGGCATCGCGCCGGAGGACTTCAAGAAGCTGGAGCCGTTCTCGCACCGGCCGTACGGCAATCTGTACGTGTATTGAGCTGTCTTCCCCCGGCAAGGACTCGAGGGCCCTTGCGCGTAATATTCTAGACAGTAAGCAGGTTGCCGAGGCTCCGGGGGCTTTTCCAATGGGCGCAAAAGTAAAGCTGGCTCCCTCCATACTGAACGCCGACTTCTCCAACCTTGGCGCAGCCATCAAGGCGATCGAGCCTGTCGCTGATTACATACACCTTGACGTGATGGACGGCCACTTCGTGCCGAACATCACTTTCGGGCCGATCGTGGTCGAGGCCGTCAAGAAGATGACCGCCGTCCCGCTGGATACCCACCTCATGATCTACAACCCGCCGGAGTGGGTCGAGACTTTCGCGGATGCCGGCTCGGACCGGATATCGTTCCACCTGCGGTCCTGCCGCGATTGCGAGAGCGTGGTGCGGGCGATCAGGGGGCTCGGGGTATCACCCGGGCTCGCCATCAGCCCGGAGGTCCCGGTCTTCGAGCTGAAGCCATTCCTGGCGATGGTGGACTTCGTCATCGTCATGTGCGTCTACCCGGGATTCGGGGGGCAGAAGCTCATGCCCGAGATGCTCAACCGGGTCGGCGCGATCAAGCGCGACGCCTCTGAGCTGGGCGTCTCGGTCGAGGTGGAGGTGGACGGCGGCGTCAAGGCCCAGAACCTTCCGATGGTGATCGAGGCGGGCGCGGACAACGTGGTGGTGGGCTCCTCGATCTTTGCCTCGGCGGACGTCGGCGCGGCGGCCCTGGAGATCAAGTCGATATTGAACAGCAGCGCCGCGGGCGTGGCGCCCGCCTGACTCACAGCTTCTGGCTCTTCTTGAGGCTGGCGGCTTCCTTCTCCAGCTTCTCGATCTCCGCGGCCGTCTTATCCGCCATGGTGCTGAAATCTCTCGCGTCCCCCACGAAAGCCACCGGGTCGAAGTTGGGTGAACTGATAGCGGCAGACCACTTGTCCAGAAAGGCCTTGAGCCTTGAGAGGCCTTCTTCGTTCCGAGAGATGACCTTCTGCTCGAGGTCGACGTATTTCTTGTAAGCAGGCACGTCCTTGAGGCCGTCGACCAGGGCGTACTGCTTTGAAGCGACATTCGCGCCCGTGGAGAGCTCCTCTGCGAGCGACCGGACGCTCGCGGCGTCCTTCTTGAACGCCGTGGCGTCCACCTTGCCGCCGGCGAAGACGTCCGAGAAGAGCGCCTCCACGCTCTTGGTGAGGCGGTTCGAGACCGGCTGGAGCTTCACCACGTCCGCGTCGCCCCGTGACACGTATGCCTTTGCCTGTCCAGTATCCCCCCCGCAACCGGCCACGAACAGGACGGCGGCAAGCAGGGCGCTGATGATGAGGGTGGTCAGTTTCCAGTGATTCAAATGGGGCTCCTTGGACGGAACACTAAAGGTTCTTGTCCGCTTTGAACTGCTTGGCCTGGTTCTCCAGCTTGTTGACCTTGTCAGACAGCGCGGTGAAGGCGGGCTCGAAGTTCTGTTGGATCGAATCGAGCTTGGCCTGGTCTGCGGCGGTAACCGCTTCCTGAAGCTGGGTCAGCAGGGTCTTCAGTTGTGAAGTCATCTCTTTGATCAAGCCATTGAGGTCTACCTGCATACCGGCGTAGGTGGCGTAGTCGGGAACTCCCTTGAGAGTCTTGATCTTCTGATAGGAGGCCTGCGCAACCTCAACCTTCTTGTCTATCCCGTCCAGGAAGGCGTTGAGCCCGTCGACGGCGGCCTTGAACTTCGCGGGGTCGGTGATGTCGCCATATGCCGCTGTGACCTTGCCCGCCACCGGGTTGGAGTCCGCCACGACCTTGGCCCAGAGCAAGTCGGCATTCTTCATATCCGCTTTGGCCTGCGCGGTGTCCCCGCCGCATCCGGCGAGCGCTCCCGCGAGCGTTGCCAGGATGAGGACGGCAAGAACCAGCGCCAGCAACCTCTTCATGCATGCTCCTTTCCACAGGCCCGAAAACATCTGACCGATAGTATCATAAAGGCCCTGCCGCGACTCCCGCCGGATACGCGCTCACGGCCCGCCTTCATCCTTCAGCTTGCTGGCTTTTTCGACCAGCGCCCGGCTGTTCTCCTCGATGCGGTCGAACGATGAGACCCACTCCTCAGCAGTGCGCGAGAGCCCTGAGGCGTCGGGGGCGCCACCCGAAGCCATCGCTTTCGCGGCGGAGGAGAGCTGACCGAACAGGTCGGAGAGCGTGTTCGTCAGCGTAACCGCGTTGTCGAGGATCTCGTTCTGAATATCCAGGTACCTGTCGATGCCGCCGGCACCGCTGTCCGCCACTATCTTCTTTATCTCAGCCTGTGCGCTCCTGACTGAGTCGACGACCTTTTGCGCCTGGCCTTTCATGGAGGCGTAAGTCTCCGAGAGCATCTCGCGCGTTATCTCCGTCCCTTCCTTGATGCTCCGCGCGAGGGCTTTGACGTCGGTCGAGAGCCGGTCCACGTTGCTGTCAACGCTGTTCACGAAACGGTCTGCCTTGTCGAGGACCTGCTGAGTGCTGTTCCTGCCGCTCCCGCACCCCGAAAGCACGAACAAAGCTGCCAGCAAGACGGCGCAGCAGCATACAGCCACCAACTCTCTTGCCGACTTTCTCATCAGGCCTCCATCGCATCTCTTAACAGCATTCGATCCATGTTATTACCGCTCCGGCGGCCCGACAAGGCGCGGGCAGGCGGCACCCTTGTTGTGCCGCGCCAACTTTTGCTATCATCAAAGAATATATAGTCTTCGGGACAGGGTGAAATCCCCGACCGGCGGTAAAGCCCGCGAGCTCGAAAGAGCTGACCCGGCGAAATTCCGGGGCCGACGGTAACAGTCCGGATGGGAGAAGATCTTGCTAACCTGCTGTGCGCCGGTCGCTTCTCCCGGCGCATTCTTTATTCCCGTTGACGCCATGGAGACATGAGACTGATCTCGAGCGGAACAGAAACAATAGCGGGCCTGCCGAAGCCGCTTCCGGGGAGCGACGACGAGCTGCACATGCTGCGCGCCCTCGAGCTCGCCGAGCTGGGTCGCGGGACCACGTCCCCGAACCCCATGGTAGGGGCGGTGGTCGTCTCGGGAGGCAAGGTCGTCGGAGAGGGCTTCCACCAGCGCGCGGGAGGGCCTCACGCGGAGGTCAGGGCGGTCGAGGAGGCGGGGGACAGGGTGAAGGGCGCCACGATCTACCTGACGCTCGAGCCGTGCTCGCACCATGGAAGGACGCCCCCCTGCGCCCCGCTCCTCGTCGAGGCAGCCCCGGCCAGGGTCGTCATCGCCATGAAGGACCCGAACCCCCTTGTCGCCGGAGCGGGGATGAGGGTGCTGTCGGAAGCCGATATCGAGGTAGCGATGGGGCCGTACCGCGACATCGCGGTGCGTCAGAACGAGCCGTACATAAAGTGGATCACCACCGGCCGGCCTTTTGTGACTCTGAAGATGGCGATGAGCCTGGACGGCAAAGTAGCGACAAGGACCGGCGAGTCGAGGTGGGTCACCTCAGATGCGTCCAGGTCCGACGTGCACAGGATGCGGGCGGAGAGCGACGCGGTCATGGTTGGGTTCGGGACCGTCCTCGCGGACGACCCGCAACTGACCGCGAGAGGAATACGGGCGGCCCGCCAGCCCCTCCGCGTCGTGGCCGACAGCCTCGCGAGGACTCCCCTTCAAAGCAAGCTGGCGGACACCTCCGAGGCCCCGACCCTCGTTGCGGTCACGGCTCATGCTGCTGCCACTGACCGCGGCGCCCTGGAGAAGAAGGGCGTTGAGATACTGGAGGCGGGGGCCGCCGAGCGGGTCGAGCTGGACGTCCTTCTCGAAGCCCTCGGCCGCCGCGGCCTCACGAGCGTGCTCGCCGAAGGCGGGCCGACCATGGCGGCGTCGCTGTGGGAGGCAGGGCTGGTGGACAGGCTGGTCTTGTACCTCGCCCCGAAAGTGATAGGGGGGTCGTCGGCCCCCGGGCCGGTCGCCGGAGAAGGCGTGGAAACCATGTCACTGGTACGTGGAGTGGAGATATTCACGGTCCAGGCTATCGGCTCCGACCTGAAGATAACCGCATATCCATCCGGAGGATGATCGCATGTTCACCGGCATTATCGAGGAGAGAGGCAAGGTCATGGAGCTGACGCCCGCCGGGGCGCTCAAGGTCGCGGCGAAACGCGTGCTCGAGGGGACCAGCGTGGGCGAGTCGATAGCGGTCTCGGGCGTCTGCCTGACGGTGGTCGACATGGACGGTTCGTCGTTCACGGTCGATGTCATGCAGGAGACCCTGGCGAGAAGCATCCTCGGCTCGCTGCGGCCGGGCGCCGCCGTCAACCTGGAGAGGGCGTTGCAGGCTGACGGGCGCCTGGGGGGGCACATCGTGAACGGCCACGTGGACGGCGTAGGGACCGTGCGCTCCCGCAAACACCAGGGCAACGCGGTCTTATTCGACATCGCGGTCGACAGCGACGTGGCAAGGTACATCGTGCCCAGGGGGTCCGTGACGGTGGACGGGATCAGCCTGACGGTGGTCGACGCCCGCCAGGGTGGGTTCTCGGTCTCGATCATCCCCCACACGCTCGCCGAGACGACCCTCGACGACGCGAGACCGGGCGCCAGCGTGAACATAGAGGTGGACATCATCGCGAAGTACGTGGAAGCGTTTCTCGCCCGCAGAGGCGGGCAGTCAGGCATAGAAGATGCTCTTGCCCGGGGTGGATACATACTCGGCGAGGGTGAATAGGAGGAGATTGAGATGCCCTTCAGCACTATTGAGGAGGCAATCGAAGAGCTGCAGGAAGGCCACATCATCATCGTGGTCGACGACGAGGACCGGGAGAACGAGGGTGACCTGGTGTGCTCCGCGCAGATGGTGACGCCGGACGTCATCAACTTCATGAGCAAGAACGGGCGCGGCCTGATCTGCATGCCATGCGTGGCGAGCCGGCTGGACGAGCTGGACATCCCTGCCATGGTCGAAGACAACACGAGCGCGCAGGGCACCGCGTTCACGGTATCGATCGGCGCCAAGGGAAAGATCACAACCGGCATATCCGCCTACGACAGGTCGGCGACGGTCCAGGCTGTGATCAACCCGGAGACGACCGCGGCGGACATCAGCAAGCCCGGACACGTGTTCCCTTTGAGGGCGCGTGAGGGCGGCGTCCTGATGCGCGCGGGGCACACGGAGGCGGCCGTCGACCTCGCGCGGCTGGCGGGGCATTTCCCGGCCGGCGTGATCTGCGAGATCATGCACGAGGACGGCACGATGGCCCGCGTCCCGGAGCTCGAGAAGTTCGCCAGGAAGTTCGGGCTCAAGATGATCACTGTGGAAGAACTCATCAAGCACCGAATCGGCTCCGAGCACCTGGTCAAGCAGGTGTCGGAGGCCCGGCTCCCGACGACGTACGGGGAGTTCAGGGCGGTCGGGTACGAGAGCCTCGTCGACAAGACTTTCCACCTGGCGCTCGTGAAGGGCGACGTCAACGGGAAGAAGGACGTGCTTGTGCGTGTCCACTCCGAGTGCCTGACCGGCGACGTCTTCAGTTCCACCAGGTGCGACTGCGGGACGCAGGTCAGGGAGGCGATGCGCATGATCGACGAGGCCGGCGAAGGCGTGCTGCTCTACATCATAGGGCACGAGGGGCGCGGCATCGGGCTCGCCCATAAGTTGCAGGCGTACCAGCTCCAGGATATGGGGCTCGACACGGTGGAGGCCAACATCGAGCTCGGTCTACCAGTCGACGCCAGGGACTACGGGACGGGCGCCCAGATCCTGCGGGACCTCGGGCTCACCTCCATGAGGCTGCTGACCAACAACCCCGCCAAGAGGGTGGGGCTCGAGGGCTATGGCCTGTCGGTCACCGAGCGTGTGCCCCTGCAGGTCGAGCCGTGCGCAGAGAATATACGCTACCTGAGGACCAAGAAAGAGAAGATGGACCACGCGCTCGACTTCGATGACGTCAAGGAGTAGGCGCGAAATTAACAAGGGAGGGACGGACATGAGCACGTTCGAGGGACAGCTTGTCGCAAGGGATTACAAGTTCGGGATAGTGGTGAGCCGCTTCAACGAGTTCATCAGTAAGAACCTGCTGTCCGGGGCGATCGACTCGCTCAAGCGCCACGAGGCCTCTGACGAGAACATCGACATCGCGTGGGTGCCGGGATCGTTCGAGATACCGCTGGTCGCGAACAAGATGGCGGCTTCGGGGAAGTACGACGCGGTGATCTGCCTCGGGGCGGTCATCAGGGGCAGCACGCCGCACTTCGACTATGTCGCGGCGGAAGTGTCCAAGGGGATAGCGCGAGTGGGCCTGGAGACCGGTGTTCCGGTGGCGTTCGGCATCATCACCGCGGATACCCTGGAGCAGGCCGTCGACCGGGCGGGCGCAAAAGCAGGCAACAAAGGCTGGCAGGCCGCGCTCACCGCGATCGAGATGGCCAACCTGATGTCGACGATGTAGGCGGCGCGACTCAAGGCGGCGGAGACATCCATGGGGATGGTTCGCGCCATCTACGTCGAAATTCACAATATCGCATGACAGCCCTATAATTGGGGCAGCGATAGAAAAGTCCGAGGTGGTTCATGACGGCATCCTCATCGGAGTACAAAGAAGGCAGGGCACTGGCGCTCGACGTGCACTCAAGGAGGCGGGCGGACGTCCTCGCGAAGATACCCGAGCACGACACGCCATCGTCCTCGTTCTACGCCTTCATGAAGCTGACCCGCAAGAAGTATTTCATCAACTACCTCGACTCGCTCAAGGGCGCCATCTCCGACGGCGACACCACGGATTTCCTCGGCAACGAGACTTTCCAGAGCTACTCGCATGCGAAGAACGGATACTCCCTGAAGGACGTCCTGTGCGTGCCGGTCGCGGTAAAGACGGCGCTCATCGCAGTGGTGAAGGACATGGTGGAGCAGGGTGAGGCGAGCCCGACGGCCGCCTTCCAGTGTTCTCTCGTCCTCGATGACCTGCTCGGGCAGGCGGAGAACATCCGGGCGCAGTCGTTCACGCAGACCAGGGACGAGGTCATAAAGTTCTACCACGCCTACCAGAAGGACATAGACAGGTTCCCGAGCAACCTGGCGGCCACCCTCGATTTCACCACGCTGATGCTCACCTCCATCAAGAAGTGCATCGAGCTGGTCGACGCCGGCAGGTGCGCGTTCATCACAAGGGACCTGCTCACGAACGAACTGCACGTCGAGGCCTCCAATTTCGACCACGAGAGGGTGTTCGGAGAGGGCGGCTTCAACCTCGACGAGGTCCTCATCAAGCAGCTCGTCCACGACGGCGAAGCCGTGGTGGTGGAGGGGTATCCGCGGACCATGCCGGCGATGTCTTCGCTGATGAAGAAGATGAAGACGAAAGTCGTTCTCATCACGCCGCTGATGGTCCGCGACCGCAACGTCGGGATGATGCTCATCGACAACGTCGAGCGCCCCCAGATGTTCACCCAGGAGATGGTCAACCTGGCGGTGAGGTTCTCCAACAAGGTCGCCGCCGCGATGGAGAACGCGCGCCTCCACGGGAGCGAGCAGCAGAAGCTGAAAGAGACCATGGCGCTCCTGGAGGTCGCGAGGCTGGTCACCTCCACGCTGGACATCGACGTACTGCTCTCCCGCCTGGTCCAGATCACCGCCGACGTCTGCGAGGTCGGCAAGTGCAGCGTGTACATCTACGTCACCGAAAGCGGCCGCTTCTATCCGACGGCCACTTTCGGCGTCTTCCCCGACTCGGACTGGGAGATGGAGCTGGGCGAAGGCGTGCAGCCGGCGGACCTCACCGACGAGGACGTCGAGTCCCTGTTCAACCACCAGGTGGCCATCTGCGAGCCGCAGCTCTCGCCGTTCATCCCGCGCGGGCGCATCGAAGACACCCTGACGCGCTCCGTCGTGCTGGTGCCGATCTTCTCGCGCGAGAACCTGCTCGGCATGGTCGTGCTCTTCTCCTCCAAGGAGGGGGACGAGTTCGAGAGCGATGACCTGAACATGGTGACCGGCATCGCGGGCCAGGCGGCGGTGGCGCTCGAGAACGCGTCCCTGTACGAGGACCTGGAGATGAGCTACTTCTCGACGGTCAAGGCGCTCGCCAGGGCCATCGAGGTCAAGGACCCCTACACCTACGGCCACTCCGAGCGTGTAACGGACTACGCCATGGCGATCGCGCGCAAGCTCGAGCTGTCGGAGTGGGAGTGCCGCAACGTGAAGTACGCGGCGGCCCTCCACGACATCGGGAAGATCGGAATCGCGAGAAAGATCCTGAACAAGCCGGGCGCCCTCTCGGAGGAGGAGTTCGTGCACGTCAAGACCCATCCGCAACTCGGCGACTCCATCATTGAGCCCGTGACTTTCCTGCAGGCGCCCCGGGAGATCATCCTGCACCACCACGAGCGGTTTGACGGCAAGGGGTATCCGGACGGCCTCGCGGGCGAGCATATCCCGCTGGGAGCGAGGATACTCGCGGTGGCTGACTCTTTCGAGGCGATGATGTCGGACCGGCCTTACCGCAAGGCATTGCCCGTCGCCGAGGCCGTCAGGGAACTGGAGCTCAACGCCGGGACGCAGTTCGACCCGGTGGTCGTAAAAGCGTTCATGGCGGCGGTCGCTGAGGAAGAGCTGACGAACACCGGGTTTGCGAGGCAGGAAGAGGTGGCCCCGACCCGGCGCCTTCCTGGCATGGTCTAACAAACCCTGCAAAATAGGGACAGGCACCATTTTGCATTGTTAACATGAAGTGGGATCTCCTAAATCCTGAATTCCCAATCAAGGTCTGCTTGATCCGCTTTTGAAATGACCCTGCTGACTGTTGCGCAACTGATTCTGAGGTACCGGGCAATCTCGGTCATGCTGTATCGGTGTTTGGCATAAGCTGTAACGATGGCAGCTGCACTCCGGTCAGTGTCTTGGCAGCACTCGAAGATCATCGAGAGTGAAGGCCTTCCCCTTGCCCGCTCCAGTGCTTCCGGAAGCCGCTCAAGGACAAAATCGGAATAAAGTCGTCTGGCGTTGGTTGTGTCCTGGTCGAAAACCCCGTGGGCACGCTGGGTGGAAAGGAAGGCAGGTAAAGGTTCTATCCCGGCAAGCGCTCTATAACAGCTCCATCGCCAGTCTTCTGGATGCAGGACAAATCCATCCTTCACAGGGTTCAAGGCGATGTATCTCAGTAGTTCAAGGAAGTGAGATTCCTGCTCCACCAGCGGCGAGTGATAGCGCCCTTGCAGTACATGCCCTGAACACCCGTACTTGCTGTTGAACTTTGTGGTGTAGGCGCCGTTGATGACGTGCATTCCTTCAGAAAGGAAGCCACTCGGTGTCTCAAGGAGAAGGTGATAATGGTTGTCCATGAGGCAGTATGAGTGACAAATCCAAGCGTATCTTGAGATAACTGAGGACAGGAGGTTCAAGAAGTACACCTTGTCACCTGCCTCACGGAAGATGGTTTGCTTATTGTTGCCTCGTGTGAAGACATGATGCAGGGCGTCCGAGGCTTGCAGTCGTGGCTGGCGCATTTGAACAATATTATGCCCTAGCAGTACAAGCATATCAAGTAGGGTGCAAGAAATATGTTGCTGATGCAAAACGGTGCCTGTCCCTATTTTGCATAGATGGGGACTGTGAAGTAGAAAGTCGAGCCACGCCCCGGGTCGCTCTCGCACCAGATCCTGCCGCCGTGAAGCTCGATGATCTCACGCGATATCGCGAGCCCCAGCCCGAAGCCCCCCTGGTCCGCGGAGTCGCCGCCGTGCGCCTGGAAGAACCTGTCAAAGATGTGGGGCAGCGCCGAATGCGAGATGCCCGCGCCGGTGTCAGACACCTTCACCTGGACGAATGAACCGTTGAGCATGGCCCCCACTTCCACCAGCCCGCCAGGCGGGGTGAACTTGATCGCGTTCTCCATGATGTTGATGAGGACCTGCGAAAGGCGGGCCGGGTCGGCGTCCACCGGCGGGAGGTCTTCGCTGATGTTGAGCCGGACATCGATCGAGCCGTCGTTCGCCGCTTCGGCCAACTGCCTGGCCGCTAGTTCGGCGAGGTCGACGAGCTCGGAGCGCTGCGCGCCTGCCCTGCTGCGGCTCGCCTGCAGCCTGGAGAGGTCAAGGAGGTCCTCGATCATCCTGGTGAGGTTCGAAGCCTGCTGCTTCACCACGTCGAGGTACTTCTCCTGGTTGGCAGACAGCGCCCCCGCACGTCCGGCGAGAAGCAGGCTCACGAAACCCGAGATGCTGGTGAGAGGCGTGCGCAGCTCGTGCGAGACGTTGGTGACGAAATTGGACTTCATCTCGTCGACCCTTTTGAGCTCGGTGATGTCATGCAGGACCAGTACAACGCCCGAGACGTTGGAGAGCTGGTCGCGGAGCGGGATGAAGTGGGCCTGCACGGTCATGTGGGTCTCGCCCGAGAGGACCATCTCACCGAAGACGGTGCGCCCATCCAGCGCGGCCTCGACCGCCTCGTTCAGGGTGAGGTGGCCGAGGTCGCAATCCTCGACGACCGTGGCGAGCACCTCCTGCAGGCGGGTGCCGTCAGGATCCGTCTCGAGTCCTAGCATCCTCGCCGCGACCGGGTTGGCCTCGACCAGCCTGCCCCGGGTGTCGGTCAGCAGGAGGCCGTCCCGCAAGGCGCTCAGGATAGTCTCGACCTTGGTCTTGTCATCGAGGGTCTCGGCGTAGAGCTGTGCTTTCTCGACCGCCACCGCAGCCTGGCTCGCGATCGTCGAAAGGATCTCCAGGTTTGACTCCCTGAAAGACCTCGCGGCCGGCGAGAGGCATAGGAGGTAGCCGGTCACGTCCCCGCCCGTGAAAAGCGGGACCGCGGCGATGTTGTGCTTCTTGCCCGCGGATTCGGGGGTGAGAGGCAGCCAGCCGAGGGTGGCCTTCTCCTCGATGACAGCGTCGCCGGCGGCCAGCCGCTGGAACCAGGCGCTCTCAACGGGGACCGAAACGGAGGCCATGTCAGTGAACGGCAGGAGCCCGAGCGCGGCCTTGAGGACAGGCCTGCCACCCTCCATGAGGAACACCAGCGCGCTTTCGGAGGCGAGCATCTGCCGGGCGAGGGCGGCCGTCGTCTTCAGGATCGTGTCGAGGTCGAGCGTATACGAGAACCGCCTGCTCAGGTTGTAGATGCGCGATACATCGCGCTCCTTGTGACGCGAGAGCTCCAGCAGGTGCCGGTACTCGTTCGACTCCCTCGCGTACATCTTCTCGCCCTCGACCACGTAGCAGGACATCATGCCGATGAACACGTAGGTCGCCGCGGACAGGGCGAGCGCGAGCTGCTGCAGTCCCGAGACCCCACCCGTCATGAACGGGATGTAACGGGCGAACCCGGTCAGGAGGGACATCAGGAGCGTGCCTGGATAGCCGTAGTAAGCGGATGCGAAGATCGGTACCGCGAAGAAGAGGAAGCCCAGCAGGCTGTTCCGGTTGCCGGTCAGGAACACGATGGACGAGGTCAGGGCCAAAGAGGCGGCCATGAGGAAGAAGAACAGCACGGGCCGGTATTCGTCGAACGGGAAGAAATGGTTGCCGAGGATTACCAGCGCGAAGGTCGCCATCATGAGGACCACCACGCCGGGATACTTCGGGCCGCTGCTGATGAGCGTATAGGCAAGGGTGGCCACCACGAGGATGGTCCAGAGGAGCTGTATGCCGGGCCGCGCGGTCACGAACAAGAGGTGGCTGATGTCGCCCCTCGCACGGTAGCCCTGTTCGTGGCCGGGCCCGCCCCTGCGAGAAAGTAGGCCGCGATAGTTCATGTCAGTGATCCGAAGTCGATCGGCGCGCCCGCCGCCAGTCCCTATGCCTTCCTGCGGTCGAAGACGTAAACGCTTCCCTCGAGGTCCTTCGCGTATTTCTTCAGCTCAGCCGCGATCCTGCCGATCTGCGCGGGGTCCGTCAGCTCACGGTTATCGTTGTGGACGATGGAGATCGAGATGGTCATCACCGGGAACTTCATGACGTACCCGCGGCGGTCGATCGAGACGATGTAGCCCTTGGTCAGGTCCTCGGGGCTGTAGTGGGTGCGGATGCGCTCGTCGAAAACGCTGATGATCCCCTTCGAAGACGGCCTCCGCCGTCTCGATGGACGTCAGGACGATGAAGTCGTCGCCGCCCACGTGCCCCAAGAAATCGTCTCCCGAGCCGTTCTCCTCGAGAGCCTCCGCCAGCACACCCCCGGTCATCCGGATTACGTCGCTTCCCGCGGTGAAGCCGTAGTAGTCGTTGAAGGCCTTGAAGTCGTCGAGGTCGATGTAGAGGAAGGCGAACTTCCTTCCCGACTCGATGCGCTCGACCAGCGCGCTCTCGATAGCCTTGTTCCCGGGCAGCTCGGTGATGGGACTCATATCGCTGTCGCGGAGGTAGCGCCGGAGGTGCATCTCGATGCGCGCCTGGAGCTCCATGGGGTCGAACGGTTTTGTGATGTAGTCGTCGGCGCCCGCCTCGATGCCCTCCAGCTTGTCTTTGAGCTGGGCGCGCGCGGTCAGCATTATGACCGGGATGTTGCGCGTCTGCGGGTTCTCGCGCATCAGCTTGCAGATCTCGTGGCCGTCCAGGCCCGGCATCATGATGTCGAGCAGGACTATGTCGGGCCTCAGGTTCTTCACGGTGTCCCAGGTCTCGTTGCCGTCGGCCGCCTGGTAGACCTCGAACTTGTGCTTGGGCAGCGCCTCCATCAGCAGTTGCCTCAAGTTGTGGTCGTCATCGGCGACGAGCACTTTGGGTCTGGGTTGCAGCAATTCGGATCGTCCTTTCTGTTACATGAGTATTATCGGTTAGAGAGGCCGGTTTCGCCAGAGTATCGGTCATGTGTTCCGCTGAAACGACAGGCCCCGTATGCTATACTCTGCATACAACAGAGGTAAGAAGGGGCGTAGATGCCGCTCCTCACCCTGCGGCGCCGGGTCCGATACGGAGCGTAAAATGGCAGCCGGCAGGGTTATCCATATCGGATAATGAAGGGTGGCATTGTGCCACCCCTTTTTACTTGCAGGACTAGCAAAGGAGGAGTCGCCATAATTGGAAAGCTGAGGGTCAACGAGTCCATCAGGTGCCCGCAGGTGCGCCTGATATCCGAAACGGGCGAGCAACTGGGGGTCAAACCCATCGAGGAAGCCCAGAAGATCGCTCTCGAGAAGGACCTGGATCTTGTGGAGGTCGCCCCGCAGGGGCAACCGCCGGTATGCAAGATCATGGATTACAGCAAGTTCTGCTACGAGCAGGACCAGAAACAGAAGGCGGCTCGAAAGAAACAGAGCGTCATCGTGGTCAAAGAGATGAAGATGCGACCTAAGATCGACATCCACGACTACGAGACCAAGAAGAAACACGTGGTGAGGTTCCTGAACCAGCAGAACAAGGTCAAGGTCACCATAATGTTCCGCGGGCGCGAGATGACGCACACGGAGCTGGGGCTCAACCTGTTGAACCGGCTGGCGGCCGACGTCAGTGAGATCGCCACTGTGGAAGCGAAGCCCAGGCTCGACGGCCGGAACATGACGATGGTGCTCAACCCGATAGCCGTCGTCGAGCCGAAGAAGGAGTGATCGCATGCCGAAGATGAAGACTCATAGAGGCGCCGCCAAGCGGTTCCGCGCCACCGGCAGGGGCAAGCTGATGCGGAAGCACGCTTTCAACGGCCACCTCTTCACGGATAAGAGCGCGAAGCGGAAGCACACGCTCGACACCCAGAGCGAGGTTGCGCCCGCCGACGACGCGAACATGCGCAAGGTGCTGGGCCTGCCCAACGCGAAGTAGCCCGGCTGTAAAGTAATGAACGTTCCCCCAGGAGAGGGTCGGTTATCATGCCAAAAACCAAGAACACCGTAGCGACACGGCAGCGCAGGAAAAAAGTGCTCAAGATGGCACGCGGGTACCGCGGCCCGAAGAGCAAGTGCTACAGGCCCGCGAACGAGCAGGTGATGCACTCTCTGCAGTATGCCTACAGGGACCGCCGCGCCCGCAAGGGAGATTTCCGCAAGCTCTGGATAAGCAGGATAAACGCCGCCGCGCGAGAGCACGGCATGTCTTACAGCAAGTTCATCAGCGGGCTCAAGAGCGCGGGCGTCGAGGTGGACCGCAAGATCCTGTCCGACATCGCCATCAACGACCCCGAGACCTTCGGGCGGCTCGTCGAAGTGGCGGCCGGCGGCAGCCCCGCCAAGATCCCTGACGCGGTGGAGTCCGCGGGCAAAGCCGCCAGCAAGGCGACAATTGGCAAGGCCGCCGCGGAGAGCGCAGGCGACTAGGCGGGCAAAGAACCCAGAAAGCCGGTCATGCTGAGTCCAATCACGAGCCGAAACCACGAGGTGGTCAAGCGCTTCCGAAAGCTGGGACGACGCAGCCACCGAGACAAGTACGGCTTGTTCATGGTGGAGGGCCTCAACCTGATACAGGAAGGCCTTGACGCCGGTGCGACGCTCAAGGAACTCGCCTACGTCAATGCCAGGGCGGAAGAGGCCGCGTACATAAGGTCCCGGCTCGATGAGCCGGTCCCCGCCCACGAGATCAGCCAGCAGTTGATGGACTGGATATCCGACGTGGTCACCTCGCAGGGCATCGTGGGCATCGTAGACCAGCTGGACTCGAGCTACGAGGAGCTGGTGTCTTCTGAGCTATCCATGCTGCTGGTCGCGGACCAGGTCAGGGACCCGGGCAACCTCGGGGCGCTCCTGCGCATCGCCGATGCCTCCGGAGTTGATGGATTTGTGATGACGACAGGGTGCGTGGACCTGTACAACCCCAAGGTCGTCCGCTCCGCGGCCGGGTCTCATTTCCACGTGACGTCGGTGAAGGACGTCGAGGTGCTGAGGCTCAGCCAGGACGTCGGCGACCGCGTGAGGATGCTCGGCCTCGACCCCAGGGGCGACCGCTGTTACCTGGACGAGGACCTGACGGGGCCTGTGGCGCTCGTCGTCGGAAACGAGGCGTTCGGGATCACCGACGTCGACCGCCCCATCCTGGACGGCACGGTCTATATCCACATGCCGGGAAAGGCCGAGTCGCTCAACGTGGCTTCAGCCGCGGCGGTCGTCCTCTTTGAGGCGCTGAGGCAGAGGCGCGGAGAATGTGTGTGATGCTTGTCACCCTCTCCCCTTGGGGGAGAGGGCAGGGTGAGGGGTAATGACTGAAGACGCAAGCAGGAAACTCAAAGAATTGACGGCCGGCAGGCCCGAGCTCGCGGCCCTCGCCGACGAGGCGATGGCGGCGATCGAAGCCTCGAACACGCCGGACGAACTGGAGAGCGCGCGGGTGGGCCTTCTCGGCAAGAAAGGATCTGTCACTGCGGTCTTCAAGGGGCTTGGAGCGCTTCCCCCTGAGGAGAAGCGCGTGGTCGGCCAGATAGGCAACATCCTGCGCATTGCCGTCGAGGCCGGACTGAGCGAGAAGGCCGCAAGCATGAAGGCCGCCGAGACGGAGCAGCGCTTCCTGCGCGAGGCCGTCGACGTGACGCTGCCTGGACGCAGGCCCGCTTTGGGCCACGAGCACCTTCTGAGCCAGGTCGTCGAAGAGGCGACGAGCATCTTCATCAGCCTCGGCTACAAGGTGGTCTCGGGCCCCGAGGTCGAGCTCGACTACTACAACTTCGAGGCGCTCAACCAGCCGGCCTACCACCCCGCCCGGTCGCTCCACGACACTCTTTATGTCAGCAGGAAGGACCCAATCCGTGAGAGCCCGGATGACGTCCTGCTGAGGACGCACACCTCGCCCGTTCAGATACGGGTGATGGAGTCCGAGAAGCCGCCGCTCTACGTGGTGAGCCCCGGCAAGGCATATCGCAAGGACGAGGTCGACGCGACCCACTCGCCCGTCTTCCACCAGATCGAAGGTTTCGCCGTGGCGCGCGACATAACGATGGGGGACCTCAAGGGCACCCTGGAGGTGTTCGTGAAGAAGATGTTCGGCGCACAGAGGGCCGTGCGCTTCCGTCCGCACTTCTTCCCGTTCACCGAGCCGAGCGCGGAGTTCGACGTCTCCTGCTTCGGCTGCGACGGAGCCGGGTGCGGCATATGCAAGGGGGTCGGCTGGCTGGAGATACTCGGTTGCGGGATGATCGACCCGGAGGTGTTCGCCTACGTCGGCTACGACCCCGAGGAGTACAGCGGTTTCGCGTTCGGCGCCGGGATAGAGAGGCTGGCGATGCTCAAGTACGGGGTGGACGACATGCGCGTCTTCTACGAGAACGACATGCGTTTCCTGAGACAGTTCTGAGGTGCGACTTTGAGAGTCTCTCTCGAGTGGCTTAAAGAATATGTAGACATCGAGATGACGCTGGAAGAGCTCGCGCTCGCCCTGTCCATGGCGGGGCTCGAGGTGGAGCGCACGCTGACCCTCGGCGGCGGCGTGAGTGGTGTGGTAGTGGGCGAGGTAAAAGAAGTGAAACCACACCCCGGCGCGGATAGCCTGATGCTCGCGGTCGTCGACGACGGGGAAGAGGTCACCGAGGTAGTCTGCGGCGCTCCCAACCTCCGGGCCGGCATGAAGAGCCCGTTCGCGCGGGTTGGCGCCCTGCTTCCCGCGGTCACGGACAAGCCGCTCAAGAAGGCCCGGATACGCGGCGTCGAGAGCTCGGGCATGCTGCTGGCACCCGACGAGCTGGGGCTGAGCGACGACCACACCGCCATCATCGAGCTGCCGCCTGAGGCGCAGGTCGGCGTCGACGTCCACGAGGTCCTGCCGCTGGAGGACATCGTCCTCGAGCTCGAGATCACCCCCAACAGGCCCGACTGCATGTGCGTGGTCGGCATCGCGCGCGAGGTCTCCGCAATCAGTGGGGCGCCCCTCAAGCTCCCGCCGGTCGACCTGGACGAGAGCGGACCGGATATTGACGGCCTCGCCAGGGTGATACTCGAGGACCCCGAGGGGTGTCCCCGGTATACGGCGAGGGCTGTGCTGGGGGTGAAGGCCGCGCCGTCACCGGCGTGGATGCAGAGGCGGCTCACCGCCGCCGGGATGAGGCCGATCAGCAACATCGTCGACGTGACCAACTACGTGCTGCTGGAGCTCGGCCAGCCGCTGCACGCCTTCGACCTCGACAACCTCTCGAAAAACACTATTGTCGTGAGGCGTGCCACCCCGGGTGAGCCGCTGACGACCCTGGACGACATGGAACGGCAACTCGACGAGAACGCGCTGGTGATCGCAGACGCGGATGAGCCGGTCGCGATCGCGGGCATCATAGGCGGAGAGGATTCCGAGGTCACCGACCGCAGTGTCAACATCCTCATCGAGTCCGCCCACTTCGACCCCACCTCAATCCTGCTGACCTCGAGGCGCCTTGACGTTCGCACGGAAGCTTCGGCCCGTTTCGAGCGGGGTGTGGACCCCGGAGGGACGGCGTTCGCCGCGGCGCGGGCCGCGAGGCTCATGAACGAGCTCGCCGGGGGACAGGTTGCACGCGGAGTCATCGACGCTTATCCCCGCGAGATCGTCGGCCCGACAGTCCCGCTGCGGCCGGACCGCGCCAACTTGCTTCTGGGCACTGACGTGCCTCGGGAGACCATGGCCGGGATACTCAAAGCGCTCGGTGCCGAGGTAGAGGAGGGGGAGACCCTGTCGGTGACGGTCCCGACCTACCGGCGCGACCTGGTGAGGGAGATCGACCTCGTGGAGGAGGTCGCCCGCATCTACGGATACGACAGGATTGAAGGCACGGTCCCTCGTGGGGGAGGCTTCGACGCCGGCCTGACGCTCAGGCAATTGCGTGAAGCGGCCCTCCGGAAAGAGCTCGTCGCGCAGGGCGCCTCCCAGGTGATCACCTACAGCTTTATGAGGCCCGACGACCTCGATCTCATGGAGATCGCCGCCGACGACAGGCGACGGAACATGATCACGCTGATGAACCCGCTGGTCGAGACCGGTGACGCCATGAGGACCACGCTGGCCCCGGGAATGCTTCGCGTCGCGGCCGGGAACATCAACAGGGGAAACAAGGACCTTTCGCTGTTCGAGCTGGGACGGGCATTCATCGCGGATGGCGATGAAAAGCTTCCCCGGGAGGTCGAGACGGTGGCGATGCTCCTTTACGGGGACATTGTGCCCCCGGAGTGGTCGCAAGGGCCGAGGCCGTCCGACCTCTTTGACCTGAAAGGGATGCTCGAGAACGTCGCAGCCGCCCTGGGGGTCAGGGGGCTCGAGTTCGAGACAGGCGGTGAGCCGTTCCTCGCACCGGGGAGGGCGTCGCGTCTTACACTCGGCGGTGAGGTGATAGGTTATCTGGGACAGGTCCACCCGAGGGTCGCCACGGGCTTCGGCCTCGAGGAGGACGTATTCATCGCGGAAGTCGAGGCGGACCCGCTGCTGGACAGCGCGCTTGCTCGCGTGTTCAGCCCGGTCGGCCGCTTCCCGAACGTGAAGGTCGACATCGCCGTCATCGTGGACGAGGCAGTGCAGGCGCGGTCGATCGAGGACGTGATCCGGAAGAGCGGCGGCGCGCTTCTCATGTACGTCCGGCTGTTCGACCTCTACCGCGGCCCCCAGATAGGTGAGGGCAAGAAGAGCCTCGCTTACGCGCTTGAGTTCGGCTCGGCGGAGGGCACGCTCACCGACGACGAGGCCCACGCGGAGATGGACAAGATAATCGCCGCTCTCGTCGGCGAGCTCGGCGCCTCGATTAGAGGGCGCGAGCGGGAAGGTGAACCTACTTGAGGATCGGCGTAATGGGGGGGACGTTCGACCCCATTCACATAGGCCACCTCGTCACGGCGGAAGAGGCGCGCTGCCAGTTCGAACTCGACAAGGTCATCTTCATCCCGTCCGCGAGGCCCCCTCACAAGACAGACAGTCCGCACAGCCCGGCCTCCGACAGGCTGCGGATGGTCGAGCTCGCCATCAGCCGCAACCCGTTCCTCGAGGTTTCAGACATGGAGCTCGGCCGCGAGGGCCTCTCCTACACGGTCGATACCCTCCGGGAGCTCCACAGGATACACGGACTCGGCGCCGAGCTGTTCTTTATAACCGGTGCCGACGCCATCCTCGAGATACTCACCTGGAAGGACCCGGCCGAGCTGCTCGCCGAGGCGAAGTTCATCGCGGCGACGCGCCCCGGCTTTCCACTCGAGACGCTGCGCGAGGCTCTTCCGGAGCGCAACAGCGGGGGCGAGATCGCCCTTGAAAGCGTCTATAGCATGGAGATACCCGCTCTCGCGATAAGCTCGACGGACATACGGGCGCGCGCCACGGAAGGGCGGCCGTTCAGGTACCTGGTCCGAGACGCGGTGTGGGAGTACATAAAGGCGAAAGGCCTCTACCTGAAAGGTGAACAGCGGCCTTCCGAATAAGAATATATTGAGTTCAACGCCGGGTGCCCCGGCGGGAAGTGGAGAGCGTGGCAGAATACGTAGGATATCGAACCAGGAAACGGCTCGACAGCAAGAAGAAGAAGAAAAAGCTCTGGAAGTGGCTGGTGGTCCTCGCGGTGCTTATCGCGATATTCGTCTTGCTGGGCGCCGTGGTAAAGGTCTACCCGTTCGACAAGGCGTGGACCAAGACCACGCACGGGTTCTCGTGGCTCGGCAAGCACGCCTGGCCGTTCAAGTCCTCCAAGAAAGTGATTGCCTCCGATTTCCTTCCGGAAGGCAAGAAGACCGCCAACTACCTCATCGGCGTCACTAAACAACAGAACGGCGCGACAGTCCTGACCACGTGTGTCCTCGCGTCCTACGACGGGCAGACAAAGACAGGCAGCCTGATCTTATTCCCGACCGACCTGCTGGTGGCCACCCCGGGCATGGGTACGGACGAGATGTCAAACCTGGTGGAGCTCGACGGGGGCAGGATAAGCAGCACGCTCGTGACCGTCGAGAACATGCTGGGAACGCAGGTGGACAGGTATGTCCTCGCCTCCGATCGGGACGTCCGGATCATCCTCAATCAGCTCGGCACCAATTTCCCCGTGGCAGGGATATCGAAGATATCGTTCAAGGATCCGAGCCTGGGGGTCAACGTCGACCTGAAAGCGGGCAAGCAGAACCTGGCTTCGAGCGTCCTGGCCTCTTACATGACCTATGCTCCATCAGGAAAAGAGCTTGACCTCGCGAAGCGGCAGGCCGCGTTTACGCCTGAGGCGCTTGCCCTCCTCAAAGGCACCGATATCGACAAGTTCGTCGCGAAGAACGGCAACCTCTTCGACACGGACGCCTCCAACAAGGAGCTGGCCGGCATCGCGAAAGCGTTCACCTCCCTCGGCGGAAAGAGCCTGCAGGTCGCCATTGTCCCGGTCAAAGAGTTCCGGTTCGAGAAGACGATCGTGCACAGGGTGAACCAGGAGTCGCTTCCAGCTTTCGTCAGGTCCTACCTGAAGTCGTCCTCGAGCCTGCCCTCGTCGAAGCGCGTGAAGATCGAAGTGCTCAACGGGTGCGGAGTCCCGGGGATAGGGGAGAGGGTCGCCGCCGACATCGACATGGCGCGCTACCAGATAGTGAACTCCTCAAACGCCGACAACTTCGACCACGCCGAGACGCTGATAATCGTCTACAGCGACGACAAGACCATTACGGCGGCCGCGCAGGAGCTGCGCAACGAGCTGGAGGTCGGCAAGCTGGAGGCGCACCCGCAGTCCCAGACCCTTTCGGACATCAGCGTGATAGTCGGGAAAGACTATGCGAGCAAATAGCCTGCAAAATAGGGGTCAAACCTTTTTCTTGCACGGTACGGTAAGCGAGGGAGTTTGAAGGCTGGAGCAGATCAGTTGCTGACAGCTGAGCAGTTGGCAATCGCTGCCGCGAGGGCGGCAGACGACAAGAAAGCAACCGACGTCCGCATCATGGACATGAGGGATACGCTCGGGCTCACGGACTACTTCGTCATCGCGAGCGGCCGGAACGAGCGACAGGTCAAGCGACTTCAGGACGCGGTGGAGGAGGAGCTGAGGGAGAGCGGAGTGAAGCCGGTCCGCCGAGAAGGGGTACGCTTCGGTCGCTGGATCCTCCTTGACTATATCGACGTGGTCGTCCACATATTCCTCGACGAAGACCGCGAGTTCTACAACCTCGAGCGCCTCTGGGGCAATGTTCCGATAGTCGAGTGGGACGAGCACGCCGGCGAGCCGGGCGCCGCCGGGCGCTCTTGAGCGGCTCCTGAGGTACGGTTATCATTACACTCGCATCTTTTGCACCCGTGTGGGGCTGTAGCTCAGGGGGAGAGCGCTACCTTGGCAGGGTAGAAGTCGAGGGTTCGAATCCCTCCAGCTCCACCACCAAATCCTTCACTCTTCCTGACCACCCTTCATATTTGGTGGTGGAGCTGGAGGGATTCGAACCCTCGACTCAGGGGGGCCGGGGGGAGCCCCAGTCGATATTCACTTTCAAGACTGGATGCGCAATCTAGTCCAGCGTTATGCCTTACCGCTGGGCTCTTTCAGCATGAGATCGAAATGCAACAAGGGTCTTGGCCTCGAAGTGATTGATCGGGGTAAAACGACAGGAGAGGGTTCGAATCCTCTAATTCCGGAAGTGCTCAAGCAAGATGAGAATCAGTGTTCAGTTACGTGAGAATGCACACTATGCGATCGCGATCGTTGCGACAACGCTGCTTGTGATGGCTCCGATCGCGAGGGTGCCTGGTGCATGACGCTCCTCGGGCCTGACGAGCTCGAGAGGGAGCGGAGCGAGTACGCCAAGAAGGTTGCTCTTGGCAAGGTCCTCTTAACCTTTTTTACAGCGCCGGCCTGGTATTTGTAAGACATAATTGTACAAGGTCATCAATCACTGCCGTACCGGCACACATAACCGTATCAGCACCGCCCCAGTATATTTTTACCGTACCGTCGTCTTCAGGAACAGCGCCGCAGCTAAAAACAACATTGGGCACATAGCCGCTTACCTCCCAGGGATCCTCGGGCTGCAGTATCCACTGATCGGAAACCCCGATGATTTCTGCCGGATCATTAAGGTCATGCAGGGCCGCACCAAGGCGATATACCGCCCCAGCCATGGTCATAAAGACCCCATGGTAAATATGCAGCCATCCCTTGTCGGTCTTGAAGGGCGGTGCGCCGGGACCGATTTTCATTCCATCCCAATGATAGGGAACCGGCTTCATAATCACCCGTGAATCACCCCAGTGAACCAGGTCGGGGGAATAGGAAATCCAGATAGACCAGGGTGAAATTTCGGAATGTGGCCGGTCAAGACGCGCATACCTGCCACCGAACTTTACAGGGAAAATGACGACGTTGCGAAGGTCGGCCTGGGTTATAAGCGCAATGCGTTCAACTTTTTCAAAATCTCTGGTGCGCGCAAGGGCAGTCCGAACGCCGTGACGGGAATACGCGCTGTAGGTAAGCAGGTAGTCGTCCTCTACCGGGCAGATTCTCAGGTCCTCGACTCCGAACTCTTCATATTCCGCAAACATGTTGTCCTTTGCAGGTATGAGAAAGGGTTTGGGATGGACAGTGAAGGAAAAACCATCATCGCTGTCGGCCCTACCGATGATGGAGCGTCCGTTGTAACGGTGCGACCTGAACAGCATAATGTAGCGGCCGCCATGCCTGACTATGCCGGCATTGTGGACCGTGGCTACAGGGTAGGGGACATCATCTTTTGTGAGAATGGGATTTATTTTATAACGTTTTATAATGGGATATTGAGTAGTCATAGTCAGTGTCGGTGGTCCTCTCTTTTCGTTTTTTCGAGAACCGTTTCATAGACCTGAATATATTCTTCAACCATACGATCGACCGTGAAATGCTGTTCAACACGGCGGCGGCAGCATACCCGGTCAATATCTTTTATGCGTGCAACAGCCCCTATTGCCTCATCCACTGTTTTTACGAGAAGACCGTTCTTGCCGTTTTCTATAAGTTCGGGCATGCTACCCCTGTTAAAGGCGATTACAGGAGTGCCGCAGGCCATGGACTCGATAACGGCCAGGCCGAAAGGCTCATTGAAATTTATGGGATGCAGAAGCGCGCATGCCTTGCCAAGCAGCCGGTTGCGCTGAACCGGCCCGGTGCTGCCGACATAAACCGCATTGTCGTTGTCCAGGTGCGGTTCGATGTGCTGGTGATAGTAGGCTTCATCCTGGATGATTCCCGCCAATATCAGCTTTTTATTGCAAGCCCTGGCAATTTCAATGGCCTCTCTGGCACCCTTGTCATGGTGAATGCGCCCGAAAAAGAGCAGATAATCGTCCGGTTCAGGCTGAAAATCAAACTGCTTTATATCTATGCCGTGATGGATGGTTTTGATATAGTCCAGATCCGGCGACCGGTCGGCATCGCTGATGGAAACATAGAACACCTTGCCGTTGTATTTCTTGTAAACCGGCAAAATCCCGGGCGATGAAAAGCCGTGAATAGTAGTAACGACCGGGGTGGTGGTAAGGCCGGTGTATGTCAGAGGTAGAAAGTCAAAATTGTTATGGATAATATCGAAATCTTCAGCATGCTCGAAGAGTTCCGAAATGTGCAGGCCCTCCCATACTTTTGGCATAATGGAGAGGTCTTCTTCATAGCCCCGCGCGCAAACGGCATGGAGCTTGCCGCTTGTTTGCGAATCACCGGTCGCAAAGAGGGTAACATCATAGCCGCGCGAGACCAGCCCCTCGGTCAAAAGGGAGACCACGCTTTCCCACGGGCCGTAATGTTGCGGCGGCGTGCGCCAAGCAATCGGAGAGAGCATCGCAATGCGCATAGCTAACCCTTTATGCTAACCGGGTGATTGGGAGACGATGATTGTTTGTAACTAGGGAATTTTTAGTTGACTTTGAGCAGTCGAATGAAAAACGGGCCAAAAGGCAAGAAATGGTAGATTCAGCTCCCTGATTCAAGTTAATGGACTTTTTCCCAAGCCCATCATGACATCCTCCGGTGGTGTGATCATAGACAACCTGCCCAAGCATATTATCTCCCAGGAACCAGTTGAATGCTTTGTATGCCAATTCCCTGTAATGCTCCTCGTTCGTTACCCGAAACATCGCGTTGAGAGCTACTACGGTAGCAGCAACATCCTCGGGCTGTTGGTCAAAATACTGTCTCGTCTCTCCCCTTACAAACCAGCCGTCTTGGCCTATGGGGATGTACATGCTGTCATTGAAGGTATGCTTAATCAAGAAGCTGAGGGTTTTTTCAGACACTTCGAAATATTTTCTCGCACCGGTTATTCTGCATCCGTGTAGAAGAGCTTCTGGCATGAGAGCATTTGAATACGTCAGATAAGGCTCGAACCACTCCCAGTCCTGTGAGTGATTCTTCTCGTATAGAGCCAAGAGTTTTTCACAGTTGTGTTTTAGTGCAGCAAGCGTTCTTGCATCCTCCCATCTCGAAAGCAAACTTGCGAGGGCCTTGATATAAGAAGCGATAGCACGAGGTGAGGAGAAAGCAATGTCTTTCCGGAAACTCTGCTCAAACAAGTAATGGGCCTTTTTTCTCAAGCGTCCGGGGATTTGTTTGGTAGTTGAGACCACGGCAAGCGCATATAGTCCCCTGGCGCTGGCATCTTCTGAGTATTCACGGCTATTCCTCTGTTCGTCAATAGTGTGGTTTGGATTGACATAGTTATCGAAATAACCATCGGGTTTGGCTACCCGATAAAGAAAGTCGAGGTAGATGGAGACGAGACTTAGTGAAGAAGAGGTTCTGTGTTGTTCATAATCGAGCGCGGCAACAACCAAAGCCCGGGCATTATCGTCCAAGGTATATCCAGAGGAAAGATCCGGCTCGGCAAACTCGGCAAACTGAATAATGCCGAAGTTGTCAGTCAATTTAGCCAGATGCGTAAGCTTTGCGCGTGGAAGTTCCCTTTGTGCCAGGGTTAGCTCCGGCACAAATTGAGAGAAGTATTTCACGTAGGAAAGGGCAACATTTTGCCAGGTCATGTGTCTTGTGTGTAGATAAGATCTCTTGCCCATTTGCAGACGAAGCTGATCATTGCCCAACAATTCAATGATGGCATCACTGAAAGCCTGCGGGTTCTTAAAGTCAACTAATACGCCTACATCATCAGTAATGTCCTCTCTGGCCTGGGCAAAAGCCGTGGATATTACCGGACGACCGCTGCCAAGGGCGTAAGACAAAGTGCCGGAGACGGTCTGGTTTGGATCTAAGGAGGGAGATATATAGATATCGGTAGCCGATAGGAACTCTAGAAGGTCATTTAGATCATAATAGGTGTTGTCGAAAAGAACGTATTCGCTCAAACCGAGTTCGTAAACTTTCTTTATGAGAGAATTACGGTAACTTTCGCCTTCCTGTTTCACAACAAGAGGATGGCTAATGCCGGCGACGAGATATCGAACATTAGGGAACTTCCGTACTACCGGCGGCAAGGCCTCGATCACGTACTCGATCCCCTTGCCGGGGCTAAGGAATCCAATGGTTGAAAGGATCAATTTGCCAGAAAAGCCAAGTGCAGACTTGGCTTTCTTGGTATTTCTATAGGGAACATGGTGGATCCCATGAGGAATAACTTGAATTCGATTAGGATCCAACCCGTAATCTCTTTCGAGAATCTTCTTTGAGTAGTGCGTCATAACGATTATTCCTTTTGAATACTCCATGATAGCTTGAACAACGTTGCGCATTCCTTCGTCTGGAGTGGGAAGAACTGTGTGTAATGTGGCAACAAGCGGTTTCTGAAGTTTTTCTAAAAAGAGAAGTATGTGTGAACCGTTCTCCCCTCCGAAGATCCCGAATTCATGTTGGATGTTGACAAGTCTTACCTTTTCGAGCCGGTTGAGCTTGTCGGCAGCATCAACGTAGTCTTTTTCACGGGGTTGACATATCTGGGATATTACTTTGTCAGGGTAGGAATAATGACTTACTTCAGTACGATTCATCGCAATAATCTTTGACCTAATCGACGGTTCGAACATCTTGTCAACAGCATTGGTAAGGTCAGTGGTAAAGGTGGCGATGCCGCACTGTCGCGGCGGGAAGGTAGAAACACAGACTATCCAGTATCTATTCTGCTGTTGGGGGCTCATGGTCTCACGGGCTTCTCTTGAGTTTGGTCAACAGCTCTGCCAGATCAACGGATCTCGCGGCAATCAGCTTGTCGACAGCGCCATAGTAGATATAGACAAGGCCATTTCTAACCACTGCTCCGGTAGGGAAAACCACGTTGTCGACATTCCCAATCTTCTCCCATGTTTCTTCTGGTGAAAACAAGGGGGGTTTCAAGCGGCCTATTACTTTCAGCTGACATTTCCCATTTCCAGCCGCCGACGCCATCATTATACCCCCTTGAAGCCGATTACCGAGGCGCAATCTCGCCCTCGTCTCTCTTTCTCGAAGTTACCGCCTGCCTGTCGAGCCCGTCTTCGATGACGATTGAGGACCATTGACCGTTATCTCTGCGTTCATGTGAACAACCTCTGTGCCTATCAAGTCGGCGCGGCGACCAGGCAACGTATACGCTCCAGGAGAGCGGCGAATAGCGCCTCAGGGACGGCGACCTCCGCCATCTGGAAGATCGTCCTCCTCGAATGGCTCATCACCTTTGCTCCAATCTTTATGAGCTTGAGCTGGATGCTGGATAGCGACCAGTGCGAGACCTGACTCGGAAGGGCGAACGGCGGAAGAAGTTGCCCAGGTTATAGGCAAGGACGAACAGCGCGAGCCGGACTTGGTTGGAGGAGAACCGTGTGCAGGAGAGCCTGGTCCAGGTAAGGGTGCGTTTCCCTTCCTTTATCCACTGCTCGCAGTTGCCGCGCTTGTTGTAGAACCTCACCACGTTCTTGGCTTTCGCGGTCATGTTGGTCACGATAAAGCCAACCCTCGGGAACAGCTCACCTGCGTGCCACTCCACCTTCGCAATCACCCTCCTGGGCGTGCTCCAGGAGGTGGCCTGGTAGGAGAAGTCATGGTAGAAAACCCTTGGTCTCTTGGGAGGTCTTCCCACCGGCCTGGTCATGAGGTGCTCTATATCCCTGGAGAGTACCTGGTTTGCGGGAAGTCTGGTGGCGTAGAGGATGTGGTTCTGCTCCAGGTATTCGTAGACGCCCGGTGAGGCGAAGGCGGCATCCCCTCGGAAGTAGAGCTCACAACCCCGTATTACTGGGGAAGACTGCTGGGCGCCGAGTGCGAGCCGGACCCCGGAGCCCTTGACCCCGCATCGCGTAGCACGCGCCCTGAGGGCGCTCGCAGGGGGCTGTTCATGGAGCAGTCGGCGCGGGCTACGGGGCGGCACTCGAGAAGGCACTGATGGGCGTCACAGACGCCGTAGAGAAGCAACGCGCCCGAAAGCACCCACCGGGAACGCCTCTTCCCTGACCGGTCCTGAGCCTGATGTCAAAATGCACCACGGGGGCCTGACCCCGGAGGCGCATTCGGCTGTTACCTACATTTTACATTCGTGAAACCGTCACGAAACATCGCCCTTCTAACCTGAGTTCATGAGACACGGTCTGCGAACGGGGGTCAGACGGGCGTGACGGATTTGACGACCATGCGCGACAGGCGCCACAAGCTATACAGGGCGACGCTGGTGGCCGCACTTATCATTATGGCCCTGTTCTGCCTCGGTTCCATCGCGAGGGCGGGTGACCCGAACGGAACAAAGACCGGCAACAGGACCGATGTCTCTGCTCCGGCCGACAAGGGCGCCAGCCCCGTGGACGCCGTGCTCGATGACGTCGGCCACAACAAGATCGCCACCAACTTCATCTGGGTGTTTCTCGGCGGCATCCTGGTCTTCTTCATGCAGGCCGGGTTCGCGCTGCTCGAGACGGGCTTCTGCCAGAAGAAGAACGCGCTCCACGTCATGATGACCAACTTCATGATATTCGGCATCGCCGTACTGGCTTTCTACTTCGTCGGGTTCGGGATCATGTTCGGAGGGGTAGGCGCGCTCAAGATGTTCGGCGGCACCGCGATCATGACGCGCGAGGTGGGTATCGGCGGATGGGGCCTCTTCGGGTTCAAGGGCTTCGCCCTGGGTGGCCCGGCATACGATACCGGGATCTTCCTGTTCTTCCTGTTTGAAGTAGTGTTCATGGACACGGCGGCGACCATTCCCACCGGGGCGATGGCCGAGCGCTGGAAGTTCTCCGCGTTCTGCGTATACGGGTTATTCATGGGCGCTATCCTGTACCCGATCTTCGGCAACTGGGTATGGGGCGGCGGCTGGCTGTCGCAGCTCGGTGTGCACGCTCACCTCGGACACGGCTTCGTCGATTTCGCGGGGTCGTCGGTGGTGCACGCCGTGGGCGGCCTGACGGGCCTGATGGGAATACTCGTGCTCGGACCGCGCATCGGGAAGTTCAAGAAAGACGGCACGCCGCGGGCGATACCCGGGCACAACATCCCCCTAGCGATCGTCGGGACCATCATCCTGGTGTTCGGATGGTTCGGGTTCAACGCCGCCAGCACCCTGAACGGCGGCGACCTCAGGCTGGCGGTGGTCGCCACCAACACCTTGCTCGCGTCTTGTTTCGGTGCCGTAGTGGCGATGCTGTATATGTGGAAGAAGACGGGGTTCCCGGACCCGTCCATGAGCGCCAACGGGTGCCTCGCGGGACTCGTGGCCATCACCGCGCCGTGCGCTTTCGTGTCCGGCTGGGAAGCCGCGATCATAGGTGCCATCGCCGGCGTGCTGGTGTGCGTCGCGGTGACCACACTGGAGCGGCGCTTCAAGATCGACGACCCCGTCGGCGCGGTGGCGGTCCACGGCGTCAACGGACTATGGGGAGTCATCGCGCTGGGCATCTTCGCGGACGGCACCTACGGTGCCGGGTGGAACGGTGTGTCAGGGACCGTCAGAGGCCTGCTCTACGGGGGATATGGACAGTTCCTGGTGCAGCTCATCGGCGCGGCGACGTGCATCGTGTTCGTGTGCACGCTCGCGTATGCGTTCTTCAAAGTGCAGGATAAGATCCAGGGCATCAGGGTGGCCCCCGCGGATGAGGTGAACGGCCTCGACTCCGCAGAGATGGGAGTCCCGGCATACACGGACGAGACCACGGACCTTTATGACGACATTGCCTGAGCCGATAGTGGAGGACTGATGAAAAAGGTCGAGGCGATAGTTAGAACGAACAAGCTGGATTCAGTGATCGACGGGCTCGAGACCATCGGTTACCCGGGCGTCACCATCACCGCGGTGAAAGGCCACGGCAAGCAGAAGGGCCTGGAGCAGCAATGGCGGGGCAACGCCTACACTATCCGGTTCATACCAAAGGTGAAGGTCGAGGTCGTCGTCATGGACGAGGACCTGGAGAAGATGATCGACATCATCGTCAGGAAGGCGCGAACCGGCGCGATCGGCGACGGCAAGATATTCGTCACCGATGTAGCCGACGCGATACGGGTAAGGACGGGAGAGGTCGGAGACCGGGCCATCTGAGCGTGCCTCCCGGCGTGTCGTGGTATGCTATTTTGAAGCGGCACGGCAGGGAGGTTGAAAGGTGCCAGGACTGGTTCTTGCGCTCGCTCAGGTCAAGAGCGCGGTCGGAGATCTCGAGGGCAACTCGAGCAAGATAATGGAGTACGTCGAGGAGGCAAAGGCCGCCGGCGCGGACATAGTGCTCTTCCCGGAGCTTTGCCTGACCGGGTATCCTCCCGAGGACCTCCTCCTCAAGACCGATTTCAACCGCAGCAGCATGGCCGCGATGAACGAGCTCGCGAGCGGCATCGGTGACACCATCGCGGTGGTGGGCTACGCCGAGGCGGACTACGACGTCTTCAACTCGGCGGCCGTTATCAACCGGGGAAAGTTGCGCTGCGTCTACAGGAAGACTTTTCTCCCTAACTACGGCGTCTTCGATGAGAAGAGGTACTTCGGCGCCGGCAACCGCAACGTGGTGATCGAAGTCTCCGGGGTGCGCGTGGGAATAACCATCTGTGAGGATATCTGGTTCCCCGGCGGGCCGGTGGAAGAGCAGGTGGCGCGCGGAGGCGCCGAGATCATCCTCAACCTATCGGCGTCCCCGTTCAACCGCGGAAAATACGAGTACCGCAGGAAACTGATCGCATCGAGGTCGATGGACGGGCCGGTCGTGATCGCTTACTGCAACATGGTCGGCGCCCAGGACGAGCTGGTCTTCGACGGCGGGTCCTGTGTCTATCATCCTCAACAGGGGTTCATCGCGACGGCCCGGAGGTTTGAAGAAGAGCTGCTGGTGTGCGAGGTCGACCTCGAGCCCCTCAAGAGCAATCGCCTCCTGGAGCCGCGGTTCCGCTACAGCCGGGCGGAGTGCCCTCACTCAGAGGTTGAGGTCTGCGTCCTGGAAAAGCCGTCCACCTTCGAGGCCGCGAGGCCTGATTCAGGGCGCGTGGAGCCGGTCGCGGAGATGTCGCTCACCGAAGAGATATTCGAGGCGCTGGTGCTGGGCCTGGATGAATACGTCGCCAAGAACGGGTTCAAGAAGGTCGTGCTCGGGCTCTCCGGCGGGATCGACTCGGCGCTGACCGCGGCGCTCGCCGTAGAGGCGCTGGGTAAGGAGAACGTGGTATGTGTTTTCCTCCCCTCCAAGTACACGGCGGGGGAGAGCGGCAGCGCGGCGGAGGAGCTCGTGCAAAACCTCGGGGTGAAGTTGATAGTGCTGCCGATAGGATCGGTCTACACCAGCTATGTGGAGGACCTGGCGCCTGAGCTGGGCGAGAAAGACGAAGGGGTCGCCTACGAGAACCTCCAGGCACGGATCAGGGGCAACCTCCTGATGGCGTTATCCAACCAGTTCGGCTGGCTGGTGCTGGCCACCGGCAACAAGAGCGAGCTGTCGATGGGCTACTGCACTCTGTACGGGGACATGGCAGGAGGCTTCGCTCTGATCAAGGACCTCTTGAAGACACAGGTCTACGAGGTTGCCGAGTACATCAACGAGCGCGCGGGCAAGGAAGTCATCCCGGCGTTCATAATCGAGCGGCCGCCTACCGCCGAGCTCCGGGCGGACCAGCTCGACACCGACTCACTGCCTCCCTATGAGGAGCTCGACCCCGTGCTGGAGGCGTACGTCGAACAAGGGCTGGGCGCTCAGGAGATAGTGGCTAGAGGCATGAGCCACGAACTCGTCTCACGGGTGATAGCGACGGTCGACGCCAACGAGTACAAGCGGCGGCAGGCTCCCGTCGGGGTCAAGATCACTCCCCGGGCGTTCGGCCGCGACTGGCGGATGCCCATCTCAACCCGCCGCCGCTAAACGTTTCGGGGATGCACCACTGGGGTCAGGCACCGGTGGTGCATTTAAATACGTTTCCCTGGTCAAACATCAAAAATGCACCACCGGTGCCTGACCCCAGTGGTGCATCGAACGCCCTAAAAGTTTAGTCAGGGGTAAAGGCCCCGAGCCTTGATCGCCTTTGAGACCCGGTCGACTGCCAGGATCATCGAAGCAAGACGCAGGTTCACGCCATGGTGCTTGCCGATCTCGAGGACCCGGTAGAAAGCGGTGACCATTATCTCGTACAGGCGCTCGTAGACGTCCTCTTCCTTCCACAGGAGCGACTGGATGTTCTGCACCCATTCGAAGTAGCTCACGGTGACTCCTCCCGCGTTGCAGAGGATGTCAGGGATCACGAAGGTACCGCGCTCGAAAAGGACTCTCTCTCCGCTTCAGGCGTCACGGGGGCATTGGCGGCCTCCGCCACAATGCGGGCCTTGACTGACTCGACGTTGTCCATGGTGATGGTCCCGCCAAGCGCGGCCGGGACCAGGATGTCCACGTCTAGCGTCAGCAGCTCCTCGTTGGTTATGTCCCGGCAGTCAGGAGTGCCGCAGACGGAACCCGTCTTCATGGTCCGGGCGGCGACTGCCCAGAGATTGAGGCCCTTGGGATTATATATCCCGCCGCGGACGTCCGATATCGCGACGACGCGGGCTCCCTTGTCCGTAGCGAGCTTGGCGACGTTGCCACCCACGTTTCCGGCGCCCTGGATCGCGACGGTGGAACCCTCGAGCGTCGTCCCGGTCACCCGGCACGCCTCCTCGATCGTCGAAATCACTCCCCGGGCGGTCGCGTCGAAGCGGCCTTCGGACCCGCCGATCTCGGTTGGCTTTCCTGTTACCACCTCGGGCACCGAGTACCCTGCGTTGACGCTGTAAGTGTCCATGATCCATGCCATTATCTGAGGGTTGGTGTTCACGTCGGGAGCGGGGATGTCTTTCTCGGGTCCGAGTATTATCCCGACCTCGGAGGTATAGCGGCGCGTCAGCCGCTCGAGCTCTGAGGACGACATGTTATCCGGCTCGCAGATGACGCCACCTTTAGCGCCGCCGTACGGGATCTTCACGACCGCGCACTTCCACGTCATCAGCATCGCGAGCGCTTTCATCTCGTCGATAGTGACCCCCGGGTGGTACCGCAGCCCGCCTTTGGCCGGGCCGCGGTCGAGGCTGTGCTGGACGCGAAAGCCTTCGAAGACCTCGATCGACCAGTTGTCCATGCGCACAGGTAGCGAGACGCACAGTATCCGGCGAGGACTCTTCAGTATGACTGTCTGGTCTTGAGGCAGTTCGAGGAAGCTCGCGACTTCATCGAGGTCGCTCAGGGCGTTTTCCCACTGGTTCACGAGATCGCCTCCTGGTATCGAGGGCTGCTGGCGCCGTTCGCCCGGTACAATTATGATATCCAGTGGCGGATACAAACGGCAACGTGGTCGGGGCGGCGCCCCACAGGAAAGGAAAGGACATGAGAGAACTTAAAGCGACGCCGGCGAGGATGGTCGCTGAGGGACAGGTCGCCGAGTTCGGCACGTTCGAGGAGCCTTTCCGCGAGGTGAACCTCCTGGACGTCGAGCTGGAGATGCGCGGCCGCAAGGTTCCCCGCACGGTGCGGGACTTCAGGCTGAAGGAATGGGAGCACTTCGGGATCATTACCGATGACTATTACTTCGGGATGGTGATCTTTGACGCGAAGTTCATGGGGACTTCCTTCTTCTACGTCTACAACCGGCAGAACGGCCATTTCTTCGAGCATGAGCGCACCTCGGTGGGGGGGCCGGTGAGGGTCGCCCGCGAGCTGTGGCACGGCGAGTGTTACTTCCGCTCCTTCGGCTACAGCATGGAGTTCGAGAACAGGCTCGACAGCGGCCTCCACCGCCTGAGGGTCGAGATCAAGGGCAAGAGCAACAAGCCTCCGATCAACGCCGAGATATACATGCTGGAAGACATTGAGAAGCTTCAGCCTCTGGTCCAGGTGAGCCCCGTGGCACCTAACAGGCCGCTCTACACTCACAAAGCGGCGGCCCCCGTGGAGGGCAAAGTGATCGTGGGCGACAAAGAGATCAAGCTCAACCCGGCGACCGACGTGGGGCTCGTGGACGTCCAGAAGACTTTCTACCCTTATCACACGTTCTGGAACTGGGCGACGTTCGGCGGGCATGATGAGAACGGCAGGCTCATCGCGATGAACGCCTGCCAGAATTTCATCACCTGTGACGAGGATTACAACGAGAACTGCACCTGGGTGGACGGCAAGATCACGCTCCTGGGGGCGGCGCAGTTCGAGTTCGACAAGGGAGACCTCATGAAGCCGTGGAAGGTCTCCACCTCGGCAGACGGCCTTGACCTCACCTTCAAGCCCGAGGGGGAGCGCGAGGGCAAGGTCAACCTCGGGGTTGTGATGTCAGATTTCCACCAGCCCTTCGGTGATTTCAAAGGCACCATGCCGGGCCCGGCCGCGCGGAAGGTGGACGTGGACGGCATGTTCGGGCTGTGCGAGTGGCACCTGGCGCGTTTCTAGAAGAAATGGACGTGTGTGATGGGCGAAGAAAGCGAGGGCGCCAAGCCCGCCGGGGCTAGCCGACACCTCGAGGCGCTGTCAGAGATCAGCGCGGCTATAACTTCCGAGACCTACCTGGATGACATACTCAGGCTGATCGTGGTCGTCACCGCGAAGGTGATGGGCTCGAACATCTGTTCGCTGATGCTGTTGAACGAGCAGACCGGCGAGCTTGAGATCAAAGCTACACAGGCTGTCAGTGAAGACTACCTCAAGAAACCGCCTGTCATAATCGGGGAGGGCCTCAGCGGGCTCGCGGCCAAAGAAGGCAAGCCTGTCGATAGCTGGGACGTGAAAGAGGACCCCCTCTACGTCAACAAAGAGGTCGCCGTGAAGGAGAACCTCTGTTCGCTGTTGTGCATGCCGATGAGCATCAAGGGGCGCGTGCTCGGGGTCATCAACTGCTATACGTCAGTGCCCCACGAGTTCTCCCGCGAGGAGAAGACCATCCTGGGGACTGTTGCGAACCAGGCGGCCATGGCTATCGAGAACACCGACCTGGTTATAAAGGCGCAGTTGATGGAAGAGGAGCTCGTCACCCGAAAGCTGATCGAGCGCGCGAAAGACATCCTGATGGAGGAGCGCGGCATCAGCGGCTACGAGGCCTTCCAGGCGATGAGGCGAAAGTCGATGGACACCCGGCGCCCCGTCAGGGAGATAGCGGAGGCGGTCATCCTCGCCCACGAAGTCGGGATGCAGTAACCAGGCTCAAAGCCGCGCACGAATGAGCACCGTAAGCCGAGGATGCCGCAGCCCGCTCCAACGTACCAGCCGCCCTGCTTGACGCAGGCATGGTCATGACATAGTATTTCCCGCGGATTGCGCACGATGAGGTGCGCGCACAGAGACGACGTCGTCAAAGATGTCGTCTTTTTCTTTGTCTGGAGGAACCAAATGGGCATTTCCGACACGAAGACACTTGCAGAGTTTGTCGCTGATGTGGTGGACCAGAACGGCGCTGAGCGGAGCAAGCTTGCGGCGATCCTCCATGAGGTCCAGCGGGAGTACAACTACCTTCCGGAGCAGGCGCTCAGGGATATCGCGGTGCTCATGGAGATCCCGATGACGGATGTCTACGGGGTCGCCACCTTCTATACGTCATTCTCCCTGGTGCCGAAAGGCCGCCACATCGTGACTGTGTGCATGGGGACGGCCTGCCACGTCAGGAATTCGCGGGGCATCCTTGATGAGATATGCCGCTTCCTGGGCATCGGCCCGGGGGAGACGACAGAAGACATGGCGTTCAGCCTGGAGATCGTCAACTGCCTGGGGGCGTGCGCGATGGGCCCGATCATGGTCGTCGACGGGAAGTACTTCGGCGAGATGACCGGCACCAGGGTGGGCCGGATCCTCAAAAAGTACCAGAAGGACGAGGTCGCCGAGGTGCCTGAGGCAAAGAGGCTCACCTCCTCATCTGAGCTGGACGAATACCGCGAAGCGATCAAGCCGCAGAGGTACGCGGGCACTACCAGCGTGTGCGTCTGCGCCGGC
>Ga0066793_10000012_pt1 | contig 51429 bp, 39 predicted proteins | sample PersoiDNA2013189_FD_83876 | JGI IMG/M metagenome (GOLD analysis project Ga0066793, IMG submission 83876) | Permafrost soil microbial communities from the Arctic, to analyse light accelerated degradation of dissolved organic matter (DOM) -... | ecosystem: Environmental > Terrestrial > Soil >... | reverse complement strand
GGCGGCCGCGGCCGCCGGCGCGTTGGCGCGGAGCAGGTCACGCTCGGTGGTCGGACGGCCCTTGAGGAACAGGACGTAGTCGTCTTCATCCGGCTGCTCCTCCTCTTCGCTCATGACCACGATAGGGACCCTGTCCGGCTGTAACATCTTCTTGAGGGTTTCTAACAAGAACGGAGCACGGTCGTTCCATCCCAGGACCAGGTAATGGTCACGGCTTGTGATCTTCATCCTCAACCCCCGCCTTTTATCCTGTATGTCCTTCACTTTCTTCGCAGATTTCACCGAAAAGTACGTGGTCAGCATTCCCACCCCGAGCACCATGATCACCACGATCGTCAACTTGCCGCCCCCGGTGACGGGGTAGTTGTTCCCGTAGCCCACGGTCGTGATCGTCACCCAGGTCAGCCACAGCGCGTCATTGTAGGTCTTGACCCTGGGGTTATAGTCATGTTCGAAGTGGAGGAGAAAGAGCGAGCCCACCAGGATGACGATGAGGACGTTCACCATTAGAACAATGGTCGCAGCCTTCAGGCTCAACCTCATGCGGGTCACGTCTCTGCGGTAATTCAGCCTCGTCCCGAGACTCGCTTTTGCCATCGGTATCCACCCCCCAAGCAATCCTACCCGTGTCAAGAGTCCTATTCAATGCAGGCCCCGTCGTCCCTCAGGGACGGAAACGGCGGCGATTGCCGCGTTTTGAGGCGTATCTTGCGGGAACGGACATGATCTTGGTGTATTGTGACTGATATGGGACCTGAGCCACCGTCCGGCAAGCCCGGTGCAGACCTGGCACCGGGTGTTTTAAAAAAGACTTTTTCGTCGCTGAAGATACGCAACTACCGGCTGTACTTCATCGGACAGGGCATATCCCTGTGCGGGACCTGGATGCAGATGGTGGCGCAGGCCTGGCTGGTGCTGCAGATCACGAACTCCGGAACGGCGCTGGGCCTCGTCCTGGCCCTGCAGTACCTCCCGATACTCCTGCTGGCACCGGGCGGCGGCGTCGTCGCCGACCGTTTCAACAAGCGCAAGGTCCTCTACTTCACCCAATCGGGTTCAGCGGTGGTAGCGCTCGTGCTGGGCATCCTGGTCGCGACCGGCGTGGTACGGCTCTGGATGGTGTTCGTGCTCGCGGCGTCGCTCGGCATGCTGAACGCGGTGGACAACCCGACCCGGCAGTCTTTCATCCACGAGATGGTGGGCGGCGATGAGCTAAGGAACGCGGTGACGCTCAACTCAATAGAGGTCAACCTCACGCGCGTTATCGGCCCGGCCATCGCCGGGGCGTTGATCGTGGGCGTAGGGATTGCTCCGTGCTTTTTCATCAACGCGGGCTCGTATGCCGCGGTGCTGCTCTGCCTGTTCCTGATGCGGAAGACCGAGCTGTCGTCGTCCGCGCCCATCGCCAGGGCGAGGGGCCAACTGCGGGAGGGGTTCGGCTACGTCCGCCGCACACCCGTGCTGCGCGACGTCCTGGTGATGATGGCGATCATCGGCACGCTCACTTTCGAGTTCGGGGTCGCCCTGCCGCTCATGGCGAAGTTCACTTTCCACTCGGGCGCCAGGGGGCTCGCGCTTCTGACCGCCTTCATGGGCGCCGGCGCGGTGCTGGGAGGCCTGGCAACGGCAGGCAGGCGCTCGACAGCTCCCAGGGGTCTCATCTCGGTGGGGTTCGCGTTCGGTGCGACGGTGATACTGGCCAGCATGGCCCCGAGCCTCCTGCTCTGCGTACTGGCGATGGTGCTGGTCGGGGTCTTCTCGGTGATATTCATCTCGCTCGGCAACACCATATTGCAGCTCGAGAGCGCCCCGACCATGCGCGGCCGCGTCATGGCGCTCTGGGCGGTCGCGTTCCTCGGCTCGACCACCATCGGCGGGCCTGTCGTAGGCTGGATCGGGACACACGCCGGGCCCAGGTGGGGGCTGGCGGTCGGTGGCGTCGCCGCGCTCGCGGCAGGGCTCTACGGGCTTATCGCTATGCGCAACTACCCCTCGCAGGAGGCCCCGCCCGAACTGGTGATAGCGACGCCGATAGCGGCAGAGGAGGATACCCGCGTCGTGTGAGGCTCAGCCTGTCCTGTAGCGGTCGGTGAGCCTCTCGGTCAGCGACGAGAACAACCTGGTGTAGGCGAACCAGGCTCCCTGGAAGTGAGTGCGTGTAAAAGCGCACAGCCGGGAAAAGGGCGTGGTCACCACGATGAAGCGGTTTCTCTTCACCGCTCTCAGTATCTGCGCCGCCGTTTTCTCGGGCTTCTCGGCCACGAGCATGTTGACCTTGGTGAAGACGCGGGCCCTCTCGTCGAACCCCTTGAACTCGGCCCTGTCGTAGATGGGCGTCTTGACGTTGCCGGGGCAGGCGCAGGTGACCCTGATGCCGTGTCGCCATCCCTCCACCATCAAGGCCTCCGAGAGGCCGACCACGCCGAACTTGCTGGTCGCGTAAGGGGCTATGCAAGGCATCGGGATATAGATCCCGTTTGCTGACGACACGTTGACGATGTGTCCCGACCCCCGCTCGACCATGTGGGGCCAGATGGCCCGGTCGACGTTGATGCTTCCCCAGAGGTCGATGTCGACGACCCGGCGCCAGTCGGCGAGCGTCAGGTCTTCCATGGCGCCGAATATCCCGATGCCGGCTGAGTTCACGAGCACGTCGACACACCCGCAGCGCTCCACCGCTTCTCTTACCACGCGTTCGACCGAGTCCGCGTCCGTGACGTCCATCAACATCGCCAGGCTGTCGCACCCCAGCCGCTTGAGGTCAGTCACCGTATGCCCGAGCCCTGCCTCGTCGATGTCACACGCGACGACCGCGCGGGCTCCCTCCCGGGCGAAGGCCAGGGCGCACGCCCGGCCGATGCCGCTCGCGGCTCCCGTCACCAGCACCGACTTCCCCAGGACGTCCGTCACGGGAACACCTCCACCTGTATGCCCCTAAGCATCGATGCGACGCACCATGTCGATCACTATCTGAAGAGCGATCGCGAGGGACTTCGGCTGTATGTTGTCGATCGTGTCGAGGCGCGTGTGGTAGTTGGGGGCCAGCTTGTCGTTCTCTGCCAGGCAGAGGCTGACAGCGGGTATCCCGGCGATGGCAAACGCGCTCGCATCCGTCGCCCCCAGCGGGAGGGAGCGGACGTCCGCCTTGAAGCCGCTGTCTTCGGCCGCCTTCGCGGCGATATCCACCAGGCCAGGGTCCATCTTGCTGCCCGGCCACAGTTCCCTGCGGAATACGGTGAGGTAGCGCTCGTCGTAGATGCCGTCCAGGAATATCGAGAACAGAGGCAGCGGCCCCGGCTCCTGGCGCAACTGCGAGGCGCAGCGCTTGGCGCCCCTCAGCCCCGCCTCTTCAGAGGACATCCCGAGCAGGACGACCTCTGTCGCCTCGGGGTAGAAGTCTCCAATCGCGCGCGCGTCCTTGAAATACTTCGCGAGGCCGGCCAGGACGGCGATGCCTGCCATGTCGTCCATGGCGCCGGGCACGAGGTCCCGGGTGTGGAAGAAGGCGTTGATGGCTACGAGCGGGGAGAAGCCGATAAGGATGTAGCCGAGGATCCAGTAAACCCCCTCGGGCAGGCCGGCCGGCTGCGCCGCGGTCCTCGCGATGCTGAAGCCGAGCAGGAGCAGGAGCCCGAAGATCCCCACGCCCATCAGCGGCGCCGAGAAGCCTTTGAACCAGTACCAGAGCTTGAACTCGTATGCGGAATCGAAATGAGCCGAGATGTAGACGCGCCGCGTGGGCTCGCCGCTCGGCTTCACGTACCCTGCAACGTTGGCGCCCTTGCGCCTGGGGAAGATGGGGTCGAGCAGCTCCCTGTAACGGACGACTTCGAAGTAGAGGACCGCGCCGCCGACAAGCGCCAGCGCGACGGAGACGGCCGGGAGGAAGAAATAGAGGACCACGCCCGCGAGGTACATCAATACCAGGTACGGAAAGAAGCCGAGAAAGGCTGTCGGGCTGCAGGTGAACTCTTGAGTTTCAACCCTCTCGCAGGCTTCGGAGATCTCGGAGCTAAAAAGCCGCCCGAGCTCGCGCTCTTCCTCGCTGCACGATTCCCGAGGCCCGATATCTTTCATGACCTTGTCGATGAGGCCGTACATGTAGTCGGTGTATCGCTCGGCAGTCATCGCCATCCCTCAGCCACCTCCGTGGTCGTTCCGCCCGGCATTTGCAACCAGATAATATGTCAAAGGCAGCGGAGTGAGAACAGGTGACAGCAGTTTGACTGGGGAGGCGGCGCCAGGGTGACGGCTCGTGTCGTTGTTGGCAGTCTGCGGAGGGGGCTTCGCTAAGGGCGCACGGCCCCGGCATAGTCACCGCGCGTGGAGAGTACGGTGAGCTTGACAACGTCTCCGGTGTGCGGCGCCTGGATGAACTGGCCCCCGCCTATGTAGAGGCCCACGTGGCCCCACCCGTGGAACCCGAGGATGTCGCCCGGCTGCAACTCGCTCACGGCGACCCTCGGGCCGCACACGGCCTGGTCGTACGAGCTGCGCGGAATGTTCATGCCCGCGCCAAGGCGGTAGCAGTAGGAAGTCAGCCCCGAGCAGTCGAAGGAGTTCGGCCCCGTGGCGCCCCAGACATACGGCTTGCCGAGCTGGGCGTACGCCACCTGGACCACTCCCGGGTGAGGCGTTCCCGGCGGCACCGCCCTGTAGAGGACGGAGTAATCGACTCCCGCACTCGCCATGCGCCTGGCGTTTGACGCCTCAGCCTCCGCGGCCTGGCGTATCATGGCCTGGCGGATCTGCTCCTCGACGTTCGCGAGCTTGCCCTTGGATTTTGTAAGTTCAGACTCGACGGCGGCTTTGCTGGACGCCATCGCCTGTGTCGCCTCTTCCTGCTGGGCCTTGAGCGACTTGAGCTCGGCCCTCGCGGTCTCGAGGTGGGCCTTGGTGCTTTTAACATCCGCGACCAGCGTCGCGTCCTTGCGCCCGACTTTCTTGACGAGGTCGATGCCCACCAGGAACTCGTCGAAGCTCTTGGCGTTAACGGCGACGTCGACGAACTTGCTCTGGCGAGAGACGTACATCGCCCGGACCCTCTTGTTGAGCGTGGTCTGGCGCGCAGCGAGTTCCTGCTCGGCCTCGTCGAGCCTGGATTTGTTCTCGTTGATGCGAGCCCTGGTGTCCTCCAGTTTTGAGCACGCGGACTTGTACCGCTCCACCGCGCTCTCGACGCGCTGCTCCAGCTGGCTGACCTCCTGCTGGGCCTGCGCCCTCTGCTGATCGAGCGGCTGCGCGGCCACGAGCTGGGGGAGAAGGACCGCGATGGCGAGTACAGCCATCAGGGCGAATATCAGTATGTCTCTCGAGCGTCTCGGAGAAATCGTGTGACCTCCTGAGTCAACAAATCCGGGCCCATCGGACCCGGCGGCAAACAAGTGTGCTTCTTGATTCAACTCAAGTGCGGATGCTACCGTTAAAATTGTTAACAAGATACACTAATTGTTCATTTCTGGCAAGTAAGCACCGTCAAGAATAGGCAGGAATTGCCAGCGCAGTGGCAGTATTGAGCATGTCATCGCCCGCGGCTGGTTCCGGAGCGAGCTGCGTCAGACTGAGTGTCTGGCCCTCCGCGCACCGCCGCTATGCCAGGCGATATCCAGGATGACTCCGAGGACGACCCAGGCCCAACGCCAGCCTGTCACCCCGATCCCCGGGACATAGACGAGCGAGTATATGAGGGTCGTGAACGGCAGGATTAGGAGGCCCAGGAACGGCCAGATGAAACCGCCATGGAAGGCGCGGCTCACGTATGGCGTGAATATCCAGACGATGAGAAGCGCGATGCGGGGCGCAAACGCCGCCAGTATGAATATGAGACAGCCCACAGCCCACCTCCGGGTTTCGTGTCCTTGTAGTACTTGATTGCACGCGCTGGCTTGGATTCCTGCCGGAAGTGAGGCGCTTGAGCAGGAAAGCGCTGAGATGGAAAGAAAATGATACCGTGCTTCCAGTCAGGCACTGAACCATTACGTCTGGTTTCTTACGAGGGTCCGAACACTTGAACGACTGGTGAAGCCGAAGATGGCAGGCGTGCGATGCTGCCCTGGGACAGGGAGGATATGGTGGGGAACAGTGAGTGACGCGGCAATACTTGTCGAGGGACTTGTAAAGACATACGGGGACATCGAGGCGCTCAAGGGCATAGACTTCGAGGTCCCGCACAAGACGATCTTCGGATTGTTGGGCCCCAACGGAGCCGGCAAGACGACCGCCATCCGGATACTCAGCACCATCCTGCACCCGGACGAAGGCCGTGCCGAGGTGATGGGGTACGACGTAGTAGGCGACCCTGTGGCAGTGCGCTTCCAGATAGGGCTCGCCGGCCAGAATGCCGCGGTCGACCAGAACCTGACGGGCAGAGAGAACCTCACGATGATCGGGCGCCTCGCGCAGCTGCCGCGCCGGGTGATCGCGCCACGTGTCGACGAGCTTCTGGAGAATTTCGGCCTCACCAAGGCGGCCAACCGGCCGCTCCGCACCTATTCGGGAGGCATGACGCGCCGCCTCGACGTCGCCGCCGCGCTCGTGCCCAGACCCCCGGTCCTTTTCCTGGACGAGCCGACCACCGGGCTGGACATCCAGAGCCGGACTGAGCTCTGGCAGTTGATCCGCAACCTGGTCTCGGAAGGCTCCACGGTCCTGTTGACCACACAGTACCTCGAGGAGGCAGACCAGCTCGCGGACAGGATCGCGGTGGTCTCGAGCGGCAAGATCGTCGCGAACGACACCGCCTCGGCTCTGAAATCGCGCCTGGGCACCACGACGATCGAGATCGAGATGGCGGACGAAGATGCGGGCGCCCGCGCCGCGGAGGTGGTCTCCCGTCTTGTCGCGGACAACATGCATCACGAGGGGAAAACGGTCCGGCTGATCTCGGACAAGGGGCCGCTGGTGCTGGTCGAGGTGCTGAGCGCGCTCGAGTCCGAGGGGCTCGTCCCCGACGATCTCTCCGTCCGGGAGCCGACCCTGGACGAAGTGTTCCTGAGGCTTACGGGTGACCACTGCACCACTGGCGAGGAAGACGACCCGGGAGGGGTGCCCTGTGACTGATTCAGAAGCGACAGCATACATGCCGGAATCGTTCCGGCGTCCGACGCCCGTCATAGGCGCGATCCACGATACGATGACGATCGCGCGGCGGAACATCATAGACCTGCGCAGGGTCCCGCAGTTGTTCGTGTTCACCATGATCCAGCCGGTCATCTTCGTGATCCTCTTCAGGTATGTCTTCGGGGGGGCCCTCGCGAAGATCCCCGGCATCCCGTACGTGGACTACCTTATGCCCGGGATCTTCGTGCAGACGGTGACCTTCGGCGCCATCACCACCGGTATCAGCATGGCGACCGACGTTAAGAGCGGGATACTCGAGAGGTTCCGGTCGCTGCCCATGGCAAGTTCTGGCGTGCTGGCGGGGCGTACGGTCGCTGACCTCGGGCGGACCGTCCTCGTGGTCGCGCTGATCTCTCTCGTGGGATTCGCGGTCGGCTTCCGGATACACGCCTCGTGGCTCGCGTATATCTTTGCGATGCTGGTGGTGCTGCTGTTCGCGTATTCGCTGCTCTGGGTGTTCACCACGGTGGGCCTGGTGCTCGGCAACCCGGAGAGCGCCCAGGCCGCCTCGTTCCCGGTGGTCGCGCCGCTGGTGTTCGCGTCCTCAGCTTTCGTCCCCGTTGCGACGATGCCCTCATGGCTCCAGGGGTTCGCGAAGTATCAGCCGGTATCGGTGACGGCTTCGGCGGTGCGCGCGCTGGTACTGGGACTCCCAGCGCGCTCCTGGGTCACCCAGTCCATCCTCTGGTCGGTCGGCATCTTCCTGGTGATGGCGCCGCTGGCGGTATGGCGATACCGCAAGTCCGTCTAGCCCGGGGAAGCGAAGCACTGACCGCAGGTCGCCGACCGACCATTCCATGCGTCCGGTACCGCTGAGAACTCAGCGGACGAGTTCGATCACCGCAAGGTAGACCAGCAGTATGATCACCGTGAGGATGATGGCAAGCCCCGACACGGTCGGCAGGAACACCAGGACCAGCACCGCGACCGCCAGGCCCCCGATCCTGAACCACCAGTCGTACTTGTCCATGAAGGCCGAGAACGGGGTCTTGCCCTTCTTGCCCTCACGCCGCGCGCGCCAGTTGACGAAGAAGTCGCCGACGTGCGTGCGAACCCAGACCGCCCACTTCGCAGGACCGGCTACCGCGGCGGCGATACCCACCACGATCCCGAGGGCCAGCAGTCCGAACACCGCCTGCCTGAGCCCGGCCAGCACATGTCCCCAGATGACCTGGGCGGCCGCCGCGTTCTGGGCGACCTTGATCTGGTTGAAGATCTGGTTGTGGGCGACCTTGAACACGATAAGCACGATGAGCATCGATATGGCGAGCCCGATGGCGGCGCGCAGGAGCCCCTTCCGGTGGTCGATCGCGATCCAGACCGCCGCGATGAAGAAGAGAAGCGCAAGCAGGGGAAGCACCCAGGCCAGCGTGTCGAGCAGGTTCACCAGTGACTTGACCGAACCGAGTTGCTTCGCCGTGAACAACTTTATCTGTCCTAGATCCGGTGGGACTGTGACCTTGTCCAGAAAACCCAGACCGGCGTTCACGAGCTGGTCCTTTACCTGGAGCAAGAGCGGCGAGAGGTTCAATATCACGGTGTCCCCCTGGCTGGTCAGGACCGCGTTGCTCTTGCCCTTTATGATGTTGACCATCGCCGTGTGGGCCGTGCGGAGGGTCTTCTCCCAGACCTTGAAGAAGGCGTCGCTCGTGAGGATCTTCTGAGCGGCCGTCTTCGCGAAGCTCTCGAGCCCGTTCGAGATAGGCCCCGCGATGACAGACAGGTTGACCTTCGGGATCGGGAGGTTGGGCGGCGCGGCCTGCTCGATGGCGTTCTGGAGGTCGTTCAGGCCGGCGGTTATCTGGCCCTGGACGTCGTAGGTCTTGAACAACTTGGTGACCGCGGCGTCGCTCACCGCCTTGGCCACTGCCGGGTCCTTGACGAGCGCCAATCGTGTTGACGAACGCGGTTGTATCAAGGGTTGTGGTCTTGACCCAGGTGGACAGGGTGCCGGTTATCGCGAACAGGCACGCCAGGACGATGAGCAGCCACACCACCAGGCTTCTCCAGAAGTGCCGCTGCTTGCGAGCCTTCTTGGAAGCCTCCAGCTTCTCTTTGAGCGCGAGGTTCTCCTGCCTCAGCATCTCCACCTCGTCGGTGGATGGCTCGCCTCCGGCAGCCTCTTTGTCGCGGTCCTCTGTCATGGGTGGCTCCTTTCGCACTTCCACGTCCCTTAAGTGACGTGGCCTCAGGGGCGCTGTTCTACATCTGGCCCCGCTGCATGTCCGACACGCTCTTTTCCACGGCGACGATCAATCCCTTAGCCGTCGGGCTTCTGACTTCGACCGCCTGCTCGACTGTGGTCACTTCCGTGGGTCCCGCGCTGGACCCCGCCTCGACCATCGCCTGCTCGCCGTCGAGGAACCTGCTCATCTCCCTCTGGAGCTTGCGCAGCTTGTTGATCTCCTGCTCGAGGACCTCTTCTTGAACTGAGTAAGTGGTCTCCGGCTGCTTTTTCTCGAGAAAGGTGGCCATCTGGTCCACCACCCCGGTGACCTGTGAGATGTCTTGAGAGATGAAACGGTTGCCGATGTCGCGCACCTCCATCAACTCGTCGAGCCGCATCACCACGTAGTTCCTGAAGCGCACGGCCGTCTCGACCCTCTCCGTCTCGCCCGCGATGGTCAGGCGCATCACGCCCGCCCCTATGTGCGAATCGACACTGTCTTTGATTCCCTCGAGGTTGAGGTCGAGCATGCTCTGGACCATGCCCTTCAGGCCTTCGCCGTAGCCTTCACCGCCAGCCCTGTCCATAAGGCCGCGGGCGCCCTGCAGCAAGCCTGATATATTACCTGCCAGGTCCGTAAAGGATTTGAAAGGATTCATCAACCCATCCCCCCCCAGGAGTCGGAGCCAGCCGACATCGTCGGCTCCGAGAAGCATGACGCCTATGTCCGCGCTATCGCCTTCCCTGAGATTCTGTAGCAAACGAACACAATACTTGAATCCTTATTCAAGACGATAAAGTGAATCCCTACGCGCCCGTGTTGACGCGCATGGAGGATTCGTTCTTCCAATGCTTAAACCATGTCTGTGGAAGGGCGGAGTGCTGGAGAAAAGGGAGTCCTTGGAGATCAAGCGGATGGGTACAGTGACGAACGACCAGGTCCGTGATCGATGCCGGCGAGACGCCGGCGTTACGAACATACCGGAGGAGTGACATGGAGAAGAAATTCGGCAAGGAAGAGGCGGCGAAGATCCTGGACGGCCTGGGCCTGTCCGACAAGTACGATGCCAACGAGTTCTACATGGGGATCAACGTCGAGCTGGAGCACGGCACCGTCGACCCCGCGACGAACGTGACGGACGACGACCCCACGATGACCGCGAAGATCGCACTCGCCCACCTCAACGAGATACCGAACTACTACACCCTGCTCGAGGAGATGGAGGAGAAGGGTGAGGCAATGATGAAGTGAGGACGCGCGCGGGTACAGCTACCCGAGCAACCTCACTGAAGTTATGTTGCCGTTGACCCGGACGACGGCCCGGCCCTCCTCGACATCGACGGGACCCAGGTCGCGCTCCCTCGCGTCGCAGAGAGACGCCTCCTTGATGCGGCCGGGTCCCGCGTCCAGGCGCGCCGTCACCGGCCCGCCAGCCCATGAGAAGAGCCTCACTACGTAGCCGCTGCCGTTCGCCGCGGGCTTCACAGCGACGACTTCGACATCCGGATGATCCACCAAGACTGCCCGGCCGGCGAGCGCTTCTATCCTCGCCGCGTCGGGGTCGCGCCAGGGCGGCGTCAGCGCCTGGGGGGCGATGAGGTGCAGCCCGTTGTCCCGCCAGTCACCGGGCCCGGTCGCGCACACTGCGTAATCGGTGACCTGGATGGAAGGGTCGGCTCCGTTGGCTGGAAAGGCTACCACGGGCAGGAACCCGAAAGCGCGCTCCCTTCTGGCGTTCCTGGCGACGACCCACTCGATCCTGCCGCCGGCGCGCCCCGAGACAGTGGCCGGCACCGCGGAGAACAGGGCGAGGCCACCCCGGTCCGCCCTGTCCCGGTAGTGAACGAATCTCTGGGCGGACCAGAAAGTGGGGGAGTAGGTCTTTTCGAGAGGGCGCTCCGCCACGCCTCCGGCAACGTCCATGGAGATCACCATAGGGTCGAACGCGGTCGAAAAACTGCAGGTGAGCGTACGGTAGTCGCCGAGGGACGCCAGGGTACGCATCCATATCAGAGGGTGGTCGGCCGTGAACCACATCAGCCTGGTCATCCAGAGTGGCCCGAGCCGTGACTTGACGGTGACCTTGAGCGCGCCGTCCTCTTCCTGCGCCAGCAGCGAGGCAGGCGACGCGCTTGCGCGCCCGAGCTCCGTGAACTTACCACCCCTGAACTCGCATCCCATCCTCCAGAGCCCGCCGGAGTCCTGGTAGAGCACGAGGTCGTTGCCGCAGCCGGAAAGGACCCGGGTGCCGCTCGATGAGTCGGTGAGACTGGTGATGCAGCCGCCGCGTTCCTCAACGAGCTCTACGTTGTAGTGCGGCGACTCCACTGTCAGCACCCCGCCCCGCAGGCTCCACGAAGGGGCCGACAGGCTGGTTGGCTCAACAGTCTCGTTGGCGGCCGGTGCCACCGACAGGGCGGACTCAAGCGCTTCCGATGCGAGCAGGTTCGCGTCGCGGACCCAGGGGACCTGTTCCTTGTCGTAAACGCGGTTCGGCGCGGTGCCCGTGATGAAGTCGTGGTGGTTGGTCACGACCGCCGTCTCCCACGCCGAGGCCATCTTTTGCTGGACGGACAGGGCGCTTCCCGGAGCATCGCCGCTGGAGAAGATCATCTTCTCGGCGGCGAGGAGCCTCGAGACCAGTGTGCGGCATCCCTCCTTCAACTTCGGCCGGCTGAAGTAGAAACCCATGAAGTTCGGGTTCGGGTCGAGGGCGGCACGCGGCAGGCTGTCGCGGTGCCAGGCGACGAGGTCCATGTAATCCTCCAGGCACGCGAGCACCACGTAAAGCCCGCTGCCGGGATACCGGGTCCTGTTGTAGCGGTCAAGCATCGCCGTGAGGTGTGTTATCGGGCTGTTAAAGTCCCCGCCGATGGGGCAGAACATGTAAGGCGTTACGCTGTACGGTGAGAGCTGCCCGGTGAACCAGCGGATCATCCTGGCCACGTGCCGCTCGGAGCGAGTGGGTATTCCGACGGGTATGCCCATCCACCTCGCCACTCCGCGCAGCGCAATGAACCCGCCGAGGTCGTAGGTCATGATGTTGAGGTGGTAGATGACTTCACTGTCGTCCGGGCCGAGCCATACGATTTCGGTCGACTTGAGCTTCTTGAGAAGGAGCTCGGCGCTCGAGCCCGGCAGCGGGTACTTGCCGGGCAGCGAGTACTCTCCGCCGGGGAAGAAGTGCCCGTCGATGCGGCTGCCGGCGACGTGATCGATGCCAAGCGACCTGCAGATGGATGGGAAAGCCGGCGACAGCCCGAAGTCGTCAGCCATGTAGGCGACGCGAGGCCGGGCCTCGATGCCGTTGTCGTGGAGCCACTGCTGGCCCATTTGATAGTCCCGGATGATGGCTTCGGTGGAGGGTATCATGGTGTCGGGCTGAGTGAACCCCGTCCCGGAGAAGCGCAACCTTCCCTCGTTGGCAAGAGCCCGCAGCGTCCGGTGCCTGCCGGGGTTCCTGTCCCAGTACATCTTGAAGAAGAAGATGCTCTCGATCGAGAAGACGCGCCGCGGGTCGGCCTGCAGCACGCGCAGCGCCTTGTCCATGATCCGCGTGATGCGAAGAGAGTAGTATTCCTCCGAGGTGAGGAGCCAGTCGGGGTCCCAGTGGCTGGATTCGGCGAACACCATGACGCGGGCGGCGTCCTCGGGGATGCCCAGCCGCAAGCGGATATCTTTCTCGCTCTCCACAGGCTCCCCGTCTCCCATTGACGCGCAACGCCGCGCGACGACCGCCGCGCGGTCATTATTCTATCAAGTCGCGATGCGGCTTGACGCCCGCCGCATTAACGAGCTATCAAGAGAAATCGGAGTTTGTGTTAAGAAATTGCCGGAGCAAGGCGATTAATAGAACATGTCGTGGGCACATGGGATTCATCAAGGTTGTCGAAGCCCCGGCTCTCTAGAATGGTGTCAGGAGTCTGTCCGATTGTCTGGTGCCCGTTTCGATCGCTCGGAGAGAGAAATGCATCAAGCTCATGATTGAACCTGTCCCGCCGCCCCGCATACTCGTCGTCGAAGACGAGAAGGACGCAGCAACCCTGCTGAAGGGCCTTCTGGTCGACGGTCTGGCCGCCACTATTGAAGTGGCTGCAGACTGCGCCGCGGCAAGGAAGGCGGCCTCTTCCAGGGATTTCGACCTTATCACGCTGGACCAACAACTCCCTGACGGCGACGGCATCGAGCTCCTCGAGGAGTTTCAGGCCGCGGGCGCGCACCCGCCCGTGATCATGGTCACCGGCCGGGGAAGCGAAAAGATGGCCGCCCGATGTTACAGGGCCGGGGCGGCCGGCTATGTGATCAAGGACGCCAGGCTCAACTTCTCGCTCCTCGACGCTGTGAGCCGCGTCCTCGAGTTGTCAAGGGCCGAGAAGGAGCTGCGGGAATCAGAGACGCGATACCGCTCCCTGTTCGAGAACATGATGGAGGGGTTCGCCTACTGCAGGATGGTCTATGACGACGAGGGCCATGCGGTGGACTGGGTCTACCTCGATACCAACAAAGCGTTTGGGCCCCTGACAGGGCTGAAGGACGTCGTCGGCAAGAAAGTCTCCGAGGTCATCCCGGGCATCCGGGAAACGAATCCCGAGCTTTTCGAGGTGTATGGACGGGTCGCCTCGAGCGGTGAACCGGAGCAGGTCGAAGCGAGGCTCGAGCGCCTGTCGATAGACCTTTCCATCAAGGTCTACAGCCCCCAGAGGCAGCATTTCGTGGCGGTCTTCGAGAACATCACCGAGCGAAAACAGGCGGAGAGTGACTTGTCCGCGAGCGCGGAGAGGTTCCAGCAGATGTTCGACAGCATGAGCAGTTGCGTCGCGGTGTATCAGGCAATGGACGATGGCGACGACTTCACTTTCGTGGACTTCAACAAGGCTGCCGAGAGGGTTGAGGAGATCTCCAGGGATGAACTGCTCGGCCGCTCGGTCACCGAAGTCTTTCCCGGCGTGGAGGATTTCGGGATCCTCGAGGTGTTCAGGCGAGTGTGGACCAGTGGCGAGCCCGAGTCCTTCCCTGCAGGCAAATACGAAGACGGGCGTGTTTCAGGCTGGAAAGAAAACTACATCTACAAGCTGCCCACCGGCGAGATAGTAGCGGTCTATGACGACGTGACTCAGCAGAGGCAGGCGGAAGAGTCCCTGCGAGAGAACGAATCCCGGTTCAGGTTCCTCGCCGAGAACATGAACGACCTTGTGTTTACGGCGGACCTGGTCATGAATCCGACCTATGTGAGCCCTTCCATCAAACGAGTGCTTGGATTCACCGTCGAGGAGCGTTTGAGGCAACGCCCTGAGGAGATGGTCACCCCGGAGTCGTTCAAGGTCGCTGCCGACCGGATGGTCGATGAGCTGCTCCATGACACAGAACGAGACCCTGGCAGGATAGACGTCGTAGAGCTTGATTACTACCACGCTGACGGCTCGACAAGGTGCCTGGAGACCTCCATATCGTTCATTCGTGACGAGAATCAGGTGCCAATCGGCATCTTCGGCCTGTCCAGGGATGTGACCGAGCGGAAGCGGATCGAGGCTGCGCTCCAGTACAGCGAAGAGCTTTTCCGTGAGATGTCCGAGGTCGCTGTCGACGCTATCGTTGTCCTGGACTCCGCCGGCAGGGTCAAGTACTGGAACCCCGCCGCGGAGAGGACCTTCGGCCACAGAGCTGAGGACATGCTCGGAGCTGATCTCGCGCTGGTGCTCTCACATCCGGAAGACCGCGAGAAGTATGGGAAGATCGTGGATGAGTTCCGTGAGACCGGAGCGGCCCCGATGCTTGGCCAGACCTTCGGGACTTCTGCGGTGAGCAAATCCGGCGCGGTGATCCCGGTGGAAGTCTCCAGCGCGGCGTTCATGGCGGGCGGTGAGTGGAACGCCGTGGTCAACATCAGGGACATCACCGAGCGGCGAGAGGCGGAAGAGCTGGTCAAGCAGCATGCGGAGGAGTTGAGGAACCTGGTGGACGTCGCAGCGCACGAGTTGCGCCACCCGGCGACCATATTCAAAGGCTACTCGGGGATGCTCCTCCATCACGGCGGCGACCTGGACGACGAGGTCGTCCGCGACGCGATCCTCGCCATAGACGGAGCGGCCGACCGGCTGGCGGCATTGATAAACAAGCTCCTCGATACTTCTAACATCGAGAGCGGGAAGATGGAACTCAACATCTCGCGCGCCGACCCCTGGAAAACCGTGCTGAGGGCAGTGGAGGAAACCCGGGGGCGCGGCGGTGATATCGACTTTCTTGTCAAGCGCGACTCCGAGGCATGGACCGTGGAGATGGACCAGGAAAAGATCAAGGACGTGCTCGTCATCCTGCTCGACAACGTCATCAAGCACGCCCCCGGGACCGGTGAGGTCGAGATCGGGTGCGTCCCGGCGGGCGGGGAGACCGTTTTCAGGGTCTCTGACAGGGGGCCGGGGATCTCCGAGCGCGACCGAGAGCGGATCTTCGAGCGCTTCTACCAGGTGGGAGAGTCGATGCACCATTCAACGCCCGGCATCGGCCTCGGCCTGTACATCGCCAGGAAGTACGTCGAAGCGCACCGTGGCTGGATCCACGGTCGAAGAGAGGGCCGGTGGCGGCTCGATGTTCTGCTTCGGAATACCCAACTCGCTGGGCGGCTGGCCCCACACGCCTTGACCGACAACAATCATGGAAATGCTCGGCCGTCGGCTGTAAGCTTGAGCCGACGTCAACTAAGGAGGCGAAGCGCATATGCGCACAAAGGAAGAGTATCACGATTCCCTGAAAGCCATGAAGCCCAACGTGTACATGGGCGGCGAGGTCCTGGGGCGGGTGGGCCTCCCTGGCACCGACATCCTGGACGTTACGTTCGACATCGCCCAACTGCCGAAGTACCAGGAGATCACGACCGCCACATCGCACCTCACCGGTGAGACCATCAACCGCTTCTGCCACATCCACCAGTCGCCGGAGGACCTGCTGGCAAAGCAGGAGATGACCCGGGTCGAGGCGCGGCTGGTCGGCGGCTGCATCGCGCGCTGCATGGGCATCGACGCGCTCAACGCGCTCTCGGTCATAACGCACGCATGCGACGAGGCCAAGGGCACCGAGTATCATCAGAGGTTTCTCGAGTTCCTCCGCGGGTTCCAGAAGAACGATACGGTGGGCTGCTGCGCCCAGAGCGACGTCAAGGGCCACCGCCTGCGCAGGCCGTCCGAGCAGGCCGACCCGGACATGTACCTGAGGGTCGTCGAGAAGAAAAAGGAAGGCATCGTGGTCCGCGGGGCCAAGGCCCACAACTCTTTCGCGCCGCTCGCTGAAGAGATCATAGCCATCCCTACCCGGTTCCTTCGCCCCAACGAGGGGGACTGGGCGGTCGCTTTCGCCATACCGGGCGATTGGCCGGGCGTGAAGCTGGTCTGCAGGGGGGCGCGCTACAGGGACAGGTGCCCAGAGCTCGCCGGGCTGCACTCCGGCAAAGGCGAGATAGAGTCTCTCACCATCTTCGATGACGTCCTGGTGCCATGGGACAGGGTATTCCTGTGCGGCGAAGCGGAGTACGGCGGACAGATGGCCCTGTTGTTCTCTTTGTTCCACCGCCACTCCTATACGGGCTGCAAGCCCGCGATGAGTGACGTGATAATGGGCACCGCGGCCCTCGTCGCCGAGTACAGCGGGATCGAGAAAGAGGACCACGTGGGCTCGAAGCTCGCCGAGCTGATCAGCACCGCGGAGCTGGTCTACGGTTGCGGCATAGCCGCCTCCGTGAAGTCAACCAGGATGCCCAGCGGCACCCAGGTGCCCGACATCGTCTACTGCAATGTCGCCCGCAAGCACGCGGGGCTCAACATCTACCACGAGTACGCCATCCTCACCGAGATCGCTGGTGGCCTTCCGGCCACGCTGCCGTACGATACCGAGTACCAGAGCCCTGAGGTCGGCGACCTGGTCAAGAAGTACCTGGCGCGGGTGGACGGCGTCAGCGCTGACGACATCTACAAGCTCTACGCGTGGATCAGCGACTACACGTGCTCGGGGATGGCAGGCGTCTACCAGTACGCCGGAGTCCACGGCGGCGGCTCTCCGATCATGGAAGACATCGCGATACTGAGGACCTACGACCTGGAGGAGAAGAAGCAGCTCGCCCGCTGCCTCGCCGGGATCGAAGAGGTCGAGGAAGGCCTGATGAGGTAGCGGCGGCCCGGCTGCGTAATAGTCCGGTGGGGGAGTCGAGTGAGAGGGGGGTTTCTGCCGATGGATGACTCGGGCTTTGGTGGTCGTCAGGCGTGGCCCCCCGACCGCAGGCGGAACGCCGGCAGGAGCAGCCTCAACATGGGGTTGCTTGCCCTCGGGATCGTGGCCTTCGGCTACCTGCTCGGCTTTCTTCTCCCCCTGCTGGTCAACTCCGGGCGCGGCCTCAGCGCCGGGCGCGTGATGTTCCTGCCGTTCGGCGGCATAGCCTCGCTGTTCGCGGCCGTGATGGCGATATCGATCGGGCGGAGAGTCAAGAAGTTCGCGTCCGGGCTCCAGGAAGAGCAGCGCGACCGGCTCTCCGACTTCGTCGACCTGGAAAAGCAGGAAAGGTTCGCAACCGCCGGAGTCGTCCTCGGAGTCGCGAGCATCGTCTTCAACCCACTCATCGCTTTCGCCTTGGTCGCGATCTTCACCAGGTAGCGTTCACCGCGGCACTCATGCGTACACGGTTGACAGATGAATATTGCGCACATAATATTACGACCATAATATCAAGTTGAAAAGAGACTGGAGGTAACGATGGCGGACGAGATCTACCATGAACTGGCGGCGCACCTCGACAAGGCCCTGGCGGGCGTGCCGACGTCCCCGACACTCATCGAGATACTGAAGATCCTCTACCCCGGCGAGGAGGCCGAGGTCGCCCTCAAGCTCGAGATCTATTCGAACAAGACGCTCGAGCAGTACAAAGAGGTAATCCCCGAGAAAGCCGACAGGCTGGAGCAGATCCTCGACAGCATGGCCCACCGTGGCACGGTCCTCACCGAGCAGAAGCCCGGCAGGGACCGGATATACAGGCTTCTTCCCATAGTCGTCGGGTTCGCGGAGGCGCCGTTCCTCTCAGGCGAGGATACCCCGGATAAGAGGGCGCTCGCTCCTCTTTGGTACGAGTACCTGATGGAGGACTTCGGCCGGGAGATGGAGCGCGGGGTCCCGCTGATCAGGGTGGTCCCCATCGGCGAGTCGCTCGAGGATGAGGCGGAGGTGCTCCCTGACGACGCGCTGGCTCAGAAGTTGGACGAGGCCACCTTCATGGCTGTCGGGCATTGCCCGTGCCGCCAGATCGGCACCTATCTCGAGAAAGGCTGCGACCGCTCCACGGAGAACTGCATGCACTTCGGCAGCATGGGCCGCTACATCGTCGACGTGGGCATGGGACGCCAGATCGACAAGCAGGAGGCCCTCGAGATACTGAGGAAGGCCACGGAGGAAGGGCTCGTCCACGTCTGCGACAACGTGCAGGGCTCCCTGCATACCATCTGCAACTGCTGCTCCTGCTGCTGCGCTTTCTTCAGGGCGAAGCTGGTCAACAAGTACGACACGGTCTCACGCTCCAACTACGTCGCGTTCGCCGACCCGGAGACCTGCACCGCTTGCGCCGTGTGCGCGGACAGGTGCCCCGTCGAGGCCATCACCGTGGATGATTTCGCGGTCGTCGACGAGGACGTATGCATCGGGTGCGGGGTATGTACCCCGACGTGCGGGGGCGAGGACGCCATACGGCTGAGGGTGCGCAAGGAGACAAAGCCTCCCCCGGACGCACAGGAGTTCTTCGCGGCGAGGATGAAGGCGTGAGCCCGGTGAGCGACAAGACGCCCAGGAAAGAAGCGAGCAGGGAGAGGATACTCGAGTCCGCCGGCGTGCTGATGCGCGAGAAAGGCATCGCGGGCGCGAGCGTCGCGAGCGTGATGGGCGGCGCGGGCATGACCGTGGGCGGCTTCTACGCGCACTTCCCGTCCAAGCAGTCGCTGGTCGCCGAGACCCTGCGCTCGACGCTGCGCAAATCGCGGGCCGACCTTGAGTCCTACGCGGGCGACCGGAGAGGCGCGGACTGGGTCGAGGCGGTCACCAGGAGCTATCTCTCTCGCGCGCACAGGGACAACCCCGAAACCGGCTGCCCGCTGCCCGCGACTGCGGGCGAGCTGGCCGCGGCCGACATGCAGGTGCGCGAGGTGCTCGCTGAAGAGATCGACGTCTATGTCGCAGAGATGGCTCGCCACCTGAGAGAAGACGGTGCCGACGGCGCCCGGAGCGAAGCCCTCGCCTCGCTGGCGACGATGGTAGGCGGCCTGACGCTGGCCCGGGCTATGAAGGGCACTCCGCTCTCCGATGAGGTGCTGAAGGCCAGCCGCGACCACATCAAACGAAGCCTCTAATAAGAGGGGTCAGGCACAGTCCACTTTTTTGTCCACTCCGTGGTGATTCTTAGACGGAAAAAGTGGACAAAATAGTGGACGGTGCCTGACCCCTGTCTTCAGTCGAGCCAGGTGACCGCTTCTTCCATCGAAGGCCGCCAGGTCGGCTCGGGCATGACCTTCGGGTAACCGATAACGCAACTGTCCAGCCCGAACTGTCCCGCCGGGATGCCGAGTATCTCGCAGAACTCCTCGTTGTCTCCCTGCTGCGTGGCTACGGATATCAGACGGAAACCAAGGCCCAGCGCCGTGGCTTTCAGCCACATGTTCTGCATGACGTGCGCAAGTGAGCGAGCCTCAGCGGGGGGAAAGCCTTTTCGTTCCGCGACGATTATCCAGTAGGGGACATCCTCAATACCGAATGGAGCGCCATCGCCTATCGCACGCACCCTCGCCGCGAACGGCGCTGCCTTCTCCTGGAACTCCGGGTTTTCGGCCATCGCCTTCTCGAGCGCCGCAGCAGAGCCCGCGGCCTGGGTCTTGATGATCGCCCTGGCGCGCGTGATCGCCTCCGAGCCTTTCGGTATCACGAAGAACCGTCGGAAGACGTCGCCCTGTGAAATCGCGAGGGCCGCGTAAGGGGCGTGCAACCCTGCTTTGATAATCTCTTCGATAAGCGCGCGGTCGGGCGTCTCTTCCGTGAACGACCGCACCGTCCTGCGAGCCTCGATCATACTGTCGAGTCCCCTGTTGAGATCCGCATCGAATACCATCCCGGTTCCTCCTTATCGGCTCCACACCGCAGCCATCATTCTCCAATTCGACGGCGGCTCTCCAACGCCGCCCTCGTGGGTGATATCTTAACAGTGTCGGAATGCGGCACGGGAGGAGTGGCGTGGGATTCAGGCTGCAGCGCCGGGTGCGGATCGCGCCCGGGCTCACGATGAACATCAGCAAGAGGGGCCTCGGCATGAGCGTTGGCCCGCGCGGCGCCAAGGTGAGCATCGGCCCGAGGGGGACGAGGGAGTCGGTAGGCATCCCCGGCACGGGCATGAGATACGAGGTGCGCCAGGACCGCAAGGCAACCCCGAGCAAGAGGGCGCCTCACCCGCAGCAGCCGCGGACGGCACCGGCACCGCCGGTACTGCCGGCCGCCGCTACCATCGGCTTCCTGGGAAAGGCGTTCAAAGCTCCCTTCGAGAAGGAGTTCATCGAGGGGGCGCAGTGCATGCTGAAGGGCGACCACGCGGGGGCGGTCGACCGCTTCCGGAACGCTGTCATGATGAACCCTGGTTGCGTAGATGCCGAGCTGCTCGCCGGCCTGATGTCCATCAACTGCGGTGAATACCCGGCAGCGCAGGCTTACCTCGAGAGGGTGACGGCATCCGGGACGAGCGACTTCCCCCTCATACTCAAGTACCTCGGCAGGGACAGCGTCGCCTTCGAGCTGCCGGTGACCGAAGAGGTCACCGCCTCGCTCCAGTTCGACATGCGCGCGGCTTACCTGACGCTCGCGGAAGTCTACCAGCACCAGGGCCGCACGCAGGACGCCGCGGGCGTGGTCAAGACAGCCATCGCCGCCGGCTACCGCGACCCCCTTCTCGTGCTGTCGCTTGCGGAGCTCTACAACGACCTGGAGATGGATGACGAGCTCATCGCGATAGCACAGGGGGTCGAGAACACGGACGACGTGAACCTCGCAATCATGTTCTACATGGGGCAGGCCATGACGCGAAAGGGCTACTACGATGCGGCCGTCACTGTCCTCAAAGCCGCGGTGGCAAAGCGGAAGGACCGAAGCGGGGCGCTGCTGATGGACGCCCGTTACGCTCTCGCCCAGGCGTACGAGCAGAGCGGAAAGAAGGCGATGGCGAGAAAGCAGTATGAGCAAATCCTCGCGAAGGACTTTGACTACAGGGACGTGAAGGAACGGGTGGACAGGCTGGCCCCGGGAGCGCCCCGCGGCGCCTGAGGCCGGCCCGGAGGTTCGAGAAGTCCCAACAAGAATAGAATGTCGCAGGGCGGGTCCAGCCATAACCGGGAGGTCGAGATGCTTTCGAAGAAAGTCCCACTGGAAGACGACACGGTAGCCAGCACTTACAGCACCAGGTATTTCGAGGAGGGCGTGCCCAAGTACAAGCTGCCCGAGCACGGCATGCCGGCCGAGGCGGCCCTCCAGACGATAATGGACGAGCTCAACCTGGAGGGCAATCCTCCACTGAACCTGGCGAGCTTCGTCACGACATGGATGGAGCCCCAGGCGGAGATCCTCATAGCGAAGAACAACTACCGCAACTTCATCGACCGCGAGGAGTATCCGCAGACGGGGGTGATCCACGACAGGGCCGTCAACATGCTGGCGAGGCTGTTCAACGCACCGGAAGACCAGGAGGCCGTGGGGACCAGCGCGATCGGCTCAAGTGAGGCCATCATGCTCGGGTTGCTGGCGCACAAGTGGAACTGGCGCAAAAAGCGGGAGGCCGCAGGCCAGCCGACTGACAGGCCGAACCTGGTGATGGGTGCAGACACTCACATCGTATGGGACAAGTTCGCGCGCTACTTTGACGTCGAGCCGCGCATCATCCCACTGCAGCCCGACCGCTTCGTCATCACTGCTGAGGAAGTGGTGGCGCTCTGCGACGAGAACACCATAGCGGTCGGCACAACCTTCACCGGCGAAACTGACCCTGTCAAAGATACCAACGACGCGCTTGACGACGTCTTCGAAAAGAAGGGCTGGGACATTCCCATACACGTGGACGGCGCCAGCGGCGCGTTCTGCGCGCCTTTCCTCCATCCAGACCTGGAATGGGACTTCCGCCTGCCGAGGGTGAAGTCCATAAACGTTTCCGGCCACAAGTACGGGCTGGTCTACCCCGGGGTGGGTTGGCTTATCTTCAGGGATAAATCCGACCTGCCCAAAGACCTGGTGTTCACGGTGAACTACCTGGGCGGGGAGGAGCACACCTACACGCTCAACTTCAGCAAGTCGGCGAGCCAGGTGCTTGCGCAGTACTACAACTTCATCCGGCTCGGGTTCAACGGCTACAAGCGGATAATGGAGACCACTATGGACAACGCCCGCTATCTTGCCGAACTCGGCCAGAAGTCTGAGCACGTGATAATGCTCGTGCCGCCCGAGAAGCTTTTCATGCCGGTCCTTGCCTGCAAGGCTCCCCATCCGGAGCGATTCACGGTGTTCCAGATATCGGATCAGTTGAGGAGGTTCGGATGGATTGTGCCCGCCTACACCCTTCCTCCCAATGCCGACAAGGTCGCAGTGGCTCGCATAGTTGTCAAAGAGAACTTCAGCCGTGACATGGCCGAGATGCTGGTCGACGACATGAGGAAGAGCTACACGGCGATGACCGGCGAAGACCCGCAGGCGCACGAGAAGAAGCGCAGGGGCCAGAGGGGCTCATGGTAGTGGCAGACAAGGCGGGCGGCCAGGGGATGGACCGCGTCTCACTGGTAAGGTGCGAGGGTTACGACCCGGCCGCCGTGAAAGAATCCGTAGGACGCGCCTTCGAGTTCCTGGGCGGCGCCGGCGAGATAGCCGGCCCCGGCGAGTCCGTCTTCATCAAGGTGAACGCCGTGATCGCCGCGGAGCCCTCGAGCGGCATCGTCACCAACCCGGCGGTCGTCAAGGCGGTAGTGCAGGAGTTCCAGAAGGTCACCGACAGGGTCGTTATCGGCGACAGCCCTGGCGGCCCGTTCAACCATACGCTCCTCAAGCGGGTCTACGAGAAGACGGGCCTCGCCCAGGTTTCGCGGGATACCGGCGCGGATCTGGCGTTTGACACCAGCACCATCGAGGTCCCGTTTCCCGGGGGGCGGTCCATCAAGAGGCTTACGCTCTGCAGGCCCATGATCGAGGCCGATCGCCTGGTATCCGTATCGAAGTTCAAGACCCACCGGTACCTGAACGTGACCGGGCCCGTAAAGAACCTCTATGGGGCGGTGCCCGGTACCACCAAGTTCGTCTACCACTCGAGGTTCGACGACGAGCGGGAGTTCGCGAACCTCATTGTGGACGTGCACCTCGCGTGCCGGCCCGCGTTCCACGTCCTCGACGCGGTCGAGACCATCGAGGGGGACGGGTCGCGCAAAGGGACCCTGAGGAAAATGTCGGCGATCGCCGCCGGCGGCAACGCGTTCGCGCTCGAGGGCCTCGTCATGGAACTCGCGGGACTCGAGCCTTCTGATAACAGGGTGCTGGAGGCCGCGATCGACAGGGGCATCTGCCCGGCAGGGACGGCATGGTTTGTGGTCGATGGCGAAGACCCGGCGAGCCTGAGGCTCGACGACTTCCTCCTTCCCAGCGTGAACCTCTTCAGCGAGCGCGTCCCCGCCATCATCAGCGAAAGGCTGAGCAGGTTCACCTCCGTGAGCCCGAAGCCCGTCGAGGGGGAGTGCACTTTGTGCGGCAAGTGCGCGGAGATATGCCCGCGCTCCGCGATAACGATGGGTCGCGAGGTGGCCGAGGTGGACCTCAAGAAGTGCATCAGGTGTTTCTGCTGCGACGAGTTGTGCGAGCACAAAGCCATTGGGATAAGGCGGCCGCTGCTCGTCCGCCTGCGCCGCGGAGGCGGATAGAGGCCGCTCAAAGGCCGGGCCCAGGGGGCATCCCATCTCGGTAACCCCGGACGGTAAACTCTTCACCCCTTGACTCCGATATCTTGGATAGGAAAAGAAGCCCGGCCGCAGAAATCGGTGCGGGGCCGCTCACCATGACCGCACGGGGATTGAAATGAAGGGAAAGGCAGCGCCACCGCGCTCTTACATGTGGTTCTTCCTCGGGATATTCCTGCTTGCCGAGGCGTGCCTGATCGGCCTGGACCTCTACTACCTCTACGGCCAGCACGGCACCGTCAGTGACTTCCTGTTCGACTGGGGAATTGTTACCGGGATAATACTTACTCTGGTCCTTTTGACCTATTTTGCCGTCCGGCAGATCCTGCTGCGTTACATGGATTCCGAGGAGCGGTTCCGCGAGCTCGCCGGCCTCCTTCCCGAGGGAGTCTTTGAGTCTGTCGACACGGGATTGCTGAAATACGCCAACGAGCGCGCGATTGAGTGGTTCGGCTACACGGCGGGGGAGGTCGAGGCGTGAGAGCTCAACCTGCTGCAGATGATCGCGGAAGAGGACCGGAAGCGGGCGGTCGAGAACGTTCGCCGCGTCCTGGACGGGGAGCTGGCCGGCTCGCGGACCTATACCGCGCTGAAGAAGGACGGCACGAAGTTCCCGGTGATAATCTCCTCGAACCGCGTCGAGCTGGACGGGCGGGTCGTGGGCATCCGCGGCGTGGTTACAGACATCTCGGAACAGAAGCGTGCCGAAGAGGTCGTCCGCGAAAGCGAGCGCAAGTACCGCGAGCTCGCCGACTCGCTCCCCGAGGTCGTTTTCGAGATGGACACGGAGGGCAACTTTAAGTACGCCAACGTGAATGCGTTCACAATCTTTGGTTACGATGCGGATGTCCTCAAGAGAGGACTGAACGTCCGGGACCTCATGGAGGACGGCGAAGCAGCGCTCGCGGATATAACCCTGATGGTCAGCACCAGGACGGAGGAAGCCACCCGGGAGTACACCGCGAGGATGAAGGACGGCAGGACTTTCCCTGTGGTCATCTCCGCGCGGCTCATCATGGAAGCCGGCGAGCCGGTCGGCATCCGCGGGATTGTGACGGACATCACCGCCATCAAGACCGCGGAGGAAAACCTGCGCAGGTCCGAGGAGAAGTACAGGAGCCTGTTCGAATCGAGCATCGACGGGATCGTGGTGGTCAGCCTCTCGACCGGGAACATCACCGAGGCAAACGAGGCGTTCCTGGACATGGTCGGCTACACGCTCGAGGAGGTCCGCGAAAAAGGGTACTGGCAGATGACGCCGGGCAAGTGGTACGACACCGAGAGCGCGATACTGGTCGAACAGGTGCTGGAGCGCGGATACTCCGATGAGTACGAGAAGGAGATCATCCGCAAGGACGGCTCGGTCGTCCCCGTGAGCATCAGGCGCTGGTTGATAACCGATGACGAGGGAAATCCGGTCGCCATGTGGAGCCTGGATCGCGACATCACCGAGCAGAAGGAGCGCGAGAAGGAGATAGAGCAGGCCAACGCGGCGCTCAAGGGTTACGCGCACACTGTCTCACACGACCTCAAGAGTCCGATACACCAGGTGACGCTGGCCTCATACACGCTGGAGCGCCTCCTCGAGGTTGAACAGACCCCTGAGGTTCAGCAGTACAAACAGGAGTCCATAGACGCCCTCAGGTCCGGGCTCGACCGTGCCAACAACCTCATCGACGAGATGCTGGTGCTTGCCGAGTCGGGCCAGGTCCCGAGGGAGGTAGTCGCGGTAGACGTCTCGGAGACCGTGAAGGAGGTGCTCACCGAGCGCGAGTCGGACGTACTGATCAAGGGAGTGTCGGTCAGGGCGGACGACGACCTTGGCGTGGTGGTCGCGTCCCCCACTCACGTGTACCAGATATTCTCGAACCTGGTGAAGAATGCCATCAACTACAACGACAACCCCGAGCCGTCCCTGGAGATCCGCGCGCTCCCGGACGACGGCACCGGCGCCCACAGGTATCTCGTCCGCGACAACGGGTCCGGCATCCCCGAAGACCTCCTGGAGGAGATATTTGTGCCCTTCTCAAGGGGAAAGGCCGGTGACACGGGCATAGGCCTTTCTATCGTGGAGAGGATCGCCCGGGTCTTCGGGGGGCAGGTCAAGGCGTACAACGACTCCGGGGCCTGCTTCGAGTTCTCTCTCTACGACTACCCGGTGTAAAAAAGGTGCCTGGCACGGTTCTTACACTGAGACGTTCTTGACGAAGCTCTCGAACGGGACGTCGTGTTCCGCCACAAAAGACTCCTCGAAACCCCTGCCTTCGTCGTCGGCCATGTACTTCTTGGTGATCTGGAGCGTGGGCAAGGGCGCTTCCAGAATGGTCCTGGCGAGGGACGCTGCCTGCCCGAGCAGGTCTTCGCCGCCGGTAACTTCGCTGACCAGTCCGATGCGGCGGGCTTCCTTGGAGTCTATCTGTCTGCCTGTCAGGCAGAGATCACGGGCCATGCCGGAACCGACGATCCACCGCAGCGGAGTATAGAGCGGGGCCGCGCCGAACTTGATCTCCGGGTGGCCGAACACCGCCCCTGTATTGCAGATCCTCACGTCGCAGAGCGTCGCAAGGTCGAAGCCGCCGCCGAACGCGTGACCGTTGACCGCCGCGATGGTCGGCTTTCCGTAGTTCCAGACGACCCGGTGGTAGACGGCCGAAGACTTGAAGACCTCCTTAGCGAGCTCCGGCTTGCTGAACTCCTTGAGGTCGAACCCTGCGGAGAAGACAGGGCCTGCGCCCGTTATGATCACGACTCCTACGCTCTCGTCGCCTTCCCATTGCTCGAGGCAATCCGTGATTTCCTTTCTGACGAGTATGGAGAGAGCATTGCGCTTCTCCGGACGGTTGAGCGTGATGGTGCCGATCTTCTCGGTCACGTCGACTTGAATGGCCTGGTAATCCATTGTGCCCCCCGCCTGTTTCGAGATCTCCCGGTTCTCACTTGACGCCGCCATTCTAATACGATTGCGCGCTGGCGGGCACCGCCGGCGGCCGGCGGGGCTGGCGCCCGCGTCCCGAGACTAATACTGTAGTAGAGGCGGATAGCAGGATTACTGCGGAAGGAGCACGCATTGTCTGAGATAAGCCGAATAGGTTTGCTGACCGGCGGGGGCGATTGCCCTGGCTTGAACGCCGTCATCAGGGCCGTGACCAGGACCGCCCTGCACCACGGCGTGCAGACCATGGGGGTGCTGGACGGCTTCAGTGGGCTGGTCAACAACCAGTTCCGGCTGCTGCACGAGAACGACGTCTCGGGCATCCTCCCTCGCGGAGGGACCATCCTGGGGACGAGTAACAAGACCGACCCCTTCAACTGCGCCCAGGTCGGCACTGACGGGGAGATCACCCACAGGGACTGCTCCGACAGGGTCCTTTTCAATATCGAGCGGGCCGGCATCGATGCGCTGATCGTCACCGGCGGGGACGGCAGCCAGACCATCGGGCTCAATCTCTTCAAAAAGGGCGTCAACGTGGTAGGTGTCCCGAAGACCATCGACAACGACCTGATGGGGACGGACATCACCTTCGGTTTCGACTCGGCGCTGCACTGCGCAACGGACGCCCTCGACAGGCTCCACACCACGGCGGAGTCGCACCACAGGGTCATGGTGCTCGAGGTGATGGGGCGCAACTCGGGTTGGATAGCTCTGATGTCGGGCATAGCCGGGGGCGGTGACATCATCCTGATCCCCGAGATAGATTTCACCTACGAGACCATCGTCAGGCGGATCCAGGAGCGACGCGAGGCCGGCAAGAAGTTCAGCATCGTCGTGGTCGCGGAGGGCGCGCACCTGCCCGACGGCCAGGTGGTCAGCAGGACGGCCCCGGGCGGCAATACCGTTCTCGGCGGGGTCAGCGCATTTATAGCGGCGCAGGTCGAGGCGATCAGTGGGATGGAGACCAGGGTGACCGTCCTGGGCCACCTGCAGAGAGGCGGCAGCCCGTCCCCGTTCGACCGCATACTCGCGACGCGTTTCGGCGCCAAAGCGGTCGAGCTGGTGATGGAGGGCCGGTTCGGACGCATGGTGTGCCTGCACACGCCTGACATCAGTTCCGTGACGATCGAGGAGGCGGTCGCAAGACAGAAGAAGGTCCCGTGCGACGGGGAGATCGTGAGGTTCGCCCGCTCCGTGGGAATCTCTTTCGGCGACACCTAGGCGCCATGGAGGTGGCATGATGGCAAGGAAACAGATGACCGTACAGGCTCCGGGGCAGCCCGGCGCACCGGGGGTGGTGGTCAACGTCAGGACGCACGGCATCATCGTCCGCGCTCTCTACTACATCTTCATCGGCTGGTGGTTCGGGCTCGTCTGGGCGCTTCTTTCCTGGCTGATGTACGCGACGGTCATCGGCGCTCCGCTGGGAGTCAAGATGATGAACCGTATCCCCGGGGCCATTTCGCTCAAGGCGCGGGAGAAGGACGTCAAGGTCGTGGGTGAAGACAGCGGCTACAAGGTGACCGAGGTGGACCGGGAACAGCACGCGTGGTGGGTAAGGGTGCTCTACTACCCGATCGGCCTGGTGCTGAGCCTGTTCGCGATACTCCTGGGCTGGGCGCTCTGCGCGGCACTGATCACGCTGCCGCTGGGGATCTTCGTGTTCAACAAGGTCCCGGCCATCGCGTCGCTGCGGCGTTGAGCCCAGTGGTGCACGAAGTGAGCCCGGCTACGCCCCCCAGACGCTGAAGACACGCTGGAGCGCGAGGTCCTGTTCCCTGGAGGAAGACCCCACGAACACGCTGTAGCGGATCTCTTCGACGACCCATGCGCCCTTGGCCGTGTCGTAGTACGCGAGGTCCTCTGCGGACAGGCGCAGTGAGACGGTCTTCGTCTCGCCCGGCTCCAGCGCGACCCGCACAAAGCCCTTGAGCTCTCGGACTGGCCGGTCGACACTCGAGCCCTCGTAGCCCACGTATAGCTGCGCGACCTCCACGCCCGCAGACTCTCCCGTGTTCGTCACGTCGGCTTCCACCAGCAGCGTGCCGGTTTTGCTGATGGTGTCGTCGCTCAGCCGCAGGTTCGAGCATGCGAACTCCGTGTAGCTCAGCCCGAAGCCGAAGGCGAAAGCGGGCTCCATAGCCTTCTTGTCGAAGAGCCGGTAGCCATGGTAGTAGTCGTACACGGCGCTCTTCGCCTTCTTGTCGAACGGCGGGTTCTGGTCGTTCGAGGCCGGAAAGGTTACCGGGAGCTTGCCGCTCGGATTGACCACACCGAAAAGGACCTCCGTTATGGCAGTGCCACCCTCCATGCCAGGGTACCAGGCCATCACTATCGCATCGACGTCGTCTTTCCAGGCGTCGACCAGTATCGCGGAGCCGCCTTCCAGAACGACCACGCACCTTGTGGACTCCGCGGCGACAGCCTTGATCAGCTCATCCTGGCCGCGCGGGAGCCGGAGGTCCGCCCGGTCGCCGCCAGTGTGGATGACCGGCAAGAACTCGCCCTCGTCCCTGCCGGTGAACCCGACGAAGACGACCGCCGCATCGGCCTCGCGGGCGGCACGCCTGGCAGCCTCGATATCCTTGCCGCTCTGGTAGACGATCTCTACCTCGCCGCCGACGAGCTTCCTGAGCCCCTCGAGAGGGGTCACCACGTAGGGTGGGCTGACCCGGCTGCTCCCCATGTCGCCGATGTTGGCCTTGTCGGCCAGGCGGCCGATCACCGCGATGCGCCGGACCTCTTCACGGTCGAGCGGAAGGGCGCCGCCCGCGTTCTTGAGCAGCACGATGCCCTCGCGCGCGACTTCAAGCGCCAGGCGGGTATGGTCACCGCAGGCGACCTTCTCCTCGCCATAAGCCCCGGCCTCACCGACGCCGGCGAACCTCGCCTTCTGGCGCAGCACCCGCCCGACCGCCTCGTCGATATTGGCCTCCGGCACGCCGCCGTGCTTCACCGTTCCCTTGAACCCGATGCCGAAACGCCACCTGTACGGCATCTCGATGTCCATGCCCGCGTTCGCGCTCCTCTTGCCGTTGCGGACCCCGTACACGAAGTCGGACATGACCAGGCCATCGAAGCCCCACTCTTCCTTGAGGATGTCGCGCAGCAGGTGGCTGCTGTGCCCGCAGAAGTCCCCGTTGACCTTGTTGTACGCGCTCATTATCGAAGCGACGCCCGCGTCCACGCACATCTTGAAGTGGGGGAGATAGACCTCCCTGAGGGTGCGCTCGTCGATGCGCACGTCGACGTAGAACCGCGCCTCTTCCATGCTGTTGCACGCGAGGTGCTTGGCGCACGCCATCACGTGGCGCTGCACGCCCTTGACCATCGCGGAGCCCGATACACCGAGCAGGTACGGGTCCTCGCCGAACGTCTCCTGCGCCCTGCCCCAGCCCGGGTGGCGCGGCACGTTGATGCAGACCCCGCCGTAGAAGTCGGCACCCTGGGACCGCGCCTCGATGCCGACCGCGGAGCCCACGCGCTCCTGTAGCTCCTCGTCCCAGGTCGCCGCCCGAGCCATCGCCACGGGAAAACAGGTGGAGTGGTTCAGGCAGATACCCCTGGGGCCGTCGGTGAACCTTATGGGAGGGATGCCGAGGCGCTTGTTTCCGCCCGAGTCGTAGGTCTTGTGACCGTATGCCACGAGCATCCAGGCGAGGCCGAGCAGGCCGGCGCTGCCAGCCATCTGCCTGACCTTCTCCTCGAGGCTCATTCTGGAGACGAGCTCCGTTATGAGGCGCTCGCGCTCTTCGCCCTGAGCGGCGGAGACGTCCGCGAAAGTAACGTTTGAGGCCGTGCGGTCCTTTGTCATCAATGCCCTCCATAGATTGTTAATCGTACAGCGCCGGCTATGGGCTGAGCAGCCCGAGTCTTCGATATATCCGGGTGCGCCAGGCGTCCTTGAGCTCGATAGCCTGCTCCGAGCACAGCTCCATGCAGCAGAAGCACGCGATGCACTTCGAGTAGTCGTAGCGCGGCACCTTGCCCTCGATGGTGATCGCTCCGCCGGGGCAGACGTCCCGGCAGTTTCCGCAGGCGGTGCACACCGCCGGGTCCACCTCGAAGCCCGGCTTGTCGAGGTCGGGGTAGAAAGCGCGCAGGAGCGGCTTGGACATGACATCCGGCATCATGCGGGTAGGCTTCTTGAAGCCCTTGAGAGGGCTGGCGTCCCCCGCGATGTCGATGCGAGAGAGGTCGATCTCGCCCAGGCCTTCGCTCTGAGCGCGCACCAGCGCCGGGTTCTTGTCCGGCTTGAGGCCCATCATGTGCGCCATCACCGCGTCGAGCGCTACGCCGTTGTCGGATGCGAGTATCTTACCCACGGGGTAGAGGCTCTTGCCGGACGGGCCGTTGCCCTGCATGCCCACCACGCCGTCCATGATGACCAGGTCGGGGACCCTCAGCTTGTAGACGTCCACCAGCATCCTGCCGAAATCGCTCGGGGAGGGAAGGTCGCGGTGCAGGCGGTTCTTCTCGGCGCCGACCACGAAGCCGAAGCTGTTCTTGATCGCCCCTGAGATGCTCGTGAGGACGTGGGTCTTGAACTTCGGGAGCGACACCAGGACGTCGGCCTCCAGGACCCTGCGAGAGACCCCTGCCGAGAGGCCGCACCCTTCCAGCGTGACGGTCTCGACATCGGTCGCGATGTTGGCGTAGCTGCCCAGTGAGGCATCGAGTATCCCCGAGACGCGCGCGCTCTTCTCGACGGCGCCGTAGCCGCGCGCACCCGGGTTGTCGGCGACCGTCACCTCGCCGCCCGAGGCGCGGAGGCGCTTGACCACTGCCTCTACGACGGCCGGCGCGGTGTTCACGTGGCGCTCGGGAGGAAATGGGCCGAGGATATTCGGCTTGACGAGCACCGATCTGCCGTCCACGTCCAGCGGGAACTGTTCGAGGACCCGGTCGATCGCGGTACCGATATCCCCATACGATGCTTCGATGATGAGTACCCTGGACATCGCCCCTCCCATGTCGAAAGTTACTCTAGCACATGGGCTTTTCGGTGGGCACGGGGGTCAGTCAGCGAGCAGTCCGTTCACCGTTATCGTGGTGCGGCTTGTGGGTGGCAGGACGTAGGAGAAGTCCTGGGTGGTGCCGTCCTCGAGCATCAGGGTCACGGTCGCCTTGGTCTCGGTGGTGTTCGGGTTCTGGAGCGTGAGCCACTCCTCGAACCCGTCGCGGTTGGTGCCCTCGGCGAAGTACCACGTCCGCGCGCCGCCGCGGCACCCGAGCTCGACGTCGCCGCCAGGCAGGGCGCTGTGGTAGTTGTAGTAGGTCGGCCGCTCGACCACGACCGGGGTGTTGCTGGTCACGTGCACCGAGACGTCCTTGTCCGGCCCGACCTCATCGTTGACGAGGACGGTCTGGCGCGAGTGGGGCGCGACGCTCTTGTGAGTCGTGGTGGACGAGCCGTCGCCGAACATGTACGTGATGTTGACGGTCGCATGCGAGGCCCCCGGGTTCAGTATGCTCAGCCACTCGTCAAAGGCGCCGTCGATGCGGTTGTGCCGGGTGGTGCCCTCCGCGAAGTACCAGGACGTCCCGGGCGAGGTAGCGCCATACTGGCTCGACCCGCCGTTCCAGGCGCCGTGGTAACTGAAGTACATCGGGCGCTCGGCGATTATTGGCACGTCAGAGGAGACTACCGCCGACACGTCGCGGTTGAGCCCTACCACGTCGTTGACCATCACCGTCTGCCGCGAGTGCGCCGCGACCGTGACCGCTTGTGCCTTCGTCGCGCCTCCAGGGAACATGTAGGTTATGGTCACCTTAGCGTTTCGCGCATCGGGGTTCATGAGCGACAGCCACTCGATGAAGCCCGGCTGGGTGGCGCCCTCTGCGAAGTACCAGCGCGTCGCGGGCCCCGGCACCGCGGAGGCGATGGAACCTCCGGTCCAGGCGCCGTGGTAGTTGAAGTACATCGGGCGCTCCACCACCACCGGCTCGCTCGCGTCTATCCGCGCGGAGACGTCTTTCCCGGAGCCCACCGCGCTGTTGACGTCCACGGTCAGACGAGAGTGCGCCGCCACGCGGACAGACTGCTTCTTCGTTATGCCTCGTTGGAACATGTAGGTGATGCCCACGTCGGCGTCGGTGGCTCCCGGGTTCTGGATGCAGATCCACTCCTCGAAGCCGGGCCATGTGGCGCCCTCGGCGAGATACCAGGTCTTCCGCGGCTGCGTCACTCCGCTCTCGGTGGTTCCGCCCGCCCAGGCCCCCTTGTAGCTGAAGTACATGGGGCGCTCGGCGATGATGTTGTTGGCCGCCTGCACCTTGATGGAGATGTCGTGCTGCGGAGTCGAGAACCAGATGGGTGCCGAGAGAGCGACCTGGTTGCCCCGGTGTGACTCGTCCTCCTGGTTGGTGTCCCGCTCTGTCACCTTCACGAAGTAGTAGGCGCGGGTGGAGGAGAAGTCCACCTCCGGGTGCCACTCGAACTGCTTGAAATGCGTCGTCTGCTTGAAGACCTGCTGGGCTACGACCCTGCCGCCGTTCGAGACAAGCTCGAGCTTGGCGATGTCCTCGTCGTCCTGTACCAGCACGTCGAACGCGTACCTTCCCTTCGCCCTGGTGAGGCTGGACCCCATCCAGTCGCTGCCGGACTTGAACACCACCTGCATGTCCGGGTCATCGCTCGAGTAGACGCGCCTGCTGGCGACACCGTCCATCAGGCTCGCGGGTGTGAGGCCGCGTGTGACGATCGCGGTCCGGTGCGAGTTGGTCTTGAGCGAGTGGTTGTCCTGGTTACTGGTAGGGGCGACCTTCCAGCCCTTGTCGAGCGCCTTGATGAAGTAGTCGTAGAAGAAGCCGGTGTTGTTGCCCGCCCCGGTGTTGCCCGTCTCGACTGCGCGCATCCTCTTTGCCGACGGGTTGCCGGAATATTCGAACTCGTTGAACGTGCCCGCGATGGTCGCCGGGTGGTTGAACTGGCCGAGGCCACCGTTGGAGCCCATCCAGTTGTATAGAGAGTCAAGGGTCCTGGTCTGCCCGGTGCTGGTGTAGGCGGCGGTGTTGAGCACGTTCACGTGGCCGACGCCGCTGGACCACTCGAAGCCGGCGAGCGCCGCGAAGGTGCCCGCCTTTGTGAACTGCGCGGCCCTTCCTCGCGTGTCCTGCCACGCGGCGGGGCTCAAGTACTCCGCATGGTCGGTGATCGCGTAGAAGTCCAGGTGGGCGGTGTCACGAGCCCACTGGAACGCTTGCTCCGGCGTCCCTTCACCGTCCGAATAGGCGGTGTGGCTGTGAAGGTTGCCGAAGTAGATGTGCATGTCGCCCATGGCGCGCGCCATGTCCTGCTGGAAAGTCGAGGCGGCCCCTGCGTCCGCCGCGAGGGCGAACGGCGCCGTCGCCAGCAGGATGCTGACCAGCAGCGCGGCTATGCCGATCGTCTTCTGGTATTTGTTCAAGAGGAGGGACCCCCCGGGGCCATCGATATTCTTGCCATGGACAAGGGTACCACAATCCGGTTACGTCGTTCGTTTTCCACTTATTTTTACACTCGAGGACTGATGGCTCAGGCGACATCGCGTAACTCCGCCTCCTTTTTTGTTAGGATAAGGTTCAGGGGTAGGATGAGAAGTGAAAAAGGCCATGGCAGCTAACGAAAAGTGTAAAGAAAAGTGGAAAATGACTGACGTAAATACTGGACATTACCCCGTCCTGATAATCCCGGGCTACGGTGCCCCGCAGTTCCAGAGCGACCTGGTAGGCAGGCACCTGCAGGCCGGCGGGCTCGACACAGTCAATATCAAGCTCCCGTGGATGGCTATGGGGGACATGACCCGGTCGGCGGACATCGTCGCCGAGCAGGTGCGGCGCCTCAGGGAGTCGCTCGGCTACGAGAAGGTCAACCTGTTCGGCTACAGCCTCGGGGGCATCGTCGCCAACTACTACCTGCTTGAGCTCGGGGGTTACCCGGCGCTGGGCAGGGGCGCGTTCGTCTCGGCACCGAACTCGGGGACCTACATCGGCTACCTGGGTTTCTTCTCGCCGGCGGGCCGCCAGGTGCGCCCGACATCTCAGCTCATCCGGCGGCTCAACGAATCGCCCCTTCGCCACGAGATCGCGGGCAGGTGCCTCTCGATCTACGTGAGGTGGGACGGCGTCATCGTGCCGTTCGCGAGCGCCTACCTCTCATACGGATACAACATCGTCCGCCAGCGGCCGGTGTCCCACTGGCGCGCAGTGATGAGCAGGGACGTGGTCGCCTGCGCCTCGGAGTTCCTCAGCGGCGGGCTCCCGGAAGGGGCGCATCCGGGGCACGAGATCGGGATGCTGGAGGCGGGCGGCGTGTTCGCCGTACCGGTCGAGTTCGATGAGACCGGCAAGCGCAGGGTCTGGCAGACGGTCTCAAAGCCTTTCAAGGTTCTGGGAAGCCGAGTGGCATCCATATTCCGTAGGTGAGCAGATGGACCAACCCATGCCGCCAGCAGGAGGCCGCGCGGGCCGGGTCCTTTTCGCTGGGCTGACGGCCGCGGCAACTGTTCTGCTGGTGCTGTTGCTCGCGTCATGCGCCGTGGCTTCGCCGCAGGTGATAGTCGAGCTCGAGAACAACGCGCGGGACGCCACGCGCGCGAGCACTTTTCCCTCCCAACCAATCGCCGGCACCGACGGTGCCCGTAAGCAGGCTTACAAGTTTGAGAGGGAGCGCCAGGGGGGGAACTTTGCCTATTCCATCGCCGGGCTGCGTCCCGGTGGCATATACGACATCGAGGTTTCGTTCGTCGAACACGATTTCGCAACTCTGGGACAGCGGGTCTTCAACGTGTACGTGCAGGGAGCCCTTGCGGTAGGGAGCCTGGACATCTCCAGCAGGGTCGGCTCCAACAGCGCTCTTCAGTTCGGCCTGCCGGCCTCGGCAGACGCCCGCGGGGTCATCAAGATCGCGTTCCGCTCGGATGTGCCGGGAGGGGTGAACCTTGCCACCATAAGCACCATCACGCTTTCGGAAGGGTCCACCGACGTCGTCGAGGTCGACGCCTCGACCTCCAGGAACACGCTTGTCCCGCCACCGGTGCGGCGCTACAACAACTCATCCCAGGACGCCTATGAGGTAGTGCTGGGAAGGCTGGGCTCGCGCGCATGCCTGGATCTCCTGCCGCAGCAGCTCTTCGGCAGGTACTCGTCCCTGGGGACATGGACCGGCGACCTCGCAGAGATGGTCATCGCGGTCAAGTACGCCGGGAAGGTACGGGCTCTGCCCTTCACCGACCGCTTCCCGGTGTGGGAGCGGATCGACCAGTCGGAGACCATGACAGGCGTCACTTTCAAGTGCTCCTCGGACGCGATGCCCTTCGAGCTCACCGTCGCCTTCCGGGCGCCTTTCTATCCCCAGAACGAGAAGGTGTCCTCAGCGCCGTTCTTCTACATCGACATCACGCTCGTCAACAAAGGGAGCAGTACGGCCACACCGAGCCTCATCTTCGCGATGCCGCACAAGGAAGAGCTGGCCTTCAGCGGGCTTGCGCACCTTTCTGATGGAACCGCCGCAGGCATGGCCTGGCGGACGTCATACAGCTACTCCGACGAGACGGTGGCGCGATATGGATGCAAGGCAGCCTCCGAAGGGCTCGCTCTGTCCGTCCCCGAGAGCGCCGGGGTGAGCTTCCTGGGCAACTCTTCGGGCGAGTTCGCGGACTTCTCCAGCAGCGCTTTGTGGGGCTGGAGCACGCCGGGATACCCTTGCTCTCCGACCCAGCCGGGGAGCCCGGTATACAGCTTCTACCCCAGGGGGTATTCGGGCGCGAGATGGCAAGCCGACGCTATGCCCCCGGGCGGAGCGTCCAGCAAACACTTCGTCCTGGCGGGATACGTGTCTGACCCCATCCTGAACGTCAGCAACCGCTACTACAGTGACAGCGCCTTCAGGTTCCGCTACGTCTCCACTTTCGCGAGCGTACAGGCGGTGATCGACTACGCGGTCTCTGACCGTAGCGCCGGCGACGACATAGCCGGGAAATCGTCGTTCTTCGACTCGGTGTTCTCGTCGAGTAAAAGCCTCGACGTCGGCTCGCCCACGTCCGCTCTGCGCCCCCTGATCGCCTGCAGCTTCCGGACCTGGCTCACCAACACATGGTGGGCCCACTCCTCGTCGGGGCGGGACTGGTTCAGCGTCTGGGAGGGCACCTGGATGCGCTTTCACTCCACTATCGACGTGGAGTACAACGAGGCGTGGCTCTACTACAGCCTCTGGCCTAGCCTGCTCAAGTGCGAGCTGGACGAATGGCTGCTCTGCATCAAGTACAACGAGGCGGGCGCCTACCTGCCCCACGACGTCGGCATCGTCGACCAGGCGACCGGACAGGCATACGACCATGACATGCCGGTGGAGGAGAACCTCAACTTCCTGCTGATGCTCTACCGCTACTGGAAATCGTCGGGGGACACCGCCTGCGTCACCTCCAGGTGGGCGAACATAAAGGCGTTCACGCAGTTCGTGATGGCGTGCGACACGAACGGAAACGGCATGCCCGACAAGTACTCTGAGACCACGTTCGACGACGGCACCCCGGCGCTCGAGGGCGGGCGCGACCAGACCTATCTCGGGTTCAAGTGCCTGGCTGCTTACCGTGCCGTCCGCGAGATGGCGCTGGTCGCCGAGCCGTCCTTCGCCTCCGCCTGCCAGTCGAAGGTGGACCTGCTGAACGAGAGGCTCGCCACGGACTCATGGCTGGCGGACCACTACGCCGTGGCCCTGGACCCGACGACGGCCCAGGCCGACCGCGAGGCTTACAGCATCTACTCCGGGAGCGGCCTGCTGTACCTGCTGGGGGGCCAGCGGGACACGGGCCTGAGCCCGACCAACCAGGCGTACCTGGCACGGGACATCGCGGAATCCACGGCGAGGACCTGGGGGCCGTACGGGAGCAAGCACACCAGCAACGACCCGGGGCGGATGTGGGTCTCCTCGAACATCTGGAGGGACGCGCTCGCCTGTTACCTGGGAGCGAGCCTCAGAGGAGGCTCGCCTCTTGCCGGCGCGGAGACCTACTGGGACTTCGAGAAGCGCCTGGCGATGCTGGGCTCGGGGGGCTACTGGGATGGGACCATCTACGGGCGTAGCGCCGGCGTCTCGCCGGCAAATGAGCGTAGCGCCGGCGTCCCGCCGGCCAATGAGCGTAGCGCCGGCGTCCCGCCGGCAATTTCCGATCCCGGCGCCGGCGTGCCTCCTCCCGTCGGCATCGTCGCGGAGCGTCCCATCTACTTCAACTATCACGGGGCCTGGACAGGGGGACACGACGTGGTGGGAGCGACCACGCCTTCATCGACCTTCTACTTCGCGGAGGGGACCTGCCGACCGGGCTTCGACCCCTACATCTGCGTCCAGAACCCCGAGGCCGCTGGCGCCCACGTCAAGGTCACCTACATGACAGGGGACGGGTCGGTGAAGACCACGGAGATCGACGTGCCGCCGAACTCGCGCGCCACCCTGCGTCCCAAGGACACACTGGGCGAGGGAGACGACGCCGCCCACGACTTCTCGGCAAAGGTGGAGTCAACAAGCGGGACCGGCATAGTCGCCGAACGGCCGATCTACTTTAACTACCACGGGTCATGGACAGGCGGGCACGACGTAGTGGGTGCCACAACGCCTGCAACGACCTTCTACTTTGCGGAAGGCACAACACGACCGGGCTTCGACCCCTACATATGCGTCCAGAACCCCGAGGCCGCTGGCGCCCACGTCAAGGTCACCTACATGACAGGGGACGGCTCGGTGAAGACAAAAGAGATCGACGTGCCGCCGAACTCGCGGGCGACCGTGCTTCCAAAAGAGACCCTCGGCGAGGGAGACGACGCGGCCCACGACTTCTCCGCGAAGGTGGAGTCAACAAGCGGGACCGGCATCGTCGCCGAACGTCCCATCTACTTCAACTATCACGGGGCCTGGACAGGGGGACACGACGTGGTGGGTGCCACCGCCCCGTCCTCTACCTTCTACTTCGCCGAGGGGACCTGCCGACCGGGCTTCGACCCCTACATATGCGTCCAGAACCCCGAGGCAGCAAGCGCGCACGTCAAGGTCACCTACATGACCGGGGACGGCTCGGTGAAGACCACTGAGATCGACGTGCCGCCGAACTCGCGTGCTACCCAGCGCCCCAAGGAGACCCTCGGGGAGGGAGACGACGCCGCCCACGACTTCTCCGCGAAGGTGGAATCAACTAACGGGGCGGGTATCGTCGCGGAGCGTCCCATCTACTTCAACTATCACGGGGCCTGGACGGGGGGACACGACGTGGTGGGTGCCACCACCCCGTCCTCGACCTTCTACTTTGCGGAGGGGACCTGCCGACCGGGCTTCGACCCCTACATATGCGTACAGAACCCCGAGGCCGCTGGCGCCCACGTCAAGGTCACCTACATGACAGGGGACGGCTCGGTGAAGACCACGGAGATCGCCGTCCCGCCGAACTCGCGTGCTACCCTGCGCCCCAAGGACACACTGGGCGAGGGAGACGACGCCGCCCACGACTTCTCCGCGAAGGTGGAGGCGACCGACGGGACGGCCGGCATGCAACTTATGAGCTACTACCCGAGGGGGGCGGCAAGCTTCGGGCTCATAGACGCGGCGGCCTGCCTCACGATAGACAACCCCGAAAACGCCCTGTACTACCGCCCAACGAGCTACCCTCTGAGAGTCCCTGTCCTCAATCGCGCGGACTGGTCCAACCCAGACCCGACCAAGCGGGTCCCCCTCATCTACTTCCGCGACCCGTCCTCGCCGGTCTTCATAACAAACAGGTCTCTGTTGCCGGCGACTGTCGGCCCGAGGTAGGGGACGACAGGGGAGCGCGACTTCCGACCAAGAAGTAGAATATCCTGAGCAACCTTAAGCACAGCAAACAGCGAACGCGGCGTGGGGGTTGATAGATGGCAGCGGAGAAAGATCACATGAGCGAGTTTCCGACCTCCGCGGCCGTCGTCATCATCGGCGCCGGGATCAGTGGCACGGCGATCGCGCGCGAGGTCGTCAAGCACACGTCCGACGTCGTCATCATCGAAAAAGAGACCGACGTCGCCTGCGGCACCACTAAGGCGAACAACGCCGAGATCCACAGCGGCATCGGGGAGAAGTATGGAACCCTCAAGGCGAAGCTCAACGTCAGGGGCAACCTGCTCTACGACGAGTTCGTGAAAGACCTCGGCATCCCGCTCAAGCGCCAGGGCATGCTCATCGTCATCACCCCGCGCACACTGCCGAAGAAGATAACGCGCTGGATGCCGAAGTTTGTGGAGAACTACGTCCTGGCGCGCATGGTCCCGCACCTCGTCATGCGCAATGCCCGCAAGAAAGGCATCCCCGGGCAGCACGCCCTGACACGCGAAGAGATATTCGAGCGCGAGCCGAACGTCACCAGGAATGCCATCGCCGGCGTCTTCGACCCGACCTACGGGCTGGTCTCGCCGTACAAGCTCGCAATCGCGCTCGCGGAGAACGCGGTCCACAACGGCGCCAGGCTGCTTCTCGACACCGAGGTCATTGCCATCCGCAAGGACGACGGCAGGATACAGGCCGTAGTCACCGACCGCGGTGTCATCGAGACGCCGATCGTGGTGAACGCGGCGGGTGTCTTCGCCGACGACGTCGCGAACATGGCCGGCGCCGGCGGCTTCAAGATCCACCCGCGCAAGGGCGCGAGCCTCCTGTTCGACCGCGACATCACCCAGGACTACGTGAAGAGCAGCGTCGCCGAGTTCCGCCTGTTCATGAAGTCGCACTCGAAGGGCGGCGGCGCGATGCCGACCGCAGAGGGCAACCTGCAACTGGGCCCGACGGCGATCGAGACCGACGACAAGTACGACACGTCCATCTCCGCCGAGGAGATCCAGGAGATATTCGACCGCTTCTATTACCTGATGCCCGACTTCCCTCAGACCGCCATAATCTCCGCGTTCAGCGGAGTCCGCGCGCCCACGCTCGAGGAGGACTTCGTCATCGGCGCCTCCGACGCTGCGCACGGGTTCGTGAACGTCGCCGGCATCCAGTCGCCGGGGCTCGCCGCCGCTCCTGCCATCGCCGAGATGGTCATCGAGATACTGCACGGCCTGGGCCTGCCTCGCGACGTGCGTTCCGACTACGACCCGAAGCGCACCGCGCCCCCCGACTTCTCCGAGATCTCCAACGAGGAGCGCGACGCCCTGATCGCGAAGGACCCGCGCTATGGCCGCCTCATCTGCCGCTGCGAGCACGTCACCGAGGGAGAGGTGGTCGACGCCGTCCACGCCATCATCCCCGCGACCACGATGGACGCGGTAAAGCGCCGCACGCGCATCGGCATGGGGCGCTGCCAGGGCGGGTTCTGCGGCTACCGCGCGGCGCAGATACTCGCGCGCGAACTAGGCATTCCCCTCACCGAGATCACCAAGAACGGCGATGGCTCCTGGATCTTCTCGGGCACGACCAAGGAACTGCTCCTGGAAGAGCAGGCGTCACCCACGACCGGCGGTGATGCCTCGTGAAGAAAGCACGCACCCCTGACGTCGCCGTCATCGGAGCCGGACCCGCAGGCCTCGCCGCCGCGCTCTCCGCCTCGAAGGCAGGGCTCAAGGACGTCATGCTCATCGACCGCGACATCGAACTGGGCGGCATCCTCCAGCAGTGCATCCACGACGGCTTCGGCTCCATCGTGTTCAAGGAGGTGCTCACCGGCCCGCAGTACGCCCAGCGGTTCATCGACGAGGTCGAGCGCACCGACATCGACGTGCTGCTCAACACCATGGTCCTGTCCATGGGCGCCGACCGGCGCATCACCGCGGTCAACGCCACCGACGGGATCGTCGAGATCGAACCTAAGACGGTCATCCTCGCGATGGGCTGCCGCGAGCGCAGCCGACACCAGATAATGATCCCCGGCTACAGGCCGGCGGGCATCATCACCGCGGGTGCCGCTCAGCGCGACATCAACATCGAAGGCCTCATGCCCGGCCGCAAGATAGTCATCCTCGGCAGCGGAGACATCGGGCTCATCATGGCGCGCAGGTTTGTGCTCGAGGGCGCGACGGTCGAGGGCGTCTACGAGCTGATGGACCACCCCGGCGGCATCACGCGCAACGTGGTCCAGTGCCTGTACGACTTCGACTGCCCACTGCACCTCTCGCACACCGTTACCTACATCCACGGGCGCAAGCGGGTCGAGGCGGTGGACGTCGCCCACGTGGACGAGAACCTCAAGCCCATCAAGGACACCGAGCGCCGCATCGAGTGCGACACGCTCTGCCTCTCTGTCGGGCTCATCCCCGAGAACGAACTCTCGCGCAAGGCGGGGGTCGACATCGACCCGGTGACCGCGGGCCCCATCGTGGACGAGCGCATGGAGACGTCGCTCGACGGCATATTCGCATGCGGCAACGTGGTCAACGTGTTCGACCTGGTGGACTACGTGACGCGCAGTTCGGAGGTCGCAGGCGAGGGGGCGGCCGAGTACGTCCTCCAGGGGCGCAAGCGTGAGAAGCCGGTGCGGGTGGTGCCCGGCGAGAACGTGAAGTACGTGGTGCCCCAGTTCGTGAGCGACATCAGCCGCGACATAGACTTCTACTTCCGCGTCGAGCACCCCGAGCGTGCCAGGACGGCGAGGATCCTGGTCGGGGAGGAGGAGGTCTCGCGCAAGAAGCACAGGATGGTGCGCCCGCCGGAGATGCTGAAGTCGACCATGAAGGCGTCTGAGATGGCCGCACCGGGGGCGCAGGAGATACGGGTGGAAGTGGTGCCGAGTGAAGAGTAAGCACGAGTACACCTGCATCAACTGCCCGCTGTCCTGCTCGCTAGAGCTGACCGAGGAGAACGGCGAGATCCTCGGGGTGACGGGCAACGAGTGCAAGATCGGGGCGAAGTACGCGGAAGAAGAGTTCCGCGATCCTCGCCGGGTGGTCACCACGACGGTCGCTGTGAGGGACGGCGTCCTGCCGCTGCTCCCCGTGAGGACGACGACGGCAATCTCCAAGAGGCTGGTCACCGACGCTTCGAAGGTGCTCGCATCGCTGGTAGTGGACGCGCCAGTTGAGAACGGCCAGGTGGTCCTCGAGAACATCCTGGACACCGGCGTGGACGTCATCGCCTCCCGCGACCTCGCCAAAGTCTGAAAAACGGGGGTCAGGCACTTTTTCACGATTATTTTTCACACATTGAATGATGACGGAGGAACTGATGACATCGCCTGAGGAGACTGGCAAGAGGGCAAGAGAGTTATTCACCACAGGCCTGAACTGCGCGGAGTCCGTGCTGCAGGCGAACATGGAAGGCCTCGGGGTCGAAGGCGACTGGTTCCCGAGGGTCGCCACGGGCTTCGGCTCAGGCATCGCGGTCACCCAACAGGTCTGCGGCGCGATATCAGGAGCGGTGATGGCAGCGGGCTGGGTAATGTGGCGCGACTCGGGGGACGAGAGCAACAAGCAGCTCTACGAGATCTGCGCCACCTTCATTCGTGATTTCACGGACGAGTTCGGAAGCTCCACCTGCCGCGAGCTAATCGGCGTCGACCTCTCCGACAAGGCCGAACTCAAGAGAGCGCGCGACACCGGCATCTTTATTGAGAAATGTTTCCCGCTCGTCGAGTTCAGCGCCCGCCGGATCGCCGAAGTACTATCCGGCGAGTCCTCCTAATAGCTCGACGGCGTCTGCGAGATCCCCAGCATCTCACGCGCCTGCGCCGGCGTCGCGACCTCGCGGTTCATCTCCTTGGCTATGCGCACGATGCGTGCCACCAACTCCGCGTTGTCCTTCACCTTGCGTCCGCGCGCGTAGTATAGGTTGTCCTCCATGCCGACCCGCACGTGCCCGCCCAGCATGATCGCCATGACGTTCATCGGGATCTGGAACGGCCCCACGCCGATTGCGAAGAATATAGACTCCTTGGGCAGTTCGTTCACCAGCCCGAGCAGGTTCGCCGGCGTCGGGAACGACGACGTCTGGAACCCCATCACGAACTGGATGTCATACGGCGCCTCGAGCAGCCCCTGCATCAGCAGGTCGTTGAAGACCCAGTACATCCCCGGGTGGTACAGCTCCATCTCCGGCTTGATGCCCTTCTCTTTCATGGTCTGCGCGTACATGGAGATGTCCGCGTAGCTGTTCGGGACGCAGCGGTCGTACACCATCTCGGGCCGGGGGTGGGGGAAAGGCTCGCCCCGCTCTTTCATCGGGACCTTCAGGACGAACGGCCCCAGGTTCAGCGAGCACAACTCGGGGTTCGCGTAGATGCTGGCCATTCGCTGCTCGGTCGTCTGCTCCGGTCCGCCGCCGGTCGTGTTGTTGATGATGATGTCCGGGCACTTCGCGCGGATCTGCGCGTTGATCTTCAGGTAGTCCTCGGGGTTGCTCGAGGTCATCCACCAGACCTCGGGGTTACGCGCGTGGACGTGCACGATGCTCGCGCCGGCCTCATACGCCCCGAGAGTCTGCTCCGCCTGCTCCTCGGGCATCTCGGGCAGGTTCTCGTGCGCCTCCTTGCCCTGGACGCCCCCCGTGATGGCACAGGAGATGATCAGGGGAGCGAGACCCTTCCTCGTCCGTTGCATCCACTCGTAGACGTCCTTGTAGTCCCAGATGTAGTCGCTCTTCTCCACAGCGCACCGCCCCCTTGGTCCTCAGGATTTTCCGATGATTTTCACGATACGCCTTCCAATTTACTGACCGGTAAGTAGAATAAGTATATTAGCTTCCCGGGCGACAGTAAACAAGCAGGAGAAAGGAATCTGCATGGCCGCGATGGCCGCCACAAACGACGAGCCCACACCGGCCACCCGTGCCAGCAAGGTCCGCCGCGAAGAGCTCCTCTCGGTCGCCGCGAGGCTTTTCTGCGAGAAGGGTTATCTCTCCACAACGATGGACGACATCGCCGACGCCCTCAGAGTCACCAAGCCCGCCCTCTACTACTACATCAAGACCAAGCACGAGCTGCTATACGAGATATGCGAGGCCGCGATCAACGAGCTCATCGACGGCGTCCGCAAGATCGACAGCGAGCCGGGCGAGGCGGTCGTGAAGCTGCGTGCCCTGATCCACTGGCACGTCACGATGTTCTCCCGCAGCGGCGACATCATCAACGTCTACCTCGCGGATGAGGGCGCCCTGCCCCACGAGCAGCGCGAGTACATCCGTTCGCTCAGCCGCGAGTACGAGTCGATCTACCGCAACCTGATCGAGAACGCGATCGCCGAGGGCGCCTTCCGCGACTTGAACGTGCCCATGACCGTGAGGGCCATCTCCGGCATGTGCAACTGGCTTTCGTCGTGGTACAGGCCCGACGGGCAGATGTCCTCGGACGAGATCGCCGACATATTCCTCGACATCATCATGAACGGCTGCGCGAAAGCTTAACGATACCAAGGGGGTTCGAAGAGATGGAGGACTGGAGGGACGGCCAGGAGATCCTCGTGATGGACGGCCGCATCAAGGTGCCTTACAACTGGTCGGCGGGGGAGACCGGCACGCGCTACCTGGAATCGCTTCGCGACGACAAGCGGTTCCTGGGCACGCGCTGCCCGACCTGCGAGATCGTCTACCACATCCCGCGCATGCACTGCCCCGACTGTTTCGAGGAGTGCGCGGAGTGGGTCGAACTGGGAAGCGAGGGAACGCTTGTGACTTACACGGTGGTGCGCAAGGCCCACCCGCAATTGTCGCCTCTGGAAACGCCGTTCGGCTACGGGGTCATCAAGCTGGACGGCGCGACCACCGGCTTCCTCCACCTCCTGAGCGAGTTCGATGACGGCGGGCTGGCATCGGGCGCGCGTGTCGAAGCCGTCTTCGCCGAGGAGCGGACCGGGAGCATCATGGACGTCGCTTACTTCCGCCCCGTGAAGGGGGTGGTCTAGATGGACCCGGTTGCCGTCGTCGGCGTCGGTATGACCGACATCAGGCGCGACCGCGTCGAGGACACTTACGCCGACCTCGTCTACGAGGCCTGTCAGAAGGCGCTCGACGACGCGGGCATGACCGCCGCGGACATCGACGTCGTCCTCACCAGCTCGAACGACTTCTTCGACGGGCGCACCATCTCGTCCATGGCGGTGATGGACGCCTGCGGCTCGTACGACAAGAACGTCTCGACCGTCGAAGGGGACGGGACATTCGGCGCCGCCCACGCGGTGATGCGCGTGCTCGCGGGGTGGGGCACCTGCCTCTTCTGCGTGCACCACAAAGGCTCCGAGTCGGTGATGCCTCTCATAACGAACGCGATGTTCGACCCGATCTACGAGCGCTTTCTGGGCATTGAGAGCATCGCGTCGTCGGCGCTGCAGGCGCGCGCGTACATGGACGCCTTCGGCGTCACCGAGGAGGACTGCGCGCGGGTCTCGGTCAAGAACCACGGCAACGCGTTCAAGAACCCGGTGGCTCAACTGCCACTCGAGATCACTGTCGAGGACGTGATGGCCTCCGATTACATCGCCGAACCCCTCAAGCTGCTCGACTGCTCGCCTATCTCGGACGGTGCGAGCGCCGTGGTCATAGCGAACCAGGAGCGGGCGAAGGGCGCCGCAAGGAAACCCGTTTGGGTCAAAGGCATCGGCTACAACTGTGACGCGTTCCACCTGGGCGACCGCGACCTGTCGAAGTCCGACGCGCTGGTCGCAGCGGCAAAGAAAGCCTACAAGGACGCGGATATCAACGACCCGCCCGGACAGATAGACCTCGCGGAGGTCTCCGACGCCTTCTCCTACATGGAGCTGATGTGGCTCGAAGGGCTAGGCTTGTGCAGGGCTGGCGAAGGGGCGGCGCTGACCGCCTCAGCCAAGACGGCGCTCGAAGGGGCGCTGCCGGTGAACGCCTCCGGCGGATGCATCTCCGGCAACCCCGTGCTGGTCTCCGGGCTCAACCGCATCATCGAGTGTGTCCTGCAGGTGAGGGGCGACGCCGGTGCCCACCAGGTCGCCGGGGTCAAGACCGCCGTCGCCCAGGGGTTCAACGGCCCCTGCGGACAGTCACAATGTGTCTGGGTGCTGGGAGGTGATGCATGATGGCTGCGACCCGAGTTGGAGTAGTCGGAGTCGGCATGACGGTGCAGCGCTCGACGAGGCGCGACGTCACCGGCATCGAGCTCATCAACGAGGCGGTGCGCGCGGCGCTCGCCGACGCGGGCATCAAGCGCAAGGACATCGACGCCATCGTCATCGGCAACATGGACCACTTCGAGGGCATCAACTACGTGGACACCTGGTCGGTGGACGGCAGCGGCGCCCTCGGCAAGCCCATCATGAAGATGACGACGGGCGGCACCACGGGCAGCACGGTCGCCATGGGTGCCTACTACCACGTGGCGAGCGGCATGTTCGACCGCGTGCTCGCCATCGGCTGGGAGAAGAACTCCGAATCGGACACCACCGGCGCCATCATCACCGCCTTCGACCCGTTCTGGGACCGCCCGACCTTCGCGGGTGCGGTCGCCGGGCTCGCCCTCGAGGCGACCCTGTACATGAACGAGACAGGCGCCACCGAGGAAGACGCGGCCTACATCGCGGTGCGCGACCGGCGCCACGCGCTCAACAACCCTTATGCCCACCTGCGCATGGACGCGAAGGTCGAGGACATCATGGCCACGCCTTACCTGTCATGGCCGATAAAGTTGGGCGATATGTGCCCGAGGACCGATGGTGCGTGCGCGGTGCTGTTCGCTTCCGAGGGCGCGGTGGACGAGTTTCCCAACCCGCCCGCCTGGGTGCACGGGGTCGCGGACCGCCACCTCTGGGCCTACACCAGCGACCCGTACGTGAACCAGAAGGTCGTGGGCGGGACGTGGTTCCCGGCTATGGAGCGCGCGACCGCCGAGCTATACGAGAAGGTAGGTATCACGGACGCGCTCAAGCAGTTCGACGTCGCCGAGCTCTACCTGCCTTATTCATTCGCCGGGCTGCGATACATGGAGTCGCTCGGTTTCTGCGAGCGGGGAGGAGGGCCGGCGCTGGTGCACTCGGGTGCGACCGATATGGGTGGCGAGTGCCCGGTGAACCCGTCGGGCGGAGTGATGTCCTCGAACGCCATCGGCGCGACCGGTCTGCTGAGGGTCGCCGAGGCGGCGCTCCAGGTCCAGAGCAGGGCGGGGGACAGGCAGGTCCCCGGGGCCGCGCTTGCGCTCGCCACCGGCTTCGGAGGCTGCTACTGGTCTGATGAGCTGGTCCTCGGTAAAGAGAAACCCGATAAGGTGAGGGGGTGATGGCGGTGGCTGAGCCTGCTCCGAAGAAACATTACATAGTGGTCGAGAGCGGCGACCTCGAGCAGCCGTTCCGGTGGAGCGCGGGCACCTACGGCTCGAAGTTCCTCACCGAGATCCGGGACAATAAGAAGATATGGGGCATCAAGTGCCCGTCGTGCGGGCGAGTGTACGTGCCGCTGCGGAGCGTGTGCGGGCCGTGCTACGTGAAGCTGGACGAGCTGGTGCCGGTGAGCGACGAGGGAAGCGTGGTAACGTTCTCGGTGGTGAGCTTCGGGTTCGTGGACCCGTCCACCGGGCAGCAGAGGCCCGTGCCTTATGGCTATGCGGCAATCGCCCTCGACGGCGCCGACAGCTACCTCCTGCACTTCATCGACGAGACCGACCCGGCGAAGATCAAGCCGGGGGACAGGGTCAAAGCCGTGTTCGAGGATGACGACAAGAGGACAGGGAGCCTGCTGGACATCAAGTACTTCGAGCTCCAGCGATAAAACGCACCACTGGGGTCAGGCACCAGTGGTGCATTTCATAGAGATGAGCGATGCTGACTGAAAAACGCACCACTAGTGCCTGACCCCAGTGGTGCATTCAGGGAGGCGGAATGGCATCTGAATACTTCGAAGTCGAGATAGAGGACGGCGTCGCGCGCTGCACCATGAAGGGCCCCAAGATGAACGCGCTCGGCCCTGACCTGCTCTTCCCGCTGGTGGAGGGGCTGAACGCGGCGATGGACGATGACGACGTGAGGGTCATCGTCTTGCGCGGCGGAGAAGACAACTTTTGCTCGGGCGGAGACGTGGACACGCTGGGTGACAAGATGGACCCCACGTATCTGAACGAGAACATGCGTCTCGCCAACGATATCGGTTTCAGGCTGCACGAGGGGCCCAAGCCCGTCATCACCGAGGTCGACGGCTGGGCGGTCGGCGGCGGCATGGGACTCGCGATGGCGTCCGACATAACCTACGCGACCGAGCGCGCTCAGTTCATGATGTCGTTCGTTCGCATCTCGATCATCCCGGACCTGGGCACGACGTACTTCCTCCCGCTGCGCGTAGGCCTGCTGAAGGCCAAGGACCTCGCCTTCACCGGGCGGGCGGTCGGGGCCGACGAGGCGCTCAAACTTGGCGTTGTCACAAGGGTCCTGCCGCACGACGAGATCGGGGCAGAGGTCATGAAGCTGGCGGGCAAGCTCGCGACGCGCTCGCCGCGAGTCCTCAGCGTGATGAAGCGCCACCTCAACATGGCGCACCGCACCGACCTTCGCACCATCCTTGACCTCGAGGAGAGCATCCAGCCGTTGATGGTGCTGACTCCCGAACACCAGCGCGACGTAGAGAAGTTTTTGAAGAAAGAGTAGGGGACCCCTCACCCCAACCCTCTCCCCCAAGGGGCGAGGGAGCAAGAAGTAAGAAGAAAGAAGGAGAGCATGAGCGATTACGACGCCGTCGTCGTAGGGGCCGGCCTGGGCGGCCTCTCCGCGGCGACATTCCTCAGCAAAGCCGGCAAGAAAGTCCTGCTGCTCGAGCGGCACAGGGTGCCCGGGGGGTACGCCTCGTCGTTCAAGCGTGGGCGGTTCGAGTTCGAGATATCCCTGCACGAGCTGTCCGGCCTCGGCAGCGCCGACAACCGCGGCCCGCTCTGGAAGCTCTTCGAGGAGACCGGCATCTCCAAGAAGGTCGAGTTCATCCATATCCCCGAGTTCTTCCGCAGCGTCTTTCCGGACGTGGACGTCACCATCCCGCTCGGGCGCGAGAACTTCGAGGCCGAGATGGCGAGGCATTTCCCGGCAGAGGCCGAGAACCTCAAAACTTTCAGCGCGGTCATGTTCGACTTCGCCGACCAGGCCCTCAAGGCAAACCGCGTCGGCATGAAGAAGGTCGCCTCCGAGCCCGAGTCGTTCCCCGTCCTCATGCAGCACTTCGGCAAGAGCCTCTCGCAGGTGCTCGACCCGATCGTCAAGGACGAGAAAGCGCGCGCTGTGCTCGGGCAGATCTGGGGCTACTACTGCCTGCCACCGTCCCAGCTCTCGTTCCTCATTTACGCACTCGGGACCGTGAGCTACCTGCGGTTCGGCCCCGCGCACATCAAGGGTACTTCCCAGGCGCTCTCGCAGGCCTTTATGGACGTCATCGAGGAGAACGGCAGCGACGTCTGGCTCAACAACGGCGCGGCGCGCATCCTCGCGACTGGCGGCAAGGTTTACGGTGTAGAGACCGACTCGGGCGAGAAGATTGACTGCCCGTACGTGATATGCAACGCCAACCCGATCACGACCTGCCTCGACCTCATCGGGCGGGACGAGGTCCCGTCGTGGTACCTCAAGCGCCTGGGCGCGGGCACCGGCGGGGCCTCCACCTTCAACGTCTACATGGGGCTCGACTGCACCTACAAGGAAATCGGCCTCTCCAACCACGAGACTTTCGTGAACACGGGCTACGACCTGGACGGACACTACGAGCTGATGAGGGCCGGCATCGACGTCGAGCCGGCGGAGGCCGCGGTGACGGCATACAACGCCGTCGACCCCGACTTCTCGCCCCCGGGGACCGCCGCTGTGGTCATCACCCTCATCGCGCGCCCGGATTCCTGGCTCAAGCTCGACCCTGCCGACTACAACGACACCAAAGAAAGGGTTGCCGACCGCGTCATCGGGCTCGCCGAGCGGATCGCGCCGGACATCCGCAAGCACATCGAGGTCGTGGAGGTCGCCACCCCGATCACCAACGCGCGCTACACGGGCAACCCCTCGGGGAGCATCATCGGCTTCGATGAGACGTTCACGGGCACGGGCCTGGTGCGCATGCCTTCACGCGGGCCGCTCGACGGCCTCTATTTCTCCAGCGCCTGGGTCAACATCGGGGGCGGCTACGAGCCGTCCATCTACAGCGGCTTCATGGCGACCAAGGAGGTCCTGCAGGACATGGAGGGAGGCCGCGACGCGCGCGTCAGGGAGAAGGTGCGAAAGCAGGTCGAAGAGCAGGCGGGCGATGCCGCTGAGGTCGCCGACGACGTGATGGCGCCGATGAAGAAGGTGCTTGCGAGCATCCACCCCGCGCGCGTTCCGCTCGTCG
>Ga0066793_10000011_pt1 | contig 51915 bp, 50 predicted proteins | sample PersoiDNA2013189_FD_83876 | JGI IMG/M metagenome (GOLD analysis project Ga0066793, IMG submission 83876) | Permafrost soil microbial communities from the Arctic, to analyse light accelerated degradation of dissolved organic matter (DOM) -... | ecosystem: Environmental > Terrestrial > Soil >... | reverse complement strand
TCCCAAAGGCCGGCAAAGCCAAAAACCTCTTGATCCGAGACCTGAATGAAATACGGGCGCTTGCGTCCATCGACGCTCAAGTGCCATTCGTAGAAGCCCGCGGCGACCTGGATGCACCGCTGCCCTCGACTCCACGGGCCGCGATAGGAGGGCGCCGTTTCCACGGTCTCAATGCGCGCGTTAATCGTGGAGTACTTTGGAGGAATGCCCTTCGCGAAGAACGGAACGAGCCCCCATCGCACCATGACCCCCTCGCGCGCGCCTTCCGCTAGGCGCACGACAGGGACGGGCTGAGTTGGCGCGACGTTGTAGCTCGCTTCGAAGCGCCACCACGGTTTCACGACCGAGAACGCTCGCTCCATTGCTGCTTGGTCGCGCGTAACGTATCGGCCGCACACGGCGCTATTGCATCTCTGATTGTCCCGAACTCTGCCGCCGCTTTCTGGCCTCACATGGGCCGCGCGCCGCCCGCCTAACTAACCATGTGCGTAGCGGCGAAATCAGCACAGCGCTCAGCTGTGACCGCGTCTTCTCCCACCTGAAAGGAATAATTGGCCCCCCAGCTGCCCCCCGGTCCACAATGGAACAGGACCTCCATGTACGTAACGTTTTGTTTTTATTGGTCGGAACGCCGAGATTTGAACTCGGGACCCCTTGCACCCCATGCAAGTGCGCTACCAGACTGCGCCACGTTCCGACCGCGAGCGGATGATATCACCGCCTCGCGGACGGCGAGGCTGCTCGTAGCGTGCGAACGGCCGCGAGGATGCGACGCACGACCGAAAAAATGAGGACCCCACGGGTCACCCACACAAAAGGGTGGGCGCGCCGGAGCATGGCGAAACCAAGGCCCCCGAGGCTTAAAAGGATGGATGGGGAAGCTATTCCTCGAGCGATAGCGAGGATCTTATCGACGCCTCCCAGCCGCGTCTCGAACTCACCGTAGGTCCGGCCAAGATCAGCTCTCAGGCGCTCGCTGCGCACCACCAGCATACGCCGCCGCGCCTCAAGCTCGCGGCGACTCTCGCTCATCGCTTGCGCTCTAAAGAGGTGCGGTCACGCTTGAGCTCTTCGATGCTGGCTGCCATGAAGCGCGGCTTATGCTTCACGCGCACATACGCCAAATAACACATTACTGCGGTTGTTATCACGAATACTGCGGTTATGAGCACGGCCACGAGGACACGATGGTCGTCCCAGAAGATGACAAGCAGCGTGATGGCCAGCATGATTACGGAGAGCCCGCCGAATAACAGCGCGAGCATCATCGAAAGAAGAATGTTGACGCCGCGCTGCAGCTCCTCCTCGATCTCGGTCGAGAGGAGTTCAACCCGCGTGTGTATCAGCGCGACCATCGTCGCGCCAAAATGACGGATCGAGCCGAGCAGCCCCGGGGGACGTTCAGTCCCGGTCCAGGGCTCCTCAGGATTCATCGCGCTCAACGGCGCCCGGCAAGGAGCCCAACGAGAAAGGCGATGCCGGCGGTGACGCCGATTGCCTGCCAGGGGTTTTCGCGCACGTACTCGTCCGCGTCGCCGAGGGCCTCGCGCGCGCGGCGGGTGAAATCCTCCTGCGCCGCTGCCAGACGGTCGCGGACCACGCGAACTGTTTCCTCTGCGCGTGCGCGCACCTGCTGGATGCGCTCGCCGGCCTGCCCGGCTGTCGCGCTCAAGAGTGCCTCAGCATCTTCGAGTACGGATTGCAGGTCTTCCATCAGGTCCTCGGCGGAGGACTGGGTCAATTCTGCGGACGTTGCTTTGCGTTTCCTGGCCATATCAACTCCTTGTGTCTGACAGCTTAACGCCGCAGGACCTTCAAAAGTTCCTCAAGTTCCAGCCGCAGCTGCTTGACGATCTGTTGACTCTGGCTGACATCGGTGCGGGCTTCCTCGCCGGTGAGCTTGTTGCGTGCGCCACCGATCGTGAAGCCTTGGTTGTACAGTAGACTGCGGATCTGACGGATGACAATAACGTCCTGTCGCTGGTAATAGCGACGGTTGCCGCGGCGTTTGACGGGCTTGAGCTGCGGAAACTCCTGCTCCCAATAGCGCAGCACGTGCGGCTTGACCCCGCATAATTCACTCACTTCACCAATCGTGAAGTAACGCTTGCCGGGGATGGGCGGCAGCTGATTGTTATTCTTTGGCTCCAACATACGCTTCAACTCGCGCCTTTAATTTCTGGCCCGGTCGGAAAGTCACCACGCGACGTGCGCTGATCGGAATCTCCTCGCCCGTCTTGGGATTTCGTCCGGGACGCTGGTTTTTATCGCGCAGATCAAAATTCCCAAAGCCCGATAATTTGACCTGCTCGCCGTTTGATAGGGCTGCACGAACCTCTTCAAAGAAGAGGTCGACGAGCTCGCGCGCCTCGCGCTTATTGAGCCCGAGCTGGTTGAAAAGGGCCTCGGCCATTTCCGCTTTAGTGAGAGCCATGCCCTATTCTCTTATTTTTGCGTTCAAGCTCGCGCGCAAGCCGACGATGATGGATGCAACATTGCTGTCGACATCCTCATCAGTAAGAGTGCGTGATAAATCCTGAAATATCAAGCCTAAAGCGATACTTTTTGTACCTGTTTCTAACCCAGGTCCACGGTAGACGTCGAAAACGCGGCACTGAGCTAAGAGGCTCGAAGACGACAAGACTACACGCTCGCGCAGAGCACTTAAAGACACGTTCTCATCAACGACGATAGCAAGGTCGCGCCGCACCAGGGGAAAGCGCGACACGTCGCTAAACGGAGCACGTTCCAACCGCAGTGCGTCATAAAAATCTAATTCGAAGAGCACCGGGGTATATGTAAAATCGAGTTCACGTACCAGCACCGGATGCAGCTCGCCGAGCCAGCCCACCGGGCCGCCTTGGCGCAGCACCCGGGCTGCCCTGCCTGGGTGCAGACAGGAGAGCTCGGCGGGTTCGAAGGCGAAGTCACCCTCCGCCCCAGTTGCGGCGAGCAAGGCCTCCAGATCCGCCTTCAGATCGAAGAAATCCACCGCCACACGCATGTCGCGTGGCAAGCCCCACTGCTCCGGCAAACGCGGTCCGCAGGCGACGGCGGCGAGCATGTCGACTTCAAGTGTGGTGCTTGTCTCGACTCTGAAGCACACACCGTGCTCAAGCAGTCGGATGCGCTCCTGTTGGCGACGCTGATTTTCGGCCACAGTGCGCAGCAAGCCCGGCCATAACGACACCCGCATGACCGAGAGGTCGCTGGCGATCGGATTGGCGAGCGCTACGCTTGCGCGCTCGGGGAAGAGCCGCAGCTGAAGTTGCGGATCCACAAAACTGTAGTTGATCGCCTCGTGATAGCCCCGTGCGGCCATGACCTCAAGTACTGCCGCTTCCGCAGGTTGCGCACCGCTAAGCGCCCGAAAGTGATGCGACGCTGTGCCCTCACGCTCCGGGATGGCGGCATAGCCGACCATGCGCGCGACTTCCTCGATCAGGTCAGACTCGATCGTAATGTCAAAGCGATGTGCCGGCGGTGTGACCTGCCATCCGGTCGCGACGCTGCGCACATGCATCTGCAAAGCGCTGAGCGCACCCTCAACCTCCTGGGGGCCGATCGTCGCGCCGAGGAGGCGCGCAAGCTGTGTGCGGCGCACAAGAACTTCCGGCCGCAGCGGTTGATGTGCGGCAGACTCGAGTGCTGTGATCGGCCCCGCGCGGCCGCCTGCGATTTCAATGAGGAGCGCGCTCGCGCGTTCGATGGCACGCCTTTGCAGGGTCGGGTCAACGCCGCGCTCGAAGTGTTGGCTCGCGTCGGTTTGCAGGCCCAAGCGCCGCGCGCGGCCGCGAATGGCGTCGTCCGAAAAATAAGCTGACTCAAGGAACACGTCACGGGTCTCGGCCGCGACCGCGGTGCGTGCGCCGCCCATGATGCCGGCGAGCCCTACCGCGGCTTCGCGGTCGGCGATGACGAGCATGTCGGGCTCGAGCGCGACCGTGCGGGAATCGAGAAGCTGCAGGCGCTCGGCGGCACGCGCATGGCGCACACGGATTTCGCCGCGCAGAGTCGCAAAGTCATAAGCGTGCATCGGCTGGCCAAGCTCAAGTAACACGTAGTTCGTGACGTCGACGATGGGGCTAACGCTGCGGAGCTCCGCGGCTTGCAGTCGCGCCTGCATCCAGGCAGGCGTTGTGACACGATTATTGACGCCGCGGATCACCCGGCCGACGAAAGTCGGGCAGGCTACTGGCGCCTCAACATGCACGGGAAAGGTGTCCGTGATCTCGACCGACACGGGCGCAATCGCAGGGCCCTTCATAACCTTGCCGGCAAGCGCTGCGACCTCCCTGGCCACACCCAGAACCGACATCGCATCGCCGCGATTGGGCATGACCTTGAGAGCGAGAATGGAGTCGTGCGCGCAAGCCTCGATGCCTTCGAGTTCGAAGCCCGCCATCGTCAGACGCGCGCCAAGCTCAGCTGCGTCCCAAGGCACATCAACCCACTCTTTGAGCCACTCGTAGGAGAGCTTCATGCGATCAGAAAGCCCGGAATTGGCGCAAAAAGCGCAAATCGTTTTCGAAGAACAGCCGTAGGTCATTCACGCCATAGCGCAGCATCGCGAGGCGATCGATGCCGGCGCCGAAGGCGTATCCCGTGTAACGCTCAGGGTCGACGCCGCTTGCCGACAGGACATTCGGATGCACCATGCCGCAGCCAGCGATCTCAAGCCACCCCGTGTGCTTGCAGATGCGACAACCCGAACCGCCGCAGAAGACGCACGACATGTCGACTTCGGCGGACGGTTCGGTAAAGGGGAAATAGGAAGGCCGTAAGCGCATCGCAAGCTCGCGCTCAAAAAACGCGCCGAGAAAGCCATGCAGGACCGCCTTAAGGTTTGCAAAGCTCACGTTTTCGTCGACCACCAAGCCTTCCAGCTGGTGGAACATCGGCGAGTGCGTGACGTCGTGATCGCAGCGATACACGCGGCCCGGAGCAATGACCGCAAGCGGCGCACCGCGAGCAAGCATCGCGCGGATCTGCACAGGAGAGGTATGAGTGCGCAGCAGCCGCCCGTCCGGGAAATAGAAAGTGTCGTGCATCGCGCGCGCCGGATGGTTCTCCGGAATATTGAGGGCCGCGAAATTGTGGAAGTCATCCTCAATCTCAGGCCCAACGGCAATGTCAAATCCGGCGCGACCGAACAGCGCCTCGATGCGCAGCCGCGCCTGAGTAACGGGGTGCAGCCCGCCGCGCTCCTCACCGCGGCCGGGAAGGGTCACATCGATGCGGCCGGCAATGAGCTCGCGATCAACCTGCCGGGACTCAAGCTCGACGCGCCGCGCTTCAAGCGCCGTCTGCACGCGCTCTTTCGCCGCGTTGATTGCCTGGCCCGCCGCGGGGCGCGCGGCGGCCGGAAGCGCGCCCAGCAATTTCAACGCGGCCGTGAGCTCACCCTTCTTGCCGAGCCAGCGCACGCGCACCGCGTCGAGCCCGGCAAGGTCCGCGCTCGATGCCACTTCCGCGAGTGCCCGGGCGACAAGATCCGCAGGATCGTTCACGGCAACGCCGTCCCGATCAGGTGATGCCGAGCGCCGTCTTGGCCTGCTGCGCAATGGCGCCGAAGGCCGCCGTGTCGGCCACGGCAAGCTCGGCCAAGATCTTGCGGTCGATCGAAAGGCCTGCCTTGCCCAGGCCATTGATCAAGCGGCTATACGACAGCCCATAGGTACGCGCCGCGGCATTGATGCGCACGATCCAGATCGCGCGGAACTCGCGCTTCTTGGCGCGCCGATCACGATAAGCGTACTGACCGGCTTTGATGACTGCTTGTTTGGCCGCGCGATAGATCTTGCGGCGGGCGTTGTAATAGCCCTTCGCCTTACCTAACATTTTCTTGTGACGCGCATGCGCCGTCACGCCACGTTTGACTCGTGCCATGGATCTCTCCTGCTAAGTTATTTAAGTGGAGTAAGGAAGCAGCTGCTTCAGGCGACCGACATCAGAGTCGTGCACGAGGCTGCTGCCACCGGAGCGCAGTTGACGTTTGCGCTTCGGATCCTTGTGGCCGAGATTGTGGCGACGATGGGCCGAGTACCGTTTAAAGCCTTTCGCTGTCTTGCGAAAACGCTTGGCCGCGGCCCGGTTGGTTTTCAACTTGGGCATCTCTTCTCTCCTTTATAGCCTCCGGTCGCAGAAGCAACGAGTGCTTCGCTACGGGCGAGCGGGGACGGCCCCGCTACTTCTTTTTCGGTGCAAATATCATGACCATCTGCTTGCCCTCCATCAGGGGATTTTGCTCGACTACGCCTGTTACAGCGAGGTCGACGACCACCCGATCGAGAAGCTTGCGTCCGATATCCTGATGCACCATCTCACGGCCGCGGAAACGTAATGTCACCTTGGCCTTATCACCCTCGGTCAGAAAGCGAATCAGATTACGCAGTTTGATCTGGTAATCCGCCTCGCCCGTACCGGGACGAAACTTAACTTCTTTAACCTGTATGTGCTTCTGCTTGCGCTTCGCCGAGTGCGCCTTCTTGTTCTGCTCGAACAGGAATTTGCCGTAATCCATGATGCGCACGACCGGTGGTTCAGCGGTCGGCGACACTTCTACGAGATCAAGCTCAGCCACATTGGCCATTTGGAGCGCATCGTACCGGGACATGACTCCGGCCTGTGCTCCGTCCGCTGCGATCACGCGCAATTGCGGTGCGGTGATCTCCTCATTGCGCCGGACGCGCTTCGTTGCAATGGCGATGCGTTACCCCTCCCACGTTCGGCGCCCGCGGCTGTCGAGCTCGATGCGCAGCCGTTCCAGGAACGTCGCCGCCGACATCGTGCCCAAGTCCTTGCCACTTCGAGTGCGCACAGATAACAGATTTGCGGCAACTTCCTTGTCACCCGCGACCAATAAAAAAGGAACACGCTGCAGCGTGTGTTCGCGAATCTTAAAGCCCACCTTCTCGTTGCGCAAGTCGCACACCACGCGAACTCCCTGATTTTTCAGTGTTTCCGCAACCTTAAGCGCGTATTCGTTCTGCCGGTCGGTAATCGTCAGTACGGCGGCCTGCACCGGTGCGAGCCAGGCCGGCAGCCGTCCGGCGTGGTGTTCGAGGAGGATCGCAAAAAAGCGCTCCAGGGAGCCGAAGATCGCCCGGTGAAGCATCACCGGCGTGCGCTTCTGGCTGTGTTCGTCGATGTAATGCGCGCCCAGCCGGCCGGGAAGATTCAGATCCACCTGCAGCGTGCCGCATTGCCAGTCGCGCCCGATCGCATCGCGCAGCACGAATTCGAGCTTCGGGCCATAAAAGGCGCCCTCCCCCGGGTTTAGCGAATAGTCGATCCCGGCGGCGCGCGATGCCGCCTTCAAGGCCTCTTCCGCCCGGTCCCAGACGTCGTCCGCACCGACTCTAAGCGGCGGGCGGTCGGCATATTTGATCTTGACATCGTCGAAGCCGAAGGCGCGATAGATATCGAGGATCTGGCGCGTCACGGCCACGCATTCAGACGTGATCTGCTCCTCTGTCACGAACACATGGGCATCGTCCTGGGTGAAGGCCCGCACGCGCATGAGGCCGTGCAAGGCCCCGGAGGGCTCATAGCGGTGCACCTTGCCGAACTCAGCAAGCCTAAGCGGCAGCTCCCGATAACTGCGCAAGCCATGCTTGAAGATCTGCACGTGCCCAGGGCAGTTCATGGGTTTGATGGCGTACAGCCGCTCATCGGGAGTCTTGGTGAGATACATGCTGTCGCCGAATTTCTCGAGATGCCCGGATTGGCGCCACAGGCTCGCATCCATGAGCTCTGGTGAACTCACCTCCTCGTAACCGGCTGAGAGCTGCTGCTCGCGCATGTAGCCAATGAGCGTCTGAAAGACGAGCCAGCCCTTGGGGTGCCAGAACACGGCCCCGGGTGCCTCCTCCTGCTGATGAAAGAGATCAAGCTCGCGCCCGATCCGGCGGTGATCGCGCTTTTCCGCCTCCTCGAGACGCTGCAGATACTCATCGAGCTGCTTCTTGTCGGGCCAGGCGGTGCCGTAGATCCGCTGCAGCATCGGATTGCGCGAATCGCCGCGCCAATAGGCGCCGGCGATTTTCGTCAATTTGAAGGCCTTGAGCTTGCCCGTGGAGGGGACATGCGGGCCACGACAGAGATCGACCCAATTTCCCTGGCCGTAGAGGCTGATCTCCTCCTCGCCTGGGATTGCCGCGATGATCTGCGCCTTGTAATGCTCACCGAGCTGCTTGAAGAAATCGATAGCCTCGTCGCGCGCCATGACGCGGCGGTGCACCTTCTGGTCGAGCTGCGCGAGCTCGCGCATCTTGGCTTCGATGGCGCTGAGATCGTCGGGTGTGAACGGGCGTTCGTAGGCGAAGTCGTAGTAGAAGCCGTCCTCAATCACTGGGCCGATGGTCACCTGAGCGTCGGGAAAGAGCTCTTTGACCGCCTGTGCCAACAGATGCGAGGTCGAGTGGCGCAGGATCTCGAGGGCGTCGGGTTCCTTGTCCGTAACGATCGCAACCGTCGCATCGTCCGAGATAACGAAGGAAGTATCGACGAGCTTGCCGTTTACCCGGCCGGCGAGCGCCGCCTTGCGCAATCCCGGGCCAATGCTGGCCGCGACCTCGTCCACCGTGATCGGGCGGTCGAAAGAGCGCTTACTTCCATCGGGCAGCGTGACGACCGGCATCGTTGCAAGCTTCTCGCACAAATGATTAAGGCGCTACGTGCGCATTCATGCGGGAGCGCGCGACACTTTCAGAATGCATTGGTGCAGTGAATGCCCCGACGCCGCTCGGATCGTACACCAGGTGGCCATCACTGCCAACGCGGCAGATTAAGACATTTCGTGCGGCCTACCGGTTGCGGTGCCGCACGTGCAGACGATCGGCAGCGCGCCGCCGGGCGCACATCAGGCATGGATCCGTGGCAGCTCTTAAAGTGATCGCGGCGATGCGTTTACCGATCGACGCGCGTCACTGACACGGTATTCCGCACGGCAGAGCCTTCATCATGGCATCGCGGCGTGCTTTGAACTCAGAGCCGCTCTTCCACTGCGGATACTCGCCCGATTGCGCAACGGTATATCCCAGTTCGAGCATAAGCCGCAGATCATCGACTGCTCCGGAAAGATTCCAGTCTGGCTTCACCATATCGGATGGCTTGTGATAATCGTGCGCGGTGTAATCATCGTGTTTCTTAATGCCCCAATCGCGAGGCCTGCCAATGTAGTCGTAGCCGCCGCCGTAGCTCACGGCCGGCACGCCAACCTTGGCGAATTCAAAGTGATCCGAGCGGTAGTATTCGCCTTTTTCAGGCTCCTGGTCCGGCAGTACCGTGCGCCCGTGTGCTTTGGCGAGCTGTGTCAGAGTGTCCTCGAGCGTGGACTGTCCGAGGCCCGGTATCGTCAGATCCCGCGTGCGTCCCCAAACATTGAGCACATCCATGTTGATCTCGGCGACCGTTTGATTGAGCGGATACAGAGGATGTGTGGCATACCATTTTGAGCCAAGGAGCCCCTGTTCCTCACCTGTCACTGCCATGAAGAGGATGGAGCGCGCCGGCGGCCGCTCAAGCTTGCTATACGCCTTCGCAACTTCAATCATCCCCGCGACCCCCGAGGCATTGTCGGCGGCGCCATGGAAGATTTGATCGCCGACGAGATTCGGATTGCGTCCGAAATGATCCCAGTGTGCGGTGTACACGACGAGCTCATTGCGCCGTTTCGGATTTGAGCCGTCCAGGCGCGCGAGCACATTGTAAGAGGTCACCTCGCGCAGGGTGTTGGCTAGCGTGAAGTTCGCTCTTGCCTTGAGCGCTACCGGCTTGAAATCCGCCCGCGCCGCGGACTTGAATAACACATCGAAGTCCTGTCCCGAGCTCCTGAAGAGTTCCCGTGCCTTTTCGAGTGTGATCCAGGACTCAACCGCAACTCGGTCGATGTGCTTGTTGGCGGCAGCGGTATTGAATTTCTCCCCGCTCCAGCTGTTCTGCACCACCTCCCATCCATAGGCGGCAGGCGCCGTCTGATGCACGATGATCGCAGCGGCTGCGCCCTTCTCGGCAGCGATCTCGAATTTGTAGGTCCAGCGTCCGTAGTAGGTCATGGCGCGGCCCTTGAACTTGCTGTCGTCGAGTTTTGATGCGTCATGCGGGTCGACGACCGGCGGATCATTGATAAGCATGACGAGTGTCTTGCCGCGCACGTCAACGCCCTTATAGTCGTCCCAGTCATACTCCGGTGCGACGACTCCGTAGCCGACGAAAATCATGTCCGAGTCTTTGACCGCGACGTCGGGCAGGAAACGCTCCGTCAGCGCAACCGCGTCCTTGGGAAATTCGAGCGTGATGGTCTGTCCGCCTGCCATAAAGGATCCTGTCGCTCTGCCGCGTATGCCAGCCAGCGCGACCGCCTCAACGTAGCTACCGTCCGGGTTGCCGGGCGCCAGATGCAATTTCTTGAACTGCTCCGTGATGTACTTAACCGTAAGCTCCCCGCCACGTGTGCCCGGCAGGCGTCCCTCGTATTCGTCCGAGGAGAGGATCTTGATGTGGCCGAGAATTCCCGCCGCCGTGATCGCACGCCCGGCAGCCTCTGTCGGGCCGACTTGCGCCGCCGCTACGCTTGCGTAAAGGATCCCGATCGCAAATGCCGCAACACCAAGGGCTCGCCGCTTGTTGGCGGAGGTCACTACGTTCATGCAAGGACACCTTGAGTAAATCGTTGTGGATCGCGGTGCGCAACGTACCGGCCCCGTCGCACGCGATCAAGCACGTCGTGGAAAGAATTGAGTCAACGGCTGCGCTCGCATAACGCGCCGCCGCCTGATACGCCTCGGTCTGCCGGGCTTTTCCCGTGCGGCCGTCGGCGAGCCGCATCACGGATTATGTGGTTGCCCTGCGTTTGACGGCGCTGCCTTCTCGCCATTGGCAAGATCAATGAGAAACGCATACTCCTCCGCTATTTCGCGATATTTCTGGAAGCGGCCTGATTTGCCGCCGTGGCCAGCCTCCATGTTGACGCGGAAGACGAGGAGATTCTGGTCGGTTTTGAGTTTACGCAATTTCGCGACCCACTTGGCCGGCTCGTAATACTGCACTTGACTGTCCCACAGGCCGGTGCCCACAAAAAGCGCTGGGTACGCCTGGGCGGTGACATTGTCGTACGGCGAGTACGACAACATGTAGTCGTAGGACGCCTTCTGCTTTGGATTGCCCCATTCGTCGAACTCATTGGTCGTCAAAGGAATACTCTCATCCAGCATCGTCGTCACAAGGTCCACAAACGGCACGAGCGCAACGATGCCGCGATAGTCCTGCGGTGCAAGGTTCGCGACCGCGCCCATCAGGAGCCCGCCTGCGCTGCCGCCCATCGCAAACGTGCGCTCTGGCGCGCTGTACTTCTGAGCCACGAGATAGCGCGTCGCGTCAATGAAATCGGTGAACGTGTTGCGTTTGTTCAGAAGCTTGCCGCTCTCGTACCAGCTGCGCCCCATTTCCTGACCGCCGCGGACGTGCGCGATTGCGTATACGAAGCCACGATCGAGCAACGAGATGACGGTGTACGAGAACCCCGGATCGGTCGACAAACCGTAGGAGCCGTAGCCGTACTGCAGAAGCGGCGCCGAGCCGTCCTGCTTGAATCCCTTGCGGTACACGAGCGAGACCGGGACTTTCGTGCCGTCCCGGGCGGCGGCCCACAAGTGCTCGGTCACATAGTTTTTTTGATCGAAGTCGCCCAGCACCGGATCTTGCTTGAGAAGGGTTTTGGAGCCCGTGCTGGAATCAAAATCGTAGGTGGACAGCGGCGTGGTGAGCGAGGTGTAGGTGTATCGAACAAGTTTCGTGTCAAGCTCGGGATTGACGCCGAGTCGCGCGGTGTAAGCCGGCTCTTGCGAATCAATGAGGAATGGTTTGCCGCCGCGCCACGGCTGGATGAGGACGTTGCTCAAGCCATTCGAGTGCTCGGCGACCGCGATGAAGCCGTCGAAGACGTCAAAGGCATCGATGAATGCATCCTGCCTATGCGGCACAACATCGCGCCAGGCGTTGCGGTTCGCTACGTCTTTGTGTGCCGCTGCCACGATACGGAAGTTCTTCGCCTGCCAGTTGGTGCGGATGATCCAGCGTCCCCGCAGATGCTCGGCGTCGTATTCGTGATCGCGCTCGCGTGGTATCAGCGCCTTGAACGAAAGTTGCGGATCGTCGGCTCTGGCCACCCGCATTTCCGTCGACACGGTGCTGTGCAGACGGATCTCGACGAATTTCTCGTCCTTGCTGTTGCTGACCCCGAGGTAGAAGCTTTTGTCCTTCTCGTCATAGACCAGCGGATCTTTGTGTGGGTCGGAGCCCAGCGCGTGCTTGCGTATTTTGTCGCCCAGCAGAGTGACCGGGTCCTTCGCAACATAGAGCACCGTGCGGCTGTCGCCGGCCCAGGCGATGCTCGGCTCTACGTCGGTGACGGCGTCCGCCAAGACCTCGCCAGTCTCGAGGTTTTTGACCCGCAGCGTGAATTGCCTGCGACCGACAGCGTCCTCCGCCCAGGCGAGCATGCGATTGTCCGGGCTCACCTGCCATTCGCCAATCTGAAAAAAGCCGCGTCCATTTGCCATCTCGTTGCCATCGAGCAGGATTTCCTCCGCGCCGGCAAGCGTCGCGCGCTTGCGGGCGTAGATCGGATATTCCTTGCCGGTGTCAAAGCGGCCGTAGTACCAGTAGCCCTTCTTGCGATAGGGCACGGTCGAGTCATCCTGTTTAATGCGCCCGACGATCTCGTTGTAGAGCTCTTCCTGCAGTGGCTTCGTGTGCGCGAGCATGGCGTCGGTATAGGCATTTTCCTGCTTCAGCAAACCGAGCACCTCCTTATCCGAGCGCGTGTCATCGCGCAGCCAATAGTAGTCATCGACGCGCGTGCCGTTGGGCGATACCACTTGATACAGGCGCGTCGCTGCCACCGGCGGTCGCGGACGCTCGGGCACGCCGCCGCGCTGCGGCGGCTGCGACTCAGAATGACACGCCACGGCAAACGACGCGCAGACAAGAGCTGCCGTAAGACCTCTTAAGGAAAAACCCACCTGACACCTCGCCCAGAAACTGCCTGCGACTCATCAACAAAGAGCTGCTACCACGTGCTCGGCGATCGCCGCCGCGCGTGCCTTGCATACGCCGGACCCCGCACCGCACGCGAAAATGAGCCACAACCAAACAGTGATCCCTACTCATGCCTCGCGGGGCGTCGCCTGTGCGCCGATCCTTGTGGTCTGGTCGCGACCTAAAGGGTGCTGTCTCATCGCGTGCGCGACGGGCTCGTGTGCGCGCCCACTCCAGACCGTGTCGATGAGGCGCGCAAAGTTGCCGCCGAGGATCTTTGCGATGCGGGCTTCGGAATGACCGCGCTGCGCGAGCAGCGCGCCAATGCGCGCGAACCGATTGACGCTATTGAGATCCGGTAGGAAGGTGTAGACATCGGGGCGTTCGCCCGGTGCGGATATCCCCTGAGCGCGGCGCGCGGCGACCTCGGCGGCGAATTTCTTGCGGTAGTCGGCGTCGAACTTGATGGGTGAAATTCCACCGTCGGTGCCGATGCCGACGTGATCCTCGCCGCAGACTTTGACGGCGTGCTCGATGTGGCGCAGCAGGTCCGGCGCGGTCGGCTGGCCTTCGCTGCGCAGGAACGGCATGAGGTAGATGCCGGCAACGCCGCCCTTATCGGCGAGTGCCGTAAGCTCCTCATCGGTCTTATTGCGCGCTAGCGGCACGAGCGCCGCGCAGCCCGTGTGGCTGATTGCAAGCGGGACCTTTGATGCTGCGATCGCCTCGCGTGTGGTGCGCTCGCCGCCGTGGGAAAGATCGATCAGGAGCTTGCGCTCGTTCAAGCGTTCCAGCAGCGCATGGCCAAAGGTACTGAGTCCGGCGTTACCCGGCTCGAGGCAACCGTCGCCGACCAGGTTGCGCCGATTGTAGGTGAGCTGGAAGACGCGCACCCCGAGTTCCCCAAAGATATCGATGCGTGCCAAATCTTCGGCGATCAGTGTCGCATCCTGGAAACCATAGATTAGACCGAGGCGCCCGCTGCTTTTGGCGCTGGCGATGTCGGCGCTGCATCGCACCAGCAGCAAAAGATCCGGGTGCGCGGCGATCTGCGCATTCCAATAAGCGATATTGCGGATTGTCGTGTCGTAGTCCTTCTGGTAGCTGCCGACACCGCTCACCGTCAAATTGACAGCGGTCAAACCCGAGGCCCGCACATCGTCAAGAGCCTCGGGACTGAGCGGTGTATCCACTTTGGCGTCAGTATCGCCCGGACTGCCTAACGCATCGATGACGATGGCGCGCGCATAGGACGCTTGCGCGAATGCTTGTACCGCGAAGCCGGATCGCACAGAAAGTGATAAAGCCAAGGCCATTGCTCCGCCTTTGATTAGGAAGTCCCGTCGGTCAAACATACGTTCACTCTCGGTGGCGCGAGGCTAGCGAGCCCGCGCGCCAGCGGCAGCACTATGTCGCGCCTTCATCGCTCACCGTGTGGGACATTCGCAGTTTCCGGATGAGGCCGCTGTGCAGGGCGAGATAGCCCCGCGCCGTGACTGCAAGACGATCTTGAGAGCGCGCATTGGCCTCAGACAGCGCATGGAACGGTACGGAGGGGAAGGCATGATGTTCCGCATGATACGACATCTGCCAAGTGAGAAAACGCACCAGCCCATTGGTATAGGTTGTGCGCGTGTTGGCGAACATGTCGTCGCTGAACTCGCAAGCGGTGTGCTCGGCGAGGAGGAAAGGCCTGAGCACCGGCTGTCCAGCAAGCGCGGGCAGTATCCAATAGATTAAAGCGTCGACGCGGGCGAAAAAGCATGAGATTCCGATGACCGCCAAGTAGCAGCCCCAGAGAACGCGCGCCTCGCGCACGACGAGCGCGCGCGCGCTCACGGGCACATAAGGCTCCGGCACCCGCCCCGTTAGTGCATGGCGCAGCGTCACGGTAAGGTGGTTGTACCAATTAGCCCCGACACGCGCCAGACATAGGACGACATCGATACGGGCCTTGCCTGAAGCAACTCCGGATCCTGCGCGGGATACTGGGTGAAGCGATGGTGCGCGAAATGAAACAGACGAAAGTATTCAGGCGGCAAAACAGTAGTGCTCCGCCCAGCCGTGCGACCCAATCATTCACCCAACGGCTCGCGAACGCCGTCCGATGGATGCTCTCGTGAAGCGGACAAAACAGGAAATTGAGCGTCACGCCGTGCAGCATTACTGCGGGCGCAAGCCACACGCTGTCCCGGGTCGCCCAAACCAGATGCCCGGTCGCGCACAACAGGCTGACATCCCCGGCGAGTTGCAGCAGACCCCGCCGATCGGAACGGCACGACAGGCGTCGGACCATTTCGCGATCGACGCTGCGGATCGTCATCGCATCGATGTCCATCACCTCTCCCGGATGCGGCTGCTTACGCAGCACCGACAGAAGTCTATGCCGGTGCGTCGTCAACCGCTCGAGGTTCTATCGGCCAATCAAAGCGATTGCCCGATGGGTTCATCGCGGCTCGGCCAGAGGTGATGAGGCGACGACCTTCGAGACTCTTTAAGTCTTGCCTACCGGGGGACCGAATCCACCATGCGCCCAGCGCGTAACCTGCCGCCTTCAATGGGCGCCGGGTTTTCTCGGCGGTGCGGCGCCCGCTTGCCGCGGCATTACGCCGAGGTTACTTGAGACTCATTTCCAGCCGTACCCTCTTGTCGATCGCTGGCTGCGGTGGCTGCGTGATCAAAAAGACTCGCGACGGGTCAATCTGACCCGTGCCGAGCAAAGCGTCCTGCACCGTCCGCGCGCGAAGCTTGCCCAGTTTCTCGAGGTCCGTGTCGAGAATCTTGATCCGCGCAGCAAGCGCGGCGTCGAGATCGGTGATCGCCGCGTCGAAAGTTGCGGAGTCGCCTTTCTTCTTCTGCGCCGCCTCCAAAGCTTGAGCACTCTCGGGCAGAGCTGCATCCTTGCCGAGCTCGAGCCGGTACTGTGCGACGAGTAGCCGATAATGCTCGGCGGGATCGACGAGCACGCCAGGATCGACCGAGCTGTCGTTGTGCTTCTTGCCGGCAAGCTCACGAGCCTTCACCGCCAGGAGCTCATCCTGCAGTTTTTTCGCGGCGAGCGCCGGGGCGTCGAGCTCGGGCGAATAGCTGATGGGCACGTCAAGCTTCAGTTGTGGCCGCTCTTGCAGCGACTTTACAAGTCCAGCCATCCTGCTCGTTGCTACCGCGTCCAGGTTCGCACTGCCGGCGTCAAAATCGATGCGGTTCATCTCGTCCCCGCCACCGAAGAGCTTTCCCAGAAGCGCAAAAGGCGCAGTCGCGATTTTTGTCAGCAAGCCCACGACTGCCTTCCAGATGATGGGACCGATGCGAAACTTAGGATCATCCAAAGTGCCGCTCACCGGCAGCGAAAGATCGATGACGCCGTTTCGATCCTTGAGGAGCGCGATTGCTAGCTTCAGGGGCAGGCTGATGGCATCGGGACTGTCAACCTTGTCGCCGAGCTGTAGTTGATCGATGACGAAGCGATGCTCCGCTTTGAGCTGACGATTCTCGATATGGTAATTAAGATCGACCGAGAGCTTGCCTTTCTCGATTTTGTAACCGGCAAAGTGCCCTGAGTACGGCGTCATGGTCGTGAGCTCCATACTGTGGAAGCTCATCTTGATGTCGGTAAAGACCGTCGCGGCCAATAGATTGATCTCGCCCTCGATTTTTACCGGCGCGTACCGATCCACCTCGCCGTCGAGACTCACCTTGGCACGAGTGCGCGGGTCGGACGACAGCCCCACTATCGTGCCCCGCAGGCTCTGGATGCCGGTTGCGAAATGCGGCTGGATCCAAAGGTCGGCGTAGTTCGCAGAGCCGTTCACGATACGCACTGTGCCAATTGATATCGACATTGGCTTGGCGGCGCTTAGCGCGTGAGCTTCGCCCGGCGCCGCGGTCGCATTCGGAAGCTGCCGACCCACCACCGCCGGTTGACTGCCCGGCTGCAGTGCCTGCGCAAGATTCAAGCTGCGGTCCGCAGCGATGATCACCCGCGCATAAGGCGCGCGCGCCTCAATGCTGCGTATTTTAAGACTTGCAGGCTCTGATTGGTATTGCAGGCCCGCGAGCGTCAGCTGATCCCATTTGACAAAGTCCCGCTTGAGGGCGTTGTCGACGGTACGCAGCTGCGTCACTTGCGTGTCACCGTTCACGCTGAGTACACCGCGGGCATCCCGTCCGATTGCAAGTTTTGCGCCCAAGCGACCGCTCAGCAAAGTGACCGCGGTATGTGGAGTTATGTAGGGTTGAAAGACAGTGAGGTCGAGCTGCGCGAGCTCGACCCGAGAAGTCAGGACGCCGGATTGCACGGCAAACTCGGCCGTCGCATTTATTTTTCCGGAGTCGTTGACCGGTGAATCTGCCGTAATCTCCAGTTGCGCATCGGCCGCGGTGCTGAACCCCGCAACATGCACCTGCAGTGCATCCAGAGTGAGCGGCACCAGCGGCGTGACCGAACGGTCTTCCGCGGCGAGCTTCAGCCCTGCGACCGTGATGTCTGGCACCGCAACCTTCCAGTGCGACGTGCTCGCGGTCGCCGCCATTGCAGAGTTCGGTTTGGCTTCACGGTCTTGCGCCGCCGCAGCCGAGGAACCGGCAAGCGCCAGGAGATTGATCTGGCCGTCAGCACCGCGCCAGGCACGCACCGCGCCGCCGACCACGCTCACCGCCCCTACATTCACTGCCTGCTGCGCAAGATCCAGTCGAGTGTCGCGGATCTCGATCCGCTTGAGATCAACGTAATTTTCCGTGCCGCCGAGCGGCTTCAAGCCCAGATCGGTCACCGTCACCGAGTGCACGGTGACCTTCAGATCAGCTGGGTCGCCTGCGGTCGTGAAGTCATAGTCGCCTGTCAGCGCGATGACGCCGGAGGACACTTCGAAATGCAGAGATTCACGCAAATAAGCCCACAGTGTGCGGGCGCGCAGATCCGTGAGCTCGAAGCGACCGCGCGATGAGACCGGGTTGAGGCCGAAGTCGCCGCTCCAGCGGAATCGTTCACCGACCGTTGAGGTCCCCGAGAGGGTGTAGGCGTTACCGGTCTTACCAGTCGTGCTGAAATCGCGCAGCTCGAAGCTGACGGGTTGCAGTTGCGCCTGGAACGGCGTGGGATGCGTGCGGTCCTCGAACGTCGCGCGGCCCGCAACCACGGCGAAGCGGTCGATGAAAAGGCGCATGGGCGCGGACTTCTGCTTGGAATCGCTTTGCTGCGCATCGCTCGCAAAGGGCGCACTGAGATCCGTGAGATTTGCCGTCCCGTCGCTGCGAATGAGCAGGCGTGCAAAGGGCTGCTCGAGCTCGATCTTGCGAAAGCTCGGAGCGCGCCGCCAGAGGCTTGCGATCTGCAGCTCAACCCGCAGGTGGCCGAAACCCAGCATCGGCTGCGCGTCCCGGTCGGGCAGCGAGAGATCGCGCACGTCGAGCCGCAAATTGAATGGATTGAAGCGGATCTCGCCCAGCGACAGCTTGCGCTGGTAGTGCGTGGCGACGAAATTCTGCAGACTTGAACGCAGGAGGTGGGGAACGCCCCAATACCCCGCGGCTGCGTATATGCCTACGAGCGCTGCGGCGATCGCGCTCCAGACTAAATAACGCCGTAGTCTGCTCGACAGCATCTGTCCCGCTCCGTTCGCGCCTCGGACCCGTTATGGGACGGGCGGCTGTTTTGACTATCCCCCGAGCAGTCCTTGCTTCGTTACTCCTGCGCGGCGACGCCGGCTCGTGACCTGCGAAGGCCTCATTATTTGAACGTCGTACTCGCGCCCGGCGACGAGAACCTGTCCTCGGCAGAAGAGTAAACTAGAGACTGCGCCGACACCACCGCTGCGGTCGTCACATTCAAACAGCAGGGCGCGCAGGAACAATTGCCACGGTCTGCTGTGTGGCGCCCGATACGGCAGCGACTTCGTTGGCCGTCGGGACCCCATAGACGCACGATCAGGGCTCGCAAACCTATAAACCGTTTGTGACCCTCGCGTAATCGCAACGCTGCGGCTGCCACCCAATTTCTACAGATCGGGGGGCTCAACGTATCTGAGACTCTCGAGACGTCCGGCGCTGCCGGACCCGTTGGCTAGCGTCGAGAAAATGATCACGCACTGGCGGCACGACCTGCAAGCGCTGCAAACACGCAGCGGTATTCTAGGCAATGCACCACCTGCTCGATTAACACCCCGGCATCATGCAAGTGCGGATGGGCGCAACGCAGTTCCTCACCAAGACGCTGGCGCGCGTGCACACCAAGATGCGCCTTGACGTGCCGGCCTACGACCTAAATCACCTGATGCGGATCCTCGGCATCGAGGATATTCTTCAGCTACCCGCGTGAGGCGCTCGGCAATCTGCCCTCTTGACTCATCCCAAATGGTCAATCGCCGCGGCATGTCTAACTTCTGGATACTTTGGTGAAAGCCAAAGGCGCGGCCTGAAACGGCGTACCTGTTTGTTTCAAATTTGTTCTTGGCCGGGATTGAAGTCGCTACGACCGTCGGCTTGGGCCGCGGACGCGCCTTTGATCCTACGCAGCTGCTCGTTATTGCTTCGTACTATGTGCTGTTAGCCGTGATAGGCGCGCAGCGACATACCGTGGTTATCCGGGCAATGGTCGCTGGTATTTTTGTTTCGGTCGCAGTGATTGGTTACAAAACCAATCTTTGGATCGTCGTTTTCGCCCTTGTTGCGCATGCGACCTTCGACTTCGTCCATCACCTCTTCATCGGAAAGCTTGGGGTTCCTCATTGGTGGCTCAGCTATTGTTTAGCATTCGATATGCTTATGAGCGGATTCCTCGCCGTCTCGTTGATCAGGCGTTCCAATTTTTCTTTCAAAGCGGAGGATATAGTTGACCCGCCTTCTAAGGTCCATTGATACCGTGATACGCATGCCAAGGCACATCGCAGCTGCGCGTTCGGCACCAGAGCCAACCGCGGAGCAACCTTTTTACGTTGGATTGCGCACCGATATCGAGTCTATTCACTTCTATAGAAACCAACATTGCGTTACTAACTCGATGAATCCATCGCTGTGTCTCGCCAGCGCATACAGCTAGCAATTGGCGCTCGAGGCGGCCTTGGCGAGGGGCCGCTTCCCACCTACGGTTGGGTCCCTGGGCGGCGTTAGCAAACACAAAGTTCACGGTGAAATCTTCACCACGCGCAGCCGCAACGCGTTGCCGATCACCGACACGGAGCTGAGACTCATTGCGGCGGCCGCAACCATGGGCGACAGCAGCAGGCCGAACATCGGATAGAGAACGCCAGCGGCGAGCGGTATGCCGAGGGCGTTATAGACAAAGGCGAGGACAAGGTTCTGGCGAATGTTGCGCATTGCGGCACGGCTCAGCTCGCGCGCTCGAACTATTCCTGTCAGATCGCCTTTGACCAGCGTGATGCCCGCGCTCTCGATGGCGACGTCCGTCCCGCTCCCCATCGCAATGCCGACGTCGGCGGACGCTAGCGCCGGCGCGTCGTTCACGCCATCGCCCGCCATTGCGACGACTCCACCCGCCGCCTGTAGCCTTTTTACAATCTCGCCCTTCTGCGCGGGCAATACTTCCACCTCAATGTCTTCGATGCCAAGCTGTCGGGCGATTGCCTCCGCAGTGCGGCGGTTATCGCCGGTGACCATCACGATCTTAAGACCGCTTGTCCGCAACGCCTGCAATGCCGCCGGCGTCGAGGCTTTGACGGCGTCGGCCACTGCGATGAGCCCTAAGAGAGTCTTACCGCGAGAGACGAACACCACGGTCGCCCCGTCATCGCCGAGCCGGTCTGCCTCGACCGCGACGAGGCTGAGATCGATGCCAAAGCCTTCCATGAGCCTCTTGTTGCCGAGCGCCACCGCTTCTCCGTTCAAGGTTCCGCGCACACCCTCGCCCGTAATGGAAACGAAATTTGTAATCGCCGCAGGCGCCACAGCATGAGCGCTGGAGAACGATCGAATGGCCTGCGCCAGGGGGTGCTCGCTGTTTTGCTCGAGCCCCTGCGCCACACTGAGGAGCATGTCTTGATCAAGGTTGGCCGAGGGGTAAAGGCCCGTGACTCCTGGTTTACCCTCAGTCAACGTCCCGGTTTTGTCGACCACCAGCGTGTCCACCTTTTCCAGACGCTCGAGCGCCGCCGCGTTTTTGACGAGGATGCCCGCCTGCGCCCCGCGCCCCACGGCGACCATGATCGACATCGGTGTCGCAAGACCGAGCGCACACGGACAAGCGATAATGAGGACTGTCACGGCCGCAACCAGAGCATGCGCCAACGCCGGAGCGGGACCCCACACGAGCCACACGGCGAACGCGGCGATCGCGACGACAATAACGGCCGGCACGAACCACCCCGCAACCTGATCCGCGAGTCGCTGGATGGGCGCTTGGCTTCTCTGCGCCGCCGTTACCAGAGTAACAATTTGCGCGAGCAGCGTGTCGCGACCGACCTTCTCGGCGCGCATCACGAATGCGCCCGTGCCGTTAACTGAGCCGCCCACCACGCGCGCAGCCACAATCTTTTCGACCGGCATCGACTCGCCGGTGAGCATCGATTCATCGACGCTGCTTGCACCGCTCTCCACGATTCCATCGACGGGTACGCGCTCCCCCGGGCGCACGCGCAGGCGGTCACCGACGCGGGAGTCTTCGAGCGCAATATCGCTCTCCGCACCATCGTCGGCCACGCGGTGTGCGATCTTGGGAGCTAATTTGAGCAGCGCACGAATCGCACCACCCGTGCGCTCGCGTGCCTGCAACTCCAGCACCTGCCCCAATAGAACGAGAACGACGATGACGGCCGCGGCCTCGAAATAGATCCCGATGCGTCCATGCGCATCGCGAAGGTCAGCCGGGAATGCTTGTGGGACGAGTACGGCGGCGACGCTGTAGAGATAGGCGGCCCCGACACCTAACGCAATCAAGGTGAACATGTTCAGGCTGCGGCGCCTCACCGACTCAATACCGCGCACCAGAAACGGCCAGCCACTCCAGAGAACGACCGGTGTCGACAATGCAAACTGCATCCACGCAGACCAGGGTGCGTCGGCGATCGCAGCTAAACCATGAACGTGGTGCCCCATCGCAAGGACAAATACCCCCAGGGCGAGCGGCAATCCGATCCAGAAACGCCGGCGCATGTCGAGGAGCTCCTGGTTCGGGCCGGTATCGACCGTGGACACTGCGGGCTCGAGCGCCATGCCGCATATCGGACAGAAGCCTGGGCCAATCTGGCGGACGTGGGAGTGCATGGGACACGTGTAGATGACATCGGGCGAAGTCGGCGTGACCCCCTTTTGCGCACGGGGCAAAGCGTGACGCGCTTGGTCGGTACGGAATTTTTCCATGCATCTCGCGCTGCAGAAGAAGTAGTCGACGCCCACAAAGCAATCACGGTGTTTAACAGCCGATACCGTGAGCATCATGCCGCACACGGGATCGATTGCCTGATCCTTGCCGAGGACGCCGGGCGTGTGGCTACCGCGGCACGAGTTGTGGGGCGCCTCGGCGGAATGACCTGCGGGGCGGGAGGGCACGATCGCGGTTGTCCCCTTCATGGTGAGTCATGGCTCTAGCATCGCTGGCACGACGCCGCACGGCAGTGTCGCAGACGCCAGTGGCATGGACCGTGCGGCACCGAACAGCGCAGTCCCGTATTGCTGCCAGGTAGCCCCGGTGCCAGCAGGCCGCGATTCAAAAATAAACGCCGAAGCCGCCCCGTCCGGGACAGGTGCTTGGGTTCCAAGCACGGTCTAACCGGGGGATCTGTGAGTGACTGCTTTGGAACCTCCAACTCGCACCTCCGCACGTTCGGTCGTGGCCGGTCAGAGTCGATGACAGTAACTACCGCGAGTACATTGCGGGCAACGTGCTTTGACAATGCGATGATAGGCGAGACTACTATCACATTGAAAGTCTAAGCTATGGAATTCAAAATGCTTGCTCAAAAATGTATTTCGATATACTTTGCGTCGCAAAGCGCATCGCTGCGGCATGACAAACCTGCACAATGCGGTACCCGAGATCAACACAATCCGTAGTCAGAGCGCGTCGAGCGGAACTTCGAACGTTGAAACAGAATGCCTATTCAGAATATCTCTGATACTTCCCGTTGGATGGCATACGCCCGCGCGCTGGAAGCGGAGCGACCAGACGCAATTTTTCAGGATTCCCTTTCGCGACGTTTGGCGGGTGAGGCAGGTGAGAACATTGCGCGCGCGATCGGCGATGCAGAGCTGATCGCGCGCGGCATTGCCGTTCGTACGGCTGTCATGGACGAACTAATTCTTCAGAAGGTGAAGCGAGATGAAGTCGATCTCATCCTGAATCTTGCGGCCGGATTAGATACGCGCCCATGGCGTTTGGCGCTACCATCCATATTGCGATGGGTGGATGTGGACCTGGCGGCCATACCCCAAATACAAAACCAGTGTCATAGGCTCCGAGCGCTCGGCCTGCAAATATGAGTCCCTGGACGCAGACATAACTGATTCCACCGCACGCGCGCGCGTGTTCGAGCACTGCGGTGCAGCTCGCCGTGTATTAGTTGTCACCGAGGGACTTCTAGTTTATCTGACGTCCGCGCAAGTCGCAGCGCTTGCCCAAGATCTCCACCGGCAATCCTCATTCATGTGGTGGCTCACCGATCTTACCGGCCCGCGCGCGTTGGAAATGCTGCGGCGCGTCTGGGGCCCAGTACTTCGCGGTGCCGCATTCCAGTTTGGTCCGATCGACAGCGTTGAGTTTTTTCGCCAGCTTGGCTGGCGGGAGCTGTTATTCCGCTCCTCGCAGGTGGAAGCGCGACGCTTACATCGTGACACATCGGCAATGCTCTTAAGTCGTCTTATGCTTTTATTTTCTACCGCCGCGCTCCGGGAGGAATTTCGTCGCCTTTCCGGCGTTGCGTTGTTAGCTCGCGACGCCGTGCCTGCATCGGATTAGAGTGCGTCTGTCACGAATGGCCGCTTGCTATGTTGACGCGATGGAGAAACTCGGCAATTCGGTTTGTCACGACCGTTAGGGGCCGAAGAGCAAATTCGCCAGGCAACTGCGCGCAGAAGGCCGCTTCAAGAGCCAAGTCCTCCCGCGCCACGGTCATGCCGGTATCCGCGAGGAGAATCCGAGCCAGACCGACCCAGCCGTTCGGGATCTTGAAGCGTCGCGCCGAGCCGGCATCTCGCACGCCGCCGAAGGGGTCGCTCAAGAAATGCCCGCGGAGTTGAATTTGGGAGAAAATTAGCTCCCAACCGATGGCTCGACGCACGCGTCACCCGCAGTTCGCGGTGCTTTCACGAACCCCATACAAAATCGATCGGAACGCTGTTCAGCGCTGCGCAGGCGAAACCTGCGCACTTCCGGCCTCGTACCAACCTTTGCTCGAATTGACCACCTTGACCACAAGGAGCATCACCGGGACCTCGATCAATACACCGACCACGGTGGCCAGTGCCGCGCCGGAATTGAAGCCGAACAGGCTAATGGCCGCGGCTACCGCGAGTTCAAAAAAGTTCGATGCGCCAATCAGTGCAGAGGGACAAGCTACGCTGTGGGATTCACCCGCTCGCCGGTTCAACCAGTAGGCGAGCGCCGAGTTGAAGAACACTTGAATGAGTATGGGGACCGCGAGCATCGCGATGACAAGCGGCTGCTGCAGGATCGCCTCACCTTGGAATGCGAATAGCAGCACGAGGGTCGCAAGCAGTGCGGTGATGGACCAGGGTCCGATCTTCGCAAGCGCCGTATCGAAGGCGGCCTGCCCGCCCTTGAGCAAGGCCGTGCGCCACACTTGCGCCAGCACGACCGGTATGACGATGTAAAGTACGACTGAAGTGATGAGGGTATTCCACGGCACGGTAATCGAGGAGATTCCCAGCAGCAGCGCCACGATGGGCGCGAAGGCAAAGATCATGATGGTGTCGTTGAGTGCCACTTGCGAGAGCGTGAACAACGGGTTGCCACCGGTCAGCCGACTCCACACGAATACCATGGCTGTACAGGGCGCGGCGGCGAGCAGGATAAGTCCCGCGATATAACTGTCCGCTTGTCCGGCGGGAAGGTATGGCGCGAACACGTGGCGGATAAATAGGTAGCCAAGCAATGCCATTGAAAACGGCTTGACGGCCCAGTTCACAAATAATGTGATGCCGATGCCGCGCCAGTAGCGGCGAACCTGGTGCAGCGCACCGAAGTCCACCTTCACCAGCATCGGGATAATCATCACCCAAATCAGAAGGCCCACCGGCAAGTTGACCCGCGCGACCTCGAGGCGGCCCAGCCCCTGGAACACATTGGGGAACCACTGGCCGGCCGCAATGCCGACTACGATGCACAGGACCACCCACACCGTAAGGTAGCGCTCGAACACGCTCATCGGCGCCACCGCAGAAGCCCGACGAACGTCCTTTGCAACGGTACTCATCACATAAACCTCATTGGAGCGCAATGTCGAGCATGGCTTTTTTCAGCGCCGCGTCGTCCATCGTTTCCAGCGGTAGTTGCAGGAGCAGAAGCATGCGGTAGCTCAAGGCCTGACGCGTCAGCTCGAAAGCTACGCACTTGTCGCTCTCATCGCCGGGAGCATCAGAGGGGTCAGGGTAACCCCAATGCACTTGCACCGGGCCGCCCGGCCAATAGGGACACATCTCCTTCGCGGCACTGTCACACACGCTGATCACGACGCGCATCGGTGGCGCATGGGGCGCAGTGAACTCGTCCCAGCATTTACTACGAAAACCACGTGTGTCGATCCCGGCGTTGGACAGGGCCTTCAGCGCAAGCGGGTTGACCCGCCCACTGGGCGCGCTGCCCGCGCTGAAGGCGCGCACGTCGCGACCGAGTCGGCCGGCGAGATGATTCAGCATGCCTTCACTGAGCACACTGCGTGCGGAGTTATGCGTGCAGAGAATGAGGATGTTCGTGGTCATGACAACGGCGGCGGCTGACTTGAATGCGTGGGCATAGGAACGAAGAGCACCGCGCTCCGCTGAGCGGCTAGCGCCATTCCGAAAAACCTCGCGTCGTAGCGCGGCGCAGCACCCGAACGTGAGTCGGTGCGTATCTCAGGCAATTACGCCAAGCTTGACACTACGATCTTTCGCGTAATATCGTATCTCTTCCATGAGAACCCCACAAGTCATCGAAGCCCTGGGTGCCCTCGCCCACGAGCATCGCCTCGCCGTGTACCGGCTACTGGTCGAGCGAGGCCCGGAGGGGCTCGCCGCCGGCGCGATTGCTGGGCGGATGGGACTCGTGCCCTCCTCCCTCACGTTCCATCTGCAAATCCTGCAGCGAGCGGGCCTTATTACACAGCGCCGCTTGAGCAGGCAACTGTTCTACGCGGCCGATTTTACGGTGATGAATGCGCTGGTCGGTTATCTCACGGAGAATTGCTGCAGTGGGGTCGAGGCTTGTGAGCCCACGTGCAAGCCCGCGCGCGCGCCAGCGAAGACGAATAGGAAGCCTCTTAGAGCAGCTTGATGACTGATTGGACGATGAGCGTGCGCATTACGGCGCGGCCCTCGTTCCAAGAGGTGCTAGCGCTACTGGAAGGCGCTGGGTTGCCGACGTCGGACCTGACCCCGGTACACATGGAGCACTTCTTTATATTGGGTTTCGACGATGCAGCGATCGGATTGGTGGGGCTCGAGTTGTATGGCAGCGATGCCTTGTTGCGCTCTCTCGTGGTGGCGTCGCAGTGGCAAAAACGCGGACTCGGCTCGACCCTTCTTGCGCATGCCGAGGAGCACGCGCGCGCCCAGGGCGTGGTGTCACTCTATTTGTTGACGACCGAGGCAAGCGCATTCTTTTCGCGCCACGGCTTTTGCGATATTCAGCGAAAGCTGGCACCGGAATTGATCCAATCCACACGGGAGTTTGCCGACATCTGTCCAACGAATTCGGCATTCATGGTTAAGCAAATTTAGATGGAGCCTGAGATGAAACGCCTACACGTTCACGTCAGTGTTAGCGACCTCGATAAATCGGTTCGCTTCTATCGGGAACTATTCGCCACCGAGCCCACTGTGGTGCAGCCGGACTACGCGAAGTGGATGCTCGAAGATCCGCGCGTGAATTTTGCGATCTCACAACGCGGCGGCGCGACGGGCGTGCGCCACCTCGGAATTCAAGTGGAAGATCGCGGTGAACTTGATGAGCTCTATGGCCGCTTACAACGTGCCGATGGACCGGTACTGGAAGAGGGTGCGACCACCTGCTGCTACGCCAAAAGCGAGAAGAGCTGGATCGAAGATCCCAGGGTATCGAGTGGGAGACCTTTCTGACGAATGGGGAAAGTACAGTGTATGGCAGCGACTTAGTTAGGGCCGCCGCACCTGCCTGTTGTTCCCCAACGACTACGTCGGTAGGCGCGCCGTGACCGCGTGTCCCTACAACGTCCTATTCCTGTGCACCGGCAATTCCGCGCGAAGCATCCTGGCCGAGTCCATTCTCATAAGCGATCAAGGATCCTTTCAATTACCCACAACTTTCTGAGTCTTTGTAGTGGGTTGCAAATAATTCTTGCAAGGACTTATAGAAGATGAGATACGAATGATCCGTGTGCAACTTTCACACGGTGCTGCATGCCGAACGAAAAGGTTTGAAAGCGCCGGCGGCCGGCTATTGCCGATGCAAATCCGCATGGCGCGTGGGTCGATCGGGAACTCGTCGACTGTGATTTCAAAGACGAGCGGTTGGGCAAACGATTTCGCTCGCTGCTCGAACAACTGTCATCGAGCCCGGGCGACAGTATCCCTCTGGTGTGCCAGGACTGGGCGAACACGAAGGCCGCATATCGATTCTTTGACAACGATCGAGTCAGTGAAGCGCAGATTCTGAGCGGTCACTTTCAGGCGACGCGCGATCGGGCTGCTGCGACGAGCGGGCCGATCCTGGTGATGCACGACACGACGGAGTTCTCGTACCGGCGAGAAGACATCGATGCGGTCGGCAAAACTCGTATCAACATTGCCGGCGCTTACAATGACGGACGCCTGCGACTTTACACGGCGTGCGGCGTTCTGATGCACTCGAGTCTTGCGGTGACGACCGAAGGTCTGCCGCTCGGCCTCACAGCGATCAAGTTCTGGTCGCGCAAAAAGTTCAAAGGTGCGAACGCGCTAAAGAAGAAGATCAACCCCACGCGCGTGCCGATCGAGGAGAAGGAAAGCATCCGCTGGCTCGAGAACTTAAGGCAATCGACGAACCTGCTCGGCGATGCTGCTCGATGCGTGCACATCGGGGACCGCGAGAGCGACATCTACGAGCTCTTCTGCGCGGCTCAAGATGCGGGCACGCATTTTCTGCTGCGAACCTGCGTGGATCGTCTCGCGGGCGATGGTGAGCATACGATCGCTACCGAGATGGCAGAAGTCGATTGCAAGGGATTGCACCGGATCGAGGTGCGCGATCGGCACGGCGAGGTGTCGCAAACCGTCCTTGAACTGAAGTTCCGGCGCATCCGGGTATTGCCACCTCTGTATAAGCAGGGTCGATATCGCGCACTCGAGCTCACGGTGCTGCACGCGACCGAGCGCGGCAAACCCCGCGGCCGCGATCCGATTGACTGGAAGCTGATCACCAATCTGCCCGTCACCTCTCGAGCCGAAGCGATCGAGAAGCTCCAATGGTACGCATTGCGCTGGAAGATAGAGACCTTCCACAAGATCCTCAAATCCGGCTGCCAGGCTGAGCAGTCGAAGCTGCGAACGGCCGAGCGGCTCGTCAATCTGTTGGCGATGTTCTGCATCTTGAGCTGGCGAATCTTCTGGCTCACGATGCTCACGCGCTCCACGCGACAAGCCAAAGCCACTCTCGCATTCACCCCGCTGGAGATCGAGCTGCTCAATCGGCTCGCTCCCGAACGTCACCCTCCGCGCTCGGATCGACCACCCTCGCTACAATCCTGCCTGTTGCAGCTCGCGCGTCTGGGCGGCTACCTGAACCGTGCCAGTGACCCTCCACCAGGCAATACCGTCATCTGGCGCGGCATGTCCCGTCTCACTGATATCGAAATTGGATTCCAGATGGGCGCTCAAGATGTGGGTAATTGAAAGGGCTGGTTACCGCTTACAGACAATCAGCCAGGCACGCGGTACCGCGCGCCGCAGCTCATCGATCTGCTCGAGGTCTGTGAATTGATCCAGCTCCGCGACCACGACGCACGAGTGATAGTAGTTCACCCCGAGCGCAGCTCATGCTGCGCTCCAGCTCACCGCACAGTACGTCCTGAGTTCCGCGTGGTTGAGTTGATTGACGAGCTGCCTGGCGTGCTCAAAGTTGGCGATGGTCCACGAACCTGTCTCGCGGGCCGTGCAGACTGGCGCCACTGGCGCCGCGCAAGAATCCATCGCACGCCCCATGCTCGGCATCGCTGAGCAGCTTGCCGAGGCACCCGATCCTCAGTCGGAGCCAATATGAATGGCGAACGACTCGCGCAGTTGGCACAGGCGACAATTACCGCGATTGAGCTGTTGTGACGCGAGCGGCGGCGCGAAGACGTCGTGCAAGGCGGCCTTCTACATGTCACGCGGTGTTGCCACTCGCTACCCGTCCGATTGCGAATCGCCTCGTCGGTTCTGTAGACCATGCCTGCCAGCCCGACATTAGTGAGCACTCTTTCGGGAAGATTACGAGCCTGTGCCGACGATTCTTGAATACCTTCAGAGCGGCCCTCGACTCGCTCGCGTGCGTGCATCGCGCAGCTGTCGACACGCGCAAGTGCCTAATGTACCGTGCGCGTCAGCTCCGGGAGTTACGGCGTTTGCTCACGCCGCGCGCAACCGATCCATCGGAGATCAGATCTTCCTCACCCGGTATCCAGGGCCTCCCGAGGCGCTCCTCGACAAACGCACGAACCATGCGGCGCACGACCTGTGAAGATGTGAGGTCCTCCTGGGCGCACAGCCGCTCAAACAGCGCTTTCTTGCGTGGATCGATCAGGATCGTCAGACGAGCTGTGCGCTCTTCGAGCTGCACGACTTTAGCGCTCTTCATTTACATGGGACTTACATCGTAGGATGATGAAAGCATAATCGGAGTGGTATGATCGCGCAAGGACCCGGGGCGCGGTCCGTTGGCGCGCTTGTCGCACCGTTTCGGATCGCGGCTCATCGGGTTTCCACGCGATCCTTCACACCGGCTGCCAGAAAGGCGAAATGAACCATCCGCTGCGGGATAGGTGATGTCGCTCGCAAGCCCTTCTTGCTTGAGTCAACTGGCGGCGACCGGCGTTGGACTATTGCTCGTGCTCGCCGCACTCGGAATATTAGCGGCGCGACGCACTCTGGGAAGCCGGCTCATCTACGCGGCCTGCATGCTGATTTGTTCAGGACTCGCGGTGATCGCGCTGGCCGCCCTGCTGGCGCCGGATTCGAGGTCCGAGGCGATCGAGCTTGCTGTCGGACTGCCGCTCGGGCGAACTTTCCTGGGGTTCGATCCGTTGAGCGCGGCATTCGCGGTCATCATCAACCTGGCATCCGCGATCGTGAGTGGCTACGCGATTGGCTATGGTGCTCATGCCCGCGAGCCGCAGCGGGTCGTACCGTTCTACCCGGCGTTCATCGCCGGCATGAATCTAGTGCTGCTCGCGCAAGATGCGTTTTCATTCCTCGTCGGGTGGGAATTCATGTCGCTCGCATCCTGGGCACTCGTGGTCAGCGAAGATACTTCCGAGGACAACCGACGCGCAGCGATCGTCTATCTCATCATGGCCACTGGCGGAGCGCTCACACTGCTGCTCGCGTTCGGCCTGCTTGCCGGCCCAGAGGGCGGTTACGCGTTCGCGCAAATCCGGCGCGCCGCGGCATCCGGCGCCGGCCCAGTCGTTCTGATACTTGCGCTCGTCGGCGCTGGTTCCAAAGCGGGTCTTGTGCCGCTGCATGCCTGGTTGCCGCTTGCGCACCCGGCCGCCCCGAGTCACGTTTCCGCATTGATGAGCGGCGTCATGACGAAGGTGGCCGTGTACGGATTCGTGCGCATCATCTTTGACCTCGCCGGTCCGCCGTCTTGGTGGTGGAGCGTTCCGGTTCTGGTGGTTGCCGGCGTCACGGCGCTGCTCGGTGTTCTGTATGCGCTGATGGAACACGATTTGAAGCGACTGCTCGCGTACCACACGGTCGAGAACATCGGGATCATCTTCATCGGTCTGGGTCTGGCACTCGCCTTCGAGGCGAACGGCCTCGGCGTGGCGGCGGCTCTTGCACTTTCGGCGGCGATCTTCCATGTGTTCAATCATTCACTCTTCAAGAGTCTGTTGTTCCTTGGCGCCGGGGCGGTCCTGAACGCAACGGGCGAACGGGACATGGAACACCTGGGGGGCTTGATTCATCGCATGCCGATCACCGCGGTGGCATTCCTCGCCGGATGCATCGCCATATCCGCGCTGCCGCCCTTCAATGGGTTCGTCTCCGAATGGCTCACGTTTCAGGCGATCCTTGTCAGTCCGCAACTGCCGCAGTGGATTCCGAGACTCCTGGTGCCTGCCATTGGGGCTACGCTTGCCTGTTCAGCGGCGCTCGCCGCGGCTTGTTTCGTCAAAGCGTTCGGGATGACGTTCCTGGGCCGGCCACGTTCCGACGCCGCCAAGGCCGCAAGCGAGACGGATCGCTGGTCGCAAAGCGCAATGCTGGCGCTCGCCGGGCTTTGTCTGCTCGCCGGAATACTGCCGGGCTTCGTGATCGACGGCCTTGCCCCCGTGACACGGATGCTCGTCGGTGCGCGTCTTGCGCCGCAGTCCACCCAGCCCTGGTTGCGGATCATTCCCATCGATCCGGCGCGCAGCGCGTACAACGGCGCGCTCGTGTTCGTCATGATCCTGATCGCAGCCGCGGTAACGGCTTTCGTGGTCCGCCGGCTTGCCTCAAATGCGCTACGACGATCCCCGGCGTGGGACTGCGGATTCCCGGACCCAAGCCCCGCGACCCAGTACACGGCCGGGAGCTTCGCGCAGCCCATCCGACACGTGTTCGGAAGCGTCGTCTTTCGCGCGCGCGAGCACGTCGTCATGGCGAAACCCGGTGAAATTTCCACGGCGAGACTGCACGTCGAACTTCACGATACGATCTGGGAAACGCTCTACCTGCCCATAATTCGCGTAGTCGACGTGATGGCTGATCGCCTGAACCGCCTACAGTTTCTGACCATTCGGAGGTATTTGACGATCGTGTTCGCAGCGCTGATTTTGCTGCTGATCATTGTTGGAACATGGCGATGACTCACGAGTGGCTCACACAGCTCGCGCAGGCCGCCCTGGTGCTCGGGCTCGCACCGCTCTTATCTGGCGTGACGCGCAAGATCAGGGCCCGGCTCCTTCGCAGACAGGGTCCGTCCCTCGTTCAGCCGTATCGTGACCTGTTGAAACTGATCCGCAAAGAGGCTGTGATCGCCGAGAACGCGTCGTGGCTGTTTCGTGCCGCGCCCTATGTCATCTTTGCCACGACGTGGGTGGCTGCCGCGCTAGTACCCACATTTGCGACGGGTCTCATGTTGAGTGCATCCGCAGATCTCATCGTGATCGTCGCACTCCTCGGTACCGCGCGCTTCCTGCTCGCGCTCGCCGGACTCGATGTCGGCACGAGTTTTGGCGGGATCGGATCAAGCCGCGAAATGATGTTCGCCTCGCTCGCCGAGCCGGCTATGCTGATGGCGGTCTTCACCCTCTCACTGTTCGCGGGTTCAACTGAGCTCTCCTCGATCTCAGCCTACATGCTGGGACCCAACGCCGGTGTCAGTATTTCTCTCGCGCTCGCGCTCGTGGCGCTCGTCATCGTCACCATCGGGGAAAACGCCCGCATTCCGGTCGACAACCCCGCGACGCATCTGGAGCTGACGATGGTGCACGAGGCCATGATTCTCGAATACTCTGGCCGGCACCTGGCGGTGATCGAGGCGGCCGCCTCATTGAAGCTTCTGCTCTACCTGTCTCTGATCGCGTGCGTTTTTATTCCGTGGGGAACGGCTCTCTCCGGCGCTGGCGCTCTCGCGTACGCCATCGGACTCGGCGCCTACGCGATCAAGCTCGCGGCGCTGGCATTCCTGCTGGTCATGTTCGAGACGGCCACCGCCAAGATGCGGGTATTTCGTGTTCCGGAGTTCCTCGGCGTGGCGCTCATGCTGGGGCTTCTGGGCACGATCATGCTGTTCGTCTCCCGGGTGTCGCGATGACTTCTCTTGATAGCGATATCGCCCACCTCCTGGCAGGCTCCCTGGTCCTCGTGAGCTTTGTGCTGCTGTATCAGGATCGCATGTTCGCACTGCTTAATTTCTTTGCTGTCCACGCGTGCGTCTTGGCGCTCAGCGTCGGCTGGCAGGCCTATCTGCAGCGCGCGCCACATCTGTTCATTACCGCTCTGATCGCGCTGCTGTTCAAAGGCGTGATCATCCCGGTCGCCCTGCATCGAATCGTCGTGCGACTGGGGATTCACCGCACAATTGAAAGCGTCGTGAGCATCGGGCCAACGATGCTGTTCGGGATGGCCCTCGTTGCGCTCTCGGTCGTTGTCATGCTGCCGGTGACCCAATCCGCTGGCGCGTTCGTCAGGGAGGATCTCGCCTTCGCACTGTCGGTCGTGCTCCTGGGATTCCTGATGATGGTGACGCGCCGCAACGCCGTGAGCCAGGTCATCGGATTCATGTCGCTGGAGAATGGACTCGTGCTCGCCGCGACCGGCGCCCGTGGCATGCCACTCGTCGTCGAGATCAGCGTCGGATTCTCCGTCCTCATCGCCTTTCTTGTCGTGGGGATTTTCCTGTTCCGCATCCGGGAACGATTCGACACGGTCGAACTGCAGGCACTCGACATGTCGCGCGGCGAATCGGCGTGAGTGTGTCCGTTGGAACCGTGGCGCTCGCGGGACTGCTCGGCACGCCCGCGTTCGGTGCCCTGCTTCTTGCGGCAATTCCGAGATACCGGGTCGCGGCGGCCATCAACGTAACCCTGTGCGCGATCACGCTGGCCAGTGCAGGGCTCCTCTACTCGCACCGGCCGGTGCCTTCACTCTACCTCCTTGTCGATGACGTCAATACGGTCTTTCTTATCGTCGGTGCGCTGGTGGGTTTCACGACGAGCGTGTTCAGCGCCGGGTACATCGCGCACGAGGTGCAATCGCGCAAGCTCAGATCGCGGGATCTGCGCTTCTATCACGCCCTGTACCAGTTTCTGATGTTTGCGATGAATCTTGCTTTGGTGTCGAACAACATCGGACTCATGTGGGTAGGGGTCGAGCTTGCAACGCTCACTACAGTTGTGATGGTGGGCATCTACCGCACCAACGCGGCACTGGAAGCGGCGTGGAAGTATTTCATTCTGGGCTCGGTTGGCATTGGCCTTGCCCTCTTCGGCACGATCCTCGTGTACCTCGCCGGGCAGGAACACCTGGGCGAGGGCATGCCGGCCATGGCCTGGGACCAACTCGCGGCCCACTCAGCGGGCTTCGATCCGGCGCTGCTCAACCTGTCGTTCGTATTTCTGTTGCTCGGCTATGGCACAAAGGTCGGTCTCGCGCCGGTGCATGCCTGGCTTCCCGATGCGCACGCGGAGGGCCCTACGCCCATCTCTGCCGTACTTTCCGGCTTGCTACTCAATGTCGCGCTGTTCGCGCTGTTGCGCTTCAGGCTGATCATGGCGGGGAACTCCGCCGTCCTCTCGCCCGGCCCGATGATGGTTACGATGGGCGCGCTCTCGCTCGTCTTTGCCGGCTTCATGCTCTACCGCCGGCGCGACATCAAGCGCATGTTCGCGTACTCATCGATCGAGCACATGGGGATCATCACACTGGCGTTCGGACTCGGAGGGCCGCTCGCGAATTTCGCTGGGCTCCTGCACATGGTCATGCACAGTCTGACGAAATCCGCGATCTTCTTTGGCGTGGGATACATCTCCCAGCTTGAGGGGACACAGCGCATCGCGGACATTCGGGGGCTGACCCGCAGTCAGCCACTCCTGGGATGGTTACTGGTGGTCGGCGTCATCGCGATCGCCGGGTTGCCGCCGTTCGGCATCTTCACGAGCGAGTTTCTGCTCGTGACGTCTACGTTTGCCCGCTCGCCGTGGCTGGCCATTCTGTTAGTCGTCGGCCTAATGATTGCATTCAGCGCGCTCGCGCTCCGGCTTCATGGGCTCGCTTTCGGAAAGACCGACAAACACCATAGGCTGCCCGCCTGGCGTCTCATACCCATGGCTCTGCACCTGGGTCTGGTCGCAACCGCCGGCGTCTATCTGCCTGGCGCGGTCGTCGCGTGGTTCCGTCACGTTGCCAATCAGCTCGGGTAGGAACTTCGATGCTCAAAGCTCTGTTCGCAGATCTCTTGCCCGTCGCTTCACATCGCGGGTGGCCGCGTGTGGAAGCTGATGCTGGAGTGTGGCGTGGCATCGGGGAGGCTCTGCGCGAAGGAAAACTCGATCTGCTCGGGCTGTGGGGTGATGAGGCAGCCGTGCACTGCGCACTTTATGAGCCCGCGACGCGGCACATGAGCAGCGCATCGATCAAGGTGAGCGCCGACGGCAAAGTCCCGTCTCTCGCGGTCTTTCACGCGCCCGCATCACGCCTGGAACGGGCGATTGCCGACCTGTTCGGCTTCGAGATGGTGGGGCTTCCCGATCCGCGGCCTTGGCTCGACCACGGACGCTGGGCTGTCCGCTCACCACTGGCCGAGCGCGCGCCCGGGCCCGAGCCGCCTCGTTACGCATTCCTCGCTGCGGAAGGTCCGAGCCTGCATCAGATCCCGGTCGGTCCGGTACACGCGGGAATCATCGAGCCCGGTCATTTTCGGTTCACGGCAAGTGGTGAGACGGTCGTCCGGCTCGAAGAGCGTTTGGGATACACGCACAAAGGCGTCGAGAAACTGCTGTGCGGAAAGACGATCCATGAGGCCGCACGACTTGCCGCGCGCGTGTCCGGTGACAGCACCGTCGCCTATGGGTTTGCCTTCGCTCGAGCTGTGGAAACGGCGCTCGATTTCTGCCCGCCGCCGCGCGCGGTGTGGCTGCGCGCAGTGATGGCCGAACTTGAACGAATCGCGAATCACTTGGGTGACATCGGGGCCATCTGCAACGATGCCGCCTTCTCGATGATGCACGCAGAGTGCGCCATCCTGCGCGAGGAAACGCTGCGCACCTGTGCGGTGGCGTTTGGGCACCGACTGATGATGGATTGTATCGTCCCCGGTGGAGTTACGGCGCATCTCGCCTCTGCCGGCCACGATGCGATCCTCTCGCTGGCTCAGCACCTCCGCCGGCAATTCCCTGAGCTGATTGAGCTCTACGAAAACACCGCGTCACTTCAAGACCGCACCGTCGGCACCGGCATGGTCACTGCCCTGCTCGCCGCGCAATTCGCGGCGGCCGGTTATGTCGGCCGCGCGTCTGGACGCGCTTTTGATACGCGCGTTTGTCGACCCTATCCTCCTTATGATGTCGAGCCGATAGACATGGTGGGGCGCGACGAAGGGGATGTCGATGCGCGGGTGTGGATCCGCATGCTCGAGATTCAGCGCAGCCTTGACTGGCTCGAAGCGGCGCTCGCTTCGCTTCCGAACGGGCCTACGCACCGCCCGGTCATCGCCGCACCCACTGTGAGCGTCGAAGGCACAGCCCTCGTGGAAGGGTTTCGGGGCGACGTGCTCGCCTATGTGCGGATCGGACCCGACCTGTGCATCGAACGATGTCACCTGCGCGATCCGTCGTGGTTTCTGTGGCCTCTACTGGAGGCGGCGATTGAGGGTAACATCGTCGCCGACTTCCCCCTGTGTAATAAGTCGTTCAACTGCTCGTATTCCGGCCACGATCTGTAGTCTGGCGCACAATCTGTAGCCAATCACGGAGTAGAGGATCATGCGCAGGCGTCTGTTCAAAAACCTGGTCACAGCGCCGAGCACGGAGCCCGTCAGTGAACGGGAGCCTGAAGTGCTCGAGGCCGCGGGCGCGACGCTTCGCGGCGCCATCGCACGGCGCTTGGGACGGAGCCTGGCAATCCGCGAAGTTGATACGGGGTCGTGCAACGCTTGCGAGCTCGAGATTCACGCACTAAGTAACGCCTTTTACGACGTCGAGCGATTCGGCATCCGCTTCGTCGCCTCGCCGCGCCACGCCGACATGCTGCTCGTGACGGGCCCCGTCACGCACAATATGCGCGAAGCGCTCGAGCGCACCTACGCTGCAACTCCAGCGCCCAAGTGGGTCGTTGCGGTGGGGGACTGCGGGGCCGGGTGCGGTGTGTTCGCCAACAGCTATGCCTGCGTCGGTGCGGTCGCGAAGGTACTTCCGGTCGACCTCGTGATTCGAGGCTGCCCGCCCACTCCCACGGACCTGCTGCAGGGATTGCTTTGGCTCATCAGTGACTCTGCCGCACGCGCGGCCACCGATGCGTCGCGTCCATGAGTCACGCGGCGTTCATGAGCGCCTTGCAATCATCAGTTGCTTGATCTCTGCACTGACGCGGGCGGGGTTAAGATCCTTGGGACACGCTTCGGTGCAATTCATAATCGTATGGCAGCGATACAGACGGACCGGGTGCTCGAGCGCATCGAGCCGCTCACCGCTGGCACATTGATGAAGAACCTGTTCTTTCTCGGCACAGACGCGGTTCTGCACTCAACCGGCGGACGCAACCGCGGACGTCTGGGCGTCCACGTGCACCTGCTTCTCGGAGCTTGAGTCATGGCCGGAACCCCTTTTGACCTGCAGTTGCTGAACCTTTGTGCCGCGCTGTTACTGCTGCTGTCGTTTGCGATGCTCGCGCAGCGGCGCATCGTGACGCTCGTCAATCTGCTCGCCATACAGGGTGCGTTGCTGTTCGTGGCGACGCTCCTCCTCGCCTGGCGCACAGGCGAGCATCACTTGTATTTGTCTGCTGCACTGACCCTCGCGCTCAAGGTGATGTTGCTGCCCTGGCTTCTGCACCGGCTCATCCGCCGCCTGCAGGTCTACTGGGACACCGAGCCCCTGCTCAACATTTCGGGCACGATGCTCGTCGGTCTGCTGGTCGTCATCTTTGCCTTCGGTCTGGCACAGCCGATCTCCGCGGTCGCCAGCACCGCCGCGCGAAGTTCAATCGGCATCGCCGTGGCCGTGATCCTGCTCTCCTTCGTCACGATGATTACGCGGCGCAAGGCGATGTCGCAGGTGGTCGGTTTTCTCTCGATGGAGAACGGACTGTTCTTCGGCGCGATGAGCGCCACTTACGGCATGCCGATGATCATTGAGTTCGGGGTAGCGCTCGATGTGCTCGTCGCCGTGCTGGTTCTCGGCGTCTTCCTCTTCCAGATCCGCGAGCAGTTCGACAGTCTTGATCTGCATCATCTCGAATCGCTCAACGAGAGCCAGTCGGTTAACGAGAGCAAGTTTCTCAACCTGACCGGTTCCCTCGACGAAAACCCATAAGTGGAGTTCCTCCTGTTGCTCTTGCTACCCCCTTTTGCGGTGCGATCGTCCTCGGCGTCTTCGGAGCGCGGTGTTCTTGGCCGAGCGCAGAGGACTCGCGCTGACTCTGCCGATCGCGGATCCTGACACGCAGTGCACGGGACTCGCGGATCTGCTTCCTATAGCCGCGCGCATGCAGCGTGCGATAGCGGATCGCCCGGGATCGTATTCAACCGATCCGGATACTTGCCCGTGGCTGCGCCACGCGGCACACGGGCGACGCATGAGGCGCGCAGCAGCTCACACGCCAGTGGGCATGAACACAGTGTGTCCCATTCGAGCAAAACAATTCGTCGCCTGCAGAGGCAGGCCACAACATTAGAGCTACGTCCGACCCTTCACAGCCCGGTTGCCGCTGGCGACCGAAGCCATGAAAGACAACATCGCGTCTGGACAAAGTTACCTGCCGACGCTCGTCGTCGACGGCAACGGCACGGCCGCGACGCAACTCGCCGATCAGTTGAGTCGCTGCGGCTTCTCCGCCGATGTCGCCACAAATTGGCCGACGGCGCATGCCGCAGCCCACAGCAGACACGAGGGGTCACTCGTGGTAGTTGCCGATCCGAGGCTGCCGCTCGATCTGGAATGCCTCGCTCGCCTTCGCAGGACATCACCTCGCACATGGATCATCGTGGTCAGCTCGACCACGCAGCACACGGTGCCGCGATAGATCCTGCACTGCGGCGCGGACTCGCTGCTCACTGCTCGGTTTTCTATGGAAGAGCTAACCTCCCGACTGTTGGCGTATTCGCGGCGTTCACGGCTGTGTTGACATCGACCCTTTGGCCCACCTCAATTATCCGCTCAGCGTGAATCGCAGAACGCCGCCACTGCTGGCAATCGCGAGCCCTTTCCCGGAGGCACGCAGCGTGCTGCGCCTCCTGGAGGCGCCTGACATCTGCCAGAAGTCACTCTGGGAGCGCCTGTGCGACGGGACCTACGACAGACCGTTCATCGTCGATAGTGGCTCGAGGCGATTCCTGCATTTCGACCTCGACGCCGTGCAGAGTGCCATGCATCTGGAGTATCCGGACAAGCTGTGCCTCGCCTACACGCGCAAAATGATGGCGTTCCTTCTATTCAATCGCGTCCCTGAGCGCATCCTGTTGCTCGGGTTGGGCGGCGGCTCGCTTGCGAAATTCTGCTACAGGCGTTTACGCTGCGCCACGGTCACGGCCGTTGAAGCGAATCCCGATGTTATCGCGCTGCGCGAGGAATTCCGGATTCCCGCGGACAATGACCGCTTTCGCGTGATCCGTGCCGATGGTGCGGCCTACGTAGCCGACATCCCGCCTTGCAAGGATGTGATCCTGGCGGACGCTTGTGATCGCGCCGGGATTGCGCCGGAGTTCGACGCCATCGAGTTTTACCAGAATGCCCGCCGTTGCCTCTCACGTGACGGCGTGTTCGTCATCAATGTGTGTGGCGATATTAGATGCCGCGCCGAGCACCTGCTGAAGATACGCGCTGTATTTGGTGATGACTTCATGATGTTGCAGGTGGGAGCGGACGGCAATGTCATCGTGTTTGCGTTCAAGGAGCGCCGCCCCGAGATCGACTGGCAGTACCTTGAAGCCACCGCGGTCGATCTCAAACGCAGATTTGACCTGAATTTCCCGAAATGCGTACGGCGGCTTGCGCTCGAATGGGACCTGCGCAGATGGCGGCACCAATTCGCCTAAGTTCGCGTGCGGGAAAAAGCTGGCCCGGTTTGAAACCGAGTCCGGAGAAATACCAGTCATGGTGAACCGTCAAACGATGCGAATGCCTGCACCGGCCCCGCATCTAGAGCCGCCATGTCGTGCGAGTTCGGCACCACCTGGTTGGTGTTCTCAGTCCGCGCCGCACCCGTTATCGGGCCGCTCATGGCCTACGGAGTCCTCACGGCCTTCTTTCTTCTTTCTCGAGGCTAGTTTCTTGGCGGTGATGCTTTGCGGCATGAATCGGGTCGGCGGAGGGCTACATTTCGCGGCCACCGCTATCGAGCCTCTGCAAGACTCCATGGACACTAATTCGCGGGAATTGCAGGGATTCTTGAGTGTTCTTTGGATCTCTTCGGACGTCTGCGGAAGTTATTGGTAGGCGCGAGTACTATCACATCAGGAGCTGAAGTGATTGAATTCACTAAGCATGTACTCAACAAATTCCTACGATACCCGCACCGATACCCCCAACACTAGTGCCTGATATTTGACGCGATAAGAGCTCACATGACCGTTAAGACGGCGCAGCCTAGCCGCGCTGAGGACGAAACGGCGTCGGAACTCCTCTGAGGAACAGCTTCGGCCCCAAACCAAAATCGGAGCCGTCGAGCCAGCGCGCCGCGATCAATACAGGTGATCCTCACGCAAGGCTACCGGGGCCGGCACATTCTAGGTGCGTCGGAATCACCTTGGGGAGGTCGCCGCCGCCGTGTGCGACGGCAGGCGTTGACTTATATGCATCAATCGGCCATATTAATGCATATGAGAACCACACTGATCATCGATGATGTACTGCTCGACAAAGCCCGAACACTGAGTGGTCTCGACGAGAAAACCGCTGTCGTGCGAGCGGGCCTCGAGGCCTTGGTTGCACGCGAAAGTGCTCGCCGCCTCGCGACGCTCGGCGGGACCGAGCGCGAGATGACGGCCGCGCCGCGGAGGCGTAGTCGCGCTGCCAGATAGCCCAACGTGTTGGTCGATACATCCGTCTGGATAGATCACTTCCGCCGTCGCAATGCGCGGCTATCGGATCTGCTCGAGGCGGCTCAGGTCTGGAGTCATCCGTTTGTCATCGGTGAGCTTGCTTGCGGTAACGTGTCCCGCCGAGCAGAAGTGATCGGCCTGCTCGAAGCGCTACCGAGGGTGCCGCTCGTGCATCATGAGGAAGTCTTGGATTTCATCGCAGCCCAGCGCCTTCATGGCCGCGGATTGGGCTGGGTCGACATGCACGTACTGGCATGTGCTCGACTCGCAAACTTGCCACTCTGGACTCTCGACCGGCGATTGGCATCGGTTGCGGCGGAACTATCACTCAGGCCTCCCCCCTCGTAGTTCGCGGCTTGGTGAACGGGCGTTGTTGACCCTTTGTTACCGGTTGTGAGCGTCCGCTGTCAGGAAGCCTGATCAGGTGTTTTGGTTCGCTGCCGCTTCGCGCGCTTCCTTGAGCTGCTTCCCGTCGGGCGCGTATTTGAGCGTCTCGTCGTACTTCGCGAGCGCGTCTTTCGAGTAGCCCTGTTTCACGAGCACGTCGCGATGCGACTAACAAATAATTCTTAGGGGGCCATTGTGACCCTCAGCCCTGACCGATCGGCCAAAAGTGCAGACCAGGGCAGTCAGTCGAGACCGAAGGCCGAAGAGTCACATGAAGCTCCGCGGGATCAATCCGTGCTCTCGGGCTTCGCGCTCCAGCTCGTCGCGAAAATCGGGGTGAGCAAGCGAAATCATGGCCTTTGCGCGTTCGGGAACGGACTTGCCTTTCAAGTTGACCATGCCGAACTCTGTGACAACGTACATCATGTCCGACCGCGGCGTCGTCACCACATTGCCAGGCGTGAGATTGAGCGCGATGCGGCTCTTGCGAATGCCATGACGTTCATAGGTCGAGGATAGACAGACGAATGACTGACCGCCCTTCGATGCGTACGCTCCCCGTACGAATTGCAGCTGGCCCCCGGTTCCGCTGATGTGGCGGTGGCCCGACGACTCGGAGGAGGCTTGGCCCTGCAAGTCCATTTGGGTTGTGTTGTTGATCGCCACTACGCGTTCGTTCTGCATGATCACGTGAGGCAGATTCGTATACTCGACCGGACAGCATAGGAAATCCGCGTTGCGGTCGATTGAGCGATAGAGCTGTTGCGATCCGAACGCAAAACTGCACACGATCTTGCCTGGGTCCAACGCTTTGGCCGCTCCGGTGATGAACCCGCCCTTATAGAGATCTATGAGACCATCGGTCAGCATTTCAGTATGCACACCGAGGCTGCGTACGCCACTTTCGAGCAACAGCGAACAAACGGCATTTGGCATTCCACCGATGCCGACCTGCAGGCAGGCACCATCGCCGACCTCCGCGGCGATCAGCCGTGCGACGGCACGATCAGCGTCGCAGGGTGACGGGTTGGGCAGCTCCGGCGGCAACCCGGGATCGCCTTCAATTACATAGTCGACCTCGCTGATATGGAGACCGTTGTCAACACCGTACAAGTACGGCAGACCTTCGCTGACTTCCACGACGACGATCTTCGCGCGTGCGGTGATGGCCCGGTGCCAAAGGTTAGAGACGCTCAGATTGAAAAATCCGTTGGCGTCAACATCACGGGTCTTGAGGACGACGATGTCCGGGGGCTCGATAAACCGGCGGTAATAATCCGGAATTTCTCCAAGGTTACACGGAATGTAGTGGCAGAGCCCCGCGTCGTGCTTCTTTCGGTCGTAGGCACCGAAGTGCCAGTTGTACCACTGAAAATGCTCGCGCTGCGGGTCGGCCTCAAGCACCGCTCGCGGCCGTGTGCTAATGCACGCTCGGATCTTTACGTCCCGCAGTTCCGCCTTGCGAGCGGCCAACGCGCGGTCAAATACATCGGGTTGAGCAAGCACGGCGCCGTAGTCCACCCAGTCGCCCGACTTTACGAGGCCTGCCGCTTCGGCTGCCGAAATCCGGCGCGCCGACCTTCCATGCGTTGATAGTGCCATGGGATCCTTATCACGCGTCAATTATTGTGCGTGTAATATTGCGTCACCGCTAAGCCAGGCCGGGAGCGCTTGCTTCGCGCAGGAATATAACGCATTCCTGTGCCGATGTTGGTAAAGTCGCAAAGGTATTGACCGGCTCTAGTCGACCGCAGGCGACCATGGGAGACGAATCTAACGTGTTGTCTATCGCGCCAAGCAATGCGGCTAAATAGCGACGCCAAGCATTGGTCCCGACCCTGAATCTAAATTAATTCCTGGCACGCCTTTTTCCCCCATCAAAGAGAGCAGGCTCGACACAAGATGGAACCCCAAGGCGCACGGCTCGGTTGGACTAGATCACCGCTGGAAGCCGGGCTCGTCGCGCTGTGCAGCATCAATCCGCCCGGCGCTCTACTCAAGAAGGGATGACCATGACAGACGCTCCATTCATTTTGCGATCGGACAAGGGCAGCGTGACGGCCTTGACGTTGAACCGTCCAGAGGCGCGAAACGCTCTTTCCCTCGGCATGCTGCTGGCCTTATCGGCCGAGCTCCGCCGCGCCGCTACGGACCCGTCGGTGCGCGTTGTGGTGTTGACCGGGGCTGGGCCGACCTTCTGTGCCGGCCATGACCTGAAAGAAATTCGCGCTGAGAACTTCGGCAGCGCCTATTCCGAGGCGTTGTTTGCTGAATGCACAAAGGTAATGCTGGCCATTGTAAGGCTGCCTAAGCCTGTCATCGCCCAGGTACACGGCGTCGCGACGGCGGCCGGTTGCCAACTGGTCGCGAGTTGCGATCTCGCCGTCGCTGCCGACGACGCTCGTTTTGCGACACCGGGCGTCAACATTGGGCTCTTCTGCTCCACCCCCATGGTAGCCTTGTCACGCAACGTGGGCCGAAAGGCCGCAATGCGGATGCTGCTGACGGGTGACCTGATCGATGCGGACACCGCTCTCCGGTTTGGGCTGGTCAGTGAGGTGGCGCCTGCGGCCGAACTGGCAAGTCGGACCGCGGCGCTTGCGGCGAAAATCGCTGCCAAGTCCCCACTGATACTCGCGATCGGCAAGGAGGCTTTCTATCGTCAGGCTGAACTTCCCCTCGCCGACGCGTATGCGTATGCCGCCGAAGTGATGGTGGCCAACCTTTCCAAGCGGGACGCGCAGGAAGGGATTGGCGCATTCATCGAGAAGCGAAGTGCGGTATGGTGTGGACGGTGACCGAGCCCGGCAGATGATGGCTTATCACATTGAGACACATTGAGAGCCTAGGTTATGGAATCTATTAGGTGTTCTAACCGCGGTTCGTACTTCCAGCACTAAGCTGCCACATGTCTAGCTACATGACGCCTTGGGGCAAGATCTGCACAGGGGCCTCCATATTTCACTCTGTACCTTTTGGAACAAGGCTCAACGATCTGCGAGAGAGGTAGTGATGGACGAGACATCGTTTGAAGCAGTGCGCAGCGCCAGACTCGTGTGGCTGGATATTTTACGATGACACCAAGAACGCCCGGCGCCGCTGGTGTGCCATGGCCACGTGTGGGACCGCGGCGAAAATGCGGGACTATCGCGCGCGATAAGGTATCGTAACGTCCACTCTCTCCACTTTGCGCAGGACCGGACGCTCGCCAAACGCCGCGGCGGTTGGCGAGCGTTCTATGGTTGCAGTCCGTATTCCCCATGTCGAGGAAACTGCCTCTGGCCTAAATTCACATTAGTCGGAAATGCCAGTCGCACTGCCGCGTTTTCCGGCGAACATGGGCGCATCCAGTGGTCTCTTAAGAGACCTTTATCGCAAATAACGTGCTCTCAAGAGCACTATCTTTGCAATCGAGTGCCGCTATGAATATGCTCTGAAAAGCATGCTAAACGCACCAAGATGCTCTTGAGGGAATATGGCCGCACGTAATCAACTACTCGCAGCTCCGCCCTATCCGGTCGAACAGGCCCTTAACCGGCTCGGCCATAACCTTCGGACGGCCAGAATTCGGCGGAAATACACAATCGAGGAAGTCGCCGAGAAGATCGGGACGGGGTCGCGCGCCGTCATGGATGCCGAAAAGGGAAAGGCTTCAACGGGCATCGCAGTCTATGCGGCGTTGCTTTGGCTCTATGGTCTGAATCAGCCCCTTGAGGACCTCGCGAATCCTTTGAAGGACGAGCAAGGCCTTGCCTTGGTAGGCGCTAAGGAGAAGACCCGCGCCCGAAAGAGCAGGAGCCTCGACAATGATTTCTAAGGCCGCCGCATCCGAGTGCTTTGTCTATATCACCCTGCCCGGCGCTACCTCAGCGGTGACGGCGGGCAAGTTTGTGCTGGAAAGAAACCAAAGGGGCGATCCGCTCGGGCGCTTTGTGTACGGTCGGTCATATCTCGACAACCCTGAAGCGGTTCCGATCGATCCGGTTGAACTCCAGCTCTCCGAGAAGACCTACGACACCGTCCAACGCAATGGCGTCTTCGGCGCTCTGCGTGATGCAGGACCAGATTATTGGGGCCGCCGCGTCATTGAGAAGTATGCCGGCAAAGCGCAGCTGGGAGAATTGGATTACCTATTAGAGTCACCGGATGATCGAGCGGGCGCTCTCGGTTTTGGATTGAACAAAGTACCGCCCGCCTCCCAGCGGAAATTCAACAAGACTCTCGATCTCGAAACACTTCAGAATCTTGCTGACGCGCTGGTCAAGGACGATCTTCCAAACGATCCCGAAGCGCCGCAGGTTCAGGAACTGATGCTGCTCGGAACGTCCATGGGCGGCGCCCGTCCGAAAGCTGTGGTCCAGGATGAAGACGGACTCTGGGTCGCAAAATTCAATCAGCCGGACGATCGCTGGAATAACACGCGGGTCGAGCATGCCATGCTCCGACTGGCGCTGGAGTGCGGAATCAGCACAGCCGAAAGCCGGATCGCAACAATCGCTGGCAAGGATGTCTTGCTCATCAAGCGCTTTGACCGTGAGAAGACGCCAAAGGGCTATACGCGCGCGCGCATGATCAGCGGCCTGACACTCCTGCGTGCGGATGAAGCTCCCGCGATGAGAGAGCGCTGGTCTTACGTGATTCTGGTCGAAGAGATGCGCAGAATCGTCGCCGAGCCAAAGAAAGATGCAAGAGAACTGTTCCGCCGGGTGTGCTTCAACGCCCTAATCTCGAACATCGACGATCATCCACGCAACCATGCCTTCATTGCAAAGGACGAGGATTGGAAGCTGTCCCCCGCTTATGATCTGACGCCAGCACCGCTGGTCGCGCAGGAGCGCCGGGACCTTGCCATGCAATGCGGCGATATGGGTCGCTACGCAAATGCCAAGAACATTCTTTCCCAGCATGCTCGCTTCCTGCTCAAGGAAGACGAGGCAACCATTATTGTCGGCGATATGAAGGATCAGGTTGCCGCCACCTGGTACGAAACCGTTCGTGCCTGCAGCGTTTCAGAAAGTGACGCTGAAACGATTCGCCGGGCCTTCGTCTATGAGGGATTTTCTTTGTGAGCCGAGGTCCGGCTCTATGCGGCAGCAGCCGCAGTTTCCTCTAACAAGGAGACGACAGCTAACGCCGCCACCTGTGCTCCACAATTATTCGGCGCGGTCATCAATCCGTCAACCATGAAGCCGGTCTCGAACCAGTATGTCATGATTGGACAATGCTGAGGGTGGCTGCGATTCTTATCCTGTTGGTCGCCGAGACGCTGCGCTGGGTGCGGCTCGCATTTCGATCGAGCTGGTCTATCAAAGCCGAGAACCTCTTTCTGCGGCGCCAACTCGCACTCTATATCGAGCGTGGCGTCAAACCTCGCCGGATTGACCCGGTGACGCGGATCGGGCTGACGCTGCTTTCACGATTATTCAACTGGCGGAACGCTTTGGTTGTAGTGCGCCCCGAGACAATGATTCGCTGGCACCGAGCGGGATGGAAATTGTTCTGGCGGCTGAAGTCCCGACCCGGTCGACCGCAGATCCCACAGCAGATTCAGTCTCTGGTTAGGCGGATTGCGAACGAGAATCCTTTGTGGGGTGAGGAACGCATAGCCAATGAGCTGCTTCTGAAGCTTGGGATCCGGGTGTCCTCACGGACAGTGAGCAAGTACCTGCCCCGGCATCCGAGAGGTCCGCCGAGAGGCGATTTGCGCTGGTCGACCTTCCTGCGCGTGCGCGCCCAGGGACTCATTGCCTGCGATTTCTTCATCGCCGTCACCGCGACGTTTCGGCTGCTGTACGTGTTCGTGGTGATCGAGCATCGCAGCCGTCGTCTGGCCCATTGCAACGTCACGGCGCATCCGAGTGCCGCCTGGACGCTGCAACAGCTGCGTGAGACCGTCGGGTGCGAAGACTGATACGAATTCCTGATTCACGATCGCGACAGCATCTTCGCGAACCATCTCGATGAGTCGATCCGGAGCCTCGGAATCAGGGTGTTGAAGTCACCGCCACGCTGCCCAAAGGGCAACGCTATTTGCGAGCGCGTGATTGGAACGATCCGCAGGGAATGTCTGAATTGGCTGATTCCCCTGTCCGAAGCCCATCTGCGCTTCACGCTCAAGTCCTGGATCGGTCATTACAATGTTGGCCGCCCGCACATGGCGCTGGGTCCCGGTGTACCCGATCCGGCGGTCAACACCATCGTCCTCCCGACTCCTCCTTCGCGGCATCGTCGCGGAGAATCCTATGCGGTCCGTGCCAAACCGGTCCTTGGCGGGCTGCATCACGAATACTCCCTCGCAACAGTCACGCACTACTCGCCCTTCTTCTCACTACTGCTATGCGGGCGAATACAACGGCAGCCTCTTTTCTGGCGTGCGGCCAGCAAGCACGGTGCCTTAAACGGCGCGAGGTTGCGAACTGCTTTGACGGAACGAACCTGAGGCGCTGTGAGATCTGGAACCGATCGAGGTGCAGCGACTTCTACTCCTAGGTTCGAGCGATTTGAAACACGGACCGCATGTCCAAGCCAATGTGGAGGGTGCATTTGTGAATAAGTCGATTTCGCTGATCCTTTTCGCCGCTTTAGGAGTGGGGGGTCCAGTATATACACAGAACCAGGCGCCACCGGACCCGGGCGCTGCGGCGACTCCAGGAACAACGAATCCCAGCAAGAGTGACCCGAGCACGGCAACGCCGGGGATCGTGACTCCCTCGCCGGCTCAATCCGATCAGATGAGTCAGCCGCGAACAGATCCGGACAAATCCATACGCATCAGGGAGCCCGCAACGGCCGGGAAGGGCAATCTGTCAGCGGGCGTGATCGTCCAGAGCCCGGCCGGCGAACCAATCGGAACAGTCAAGGACGTCGTGCTGGATCCCGACACGGGTGAGCCCAGCTATATACTCGTCACCACGCGGTCCGGCGCAAGCACGGCCATACCGTATTCAATCATCGCTCCGATGTTCAGCAATGGTCGAATCATCTTAGCCCCGTCGCGTCTTGAAGGCGCGCCGCGCGTGAGTGATAGCCAACTTCGGAACAAGTCCGATAAGGCGTGGCAGCAGAAGGTCCAAGAGTATTGGAATGTCCGAGCCGGGAAATAAAATGGAGCCGTCGGTTGATACGGATATTTTTCGTTCAACTGTCCGAGAAGCGGCAAAGAGCACATCAGTCGTGGGGTCGGCCCAGGCGAGGCTCACGATCTACCTCGCCGCACAGGAAGCCGGCAACGACCGGCACCCGACGCGGGGTATCCGCGATCACCGCATGCGCGTACTCACACGGGGGCACGCTGGCGCGCACACTGACACCGAATCCTTACAATATGGTGAGCGCGTGTCCGTGTGCGAGTTTTGCGAGAATCTCGTGGAAGACGCCTGCATCAGGCCTTTCGCGGCAGACATCAACACTACGGGTGCACGCACCTGATTCCCGATCAGGTGGATTGCGTTGAAATACTGTGCGAGGCGGATGAAATCACAATAGTCCTGGCTGCGCGAGAGCCTGCAGCGCCTGCGGGGCGTGACCGCCGGGCAATCCGTGAGCGACGTGTTTGACAGCGAACTTTTCCATCTCGTGATGGACTTTCAGCGCCAGCACCGGCTCGCGGTCGATGGCATCGCGGGGATCCAAACTCAAATCGTGCTCGCGAGCGCTGTCGCGGGTCCGGACTCACCGCTATTGAGCGCGACGGCGACGCACGGCAGCTAGACCATGTCATTCATTCTCGACGCCCTGAAAAAATCCGAAAGCGACCGCCAGCGCCAATCGGGCCCCGCTTTCTTTGACGTCAAAGTGACGCCGCCCAAGCCACGGTTTCCCTTCTGGGCGCTCGCTTTGGCGGCGCTTCTTGTCATCAACATCGTCGTCGGCGCATGGGTGTTTCTGCATCGGCCGGCACCCGAGCCCGCGGCAACCCCGGCCGCAATCGCGCCCGCGAGCGCAGCCCCGCAAAGCGCGTTGCTGCAAGGCGCGGCCGCTGCCGATCATGCCGCGCTACTTGCGACACCCGCCGTAGCGCCCGCTGCGCCGCCCAGTACGCCCGCCCGCAGCCTCGCAAGCCTGCCTGAACCGGTGCTATCAAATTCCGAATCCAAAGAGACTCCCCTCAACCCTGACGACTACGAGCCTGCGGTCCCGCCTAGCCGGCAAAATCCGGATCAACCCGGATCGCACGTACGCAGCGGTACCGAGAGCGGTTTGAAGGGCTATGCTGATGCGGCGTCGAGCCCGGGCTCGCATCTGCCGGCGCTACGGGTCGATCTGCATGTCTATGCCGCGAAGCCCGAGGAGCGTTTCGTCCTCATCAACATGCACCGGCTGCGCCAGGGCGAATCTCTTCCGGAGGGTGTGCGTGTCGAGAGCATCACGCCCGAGGGCGTGGTGGTATCGTATCAGGGAGCAAAGTTCATTCTCGAGCAAGAGTGAGAAACTGGCGCGGCAGCGCGCGCTAATGGCGCTGCGGCTGCAAACTGCGGGCGCTGCGTTTGAGTGATGAACCGCCGCGCGGGGATGACGCCGCATCGGGTACGTTCTCTTTCTGACATCGTCTGTGCACTCAGGAGTCCCGCGCGGTTTGAGCCGATTCGCTTAAGGATCCGCTCCAATTGCGCACTTCCTACGCGCAATCGCGTGAATGGCGTTACACGCACAGAGTAGACTTTGAGGATGATTGGCACCTCGGATGCGCACGCCTATCCCGTGGGCAGAGCGATTACGCTCGCGCAACTCGAAACTGATCCGTACCCGGTGTACGCGCAGCTGCAAGCTCTGGAGCCCATCAGCTGGGTGGAGGCTCTCGGGATGTGGTACGTGACGCGTTACGAGGACGTGCGCACGATCGCCATGAATCACGCGCAGTTCGCCACTGCCTCCGATCGCTCCCTCATCCTCGACACCTTCGGGCCGCAAATGTTGTCGACGGAGGGAGCGGCGCACGATCGCTATCGTCGGGCGGTACAACCGCACTTCTCACCGGCGTGCGTACGGCAAATGCATGAAGCGGCGATTCACACCGCAGCCTCCCGTCTGATTCAGGAATTCAAGCCGCGCGGCGAGGTCGAACTTCGAACCCAATTCGCAGCGCGGCTGCCGATTGTGACGATGCTCGCGGTGTTTGGCCTGCCGCTCAATGTCGAGTCGCAGATGCGCTACTGGTACGACGCGTTCGAACAGGCGCTTGCAAATTTTTCGCGTGACGCCGAAGTGCGTCGCACCGCGTATGAGGCCGTGCGGCAATTTAATGAGTATATTGATGAGGCGATAGCCACTGTTCCGGGCGCCAGCGAGCCTACCCTGCTGAGCAGGCTGCTGAACGCGCCCGCCGCCGAGCGGCTCAGTCGCGCGGAGATTCGCCGCAACATGGCCATCATTTTTTTTGGCGGTATTTCCACCGTCGAAGCGCTCATCCTAAATTCGCTCTGGGCGCTATTCGAGCATTCCGAAACCCTCGCACGGGTCCGCGAGGTGCCCTCGTTGCTGCCCAAGGTCATCGACGAACAATCCTTACATCCTCGCTGATTCCATCGGACGGTCGATCCGGGCCCATATCCGCATCCTCAGCCGTGCCCTCGTCGGGTCTCGCGAAGACATCTCCGACGAGTTGGTCGACGCCCTCGTCGCGGCTGTGCGGGCTGGAGCGCTGGAGCACAAAGAGAAAGGGCGCGTCGCCGCCTTCGCGCCGGTCTTTGCGGAGCTGTTCACAAGACGGCCCGTGGCAGCCTATGCCACCAACTGGTTTGCCGCAGAGCTCAGCCGGCTCCTGCACGCCGACAGCTTTGGGCTGCTGAAGGGCGACGGCACGCTTCGAGCAAACCATTCCAGGCCCGGCACTGGATCGGCCACTCGCAGCCGACTTAGGCGCCGCCTATCACCGTCCCTGAGCTATACGGCCTGTCCCGCGGTTTTGCGCTGCGAATACGATGTCTGAGAGCATTTTGGGGGTATCGGACCTTTTGACGACTTCGATACCCCCAGCAATATTCCCACGATCGATTGGCTGCCACTGGACCTAGGCAAGCGTCAGCAAATACCAGATGCCTTAAATTGCGGGTGGCATCTGACATACGGCGGAAGTCTTCGGACGTCTCTGGAAATAGGCGCGAGTACTATCGAACTAGGGCCTAAGCAACGGAATCTATTAGGCTTTTTTAAGCCGAATTTCTGCGATACCCCACCGATACCCGCACGATAACCAGCATGATCGATGTGAGAAAGAAATAATTTTTTGACGGCCTATTTCTCAAATAGAGCTAATCCAAAGAAGCGCTGGTGGACGTCCTTGGACGTTAATGGATGGGGTCGGAATAGACAAAGTGATGTAAATAGCTTTAATTATAGGCGCGGAAAACGTCGGTTTCCGCGGATACCCCAAAGCGTCAGGACGATCAATGGAACGTGCGCCAGAGCGATCAGGTCATATC
>Ga0066793_10000010_pt1 | contig 52093 bp, 47 predicted proteins | sample PersoiDNA2013189_FD_83876 | JGI IMG/M metagenome (GOLD analysis project Ga0066793, IMG submission 83876) | Permafrost soil microbial communities from the Arctic, to analyse light accelerated degradation of dissolved organic matter (DOM) -... | ecosystem: Environmental > Terrestrial > Soil >... | reverse complement strand
GGAGGACGCGCCGAAGAAGTTCACGCTCGAGGAGACGAGCACGGTCAACAGCGAGTTCACGCTTTTTACGGACCAGATTTTCAAGACGACCACGGAAGTCACGCTGCCCGGTAGCGCCAGCAACGCGAAGTATGTGGCGGAGGACAAGGCGCTGCAGTACCAGATGCCCGCGGCAAAGACCATCTACGGTTTCTGGAGCGACCAGAAGATCCTGCTTACCGTGCTGTTCGGGTTGCTGGCACTGGTCTTCGCGGCGCTCCTGGTGTTCGTCTGGACCAGGAAACCCGTAGCGCTGGAGGCACCGGGGGCACCCACGCCGGCAGCCGCTCCCGTCGTGCCGCCCGGCGGTGCGGAAATATCGGCCGAAGCTCCGGCTGGCGCGGCGGCTGAAAAAGAGCACAAGTTCTGCGAGCATTGCGGTAGCAGGATACAAGCGGGCAAGAGCTTCTGCACCAACTGCGGCGCCAAAGTGTGAAGCGAAAAAGAGGGGCCGGGTACTTTTTCACCTGGCGTGAAAAAGAATCGTGAAAAAGTGCCTGACCCCCTTTTTTCATAGTGAGAAGTACCTTAGAGGTTGACATTTTTTGCCAATTTGGCTATACTTATTGGGCTTCTCTATGTCCGCGATACGGAAAGGTGGGAATCTTGAGGAACTCCGAGCCCCTGGAAGTCAATGTAATGCAGAGAATCCGCGACGACCTCAACGAATGCCTCGGTGAAAAACTCAAGGTACGCGCCAACAAAGGCCGCAAGATCGTCGTCGAGAATATGGCGGTGCTCGAGGAGACATATCCTCACGTCTTTGTCGTCCTGGTCGAGACCAAGACCGCTCCGAGCCAGCGGGTCTCCTACAGCTACGCGGATATCATCACCAAAACGGTAGAGCTCTCCCGCCCGGACAGCGACGAGTGCCTCTTCTCCTGGCTCAGCTAGCTGGACACTGATTGTAAAGCGGCGCGAAAGCGCCGCTTTTTCTTTCTCGAGGATTGTTTGCCCGCCGGTTCACCTCAAGGTTAAAATGCTCGGGACTGACTGTAACTGAAACAACGCCCGTCACCCGGGCAGCAGGTCAAAGGAGGCTCAATTGGAAAATGTCGTAATCGTTTCCGCTGCGCGCACGGCTTTCGGGACGTTCGGCGGATCGCTCAAGACCGTCCCCCCGGTGCAGCTGACAACCCTGATCATCAGTGAGGTGCTTAAGAGGGCCGGCTTGGAGCCCGGCGCCGTCGACGCGTGTGTCTTCGGCCACGTGATCCCCAGGACCGACGAGAACAACCTGGTCGCCCGATGCGGCGGACTGGCCGCCGGCCTGCCGGACACCGTACCGTGCCACACCGTCATCCGCGGCTGCGGCTCAGGGATCGAGTCCGTGATCGCCGGCACCAGGCAGATCATGCTCGGCGAGGACGAGGTGGTCATCACCGGTGGCGTCGAGAACATGAGCATGGCCCCGTACATATCCAAGGACGCGCGCTTCGGCCTGCGCATGAAGGACTCGGTCCTCACGGACACGCTCTGGGAAGTGCTCAAGGACCCCATCACGGGGCTGATGATGGGCCAGACCGCAGAGAACATCGCCGAGCGCCACGGCATCACGCGCCAGGAGCAGGACGAGCACGCCCTCGGCTCGAACCAGAAGGCGCTCAAGGCCATCGCGGACGGCAAGCTCAAGGCCCAGATCGTCCCGGTGGAGATAAAGAGCCGAAAAGGGACTGTCGTCTTCGACACCGACGAGCACCCCAAGGACACTAACCTCGAGACACTCGGCAAGCTCCCCCCCGCGTTCAAGAAGGAAGGCGGGACGGTCACCGCGGGCAACGCCTCGGGCATCAACGACGGCGCGGCCGCCGTGATCCTGATGTCGGAGAGGAGGGCGAAGGCCGAGGGCATCTCGCCGCTTGGCCGCGTGGTCTCGTACGCGGTCGCGGGCGTGGACCCGGCATACATGGGCTACGGCCCGGTGCCTTCTTCGCGCAAGGCGCTCGAGCGCGCCGGCATGGCCGTGAGCGACATCGACCTCTGGGAGATCAACGAGGCGTTCTCGGCGCAGTACCTGTACTGCGAGCGAGAGCTTGGCGTGGATCCCTACCTCACGAACATCTGGGGCGGAGCGGTGGCTTTCGGCCATCCGGTCGGCGCTACCGGAGGCAGGCTCATCGCCACCATACTCGAGGAGCTGAAAGACGCGGACGCCTCTCTCGGCTGCGCGACGCTGTGCATCGGCGGCGGCCAGGGCGTCGCGATGATAGTCGAGCGACTCTAGAGAAGAACAGAGCTATCCAGCAAGTCCCCGGGTCTTGTGATTCAAGGCCCGGGGTCTTTTGTTCCCGACACCTCGGACTCTATCTCGATCACTACCTGGTCGAGTTCCTCGAGGTCGCGAGGCACCGGCTCGCCCGCGAACCGCGCCCGGTTGAAGAGAGCCGCCGCCCTGCCGCCCAGGTCGAACCCGAGCGCCCTGTCGGCCGCATGTCCGAACTCGAGAGCGGTCTGCGCCGGCGTTCGGGCAACACCCGCTGACGCGAGTGAGCGAACCATCCTCTCAAAGGCTCTCACCGCGCGGTCTCTCGGGCCGCGGGCTGGTTCCGCCTCACCACCAGGGCTGCGCGCCCGCCGGCGCGACCGCCGCCGCACCGCGTAAGCCAGCACCAGCAGCACTACCAGCACAAGGATCGCCGGCCAGGCCTTCCTGCTGAAAGCCGAGATGCCGCGACCCGCGGCCCTGAGCCCCCTGCCGGCGGCAAAGCCGGCCGACTTCAGGCCCCGTCCCCAGCTCGCGGGGAAGACCTTTCCGAGGGTGTGGCCGATGCTCTTCAAGAGGGTAAAGCCCGTCCAGGTGGTGTCCTTGCTCGGGAGCGTGTAGGGGTCGACCCACCCCGGAGTCGGGTCGAACTGTATCCAGCCGAATGCCGGGAAGTACACCTCCACCCAGGCGTGCGCGTCCCTCGCGTTGACCTCGTAGTAGCCGGTGAGGGAGTTGTAGGAGCCGGTGGAGTATCCCACCGCGACGCGGGCCGGGATGCCGAGCGTCCGGCACATCACGGCCATCGTCGTGGCGAAGTGCTCGCAGTACCCTCTCTTGGCCCTGAAAAGGAAGAACTCCGCGGTGTTCTCATCCCTGCCCTGCTTCCCCACCTGAAGGTCGTAGGCGTAGTTGTCACGCAGGTAGTCGCAGATGGCCTGCGTCTGGTCGTACTCCGTCAGCTTGCCGGCCGTCACCTGCTGCGCGAGCTGCCCGACCGCCGGCGACATCCCGGGAAGCTCCGTATAGCGCTGGGCGACCTGTTTGGGCATATGGCCCACGGCCATCTCCAGCATGCCCGGCGTCACGTCGCTCACCTCGGAGACCACGGTGTAGATGAGGCCCTTGTCGAGAGTGACCGGCGTAAGCACCGACATCATCGAATCCACTTTCAGCACCTGGGTGGGGAAGTAGACGTCCCTCGGGAGGTAGGCGGCAAACAGGGTGTTGGGCAACCCGTTCTCGATGAAAAAAGTCTGGACGAGGTCCCGAGTGGCATACCGGGCCATCTCTCCCGGGAATGTCACGGTCAGGGGCAGGTTGGAAGAAGAGATGTCCTGGCGTTCCTTTTCAGAGTTCTCCCATCCGTTGCCGAGGAACTTGTCGAACGCGGTCGCGCGCCAGTACTCGGGCTTGTTGCTGCGCACCTTCATCACCGTCTGGTCAGGCGGGATGCCCCGGACCCTCAGGTCGAGGAAGTTGTTGAACCCGTAATAGCCATCGGCGCTGTACGGCAGCGGGTCGGTCGGGAACTTCGAGGTGTCCTTGTAGCCCGGGTTCTGGATCAGCGGGCTGAACGAGGTGGGGATGCCGCCTCCCTTCGACATGGGCAGGTAGTAGCTGTTGAAGCCCGGGAGCCTGGGCAGCAGCATGAACATGAAGACCGCGATCGGTATCACCGCGACCCCGGCCAGCGCGAGCGACCTCCTCCCGCGTTTCTTCACCGACGGGATGAACACATCGGACTGCGCCACGAGCGCCGACCTGTGGCCGAGGTAGAGTGAAAGCAGGCCGGCCGCGAAGAACGGGACGATGAGATACAGGAAATCGCTCGATATGCTCAGCGAGCCGGCGAAGGCGATCAGCACCGCCGAGCTGACCAGCGAAAAATCGAGGTCCCTCCGGGTCGGCAGGTCGAAGGAGTGCAGCACCTGCAACCAGAGGAACAGCCGGACCAGCGGGTAGCGCAGGTCGTGGATGGACCCGCCCAGGTCCGTCCAGAACAGAATGAAGACGACCAGCAACAGAACGCTGAGGATGAGCTTCACGAGCAGGTTGGCCCTGTACCGCGTGTAGTAGGAGAACGCTGAGCCCGCGATCACGCCGACGATCACCGCCGCCCCCATTACGACGCCGACCGATCCGTATCTCACCGCCGCCGCCACGCTGATCAGCACGGTGAGGAGGACGGCGACGCGGAAGCCCACGGACTCCTCGGGCTCGCCCGGCCTGTTTATGAGGCGGTAGTACTCAATGGATCGCTCAAACATGTTCCGATCTCCACGGTGGAGGTTATTGCGTAGACGTTGAGGTTCAGGCCGGCAAAGCCAGCGAGCCAGGGCGCCCCGTCGTCTTTCCAGTGAGGGCCATAGGAGTCCTCCAGCACCAGCACGACCGACCCCGCGGCCACCTGGCCGAAAGACTCCAGGGCGGCTGCCGCGGCCTCCGGCGGCGCGTTCGTGACCAGGACCAGCGCGGACCCCGGCAGCATGGACTCCAGCGTCGTCTCGACGGCATCGATGAGGGAGGCGGTGAAGCCTCCCACTCGCGGCTCCGGCGGACGGTAGGCCGCGAGCGCCTCCAGACAGCCGAAGAGGGTCGGCGCTTCGAATGCCACGAACTCCTCGCCGCGTGGCAGCACCAGCAGGGGCAGGCCACCCATGGACTCGTGGTGGCTCGTGATAGACGCGGCGGCCCTGAGCCCGTCCTCCAGACTGTTGTGGACATCGTTGCCGTACGACGGGTTCCAGAGCGCGATGACGAGCGCGACCGACGGCTTGAGCTCCTGTTCGTATTCCTTGACGATGAGCTTCCCCTGGCGCGCGGAGGAGCGCCAGTGTATGTGCTTGAGCGAGTCGCCGCGGAAGTACTCCCGCGTCCCGTAGTAGTCCTGCCCGATCCCTTTTCGCGACCACTCGATCGGCTCCACCGGCGCCAGGCTGGTCCGGGGGTCGAAGTGGAAAGAATCTATAGCGAACAATTTCGGGAATACGGTGGTGCTCCCGCCGGCCTGCCGGCGCCTGCGGATCTCGGTGCTGCCGAAGGTCCCGCCCGAGGTAACCTTGATGACGGCCGGGTCGTAGACGCCCCGCTTCGGAGCGCGGACCTCATAGGTCGCGTCGAGTCGCGCGCCGCCGGGAAGGTCCTCGACCGTCACCACCTTCACGTGCTCGTCTCGAGCATCCGGAAGCACCGTGGGCGCCTGGCCGGTCCTCAGGAACTCGCGGAACTGGGCGCGCTGCGCCCGCACCCTGGATAGCATCCCTGAGCGCACTTTACCCTGGAACTGGGTGTCCCTGAAGGACAGGAGGTGCCTGCCGGCCCGCCCGGTGTTGGCGACGCGCAGCCTCACGTCGAAAGGTTCACCCTCGAACACCTCGGACGGCGCCTCGCGCACGAGCTCCACTTTCCGCGTGGCGAAGAAGCCCGTGATAAGACCGATGATGACGAGCGAGAACAGGAGGCTCGAAACGAGATACAGCCAGCCTGACCTGATGGTCGCCGCGATCAGCAGCAGGGCCAGGCCGACCAGGATGGTGACGAGGGCTCTCTTGTTCAACTCCCCTCGTCCCGGCGCCCGGTAACCTCGACGGGCACGGGCACCTGTTCAAGTATCTCCGACATGATCTCCGCCGATTCGCGCAAGTACGTCCGCGAGCGCTCCCGGGTGATGAACCGGTGGGGAAGCACCCACCTTGCCATCTCTTTGACGTCGTCGGGTATGACGAAGTTGCGCCCGCCGAGCATCGCCGACGCCTGCGAGGTGCGCACCAGCCCGAGGCTCCCCCGCGGGCTCGCGCCCAGAAGAAGCGATGGGTGGTTCCTGGTAGCGTGCACAATCGACACGGCGTAGTCCAGGAGCTCGGGCTCCATGTGGATGTCCTTGACGGCTTCCTGGATCTCCCTGACCTCGTGCGCCGTGAGGACTGGCTTCACGTCCTCGATGGGGTGATGGGCCATCTGGTCCGTCGCGATCTCTTTCTCGGTATCGAACGACGGGTAGCCCAGCCCCACAGACATCAGGAACCTGTCGCGCTGCCCTTCGGGAAGCGGATAGGTCCCGTAGAACTCGATCGGGTTCTGGGTGGCGATGACGAAGAACGGCTCGGGCAGGCGCATGGTCTCTCCGTCCGCGGTCACCTGGTGCTCCTCCATCGCCTCGAGAAGGCTGGACTGGGTGCGCGGCGTGGTGCGGTTTATCTCGTCGATCAGCACCACGTTTGCGAATATCGGCCCCGGCTGGAACTCGAAGTCCCCGCTCTTCTGGTTGTAAACGGAGACGCCGGTGACGTCCGAGGGCAGGAGGTCCGGCGTGAACTGGATGCGCTGAAAAGTGCCCTCGATCGAGAGCGCCAGCGCCCGCGCGAGCATGGTCTTGCCCACTCCGGGGATGTCCTCGACCAGGAGTTGCCCGCCGCAGAGCAGCGCGATCACCGCGAGCTCTACGGTACGCTGCTTGCCCTTGATGACGGTCTCTACGTTTGCGACGAGGGCGTCTGTCTTCGCCTGTGCCTCGGCCTGTTCCACGGGGCGACTCCTCCCTGTCTGAGTGAGGGGTGTAGGAGCATTGTAACAAAGTGGGCGTTCGAGGGGGATTGTCCGAACGCAACTGCGACCGGGGCGAATAAGAGTTAGAATCCCGGTTAGAAATACGGGCGGCGGATAAGTGAGGGCCAGGCGGCATGAGAACTGAAAAGCCTCCTCTGAGGATATGCGACAGGGTCTACCAGGTCGGCGGGCCCGAGATGTCCTCGCCCAACGACTGCTGCGTCTACCTGGTGGACGGGGACGGGGCGCTCGCGCTCATCGACAGCGGCTGCGGCCCCGGCTACAAGGCTATAGTCGCGAACATAATCCGGCTCGGGTTCGAGCCCGCCGACATCCAGACGCTCCTGCTCACCCACTGTCACATCGACCATGTCGGGGCGGCCTCCATGTTCAGGAGCGACTACGGTGTGAGCGTCGTCGCTCCGGAGAAGGACTCCCTGCCTCTCGAATCCGGAGACCGCCTGATGACCGCCGCCTTCATGTACAACATCCGCTTCGAACCGCTGCCCATCGACAGGAAGCTCGCGGGCGGGGAGAGCATCACCGTGGGCGATTCGGTGCTCAACATCGTCGAGACTCCGGGCCATACGCCAGGGTCCGTCTGCGCTTATACCGACATCGGCAAAACGCGAATCCTGTTCGGGCAGGACGTCCACGGCCCGTTCCACCCGGACTTTGGCTCGGACATCGCCCAGTGGCGCCTCTCCATGGGCAAGCTGCTCGACCTCGAAGCCGACGTCCTGTGCGAGGGCCACTTCGGCATCTACAGCCCCGCCGACGCCGTGCGTGCCTACATCGAAGGATACCTCGACCGCATCGGGCAGGATTTATCCTGACCGCGCCGCGCATTGGCGCGTGCAATCTCGAAACGGCCTTGCGTCAGGAACTGATGCAAGGGCGTTTTGTTTATCCAGCCAGGTCCGATGTGACCACACACTCCCGCAAGACCGCCGCACCAGCACAACAAAGCCGGGCGAGGGGTGTTTTCTCCCGAGGGCGTTGGAGTCCGCGACTGACCCGAGGGAAGTAGTCTGGCATGGCCGACATCAAAACGACCACACACACCCGCGCCAGGGGGACATCAGCAAGATAAGGTCTCGCGAGGGGTGCCTTATTCCGCGTACGTTGAGTCCTCGACAGGGAGCGGAAGGAGGCACCCCGAGCACTCCATTTGACACATATATCGAATCGATATATACTCTTGCCACGCATATATCGATTTGATATATTAGGCGCCCACACGCAGGAAAGGCATCTGGAAAATTGCTTGAACTAGCGATTCTCGGCCTGCTCAAGGAGAGGCCGATGCACGGGTACGCGCTGAAGAAGCGGCTGTCCTATATGCTCGGCCACTTCTGGACGGTGAGCTACGGGTCTCTCTATCCGGCGCTGAAGCGGCTGGAGAAGTCGGGCTCGATCGAGCGGGCATATTCGGTCAAGGAGAAGACGAGGAACCGCAACGTCTTCCGCATAACCCGTCACGGCGAGGGCGAGTTCATGCGGATGCTCACCGAGGACCTCTCGGATACCTCTCTCGCGGACACTGAGAAGTTCGACCTTCGCATGGCGTTCTTCCAGTACCTGGAGCCGGAGACGCGCCTGGGCCTGCTGGAGACGAGGCGCAAGCTCCTCGAGGAGCAGATCGTGAAGTTCAAGGCGTACCGCTCGGATAACGGCGACGATGATCACTACCGTACCGGCCTGATGCGCCACAAGGTCGACCTCGCCAAAAGCGACATGCGGTGGCTCGACAGGCTGATGGCGCATGAAAAAGAGACGATCCGGAAGCGTGATTCCGTTTCCGGGCACGGGGAGATAGAGATTGCTACAAGCGAAAGGAAGATCTCCGCGGCGTCGGGCGCCTAGCCCGGCCGCGAGGGATAAGCAAGGAGGCACTGGGAATGGCTGAAGTCAAAGTTGCAATAGTGGGTACGGGCAACTGCGCATCGTCCCTGGTACAGGGGATCGAGTACTACCGCGAAGCATGCGACGGGGACAGAATACCCGGGATCATGCACGTGATGGTCGGGCCGTACCACATAAGGGACGTGAAGTTCGTGGCCGCGTTCGACGTGGACTCGAACAAGGTCGGCAAGGACCTGAGCGAAGCGATATTCTCGGAGCCCAACAACACGGTGGAGTTCTCTGAGGTGCCGCAGCTCGGAGTCGAGGTTCTGCGCGGCCCCACCCTGGACGGCCTCGGCAAGTACTACAGAGAGACCATCACGGAGAGCACCGCGCCTGTGGTCGACGTCTCGGAGACGCTCCTCGAGTCCGGCGCGGAAGTGCTCATCAACTACCTGCCGGTCGGCAGCGAGGACGCGACGCGCTTCTACATCAGCGAGGCCCTCGAGGCCGGTTGCGGCGTGGTCAACTGCATCCCTGTCTTCATCGCGAAGGAAGAGATGTGGCAGGGCAAGTTCCGCCGCGCGGGGCTTCCCATCGTGGGCGACGACATCAAGAGCCAGGTCGGAGCGACGATCGTGCACCGCGTGCTGGCGCGGCTCTTCAACGACAGGGGCGTCACGCTCGAGAGGACCAGCCAGTTGAACGTCGGCGGCAACATGGACTTCAAGAACATGCTCGAGCGCGAGCGCCTTGAGTCCAAGAAGATATCCAAGACCAACTCTGTCGTCTCGCAGCTCGACCACAAGATGGACAGCGGCTCGATCCATATCGGCCCCTCGGACTACGTCTCCTGGCTGACGGACCGCAAGTGGGCTTACATCCGCTGCGAGGGCAAGACCTTCGGCGACGTACCGCTCAACATGGAGTTCAAGCTCGAGGTCTGGGACTCTCCAAACTCGGCGGGCGTCGTGATCGACGCGGTCCGCTGCTGCAAGCTCGCCATGGACCGCGGCATGTCCGGAGCGTTGATGGGGCCGGCGGCCTACTTCATGAAGTCGCCCCCGGTCCAGTTCGCCGACAACGATGCGCGCGACATGGTCGAGGCCTTCATCCACGGCGACGACAAGGGCATGATCACCACGGCTGAGATGGGCAACGGCAAGGACCTCGAGGAGCTTTCGGACCCGGTCAACGACTAGGGCGCCAGCCAGCCGGAAGGAAACTCCATTGGAGCACCGCGTCATCGCGTACAGCGGCTGCTCGTACGCCAACGAGCCTCGCGAGTTCTACCTCGACGAAGAACACCACATCATCAGGAAGGTCGAGGCTGCCCGCGTGGAGCAGGTGCAGGGGCTGGAAGGTCTCACGCTCTCGGTGTGGGACGTGAGGGACCAGGACGGCGGGAGGTACCGGCTGACGTACCACTGGGTGTCGGACTTCTGGGAGATCGAGAAGCGCTAGACCTGCTCGGGGTTTTCGGCCGAAAGCACCATGTACGTGGATATCCCCTTGGCGACGAGCCTGTCTTCCTGGGTCACGTCGACCTCGCAGACCGCTATGCGGCTCCCCTTCTGGACGACCTGGCCCCGCGCCTCGATCACCCCGGCGTTCGCCGGAGAGCAGAAGTTGATCTTGAGCTCGACGGTGATGGGAAGCTCGCGGCCTTTCTCGAGGAGCGTGGCGAGGGCGACGCTCGACGCCGCGTCGGCGATGGAAGTCACCGCCCCGCCGTGCACGATGCCTCCGACGTTGTAGAGGTTCTCTCCGGCGTCCATCTTGAACGTCGACCAGCCGCAGCCCAGCCCCGTGACCTCCAGGCCCATGTGCTTGTAGAACGGTGAGTTGTGGACCCTGTCGCGGATGATCGCCTTGTAGCGCTCTTCCTCCTCGGGCGTGCAGGCGCCCCACACTCTGGGCTCGGTGTCCATCCTCACTCCCTGCCGCGATTGAACCACGAGATGGTGTCGGAGAGGCCTTCGTCCAGGCTCACCTCCGGCGCCCAGCCCAGCACCTTCATCGCCCTGGTGATATCCGGCTTGCGCTGGAGCGGGTCGTCCTCGGGAAGCGGCTCGAAGACCAGGGGCGAAGACGTGCCGGTCTTCTCGCGGAGGCGCGCCGCGAGGTCTATGATCCGCATCTCGTCCGGGTTGCCGACGTTTATCACTTCGCCTCCGGCCTCCGTGGTCTGGACCGCCAGCACGAGCGCTTTCACCATGTCGCTCACGTGGCAGAAGCTCCGGGTCTGGCTGCCGTCGCCGTAGATGGTGAACGGCTCGCCGGCGAGGGCCTGGCTGACGAAGTTGGGGATCACGCGTCCGTCGCCGGGGCGCATGCGCGTCCCGTACGTGTTGAAAATACGGACGATCACTATGTCGGTGCCGTGCTCGCGCTCGTACGCTTTACACAAAGCCTCGGCAAACCGCTTGCCCTCGTCGTAGCACGACCGGAGCCCGACCGGGTTCACGTGGCCGAAGTATCCTTCGCTCTGCGGCGTAACCTCCGGGTCCCCGTAGACCTCGGAAGTGGACGCGAGGAGCATGCGGACCCCCAGCTTGTTCGCGAGCTCGAGGCAGTTGCGGGTCCCGAGCGAATTGGCGAGCATCGTCTTGACAGGCATGGCGTAGTAATCCAGCGGGCTGGCCGGGCTCGCCAGATGGTAGACGGCATCGACCTCGAAGTCGAACGGCTCGGTGACGTCGCGGTCCTCAAAGATGAACGAAGGGTTCTCTTGGGCCTGCTCGATGTTGGCGTGAGCCCCGGTTGCCAGGTTGTCGAGGCAGATCACCTCCTGCCCGGCGGCCAGGAGCGCATCGCACAGGTGCGAGCCGATGAATCCCGCACCACCGGTGACGAGCGCGCGCTTCGGCTTCTTTGCCATGTTCCGATTTCCTCTTACTCTTCGCGGCGTCCATAGCTGAACTGCTGTCGCCAGGCGGGCCCGGGCCGCGGGTCGACTGGTGCCTATAAACTAACCGATACGGCTTCCTTTGTCATTATGAGCGGGTCTCAAACCGGGCCTCGCGCAGCGGTTTTCGTGTCCGGTCCAGAGGCGTGCCGCTAACATGCCTGTGATAGAATAGCCCCGAAATGAGTATCATTGCTTACCCTGACAGGAAAGCTCCGCGCGCCGCCCGGGCGGCGGTACTGGCTTTTCTACTGGTGATATTTTCACCCTTTGTCATAACCGTCGGGTTCATCGTCTACGTGTTGGCCCGCTTCCGGGGCGTGCCGCGCGCGCGCGATGCGGCATCCATTGCCCTTGAGCGCACTTCGGGGATCAAAACCATGTCCGAGGTGATGGAGATGGTGGAGGCGACGCCGTTCCGCGCCACCCTGCCTCCTCCGGTGTCCACCGCCCTCTCGATGCTGATAGACCTCGTCCCGGCCGCGCTGTCGACGACACGCATCACCGCGGGGCTGGTCTACCCGTATCCCCAGGTCTTCGCACCGATAATGCTCGAATCACAGGACGGCACCCCGGTGTGCGGGCACCTGGCTCTCTCCCCCGGCGACGCCCCGAAGCCCGCGGTCATTTTCGCGAGTGACTCACCAGCCAGCAAGAACTCGGGCTGGCTGCTTTCCTTCGCGCTCGAGGCTTACTACGACTGGGGTTTCCACGTGCTGGCGCTGGACCTGCGGAACCTCGGGGACTCGGGCCGTTTCTCAGAGGCGCCCACCAGTTGGGGCTACCGGGAGTCGGATGATCTCATGGCGGCCGCGGAGTACCTGGACAGCCTCGACATCGTGAGCACCGTCGGCGTGTTCGGCGCCGGGATGGCCGCATCAGCATCGCTGATCGCGGCGGGGCGCTCCAGGCTGGAAAGGCCTCTCTCCGGCGGCGTGGTAGCCGTGAGCGCATACGCGGACGCATGCAGCGAGGTCGAGCGGAGGTCCAGCCTGCGAGGCCTTTCGATGCTCTCGACCGCCAGGCGCCTCCTGAGCCGCGTCCTTCTCCTGTTCAAGACCCTCGCCGTCGGGCCCAAGGGCTTCTTCGACCCGAAGGTATACACGCGCGAGGTGTCGTGCCAGTATTACGAGATGGGAGAGGGGGACCTCTACAGCAAAGCGAGCCTGGTGAAGATGATGTCCGAGATCGAGGTGCCGTGCCTCCTGCTGCATGCCTCCGACGACGTCGTCTCCCCCGTCGGCGAAGTGCATGCGCTCCTTGATGCCGCGGGAGAAAACCCGATGGTTGCCGCGGCGATCGTGCACGCGGGCGGCCATTCACTCCACGGGCCCGCAACCCGCAAGTGGCTGCACAGCGTCGTGAAGACTTTCTTCAACTACTGGGGAGAGTTCGGCCTGCCACCGGATGATCTGCTCGGCCTGGCGGGCATCGACAGCATGGAAATATTCGGCAACCCCGACAACTAGCGGTCGGCCGCAAGAGAAGCGGAGGGAATATCATGGCAGAGAGTTCACAGGACAAGTGTGCGATGACGCTCAAGGTGCCGGTCGGCGTGTCCGTGATGGATGACGGCAAGCCGTTCTTCTTCGAAGGTGGCAGGACCGGGTGCCTTCTGATACATGGCTTCACGGGCACCACGTCCAGCATGCGGCTGATGGGAGAGTTCCTCGCTGAAAAGGGGATGACTGTGCTGGGGCCCAGGCTGCCGGGGCACGGAACGGACGTGGATGACATGGGCAAGTGGTCCTACACCGACTGGACGGCGACAGTGGAGACCGCGCTTGCCGAGCTCCGCGAGCTGTGCGACACCATCTTCGTGTCCGGCCTCTCGATGGGCGGCCTGCTGACGCTCTATCTCGCCGAGCGGCATTCCGACACGCTGGCCGGGGTCATGCCGATATCCGCCCCGGTCCACTGGCTCGCCCCCGGCGCCAACGGGATCGCGCTCAAGTTCGTGGGAGCCCTCAAGCACGTCCTCAAGACGTTCCCCGGGCCCGGCAACGACCTTAAGGACCCCGGCGTCGTGGAGGTCGCCTACGAGAAGCTGAGCACCAACGCGGCCCACGAGCTCGTGAAACTCGGCAAGGTGGTCGACGGCGACCTGGACCGCATCACCTGCCCCATCCGGCTTTTCGCTGCCCGGGAAGACCACGTGGTCCCACCAAAGAATTCTCAGTACGTCTACGACCACGTATCCTCCGGCGACAAAGAGATCGTCTGGCTGGACAACTGCTACCACGTCGCGACCCTCGACTATGACAAGGAAAAGATATTCGAGGCAAGTTATAGTTTCATGACCACCGCCGGGTGAACAGACCGAGAAGGAGACCTCTTGATGCGGTATTGCCAGCGCTGCGGCGTTCCAAGGATACTGACGAGCGAGCACAAGTGGGCCCCCAATGGGACGATCTCGCTCGCTCGCGACGACACCCACAGGATGGTGTTCATCGACAACGACGCCCTCAACCACATCCTTGACTCCATCTCCGGCAAGATCGGCATCCCGCTCGAAGGCATCATCCTGGAAGCCAAGCGAAAGAGCGGCAGGCACTTCATGGATGCGGTGCTCTCCGGGGTCAAGGGGATCGTCGCACGCAACCTGATAAGCACCAGGGTCTACGATCAACTGGGCAACCAGGTGAGCATGCTGGGGCTCGGCCACGCGGAGGTTTCCGACTACGTGCGGCACGCGCACCTCGAGGGAGTGATCACAGACGCTTACAACGGCGCCGCCATAACGGGAGACATCTGCGGCGCGTCGAGAGCGTCGAGGGTTGCTCCGCGGACGCTCGCTTCTCCTCCGACGAGTCCGGCACCGTGAGGTGCAGCATCGAGAAAGCGGCCGTCGAGCGATCGGCTTACGACGACAGGTTCTCTTACGTCCCTCCGGCCGTCCTTCCGGGAAGGAACATCTACGAGCTGTGCCCTGTGTGCAAGGCCCCTCTGGCCCTGGGGGCACAGTACACCTTCGACATGGACCGCGGGATAATCGTGGACAGGAAGTCCTCGCACCGCGTGGTGCTGGTCGGGGTCATGACGCTCGCGAACCTCTTCGGCGAGCTCGAGGCCGAGCTGGGCGGTGAGATCCCGGCGATGATCATGGGCATCGAGAAGAGCCGGGTCAAAGGCGTGATCTCCTCGAAGAGCAAGGAACTGGACACGAGCGTTGCAGGCTACTCGCGTTACATGAAGACGCTCGAGCTGAAGGGCATGGGCAACGGCACCACGGTTGCCTCCTCAGACGGCCGGCTCGAGGTCAGGGTCCAGAACCCTTACTACGAGCCTCTTGTCGCCGGATTCCTCGCGGGGTTCTACGAGGCGACCTCAGGAAAAGAAGCGTCAGTCGACTGGACCCGGGCCGCCGCCGGGTACACCGACGTGACCATCAGCCCCGCCTGATCGCCGGCGCCGTCGTTTGACAGGCTGGCGGAGCGGACTCAACATTATGCACTTACCATGAAATCTCGAATAATGAAGATGAACGAACTGCAGAGGACCACCTGGATCTCCGCCGGGGCGCTGTCCGCGGCGCTGCTGCTGGTGTTCATCTGCATCTTCAGGGTCTCCAACGCCACCGCGCTCGTGATAGTCGTCAGCACCGCCGTCCTGGGGTTCGTGAGCCTGGTGACCACCTCGCGGCTTCGTTACCTGGTCCTGCTGGTCCTCGTGGGGGCGCTCGCCCTCGAGCTCTTTGTGCACGAGCCGAGCTCGACCCTTTTCAACATCTCGGTGCTGGTGAGGTTCTCGGTGACCGGGCTTCTGGTGACTTACTTCGCGACCCTGCTCACCCGGCAGTCGCACCGCCTGTACCTGGACGTGCGCCGGCTGGCGCGGCAGCGCGAGGACGCCCTCGCGGAATCGCGCCGCTGGCTCACGCGCATAAACGCGCTGGTGATGGTGATCAGCACCATCAGTACCAAGAACCACCTGAACGAGATATTCACCGAGGGCCTCCAGGAGGCGCGAAGGGTCTTCAACGCGGACTCGGGGCTCATCTACAGCATCTCTCCGTCCAGCGGCCGGATGTCGATAGTCAGCTCGTTCGGCTACAGCGACGAGGTCCTGGACAAGATGAAGCGGAGGGGCATCGGGCACTCAACCTCCTGCCGGGCGTGCACCGAGAGGGAGGCAGCCGTCGTGGACAACCTCGCCACCGACGACAAGTGCCCGACTCTCGCGAAGGTCACCAGCGGCTCGGCCATATGCCTGCCCATCACTGAAGGCAAGGCCTTGCTCGGGGTTCTGCACCTGCGCAGGCGCCACCCTGACGCCTTCACCCCGGAGGACATCCAGCTCGCCCAGGCGCTGACGTACCAGTTCGGGCTCGCGATGCAGCGTTCGTCCCTCTTCGAGCAGGTGAACCGCCTGGCGATCACGGACCCGATGACCGGCCTCTACAACTACCGGAAGCTGACCCGCGACCTGGAGCGCGAGATCGTGAGGTCGAAGCGGTACCGCCACGCGTTCTCGTTCATCATGGCCGACATCGACCACTTCAAGGAGCTCAACTACCAGTTCGGGCACCAGGCCGGCGACGCGGTGCTCCGCGAGGTGGCGCGCGCGCTGGACTCGGGCAGGCGTGAGGTCGACCGCGTCTACCGCTACGGGGGCGAGGAGTTCTCGGTGCTGCTTCCCGAGACCGACTGGCCGGAGGCTTACGAGGTCGCGGAGAAACTGCGCAAGAAGATCGCGGCGCTCGAGGTCGCCACGGATGGAGACGCCGCCGCTATCACCACGACCATAAGCATGGGCGTCGCATCCTTCTCGCACGACAGCCTCGCTCTCGAGAACCTGATATCCGCCGCCGACGAAGCGCTCTACAACGCCAAGGAGAGCGGCCGGGACAAGGTGGTCGCCCACGCGGCGATCGAAGGTGCCGCGACGGAGAGCGCGGAGAGTGACTGAAAGCGGCCGCCGACCCGCCTAGCGGATGGCCAGGGTCTCCTCCACCGGCAGGCCCATCTGCTTGGCCATCAGGATGAAATCGTGAGGCTGGTTCGAGGCCTTCATGGCGGTCTGGAAGTCGACCAGCCCGTCGGCGTACAGAGACACCAGCGACTGGTTGAAAGTCTGCATCCCGTAGAACTCGCCGTCCGCGATGATCTCGCGCATCACCGAGGTGGGCTCCTCGTTGAGGAGGCACTCCGCGAGCCTCCCGTTCATGACCATGATCTCGATCGCGGGGACGCGGCCTCCGCCGTCGCACCGCGGCAGGAGGAGCTGGCTGACGACCCCGCCCAGCGTGCTGGTCATCGTGATGCGCACCTGCTTCTGCTGCGTCGGCGGGAAGAAGTCGATCATCCTGTTGACGGTCTCGGTGGTGTCCTGGGTGTGGAACGTCGACAACACCAGGTGCCCGGTCATGGCGATGTTCATGGCGGAGGTGACGGTCTCGACGTCGCGCATCTCGCCGATGAGTATGACGTCGGGGTCCTGCCTGGTGACGTGCCTCAAGGCCTCTCTGTAAGAGTCGGTGTCGGTGCCGATCTCGCGCTGGTGGATGATGCACTTCTTGTCTATATGGAGGATCTCGATGGGGTCCTCGATCGTGATGATGTTCATGCGCTGGTTCTCGTTCAGGTAGTCCACCATGGAGGCGCAAGTGGTAGTCTTGCCGCTCCCGGTCGGGCCGGTGATGAGCACGAGGCCTCTCGCCTCGTCGGCGATCCGCTTCAGGACGGGAGGAAGGCCGAGCTCCTCGAAGGTCGGTATCTTCTTGGTGAGGACGCGCCGGATGGAGATGCCGATGGTCCCCCGCTGCTTGAATATGTTCGCGCGGAAACGCCCGAGCCCCGCGACGCTGTACGCGAAGTCCGACTCGTTCGTGTCGTGGAACGCCCGCGCCTGCTTCTCGTCCATCAGCGAGAACGCGATCTCGACCACGTCTGTGGGCGCGAGCCTGGGGAAGTCTGCCTCATAGAGGACGCCGTCGACCCGCAGGTACGGCGGGCTGCCGGCCTTGATATGGATGTCGGACGCGTGGTTCTCGACCGACAGCGCGAGAAGAGCATGAAGATCCAACTCGACCGCCTTTCACTACTCGGTCACTACAGGCCATCGACCCTGCCGCGCATCCCTCAGTCGAGCCCCATCTGCCGCGCGCACTGATCGATCACGTCACGCGCCCTGTCCGGATAGGCTGTTGGTTGCGGCGCCTCGTCCTTGCCGGGGATGTCGAAGTCGGCGAGCCCCGCCACCGTCTGCACAACCGAACGGGCTTGAGCGTTGAGGTTGTAACCGCCTTCGAGGGTCACTATGAGTCTACCACTACAACATTCTTCCGAGAATCCCACCAGGTAGTCGGTCATCTTCCTGTAAGAGGAGTCGATCAGCCGCATCGAGCACAGCAGGTCGGCGGCGTGACTGTCATAGCCCGCGGACACCATCAACAGGTCGGGCGCGAACCTCTTGCCGGCCGGGATAATGACGCGCTCGAATGCCGTGAGGTATTCGGCTTCCCCGGTGCCGGCGGGGAACGGCAGGTTCACCGTGGTCCCCTCGCCTTTTCCCTTTCCGGTCTCGTCGATCCAGCCCGTGCCCGGGTAGTGAGGGTACTGGTGCAGCGATACGTAGAGGACATTCGGGTCCTCGTAGAACACTTCCTGGGTGCCGTTGCCGTGGTGTGCGTCCCAGTCGACTATCATCACGCGCTCGACGTCCTTACGAGCCATCGCATAGCGGGCGCCCACGGCGACATTGTTGAAGATGCAGAAGCCCATGCCCCTGCTGGGCAGCGCGTGGTGGCCCGGAGGCCTGACCATACAGAAGGTGCGCCTGGAAGAGCCATCCAGGCTCCATTCCACGCTCTCGAGCAGCGCACCGGCTGCCTTCAGCGCCGCGTCGTAGGTGGCGGCCGAGACCGTGGTGTCCATGTCGAGGTTGCCGCCTCCGGAATCCGCGAGGCGCTTGACCTGCTCGATGTACTTGGGGGAATGGACCAGCTCTATCTCTGCTACCGTAGCGTCGCGTGGAGAGGCGACCGTGACTCTGTCCAGAAGCCCGGAGTCCTCGAGGGCCTTCATCGAAGTGGGAAGACGCTCCGGCCGCTCGGGGTGGCCGTAGCCGGTCTTGTGCTCCTCAAAGAGGGGGTCGAAGTAGATGACCACTTCGGACATGGGCACCACCTTCCGCAATCGATAAGAAAGGCCCCTTCCCGGGGCCTTCCTTTAAACCTGTCTCCTGCTTATCTCACGGCCGGACGGCACCGCAGAAGTTTGTGCGGGCTGACAGCGATGAGACCTTCACGACGTCGCCGGTCTGGGGCGCGTGGATGAAGCTGTCTCCACCCACGAACAACCCTACGTGGCCCCACCCCCGGAACCCGAGGATGTCGCCAGGCTGTAGTTCGCCTATCCCTACCGCAACGCCGCAACCGGCCTGGGCATAGGAACTGTGACTGATGGAGATACCCGCGCCGACTCTGTAGCAGTACATGGTGAGCCCGGAACAGTCGAAGGAGTCCGGACCTTCAGCGCCCCACACGTAGGGCTTGCCCAGTTGGTCGTAGGCGACGCCCACGACACCGCCGTGCGGTGCGCCCGGTGGACGGGTGCGCTGCGCGACCGGGCTGCGGCTGCTCGAGGTGCTGCTGCTGCTGCTCGACGTCCGCGTGGAAGCCTCTGAGGCCCGCCGCGCCATCGCCGAGCGGATCTCCTCCTCGGCGCTGGCAAGTTTGCCCTTGGCGCCGGACAGGTCGTTCTCGACGGCGCCCCTGGCGTCCGCCATCTCTTTGGTCGCCGATTCCTGCTGCGCCTTCTCCTGCTGCAACGAAGAGCGGGCCTGCTCGAGCGAAGCCTTGGTATCCTTTACCTGGCGGACCATCTGCGCGTCCCTCTGGCTGACCTTCTTGGCGAGGTCGAGGCCTACCAGCAACTCGTCGATGTTCTTCGCGCTGACGACGACGTCTACCATCTTGACCTGCCTGGTCACGTACATCGCCCGTATGCGGCTGTTGAGGCGCGTCCTGTCAGCGGCGAGCTGCTGCTCCGCCACGGTGATCTTTACTTTGTTCTCGGAAATAGCCCCACGCGTGTTCTCCAGCTTGACGCACGCGTAGTTGTAACGCTCGACAGCGCTCTCGAGTTTCGCCTGGAGCGCATCGACGTCCTTCTGAGCCTGGGCCTTCCGCTGGTCGACCGTCTGGGCAAACCCCACCGGCGCCAGAGAGAGTGTGAGCATAACGATCAGAGCCGACATTAGGATTAATCCCGTTCTTGGCCTTTTCGCTACGATAGTATCAAGCCCCCCTGCCTCTTCTTCCGAAACTCGCGACCGTCTGTCCGCAGAACCTGGATATTATACGAAGAGGTCCTTTGCTATGCAAACTTCCTGTGTCTCTGACAGGCAAATCGTCGAACAGTCTACCATAGCCCCACCCGGCGGGCAAACGTCCACCGCGCGCAAGGGGCTCTTCAAGGACATACTTCGACCGGCCCCGTCGAGGCTCCTTTGGGTCGAGGACGGGGGCCTGGCGGTCCCGCGGCCCGCGCTGGAAAAGGAGCGCGCCGATTTTTAGGTGAATCTATATATTGAGATACTGACGGCATTCCACGACTAGATATTGGGTCGTGCGCTTAAGAGCAGGGGTGAGGGTTGAACAGGGAAGAAAGCGTTTTTCCATTCGCGGCCGTGGTCGGCCAGGAGCAGGTGAAGCTGGCGCTGTTGCTGAACGCGGTCAGCCACCAGGTCGGAGGGGTCCTCATCAGGGGCAGGCGCGGGACCGCGAAGTCGACGCTCGCGCGCGCCCTCGCGCACCTGTTACCCGAGATCGATGTCGTCACGGACTGCCCGTTCTCCTGTGACCCCCGTGACATCGAGTCCCTCTGCGGCTACTGCGCGGGCAACCTCGCTCTGGAAGGGTCGCTCCAGGCCGGCAGGTCCAGGATGAGGATCGTCACCCTGCCCCTGAACGCGACCGAGGAGATGGTGGTCGGCACCCTCGACATCGAGAAAGCGCTCAGGCGGGGCGAGCGGTCTTTCGACCCCGGCATCCTGGCCAAGGCCAACCGCTCGATCCTCTACGTGGACGAGGTCAACCTGCTCGAGGACCACATAGTGGATGTCTTGCTCGACTCGGCCGCCATGGGTGTGAACGTGGTCGAACGGGAGGGGATCTCCTTCCGCCACGGGGCGCGCTTCATCCTGGTCGGGACGATGAACCCCGAGGAGGGCGACCTCCGACCGCAGCTCGAGGACAGGTTCGGACTGTGCGCCGAGGTAGACACTGAGGTGACCGCTGCCGAGCGCTCCGAGATCCTCCGGCGCAACCTCCAGTTCAGCCGCAACCCGCTCGAGTTAGAGTCGCAGTGGAACTCCGAACAGGAGAGCCTGCGTGGCCGCATCGTCGCGGCGCGCGAGCGCTACGGTTCGGTCGAGGTGCCCGACCCCATGCTCGACTCCGTCGCGCTGATAGTCGAGCGCGCCGGCGCGGACGGGCACCGGGCGGACATCGCCATGCTCCATTCGGCCCGGGCGCTCGCCGCTTTTGAAGAGCGCGACCACATCGACATCAACGACCTGGCCAGGGTCGCCGGGTTGGCGCTGAACCACCGTGTCCGCAGGGGTCCGCTGGGGCTGGACGGCCACCAGCTGGACGTCCCGTCGCTCATGAAGGGCCTTACGGCGGCGGAGCAGACGGTTCTTCCGGGTTTTGCGGAAGGCGTGGAGGTCGCGCCCAAAAAGGTCGAGCCCTCTGAGCAGCAGGCAGAGGCCAAAGAGGAAGTTGCCGCTCCGGCCTTCGGTGGGATCGCCCTGCCGGACTCCAGGGACCAGCAGGCCACGGCTCCCGGCCGGCGGGGGAACACTCAGGGGGCGGACACCCGGGGCCGCTACTACCGCAGCGCCGCGCCGGCTTCCAAGCAGATCTCTTCTTCCGACATCGCCATCGATGCCACCATCAGGGCCTCGGCGGCGCGCGGCGGGACAGAGGAAGGCAAGCCGGAGGTCCTGCCCGAGGACATCAAGGTGAAGCTGCGTAAGAGGAAGGTAGGTTCGTCGATACTGTTTGTAGTGGACGCGAGCGCGTCGATGGGGGCAAGGAAACGCCTCGACGCTTCTCGCGAAGCGATAATGTCCCTGCTGGTCGAGGCTTACCAGAAGCGCGACCGCGTGGGGCTGGTCGTCTTCAAGGACGACGCGGCGCAGCTGGTCATGTCCCCGACCTCGAGCCCGGCGCTGGCGGGCAGGCTTCTCTCCGAGCTCTCACCCGGTGGTACCACACCGCTTTCGCACGGCCTCGCGATGGGCTACCAGGTCCTCGAGCGCGAGCTCGCCAGGAACCCGCGGCCCAGCCCGGTGCTGGTCCTCATCTCGGACGGCGGCGGCAACATCACCATGGGTTCGTCCGACCCGATGCGAGAGGCCCTCGAGATTGCCTCTGAGATCAGGGAGCGGGGCATCGCCTCGGTCGTCCTCGACAGCGCGCCCCGGGAGCAAGGCTCGCCGTTCAGCACCAGGCCGACCGCGGCCAGGAGGATCGCGGAGGCGATGGCGGGCGCCTACTTCCCGGCCAGGAGCATCTCGAGCGAATCCATCCTCGAGAAGGTCGCCAAGACCACTTCCAGGGAGCCCAGCACTTCCTTGCGGGACAGGTAGTCCCTCCGCATTGCCAGCAATTCCACGTTCAAATACAATGTGTTACACCGTCGGCCGGGCGAAGGGACCGCAATGGTAGTCGCAACGAAACTCGTAAAGATAATAGAGAAGAACTCGTCCACGATCGCGGAGAGATGGGTGGACGACGTAACGACCCTGCAGTACACCCGCTCTTACTGGAACGTGCCCCGCGAGGAGCTCCAGGAGCGGGCGGAGAGCATCTGCGACCGGATCGGCTACTTCCTGGGAAGGCGCCTCCCACGGGAGCGGCTGGCGTCTTTCTACAAGCGGCTGGGCCAGACCCGCAGGGAGCAGGGATACGGCGTGGAGGAAGTGGTGATGGCGCTGATGCTGCTGAAGCGCCACGTCTGGCTCTTTGTCCTCCAGGAGGGCTTTCTGACCACCAACCTCGAGTTATACCAGGCACTCGAGCTCAACAACCGTGTCGTCTTATACTTCGACCGGGCGATCTATTACGTCGCCCAAGCGTACTCCGAGGAGGACGACAGGGAAGAAAGCGCGCCTGGCGCCGGCGCCTGCTGAGGACCGGGCGGCGGCGTTATTGTGCCGGCACAGCAGGTTGAGCCGAGGGCCTCGGCCTGACTGCCACAGCCTCCATTTTCCCATCCGCCGTCTTCTTGACGACCACCAGAACGCTCTCACCCGTCTGAAGGCTCTGCGCGCCCGTCCCTGTTCCAGCGGCACCGGTCGCAGCCCCCGGGAATCTGGTGTCTGCGGTGAGCGATACGGTCTGCCGGCCCTTGGCGGTGTCGACGGTGACGCTGCCATCGCTTACGGAACTGACCTCGCCCTGGATGAGGCTCTCGCCTCTCTGCTGCAGGAACTGCTGGAGGCGCTGCCCGGCCTGCCCCTGTTGCGCGAGTCCTTGAGGAGGCGCGGGGCTCGACTTGCGGTTTCCGACGAGATACCCGGCCGTGAAGCCGACCGCTGCCACTATCACTATCACTATCACTGCGGCGGTCGCCACCAGGGCCCACCAGCCGTTGCCCGGGTTGAGCGCCGTTCTGCGGCCCGCGGCCGGGGCCGGAGGCACAGGAGGCGGGACCGGCAACGGCATGTAGGTCGCAGGCTCCGCGGGTATTTCGCGGGCCTCGCCTGCCGGTGGAGGCGCGCCTGCAGCCGCGCCGTATTCTCTCTTTTCTCTCATCGTTCACGCTCCCGTTCCGGTGTTCACTGGTGCAGTTCGAAGTATCGCGCCGCGATGTTAAGCCGCCTTTACTCGTGGGTTAATTTTCTGTTAATCTCGAATCAAACTGACAAAGGCGCACAACTCCGTGAACACCGATGCCAGCAACCTTCAAGCCGCGAGAAATCTGCAGTGGTTGTTCCTCGTTGTCGCTGCGGCGGCGCTCATCCTGGGCAGGTCGTTTGCTCGCGCGTGGCCGTTTGGGATCGTGCTTGCCGTCGGCGCGGTGCTCAACGGCGCGTCTTACCTGCTCCCTGTGAAGGACGCCACGGAGAGTCGCATCACTTTCTATCTGATCGTCCAGATGATCGTGAGCATAACGATCATCTCGCTTGCCGCGGCGTATTCCGGCGGGATGGCGAGCCCCCTCTACGCTTTCCTGCTCGTCGTGATGCTCGTCCCTGCCGCGACCTCGGACATCTACGTGACAGCGTCACTCTCGGCGTACGCCGTCCTTGCTTTCGTGCTCGCGGGCGTCCTGCTGGCAAACGCCTTCGGCCCCTCCGGGCCGGCTTTCATAAAGATAACTCTCCTGGCGGTGTTCCCGTCCGGCCTCAACTACGTCCTGTCGACTTACAGGCGCCGGCTGCGCGACCGCGAGACTTTCTCGACGCTCTACCGCATCAGCCGCTCCCTCGGCCAGTCCCTCGACCTCAGGCAGGTCCTGCAGCACCTGCTGGGTGAGATGGACGCCGTCTTCAGCACTGACATCAGCTCGGTCCGCGTTCTCGACCTTGCGACCAACAGCCTGGTGGTGGAAGCCTCCGGGGCCGACGCCGAGGAGGTCGCCGCCGAGCAGATCGCCATCCGCCTCGGTGAGGGATTCATCGGGTCGGTCGCCAAGAGCGGCGAGCCGTTCATAACGTCTGACATCAGCAAGGACCCGCGCTTCGCCACTTTCCCGGGCGCCAGAAAGAAGGTCGCCTCCGCGATCGCCGCCCCCATCCAGATCGGTGACAAGACGGTAGGCGTCATCTCCTGCGCCAGCAGCAGGCGCAAGCGTTTCAAGGGGGACGACCTGGACCTGCTGGTCTCCGTTGCCAGCCTCGCCGCCGCGGCCATCGAGAGGGCCGAGCTCTACCAGCAGCTGCTCTCGCGAGGAGAGGCTGTCATCGAGAGCATGCTCGACGGGCTGGTAGTGGTGGACCGCGAGTCTCGCGTCGTGATGACCAACAAGACCTCTCGCGAGATGCTGGGGGCGCGGCCGGGGATGGGAGAGCCCCTGGAGATTCTCCTCAAGGGCAAGGTCGCGGAGTGGCGGCGCCTGTGCCGGGATATCGAGGGACGCATAATCGATTGCCCCGACGAGGTGCCCGCCTCGTTCTCGCGGGACCTCAAGACCCTCGCCGGCAAGGGCGAGGGAAGGATTCTCAGCGCTCGCGTCTCGCCGGTCACCAGCCAGTGGAACCAGGTCGTAGGCGCGGTCCTGCTCCTCGAGGACGTGACGGACGTGATCCGTCTCACCGGCGAGCTCGCCGTCGAGAAGGCGAAGCTCGAGACGGTCCTGGAGAGCGTGGTCGTAGGCGTGCTGGCGGTGAGCGACACCGGCGAGGTCCTCATCGCCAACTCGACCGTCTTCAACATGCTTGCGATGGCCCGGCCCTGGTGGTGGCTCGGGGCTTCGCTTGAGGACGTGATACCGGAGCCGGCCCTGGTGCGTTTCATCCGCAAGGCCGTCGACGACGACGAGCCGCTCTTCAACGAGACCATCCTGCTGTCGTCCGGCAGGCATCTCGAGGTGTCCTGTGTCCCCATCAACGAGCTGGCGTCGGGCAAGAAGGGGACCGTCGCAGTCCTCCACGACGTCACGGGCCTGCACCGTGTGGAACAAGCCAAGAGCGATTTTGTGTCGATGGTCTCGCACGAGCTGAGGACGCCGCTGACCTCCATCAAGGCGTACGTCGATACGCTGCAGCGCGAGGACGTGCAGTTCGACGAGGAGACCCGCTCGAGCTTCATCAACGTGATCTCTCGCGAGACCGAGAGGATGACCAGGCTCATCAACGACATCCTCGACCTCTCGCGCATCGAAGCCGGCCGCCTCGACCTGAAGCCTACCTTCGTCGACCTGCCGGAGCTCATGAGGCGAGTGGTCTCCAGGACGGAGTCTCAGACGGTGGACCATCGAATAACCCTCGACCTGCCGGACGACATGGGCCCTGTGCTCGCCGAGCAGGCGAAGCTGGAACAGGTCATGCTCAACCTCATCGGCAATGCCATCAAGTACTCGCCCGAGGGCGGGGACATCGAGATCGCCGTCAGGCGGTTGAAAGAGAAGTCCATGGTCCTGGTATCGGACCACGGCATCGGCATACCCGAGGAGCAGCTGCCTTTCATCTTCGAGAAGTACCACCGAGCCGGCATGACCTCCGGCGGAGGCATCCGTGGCGCGGGCCTCGGCCTCTTCGTGACCAAATCGATCATCGAGGCCCACGGGGGAAGGATCTGGGCTGAGAGCGCGGAGGGCGCCGGCACCACGGTCATCTTCACCGTGCCGCTGGCGACGCCAAGCGGGAAGGTGACGGCGGTCCGGGAGATGGGAGAAGAAGGTGCCTGAACGGATACTCATCATCGAAGACGAGCAGACGGTCGCCGACATAATCGCGATCAACCTCAAGCTCGAGACCTTCGACGTCGACGTGGCGCTCAACGGCACCACCGGGCTCGCCAAAGCGAGAGAGGGTGGCTTCGACCTGATCATCTGCGACATCATGATGCCCGACATCGACGGCTACGAGATCTGCCGCCAGCTCAAGGCGGACAAGGACACCCGCGACGTCCCCATCATCCTTCTCACCGCGCGCACGGAGGTAGAGAACAAGGTGGAGGGACTCGAGGCCGGCGCCGACGACTTCATGACCAAGCCTTTCAACTTCAGCGACCTCGTCGAGCACATCAACATGAACCTGGACCGCGCGGCGAACAAGTACACCACCGACTCTCTCACGGGGCTGCCCGGGAACATCGACTCCGACGACGCCCTCAAGGCAAGGGTGCTCACCGGAGAGCAGTTCGTCTACATTCTCATCTCTGTGAACAACCTCCGTCCGTACCGGGAGGTCTACGGCGACTCAAGGTTCGAGGACGTGCTCCGCTTCACGTCCCGCACCCTCACCTCGCTCCTCAAGTTCCGGGGCTCCGAGGGCACCGCCTACTACCTCGGTGGAGGCAACTTCAGCGTGCTCACGGGGCCGGGGGAAGTGGAGCGTCTCGCTGGCAATATCCTGGACGAATTCGACCTCGGTGTCAGCGATTTTCACAGCCATGAAGAGATGGCCAGGGGTGGTGTCACGACCTTTGACAGGCATGGGGGCATGATAGATAATCCTTTGATGACATTGTCCATAGGCGTAGCCTCCAACGGACACCGTGAGATCAGGTCTCATTGGGAAGCGGCAGAAATTGCTAGAGAAGTCCTTGATTATGCGATGACGTTCCCAGGGAGCAAGTACGTGATGGACCGCCGCAAAGAATCCGGGAAGAAGTGACATGAACGGCGACAAGTACAAGGTCCTCGTTGTCGAGGACGAACCTCTGATAAGCGAGATGATCTCCAAGAGCCTGCGGCTCGAAGGTTACCTCGTCGACACGGCGACCACGGGTGAAGACGGGCTCAAAAAGGTGACGGACCAGAGCCCGGACCTGGTCCTCCTCGACGTCCTGCTCCCGAAGATCGACGGCTGGGAAGTGCTGACCCGCATGCGCGACGACTCGCGCACAAAAGACATCCCGATAATAATGCTCACCGCGCTCTCCGATGAGAAATCGAAGGTGCAGGGGCTCAGGGGTGGCGCGGACGACTACGTGACCAAGCCGTTCAGCGCGCTCGAGTTGATGGCGCGCGTGGAGGCGGTACTCAAGAGGGCCGACCGCCCGGGCGCCAGGGCGGGCGAGCCGACCCGGTCTCAGATACCCGCGCGCAAAGGCGACAAGATCTACCTCATCAACATAGACGATATAGACTTCGTCAATATCCAGAGGGAGTACACCTACCTGCATACCGACACCGACCGTTTTCTCACCAACCACACCCTCTCGGAGCTGGAGAAGATGCTGGACCCCGCGAAGTTCTTCAGGGCGCACCGCGGCTACATCGTGAACCTGCAGCGCGTCAAGGAGATCACCAAGGTGGGAACCTCCTCTTACGAGCTCACCATGAGCGACCCTTCGAAGAGCAAGATCCCCATGAGCCGGCGGCAGAGCTCCGAGCTCAAGAAAATATTGAACATGTAGCCGGTCGTTTGTCCCTTTTTTCCGCTCATGCGCTGATTATGCGTTTCACCGCCCTATTTTGCCCGCAGGTGGGAAACAACTTGAATACTGCTTGCCAAGACGAAAGAATAGTCCCCAGAGGTACCGCTTCTCATCCGACAGGCAGCCGGGAGTCCGGCATTCAGCCGGAGATGAATCGGTTGCCAGTACCAAGTTCGGACAACCGGGTACAGCTCAGGGTTAAAGTATTTGGACCATCCAAATATCCCCAAGAGTTGCCGCATTAAGGTCTGATACGCCGATTTTGATCGGGACCCGGTTCCAAGGCCCGGTTGTCCTCTCCCCAAAAGCCCGCAAGGGCTTTTTTATTTGGAGCACGGAGATTCAGGAGAGGTCTGAGCAGGCGGCGCGCGCCGCGGCGATGCCGCTCCGGAAGGCGCTCTCGACGGTGCCGGGCATGCGCATGTACTCCCCGCAGAGGTACAGGCCCCGCACGTCCGAGTAGTGGTCGCGCTCCATCCTGCCGATAGCGGTCATCATCCCAGGAGGGTAGAAGCAGAGCGCCTCCTCCCAGCGGTAGATGTCGCTGAACGCCGGGCTGTCGGGGAACCGTGGGAAGAATCGGCGCATCTCCCGGGTGAGCCGGCTCTTCACTTCTTCGTCGGTCATTGCGTTCAGCTCGTGGGCGGCCGCGCCGAAGGTGAAACAGTGCGCGAGCTCGCAGCCCGGCGGCGCGTAATTCGGGGATTTGGCCGAGTCGAGGCCGACGCACACCAGAGGCGACCGAGAAGGGCGCGGTATGCTGACGGAGTAGGTGCCCTCGGGAGCGATCTTGTTCTCGAGCGCGAACATCGCGTGGCAGCACGCGCTGTAGCGGACTTTCTCCAGCGGCAGCCGGAGCGAGTCGGGGAGCCCCGGAATGAGCCCGAGCGCCGTTGTCGCCTTCGTCGCGCAGAGCACCGCGTCCGCGTCCATGAAACCGCCGTCGAGGGCGACCCCCCTCACCGCCCCGTTCTCGATCACAACCCGTCTGGCGGGCGTTCGCGGCATGATGGAGTCGCCGCAGGCGGCGGCCAGCGCCGAGGCGAGCGTGCCGACCCCGCGCTCGAGGGCCGCGAACCCTTTGAACACGCCGCTCATGATATGCCAGGTCAGGGACAGGCCGTTTGCGGCGCTCATGTCCTCTGGCTGCGCGCAGGACAGGCTCGAGGCGGCCGGCTGGAGGAGGTACTCGAGGACTTCGGGCCCGGCTATGCGCAGGGCGAACTCCGCCAGGCTGACCGCGTCCAGGTCGGCGGCGCCGATGAAGTCGGGGAATTCGAGGTCGTTTCGCCTCTTGAACATGAAAGCCATCAGGCGCACGAGCTGAGCTCGCACCCGCATCCCGCCTGGCTGGTAGAGGCGGCTGCGCCATGCGGTCCTCGGGTCGAGGCCCAGCTCCAGAGGGTACATCCTGCCGTCGCGCCAGGCGGCGGCCCGCAAGTGATAGTCGATCAGTTCGTCGCCGAGCCCGACTTCTCTGATCACATTGAACGTCGTGTCGTAGTAGCGGGTGAAGAACTGGGCCCCGAGGTCGAGCACGTAGCCGTCACGCGTGGCGCCGGCGATCCGGCCGCCGGGAGCCTCCTCCTTTTCGAGGGCCACGACTTCAACACCGCGGTCGCGCAGGAAGCGCGTTGCGGCGAGACCCGCTGTGCCCGCCCCGACCACGATGACCTTCATCGGTTCCTCCTGTTGTCGGCAGGCGCGCAGGCTTCCATAGCCGGGCTCGAGCTCAGGCGGGCGCCCCAGGGGCCCGCCTCACTTCCTGATGACGATGCGGTGCTCGAGGAAAGTGACCTCCTCGAGAGTCCCGCGGAACTCCTTCTGATCGCCCAGGATGTCGGTGACCGTGACGACACCGGACTCGTTTTCCACGAGGATGGCGTCCTCCATGACGAGCGTCTCACCCTCGTCATCCTTCAGGTAGACGTTGGATTCACACAAGGTCTTGCCTCCACTGATGTAGGTCCGTTTATTGTACCGGAACCGCACCGCGGGCGCCTCGCGTCAAACACGATGCATGTCAATCACGGGCCGGTTTTGAAGCGGTATAATACGGCATGACTCCAGGAGACCAGCCGGAAGGAAATATGAACGGCAAAGCGGTCACTCTCGAGCACATCAAGAAAACTTACCGGGTCGGCGCATCCCGCAAGCGCAGGGCGGCCGTCGAGGACCTGTCGCTCGAGGTCGGCTACGGCGGCATCTTCGGGTTGCTCGGCCCGAACGGCGCCGGCAAGACCACCACGCTGAAAGTGCTCCTGGGGCTGGTGTTCCCTGACTCGGGCAGTGGCACTCTGCTCGGCACGGCTCTTGGTGACAGGCAGGCGCACAAGCGGCTGGGCTTCCTGCCCGAGCAACCGTACTTCTACGGATTCCTCACCGCGGAGAAGGGGCTCGCGCTGTACGGGCAGTTCTTCGGCATCGACGAGGGGATACTCCAGAAGAAATCCGCGGACCTCATTGAGATGGTGGGCCTTCCCCACGACTCGCACCTCACCCTGGACAAATACTCCAAGGGCATGCTGCAGCGCTTCGGCATCGCGCAGGCTCTCCTCAACGACCCCGAGCTCGTCGTCCTGGACGAGCCGTCCAGCGGGCTGGACCCGGTGGGACAGAAGGAAGTGCGTGACATCCTGCTCCAGCTCAAGGACGACGGCAAGACCATCTTCCTCTCCAGCCACCAGCTCTCGGAGGTCGAGAACATCTGCGACAGCGTCAGCATCGTGAGCGCCGGCCGCTCGGTGTTGGAAGGCAAGCTATCGGAGCTGCTGACGGTCGAGGGGCTGACGCGCATCGTCCTCTCCGGTGAGGACGCCCGTGCTCGCGAGGGCCTTTCCTTCGCGCGCTCCGTCGAGCAGGCGGACGGCTTTACGACGGTCGAGGTGAGCTCCGGCGACACCTACCGCGCGCTGGAGGCCTCCAGGGCCCTGGGCATGGAGCTGGTCTCCGCTCAGCCCTATCACAGGTCTTTGGAGGACCTGTTCCTGGAGACGGTCAAGGAGACCTCGTCTTGAGGAACGTCGTCGCCATAGCCGTCAACGTCATCAAGGACACCGCGCGCAAGAAGATCTTCTACGTGGTCTTCCTCTTCGGCCTTGTGGTGGTCGCACTGGCGCCTCTGCTGCCGACCTTCGAGCTCGGCAGCCAGGCGTCGTTCCTGCGCGACATCTCCGTGAGCCTGACCTCCCTCTTCGGCGTGGTGCTCGCGGTGGTGCTCTCCGTCGGCCAGGTGCCCGGCGAAGTCGACAAGCGCACTATATACAACATACTCTCCAAGCCGGTGAGCAGGGTGCAGTACCTGCTGGGCAAGTACCTGGGGATAGTCGTTTCGCTGGCGGCCATCCTGTTCGTGATGAGCCTCGAGATCATCGTGCTGCTCGCGGTCCGAGTCCAGGTGTTCTCGCCGGTCATATTCCAGGGCGTGTTCGCGGTGTTCCTGGAAGCCTGTGTCATCTCGGCGTTCTGCCTGATGCTCTCGACCTTCACGACGGTTCCGATCAACGTGTTCGCCGCCATCCTCTTCTACTTCGTCTGCCACATGAAGACCGGCTTCCTGCACCAGAGGCTGGTCGCCGGAAGCATGAACGGTTTCCTGAAAGTACTCGCGGGCGCTTTCTATTACGTGATACCCAACCTCGAGAACTTCAACATATCCCAGCAGGTCGGCTACGGCGGTGGCGCCGGCTGGTGGTACATGCTGCGGGTCACAGGGTACGCCGTGTTCTTCTCCGCGATCTTCCTGCTCATCGGCTACGCGACGTTCAGGAGGAAGGACCTGTGAGAAAGATGTGGCGCTGGCTCAAAGCGAGGCGGTTCAAGGTCGCGGTTGTCGCGGTGGTCCTGGTTCTGCTCGTGGCAGTCGCCCTGCTTCAGGCGTCGATGGACTCGGGCGTCAGCGCGCACCCGGCCGTCGACCAGAGCTCGCCGTACCAGACCGGCCGCTCCATCCTGGACCTGCTCGGCGGGGTACGAGAGACGCTCGCCGCGTACTTCTGGACCAAGACCGATACCATCTTCCACGTGTACTACGGGCACGACGTCACCAAAGAGGTCCCGCTGTACCCCTACTACTGGATGATCACCCGGCTCGACCCTCACTTCGTGATGGCCTACTACTACGCGAGCTATATGCTCGGCGAATTCGGCCATCCCGACGCGGGCCTTCAACTGGCCCTGGACGCGGTTAGGCACAACCCGGACTCGGCGCTGCTGCAGGAGAACCTGGCGACGATCTACTTCTACTTCATGAAGGACCCCGCGAAGGCCGCCTACCACGGCTCGAAGGCGATAGCCCTGGCCAAGAGCGCGGACGAGGCGCACATATACCGTTTCTTCCAGAACCTTGTCGAGGATGTGCTCGCCGGAAAGCGGAAGATGCCCAAGACTATCCCGCTCAGTGATGTGCTGCGTTTGAATCCCGACAAGGACTGAGCCCGAGGCACATCTTCAGACGCGCGCCCCGCTCTTCATGAACTGGTCCATCTCCGCCGCCGCGACCTTTCCCGCCCCCATCGCCTCGATGACGGTCGCCGAGCCTGTCACGATATCTCCGCCCGCGTACACGCCCGGGATACTGGTCGCGAAAGTCAGGGGCGAGGCATCGATGTAGCCGCGCTTGTTCAGCTCGAGGCCGGGCGCGGTGGCCGCGAGCAAGGGGTTCGCGCGCGTCCCTATCGCCATCACCAGCGTGTCCGTCTCCAGGGTGAAGTAGTCACCCTCGACCGGAACGGGGCGTCGGCGGCCCGAGTCGTCAGGCTCGCCCAGCTCCATGCGCTGGCACTTCACGGCAGCGCAGTAGCCCCTGTTGCCGGTCACCTCGACCGGGTTGGTGAGCATATGGAACACGATGCCCTCTTCGGCGCCGTGGTCGACCTCTTCCTTGCGGGCCGGCATCTCGACGCGGGAGCGCCTGTAGACGATATTTACCCGGTCGGCCCCCATGCGCAGCGCGGTGCGCGCGGAGTCCATCGCCACGTTGCCGCCGCCCACCACGCACACCCTGCCGCCCCGCCTGATCGGTGTGTCGTACTCGGGGAAGCTGCGCGCCCTCATCAGGTTGGCGCGCGTCAGGAACTCGTTCGCGGAGTAGACGCCGTTAAGGTTCTCGCCGGGGATGCCCATGAACGTCGGAAGGCCGGCGCCGGTGCCGATGAAAACCGAGTCGAAATCCGCCACGAGGTCCTCCAGGGTCCTGGTGCGGCCCACCACGAAGTCGAGGACGATCTCGACCCCGATCTCCTCGAGAAAGCCGACCTCACGGTCGACCACCCACTGCGGGAGCCTGAACTCGGGGATGCCGTACGTCAGCACACCGCCCGCGACATGAAGCGCTTCGTAGATGGTGACGCTGTGGCCGCGCTTCGCCAGCTCAGCGGCCGCAGTAAGCCCGGCGGGGCCGGACCCCACCACCGCGGCCTTCATCCCGGTGCCTGAGGCCAGGCGCGGGGCCTCCGCCTTTCCCTCGGCCGATTCCCAGTCAGCGAGGAACCTCTCCAGCTTGCCTATGGCAAGGGGGTCGCCCTTCTTGCCAAGCACGCAGTCGGCTTCGCACTGCCTCTCCTGGGGGCACACCCTGCCGCACACCCCGGGCAGCAGGTTCTCTTCCTTTATCTTCGCGACGGCCGCGGCGGGCCCGCCCGCCTCAAGCCCCGCGACGAAGCCCGGGATGTCGATGCCGACCGGGCAGCCCGCGACGCACTTGGGCTTTTTACAGGCGAGGCACCTCGATGCCTCGGCCGCAGCCTCCCCCATGTCGTACCCGAGAGCGACCTCCCCGAAATCCGCTATCCTCTCTTCCGGCGCGCGCCTGCGGACCGGCACACTATCGGGCTTGAACTTCTTACCCGCCAATGGTCCTCCCGCCGCTCCTCACTCGATCAGGACCGCCGCCATCGCGACGATCCCTTCACCTCGCCCGGTGAAACCCATACCCTCAGTCGTAGTCCCCTTGACCGAGACCGCGCCGGGATCTATGCCCAGCGCCTGGGCGATATTGGACCGCATCGCTTCGCGGTACGGCCCTACCCGCGGCTCCTCGCACATCACCACGACGTCGGCGTTCACCACGCCGAAGCCCCGCTCCCGGACGGCGCCCATCACCCGCTCGAGCAGTTCCATGCTGGAGGCGTCCTTGTAGGCGGGGTCTGTGTCGGGGAACATCTCCCCGATGTCACCGGCTCCGCAAGCGCCGAGCAGCGCGTCCATCAGGGCGTGCAGGACGACATCCGCGTCCGAGTGGCCGCTCAGGCCGCGAGAGCCCGGGAACTCGAGGCCGCCCAGCACCAGCACCCTTCCTTCCGCGAAACGGTGCGCGTCAACGCCGATACCCGTTCTCACAGCCCCCTCCCCGCAAGTATGGTGGCGGCCACGTGCAGATCAGACTGGTACGTGACCTTGATATTCTCGAGGCTGCCCTCGATGACGCCGACGCGGCCGCCCACCCTCTCGATGAGGGAGGCGTCGTCCGTGCCGGCGTAGAAGGCGCGAGCAGCGTCACGGTGTGCAGCGACGAGCTCCTGGATGTAAAACGCCTGTGGAGTCTGAACGGACACGAGATGTGCGCGGTCCAGGGTGGATACCACCAGGCCGGCGGCGACTTCCTTGACCGTGTCCGTCACCGACACCGCGGTGATCACCCCGGACAGTCCGGCCGGTATCTCGCACGCGGCGTCCACCATCGCTGCCGTGACCATCGGGCGCGCCGCGTCGTGCACGACGACGACGCCTTTCTCACCCTCGATGGCCTGAAGGCCCCGCAGGACCGATTCCTGGCGCGTGGCGCCTCCCGCCACGGTCGCCAGGGCCTTGGAGACACCCGCCGACCGCAGGGATTCCGCGTCCCACGCATCAACGCTGCCGGCGGGGACGACCAGGACTATGCCCTGGACCGATGAGGATTCCTCCAGAGCGTCGAGGGAGTACCGGATCAGGGGCTTGCCCAGCAGGTCGGCCTCGAACTTCAGAAGAGCGCCACCGAGCCTGTCGCTGCTGCCGCCCGCGGCGATCACCGCGAAGGCCACCTCAGTCCTCCTGCCGATCTTCCTTGAGCTCCGTGAATATCATCTTGCCGGCCGGCGTCTGCAGGACGCTCGTCGCGATCACTGCCGCCTCCGCGCCGACCTTCTTCTTCCCGTGCTCCACCACAACCATGGTGCCGTCGTCCAGGTAACCGACCCCCTGGCCGGGCTCTTTGCCCTCGCGGATGATCTTCACGTGCATCTCCTCGCCGGGCAACACCACGGGCTTGAGCGCGCTCGCGAGCTCGTTGATGTTGAGGATCGACACGCCCTGGATCTCCGCGACCTTGTTGAGGTTGAAGTCGTTTGTCATCAGGGGCATCCCGGAGATCTTGGAGAGCGCGGTCAGCTTGGCGTCCACGCCCATTATCTCGGGGAAATCCTGGTCGGTGATCTCCACCGTGACGTTGTCGAGGCGCTGCAGCGAGTTGAGGACGTCGAGGCCCCTGCGCCCGCGGCTCCTCTTCATCGTGTCGGCCGAGTCGGCGATCGCCTGGAGTTCGCCCAGCACGAACCTCGGCACGACCATTGTGCCGTTGAGGAAGCCCGCCTTGGCGATGTCTACCACGCGACCGTCTATGATCACGCTGGTGTCCAGTATCCTGGCCTGCGGCGTACCGTCCGTGCTGAAGCTGGAGCCGAGCCTGAATATGGTTGAGAGCTCAGACCGCTTGATAGCACCGATCCTGGCGCCTGCGAAGCCGAACAACAGGAACAGGACAATGGACACAATATACCCGGGATAGCCGAAGTGAAATAAAGCGATGGATGGGAGCAGGGCGACCAGGAGGCCAATAAAAGCCCCCATTGTGCTGAAGAATATGTCGGCTCCCGAGACTTTGTAGAAGACTGACTCGAGATCCCCGAGTATGTTGGCTGTGAATCTGCCGACCGGCCCGCCAACAACGAATCCGATGAGGAGCCCCAGAATAATACCTACGATGATTGCTAATGCTTGTTGCGGGGTCCTCAGGATATAGTTGTCGTTCAGCAGGACGGCGATCCTGTATCCGCTGTAAGAGCATATCAGCATGCTCAACAGCCGGATGACGACGACCACCATGCTGGACGCCTCCCCGGTTCAACTGGCTTTCAAGGTGCGTGCGATCTAACGGCCAGAGAACACCTCGTCGAGCATCTTCGAGGCCTTCTCGTCATCGATGTTCAGTACGAATATTATCTCAGAAAGGAGGATCTGGCGCGCCTGGTTGAGCATGCGCTTCTCGCCGGTCGAAAGACCCTTCTCATGCTCGCGGATCGAGAGGTTCCGAACGACCTCGGCCACCTCGTAGACGTCGCCACTCCTGATCTTGTCACGGTTTTTCTTGTAGCGGTGGTTCCAGTTGGTGGGCATCTGGCTCTGTTCCTGGTTGAGAACCTCGAAGACTGATTTGACCTTGTTCTTGGGGATTACGCTGCGGAGTCCGACGTCGTTGGTGCTCTCTTCGGGGACGGTGATCTTCAAGTCACCTCTGCAAAGACTGAGGATAAAGTACTTCTTTCGCTCTCCTTCGATGCTCCTTGTCTCGACCTTCTCGACAACCCCTGCTCCGTGATGCGGATAAACGACTTTGTCGCCAACGTTGAACACTTTTCAGCATCTCCCTTCAACTCAAGCCCGCCTATAATTAAGGCCGCATTGACACAGAAGGCGGCCAAAAAAGACGCCGAGGGGAATCTTCACTTGTTTCTTGACGGAGATCTCTACATTCTTTGCAAAGACGAGCTTAGTCATCGTAACACAAAACGCTCCGAGCATCAAGATTCGCGTGATAATGGGATTTCTTGACACTCTTCTCCGCGTGTCCATATAATGAATCAAGGCTTCGCGGCTGCTGTTCAGGCCCGCGGGAATGAGGTTGAGATGCCAAGAGAAATCGAGTCTACCTGCAACGAGTTCCAGCAGACGGTATCGCTGTCACTGATACGCCACCGCAGCGTGCTCGATGTGATGACCAAGTACCAGGACGCCTGTGCCCGCGTGAACCGCGCGCTGGCGAAATCCGTCACCTCATGTGGATGCCTGGAGATCAACGCCGCCAAGCAAGAGCTTCCCGCCGACGCTTCGCTGAGCGAGATGAGCGAGTACGTCAAGACGCACCTGGAAGGGCGGCTCTGCCCCAACTGCGCCGAGATCATCGAGGAGGAGCTGGGCAAGTCGCTGTTCTTCCTCGCGGCCATCTGCACGCTGACGGGGATCGACCTGCACGGGGTCATCAAGCGCGAGAACGACCGTATCGCCACCCTGGGTTTCTACAGTCTCACCTGAGGCTCCCCCGCGACCGGTGCCACACCTCTCATAGAACTGTCCCTGTTTGCCATCGCTTGGCTCTGATCACCCCGTGATGGCACGGAGTCGTGGTCCTCAGGCCGGGATTGGCCTGAACGAGCGGCGCCGGCGCGTCCCGGATTGAGGGACCTGTTTGACCGCACCCCCCCCCACGCCGATAGAATCTTGTCAACGCGGGCATGTTGGCAACGCCCGGGTGCTTGGGGAAAAGGCTTGATAATCAGTTGGTGCATCTCTTTGCTGACGCATTTTCTGGTGTTCGAGCGCGGGCAGCTGGAAGTAATATGATCGAACTTCTGACAAGAAAGCGCTACCGCGGCTCTTTTAAGGGCTCCGATGGTTTCACCCTGATAGAGCTGACGATCGTCATCCTGATAATCGCGATACTCGTGAGCATAGCTGTCGCGGTCATGTACGTGGCGCGCACCAGCGCATGGAACAACACCACTAAAGCCAATGACCGGACCGGGAACGGCGCCATGGACCGCCTCTGGCTCCTGTTCGGCGGCCTCACACCGACCGGCAGTCCACAACGGTATACGCGGTACTACGATGGGGTCGGTACTACAGCATCCGGCGGCTTCGCCCGCTCAATGAGCAACTACGAGACCAAGACAAACTGGGTCTTTATAAGTCGGGTCGGGAACAACCAGTTGCGCAACAACGGCACATGGAAGAAGAACGTGCTCGTTCCCAACACCAGCGGCGCGGCAATGTACTATGACTGGTCGTGCGTCTACGGCAAGATCGGGGTCTTCTGGGGATACCGCAACGCCGCGACCAACGTCTGGACCGCCACCAACACCACCGCCACGAACCCCTTGTGCTACAACGAGGTGACGCTCATCACCCTGACGCAGGGGACCAACAAGGCTTACTACACGTCGTACAGGCTCGGCCTGGTCATCGCGACAGGCAGTTTCACCTGGACGCCCGCGACAGGCACCACGGTCAACTTCGGGCAGTATTACTAGGGGGCAGGGCGCGGGCCGCCTACAGGTAGCCCTCCATGATGATGGTCTCGGAGATCCTCTCGAGGCCTTCCTTGATGGCTAACGCCCGGCGCTCTCCGACGCCGTCCACCTCGTCGAGCAGGGCCGGGGAGGCACGCATCACGTTCTTGAGGTTGTCGAACCTGGCGACCACCTTGTCCACCACGCTGGAGGGGACCCGTGGGATCATCGAGAGTATCCTGTATCCTCTCGGGCGCACCAGCTTGTTGGTGAGCTCGGTCGAGCTGCGGTAGCCGAGCACCCGCGCGACGGTGTTGTCTTCCATGAGCTCGTCGCCGTTGAGGTTTCCGAGGTCCCGGCGTATCGAGTCGGCGTCCCTGGCGTCCCGCTGCACCAGGTAGTCTTTGATGAGGAGCCGCTGGAGCTTGTCGACCCCCACCATCAGCTCGTTCAACTGGAGGCTGACCAGCCTGCCGTCTTTGCCCAGCTCGCTCACCTGGAACCTGACCTCGTCGGCGATGCGAACGACCATCTCGTTGCGCTGCATCACCTTTATCACGTCGCGAAGGGTGACCATGTCCTCTATCTCGAGAGTGTTCAGGTGGATGTATTCTTTGTCCAGCCTGGCCCGGTAGCGGCTCAGGGTCTGGAGGGCCTGGTCGGCCTTCGCGAGGACGAGCGGGATGGCCTCGAGGGTGAAGTGTTCCTCGTCAACGTAGATGGACACGGTGTTCATCTTCTCGGAGATCGCTATGACGAACGCGCTCTTGTGGCCGCGGGCCACACGCTCCGCTGTGCGGTGCCGCATGCCCGCCTCGTGGGTCGGTATGGAGGCCTCGGGCACCAAGTGCACGTTCGAAGAGTGGATCGTCTTGAGGTCCCTGCTCAGCACAACGGCCCCGTCCATCTTCGCGAGTTCGAAGAGCCTGGGGGCGCTGAACTCGATGTTGATCCCGAAGCCGCCGGACATGATGTGCCGGAGCTCGGCGATGCTGCCGATGACGATAAGGGCCCCCGAGCCCACCTGCAGGATGCGGTCTATCGCCTCCCTCAGCTCGGTGCCCGGCGCCACCTTCTCGAGCACGGCGATCAGCATCTCCTGTTTTTGTTTGAGGGTATCCGGCCCCACTCGCGCTCCCCCGTTCCATCCGCCGGCACCAGCGAGCACCCGGAAGGGGTGCCCCTAAAATATATTCGTCATCTGGGTGAAAAACCCGCCAAAGAAAAAGCCGGGCTTCGACAATGATATCAGAAGCCCGGCCGTATCGCTTTTGGTTATCTTCAGTTGCTGGCGCCCACCGGCGCCACCGTATCCGTGTCCTCTCTGACCTCGAAGTCGAGGCGGTCTTCCTTGACGTCCACCGAGATCAGGTGGCCACCGGTGAAGGTGCCCCGCAGTATCGCCTCGGACACCGGGTTCTCGATGAGCCTGGTGATCGCGCGGCGCAGAGGCCTCGCGCCCATGGACGGGTCGAACCCTTCCTTGACCAGTACCTCCTTGGCGGCGTCGCTGACCTCGAGCCTGATGTCCTGCTCGGCCAGCTGCTCGCGGACCCTGTTCAGCATGAGCTCGGCGATCTCCTTGACCTCGTCGTGGCTCAGCTCTTTGAAGACGATGACGTCGTCGATGCGGTTGAGGAGCTCCGGCCTGAAGGTGCGCTTCAGCTCGGCCTCGACCTTCTCCTTCATGTCGCCGTACGCCATCGAGCCGCCCTCCCGGGCGGACTGGAAGCCCAGCGGGGAGGCGTTGTGGATCTCGGCGGTCCCGAGGTTCGACGTCATGATGATGATCGTGTTGCGGAAGTCGACCTGGTGTCCCTGGGAGTCGGTCAGCCTGCCGTCCTCGAGGATCTGCAGGAGCACGTTAAACACGTCGTAGTGCGCCTTCTCGATCTCGTCGAGGAGCACCACCGAGAACGGGCGCCTGCGCACTGCCTCGGTGAGCTGGCCGCCTTCCTCATGACCGACGTAGCCCGGTGGTGAACCCACCAGACGGCTCACGCTGTGCTTCTCCATGTACTCGGACATGTCGATCTGGAGCAGGGAGTCCTCGTCGCCGAACAGGAACTCGGCCAGGGTGCGCGCGAGCTCGGTCTTGCCTACGCCCGAGGGGCCCAGGAATATGAACGAGCCGCCGGGGCGCCGCGGGTCCTTGAGACCGGCGCGCGTGCGCCTGATGGCCTGCGCTATCGCCACCACCGCCTCCTCCTGACTGATGACGCGCTTGTGGAGCTCCTCCTCCATGCGCAGAAGCTTCTCGCTCTCTTCCTCAGTCAACTGATAGACCGGGATGCCCGTCCACGAGGACAGTATCTCCGTTATGTCATCGGCGGTCACCTGCAGCTTGTGTGTCTGGTGAGGCGCCTTCCAGTCTTTCTCGCTCTCCGCGATATCGAGGATGGTCGCCTGCTCCTGGTCGCGGATCTGGGCGGCTTTCTCGAAGTCCTGGGTGGCGATCGCGACCTGCTTTTCCTTGCGGAGCTGGGTCAGGATGTCCTCCTGCTCGCGGATGTCCGGTGGAGCGGTCATCGCGCGCATCCGCAGCCGGCTCGCCGCCTCGTCCACGAGGTCGATCGCCTTGTCCGGCAGGAACCTGTCGGATATGTAGCGGTGCGCCATCCTCGCGGCGGCGATCATCGCTCCGTCGGTTATCTGGAGCTTGTGGTGCGCCTCGTAGCGGTCACGCAGGCCCCGCAGTATGTCTATGGTGTGCTCGACCGTCGGCTCTTCGACCGTTATGGGCTGGAACCTGCGCTCGAGGGCCGCGTCGCGCTCGAGGTGCTTGCGGTACTCGGCCATAGTGGTCGCGCCGATGGTCTGCAGCTCGCCGCGCGCCAGCGCCGGCTTGAGGATGCTGGCCGCATCGATGGCTCCTTCGGCGGCTCCCGCACCAACGAGGTTGTGCAGCTCGTCGATGAACAGGATGATGTCGCCGCGCCCGCGGATCTCCTTGATGACCTTCTTGAGACGCTCCTCGAAGTCGCCGCGATAGCGCGAGCCGGCAACCAGGGCGCCCAGGTCCAGCGTGTAGAGTTGTTTGCCGCGTAGCATCTCGGGCACCTCGTTGGAGGTGATGCACTGCGCCAGGCCTTCCACGATAGCGGTCTTGCCGACGCCGGGCTCGCCGACCAGCACCGGGTTGTTCTTGGTGCGGCGTGAGAGCACCTGCATCACTCGCTCGATCTCTTTCTCGCGGCCTATCACCGGGTCCAGCTTGTTCTGGGCAGCGAGATCGGTGAGGTTTCGGCCGAACTGGTCGAGCATGAGGGTACCCGCCGCTCCCTCGCCCGCGGTGAGCTCGCCGGCCGCGGAAGAGCCGGTCAGGCTCTTGAGCACCTGGTTGCGCAGGCGCTCGAGGTCGACGCCCAGCTTGACGAGCACCTTGGCCGCGACGCCCTCACCCTCGCGGATGAGGCCGAGCAGTATGTGCTCTGTGCCGATGTAGTTGTGGCCGAGCTGCAGCGCCTCGCGCAGGGACAGCTCGAGCACCTTCTTGGCACGGGGCGTGAACGGGATATGGCCGCTCGGCGGGCTCGAGCCCCTGCCGATGACCTCTACGACCTGGCTCCGGACGGCCTCGAGGTTGACCTGGAAAGTCTCCAGGGCTTTCGCGGCGACGCCTTCGCCTTCCTGGATAAGGCCCAGGAGCAAGTGCTCAGTCCCTATGTAATTGTGGTTGAGCTTCCTGGCCTCTTCCTGGGCCAGGACTACAACCCGTCTCGCACTGTCTGAAAACCTCTGGAACAATTGTAATTCCTCCCTGTCTATATTCTAAGGCATACTGCCAACAGTTCACACACGGCCCGGCCCCACCTACAGGTCGAGCGTTCGCCTCAGGTGGACCGACCTCTCCCTGTCCACTTCCTCCTCGCCGGCCTCTCCGCCGAGGAGCTCCCGCAGGTGGTACGGCCCGACGCCGACGCCGACCTCCAGGATATTGAACTCGCTCACGGGGAGCACTTCCGTGTCCACCCCGAGCTTCACCAGTGAGATAAGCTCAAGCGCCTCGTAGTAGCCCACCCGCCTGCAGCGCTCCACTACGCCCAGCCCCCGGTAGACCCTGTCGGTCAGGTCGAGCGGGTCCTCCCTGAGCATCATCTTCCTGGCTGTCCTCTCATTGTCTACCACTTGCCGTACTATCATGTCCATGTTCGATATTATGAACTCCTCGGTTCGCCCGAGTGTCTGCCGGTTGGAGATCTGGAAAAGGTTCCCCGCGACTCCGGACCCTTCGCCGTACAGCCCGCGGACGTAGATGCCCGCCTGGCCCAGCGCGGAGATCGTCTTCCCTATCTCCCCCGTTATCACCAGCGCCGGCAGGTGCAGCATCGCGGACACCCGCAGGCCGGTGCCGACGTTGCTGGGACACGAGGTCAAGTACCCGACCTTCTGGTCGAAGCAGTACTGGACCTCGGTCTCGATCCTGCTGTCGATGTCATCGGCCGCCTTCCAGACTTTCATGAACTGCGCTCCCGGCAGTATCGCCTGGATGCGGACATGGTCTTCTTCGTTCACCATAACGCTCCGGCCGTCGGCCGGGCCGATGGCGACCGCCCGGCCGCCGACGCGATCGGCGAACGAGGCGCTCGTGACGTGCTCTTCAGCCATCATCTCGAGCTCGTTCCTGCTGAGCTCCTCCGCGAAGCGCACCTCCCAGTCCCTGTCCTCTGCGACACGGCGCGACACGGCCTCGAGCACCATGCCCCGCGACCTCTCCAGGTCCTCTTCGCCCGCCGAGATCGGGAAAGGCAGGCCCTCAAGGTTTCGGGCGATGCGGGCGCGGCAGGACAGCACCAGGGGATATCCGGGCCCCTGCTGTCCCAACCAGTACGCCCCGGTGCGGGGCGCCTTACTCTTTGCCACGTTCCGCCTCCAACTCGAGCTTGCCCTCTACTTCTTTTATCTGGTCTCTGACCGCCGCGGCGGCCTCGTACTCTTCTTCTGCAATTTGACGTTCCAAGTGCCTCTCAAGCTCCACCAGCCGCTTGCGGAGGCGGGCGCTCTCCGACGCCTTCCCGGGTATCTTCCCGATATGCTCGGTCGCCTCCTGGAAATCGAACAGCACGCCCTCGAGCGATTCGCCGAACGCCTCGTAGCAACCCTCGCAGCCCAGGAACCCCATCTTCTGGAAGTCGTTGAACGACGTCCCGCACAACCCGCACGTGATGAGCTCCGCCGAGAGCACGTCCTCCACCAGGTGCTCCTGCTCGGCGCTCTGGAGCCCTGAAAGGATCTGCGGCAGGAACGCAAGCAGGTTGGCGGCCTCTGTGGTCTCCTCCATCCTGTTCGCGCAGTCCTCGCAGAGCTGCACCTTCGAGACCTCGTTGCCCGAGATCTTGGTCAGGAATACTGTTGCGATATTCTTCTTGCATTCATCGCAGAAGATGTTCATTGCACCCCCACTGCCCGCGGCAGCAATCCTCATCAAATACTATAACGCTGGTACGAGAATCGTGATGATATCCCTCAATAACGCCGTGAGCCGGCCTCTCGCGACTCTTGTGAATCTATTCGACGCGAGTCTGTGATGACCTACCCTGCTGGGGTCGCAGGTGGGGAAAGATGATGACGTCCCGGATGTTCTGGCAGCCGGTGGCGATCATGGTGAGCCTGTCGATGCCGACGCCGATGCCTCCGGCCGGCGGCATGCCGTATTCGAGGGCTGTCAGGAAATCCTCGTCCGGCGGTTGCGCTTCCTCGTCGCCGGCCGCCCTCTTGCGGGCCTGCGCCTCGAAGCGGGCCCGCTGGTCGACCGGGTCTATCAGCTCGGAAAAGGCGTTGGCTATCTCCTGGCCGGCCATCAGTATCTCGAACCGCTCGGTGAAGCCCGGCGCGTCCGGGTTCCTCCGCGCCAGCGGAGAGACTTCCTCGGGGTAGTCAGTGACGAACGTAGGCTGGATCAGCTGCGGTTCGACCAGCTTCTCGTACAGCTCGTGGATTATCCAGCCCGGCCCGGCGGACGCGGGCACCTCGATCTCGCGCTCGGAGGCAAGCGTCTTGAGCTTTGCCATGTCGGTGGTGATCGCGAGGTCGAGCCCGGCGTACTCTTTGAGGGAACCCACCACCGAGACCTTCTTCCAGGGCGACGCGAGCGATATCTGGTGGCCGGCGAACTCGAACTCCTCCGAGCCTCTCACCACTACTATGGCGCGCGTGATGAGCTCCCGGAGGAACTCCATCAGGTAGTGGTAGTCGACGAACGCCTGGTACGCCTCGAGCATGGTGAACTCGGGGTTGTGGCGCGGGCTGACCCCCTCGTTGCGGAAGTTCCTGTTCATCTCGTAGACCTTGTCGTAGCCGCCTATCAGCAGGCGCTTGAGGTAGAGCTCGGGGGCTATCCGCAGGTAGAGGTCCATCCCCAGTGCGTTGTGGTAGGTGACGAATGGACGCGCGGTCGCGCCGCCGGCAATCGGTTGCAGCATCGGCGTCTCGACCTCGATGAAGCCTCGCTCATCGAAGAAACACCGGATCTCTTTGATCATTCGCGCGCGGGCCTCGAGCACCCGCCGAGCCTCTTCGTTCATGAGCAGGTCGAGGTACCGCTGGCGATACCTCTGCTCGCGGTCCTTGAGGCCGTGCCACTTCTCCGGAAGCGGCCGCAGAGACTTCGAAAGCAGCTCGTAGGACTGCACCGCGATTGACAGCTCGCCGCGCCTCGAGCGCACGACCTCACCGGCGGCCCCGACCCAGTCGCCGACGTCTAGGTCGCTGAACTGCGAGAACGGCTGCTCCCCCACAACGTCCTGCCTGAGCAGGAGCTGTATCTTGCCCGTCGAGTCCTGGAGGTCCGCGAAGGTGGCCTTGCCGTGCTCCCGCCGCCCGACGAGGCGCCCGGCGACCGCGGCATCGTCCCCGGAGGCCGCTCCGGGCTCGAGGCCCTGATACTTGCCGGCTATGTCAGCGGCCTGCGCAATCTCTCCCGGCCTGGCGTAGGAAGACTTATACGGCTCGCCGCCCGAGGAGAAGATCTTCTCCAGCTTCGCGCGCCTCACGCGAATGAGCTCGCTCTCCTCTTCGGGGCTGGCGGCATTCTCTTCCGTGTCTCTTTCTTCGGGCACCGCTTGCTTCCTTGACTAGTAGGGCGGTCTGGATGATTGCTGAAGAATATCACAAACGGGGGCGCTCCATCGTCCTGGTGGCTGAAAGGGATTGGCTGCACGCGACGACAGGGATCGGGGGTGAAAAAAAACGGGGTGAAAAGTGCCTGACCCCCGGTTTTCGCTCTACTTCTTGATGGCGGTGACCCGGTACTTGACCTGACCGGCCGGCGCTGTTACCAACGCGACGTCTCCGACTTTCAGCCCCATCAGGGCGCGTCCCACAGGGCTCTGAAAAGAGACCATGTGGTTCTCGGGGTTCGCCTCCGCCGGCCCGACGATGCGGTATTGCTGCTTCTTGCCGGAGCCGACCTGCTTTATCTCCACCAGGGAGCCGATATCCACTTCCTTGGTCTTCACGTGCCGGCGGTCGATCACTCTGGCCTTGGACAGCATCGTCTCTATCTGGTCGATGCGGTGCTCGACCCGCGCCTGCTCGTTCTTGGCGTCATCGTACTCGGAGTTCTCCATCAGGTCGCCGTAGCTTATGGCGTTCTTCAGCCGCTCGGCCACCTCCCGCCGCTTGACGTTCTTGAGATCGTCAAGCTCGTCGTTGAGTTTCTTGCGGCCGGCTTCGGTGAGGACGACCTCGTCTTTCGATTCGGTTTCGATTATCTCCACCTTCTTCACCCCAAAAAAGAAACCACGCCCGTCAACGAGCGCAAGTGTCCGGATTGCCGAAACATTGGGCTGTATTATACGCATGGGATATTTGCTTTGCAAGGAAAAAACCCTGCCCTTTTTCGGGCAGATGTCGGGAATGCCGCGGCGCCCCGCCAGCGGCCGGGGAATCGGTGCTCCAGGGGCGGAGGCGCCCTCGATACGCCGGCGCGCGGGGACGCTAGCCGGAGGCAGCCACCGAGTTCCTGCCGAGCTGTTTGGCCGCGTACAGGGCTGTGTCGGCCTTGCCGATCAGAGTGGACTCGTCGCGGGCGTCCCGCGGGAAGGAAGCCACCCCCACGCTGATGGTGAGAGTGCCCGGCCCGACCTTCTCCTCCCCGGCGAAATGAAAGTCCGAGATGCCTTTGCGCACCTTCTCGCCGACCAGAACGGCCTCATCCGACTCCGTCTCCGGGAGCAGGACGCAGAACTCGTCGTCGCCGTAGCGGAAGACCTTGTCGACCTCCCTGGTGCAGCTGTCGATGATGGAGGCGATCTGTGAGAGGGCTATGTCACCCTGCTGGTGGCCCAGGGTGTCGTTGTAGGACTTGAGGTTGTCGACGTCCACCATGAGGAACGAGATGGACCTCCCGTATCGTTTGGCCCTGGTCACTTCCTCCTGCAGGACCGCCTCCAGCCGCCTGACGTTGAAGACGCCGGTCAGGGGGTCGGTCGCCGCGAGGCGGTTGATCTCCTCGAAGAGCAGAGCGCGCTGGAGGGCGAGGCCGACCTGGTCCGCGATCGCCATCGCCAGTTGCTGGTCCTGCTCCCCGAAAGCGTTGGGGCTCTCGCTCCTGATGTGCAGCACGCCCAGGGTCTTGCCCTCCGCCTGCATCCCCACGCACATCGTGGAGCCGTGGCCGATGCGCTCCAGGGTCCTGCAGGCCACCTTTGTCTCGGAGAGGTCGTCGATCCCTATGAGCCTGCCCTCGGCGACCGTCCAGCATTCGTCGATGCGGGGGTACGGGGGCGAGGCCACCCGCTCGAGGATGTCGTCCGGGTAGCCGAAGGACTCCACGTACCTGAGGCATCCTCCCGCTTCGTCGAGCCGGTAGATCAGGCCGGAGCTGCAGTCGAAGAGGTGCCTTACCGTCTCGAGGGCGAGCATCATTATGGTTCCGAGCTCGGCCGTGGACCCGATCGCGTTGGCCAGCTGCACCAGGCTCGCCATCTGGGCCGCGTCCGCCTTGATCCTCTCGTGCAGCCTGGCGTTCATCACCGCCAGCGCGGTCTCGCCCGCGACCGCCGCGAGCTGCGAGACCTGCCCCACGCCGTACCGCTTCTCCTCGGGGTCTGTGCAGCAGAGCAGGCCGGACAGCCCGCCTCGGGTGAAGAAGGGCGCGATGAGCAGTGAGCCCTCAGCGCGCAGGAAAGCCGGCAGGGCCTCGTTGTCCGAAGGGTTCTCGATCGCCAGGGCAGGTGGGCGCCCGGCGAGGCTGTACATGTCCTCGAACCGCGAGGAGCTGATTGCCGCCTGTGCGGGGAAGGCTGTCCTGCATGTCCCGCCGGTGCCGACCGACAGCATGGGCACGAGCAACCCGCGGTTGTCCTCGAGGATGAAAGCGGTGCTGCCGGCGCAACCCATGGACCGTATGGCGAGCTTGCAGGCGTTCTCGAGCACGCGTTCCATGTCAAGTGTCGAAGCGAGCTCGCGGCTGGTGCGGTAGCGGATGTCGGATTCGCTCCGCTTTCTCTGCTCTTCCGCGTAGCGCATGGCGTTCTCCAGCCCCGCGGAGGCCTGCGCCAGGATCGTGTTGCATATGTTGACCTCGCGGTCGAGGAAGTAGTTCTTCTTGAGGCCGCCGCGCCTCTCCACGAAGATGACACCCTTGGCCTCGTCCCTTACCACGAAGGGCAGGATCAGCAGGGCGCTCAACTCGAAGTCCTTTATCCACCCCTTGTCGAGCAGCGGCTCGTTGGAGGGGTCGTTGATGACGAGCGCCTCCCGGGTCTCGATGGCCCTGGACGCCGCGTTCGTCGCCCTCAGGTCGATCCGGCGCTTGAAGAAACGCTCTCGAAGCTCGGGGTTCTCCTCGGTGGTGCTCTGGGGCAGCGCCCACTGCCCGTCGATGCTCACCATGAAAGCGCTGCAGCGCCCGAGAGCCGCGGCCTCGCTGATGCCCTTGACCACGGTGTCCATCAGCTCGTCCACGTCCAGCGTCGCGCCCATCGACGCAGCCAGGTCTCAGAGGATCCTGGCGTCGCGGCGCTCGCGGCGCTCCCTCTGGCTGATGAACGCGGTCGCGAGGGCGATCAGCAACAGGAACACCACGCGGATCAGCGTATCTCCGATGACGGTCCTGGTCGGGATCCCGGCGTTGAGCCTCGCGACGATAGTGATGGCGTAAAGGGTCGAGAGACCGACCGCCGCGGCGATCGACTCCTTGTACCCGAATCGGTTCGCGATGACGATGACCAGGATCGGGAATATCCAGAAGAGGTCGGGGATGTACTTCGGCCATACCAGCAGGGCCACGAACACCAGCACTACGTCCAGGAAAGCGGTGATGTTGACGACCACGGCCGCCGCGCTGTGAGAGACCTTCCGGGCCCGCAGGTAGATGAGGATCATGACCCCGCTGCCCACGTAGGCGCCGATCACGATCAGCAGCCGGACCGTGAAGCCGACGTTCTGCCTGGGGAAGAGCGGGAGGAGCACGAAAGGGGTCAGCACCACCGTGACGATCCACTGGAGCATCATCGTCAGGTCTTCGGCGGAAAGCTGCTTCTTCAAATCGCCCTCACAAAGGTCCGCGCGCCCTCCGGCTTCAGCGTGTGTCTGCAACCGCCCGGGGCCCGCAGTCGTCCCTCCGCGGCGGGCGGCAGAGCACTACGGCACGACTTTGCCGAGCGGGATCTCGAGGATACCCGTGGCTCCACTGTCTTTCAGGCGGGGTATCAGTTCTGCGAGCGTGCTCTTCTCCACGACCGTCTCGACCGCGGAGTCGCCGTTGGCCAGGTGGCTGACCGTCGGGGACTCGAGCGACGGGAGGATGGCGAGGACGGCCCCCTCGCTCTCCTTGGCGACGTTCATCTTGAGGAGCACCTTTCCGCGCGCCGCGATTGTCGACATCAAGAGCGTCTTGATCTCGTCGATCAGCTTGCGTTTTGCGGCGTCGGCGTAACTCTCGCGGTTCGCGACGAGCTTGGTCGAGGTGAAGAGGATGTCGTCAATTATTTCGAGCCCGTGCGCCTTGAGCGTGCTGCCGGTCTCGGTGATCTCGACTATGGCGTCCACGATGTTGGGGACCTTGGCCTCCGTCGCGCCGGCCGACGGTATCACCTTCGCCTGGATGCCCAGGCTTTCGAAGTAACGGCGCGCGATGTTCGGGTACTCGGTAGCCACCCGCGTTCCCGGGGGGAGGTCCTTCGGCTCGCGGATGCCTGAGTCGCGGAGCACCGCGAGGACGATGCGCAGGTTTCCGCCCGAGCCGGTCTTGGCGTACGGGAAGTCGGCGAGGATCTCAACGTCCGAGCCGGTCTCCTGGATCCAGTCCAGCCCGGTGATGCCGAGGTCGAAGAGGCCCTCTTCGACGTACTTGCCTATCTCCTGCGGGCGCAGGATGGCGACCTGCGAGATGCGGTCGTCGTCTATGCGCGCGTTATACTCGCGGTCGCCGGAGCGCCTGACCGGCAGGTCGGCGTCACGGAGCAGCGCGAGGGTCTGTTCCTCGAGGCTCCCTTTCGGGATGACCAGCTTTATCAATGCCTACCTCCGTCGGTGGTGAGATTGACTAGGATTATAGCAGAGGGGGCTTGCCGCCGGGCCGCGGACACTAGTCAGGAAAACGCCGGGCGAACATTCTTGATTCTTCCCCCGTTCAATCAGATATGATTAACTGCCGCTTTTCGGGCGACTGAGATGCTGGGTACAGGGAAGGGAGTGTTGCGAGTGATTGACCAGAAGTTCATTGGCAAGGAGTATCCCGTGACCGAGTACGAGATCGGGCGGGAGAAGATGAAGGAGTACGCAATGGCGGTCGGAGACATGAACCCCATGTATCACGACCGCGAGGCGGGTAAGAAGAGCAAGTACGGCGACAACATCGCGCCGCCCAACTTCGCGGCGGTCTATAACCTGATGGGCTGCGCCCAGATGTTCTTCGACCCCGAGCTGAAGCTCAACTTCGCGATGCTGGTGCACGGCGAGCAGGAGTTCGAGTTCCTCAAGCCGGTGAAGCCGGGCGACGTCATCACCACGACGGGCAAGATCGCGGACATCATGGCCAAGGGCAACAACGACCTGGTAGTGTTCGAAGCCCGCTCCACGAACCAGGAAGGTGAGCTCGTCACGATCGGGCGCGCCACCTTCGTGATCAGGGGGGGTAATTGATATGGCGAACGTCACATTCGACCAGGTCAACGTCGGGGACGAGATCCCCTCACTCGAGATCACCCTCGACCAGATGATGCTCTGGATGTACGCGGGCGCGAGCGGCGACTTCAACCCCATCCACGTGGATAAGGAGTTCGCGGAGAAGGTCGGGCTCGGCGGGACCATCGCGCACGGGCTCTCCAGCATGGCGCGGCTCGGCCGATGCATCACCGACTGGGTGGGCGACCCCGGCGCCGTCAAGCGCTTCGGGGTGCGCTTCGCGAGCCCCGCGCGGCCCGGCGATACGGTGACCTTCTGGGGCAAGATAGTCGACAAGAAGGTCGAGGACGGGAAGAACCTCGTCACTCTGGAAGCCGGCGCCCACATCCAGGACGGCACTGAGGTGCTGACCAAAGGGATGGCGGTAGTCGAGCTGTAAGACAAAATGCACCACTGGGGTCAGGCACCGGTGGTGCATTTTTCTGTTTACATTTGCTTGCTCTGCTAGTATAGTCATGGGACGGCTCGGCAACTCAGGGTCGAATACGAAGGCGCCGTCTATCATATCCGCTCACGAGGAAATGCAAAGCAGCCCATATTCCTTGATGACGGCGACTATATCAATTTCCTTCGACTGGTCGGCCGAGCGGTCCACAACTATGGCTGGAGATGCCATTCGTATTGCCTGATCTACAATCATTACCATCTTCTTATTGAGACGCCAGCAGCGAATCTTTCCGCCGGCATGCACGTCCTGAACGGCATGTACACTCAGATCTTTAACCTGAAGTATGCTAAGACCGGCCACGTTTTTGAAGGTAGATTTCGATCGAAGATCATCGAAGACGAGCGTTACCTTCTAATACTTGCACGCTATATCGCCTTGAATCCTGTCGACGCAGGTCTGGTGAGTGACCCGTCGGAATGGAAATGGAGCAGCTACAATGCGTTCTGCGGAAATGCTCCGGTAGATGGATTCCTGGCAACCGAGGAAGTGTTGTCTTTCTTCGAGGGAGTCGAATCTTCGGCCACGGAAGCTTTCAGGCAGTTTGTTCTCGAGGGGTTGCTGGCGGAAAAGTCCAAGCCCCGGCGGCCGTTTCTAGCAGAGTTGATATCGCCCGGTTCCAGCAAGCAGGTTCGCAATGCTGCAATACGGCTAGCCCACCGGGAATACGACTACTCCGGAAGGGAGATTGCCAGGTATCTGGGCGTCAACCACACGACGATCGCGAGAATCCTCAAGGGCGATTGCTTAAAATGCACCACCGGTGCCTGACCCCAGTGGTGCGTGTGTTATCTCAGGTCCAGGAGGTGGGTGCGCTTGGGCCCGCCTTCGCGGCCCAGCCGCTCGGCGATGTCCTCGTAGGTGGTGATGACCACGTCGTCCGGTGTGAACTCGAGCGTGTTGCGTACCCTGTCCCCGATCCGCTCTCGCAGGCCGGCGACCTCTCCGACAGACGTGGGGCACACGTAGACGGTGACCTCGTCGATGTCCTCGGGGTCGTCGTTGCGCTTCCGGATCTCCACCTGCCACTCCAGCACGTCAACGTTATCGTTGAGGATCGCCGCGAACGTGTTGAGGTTTATCAGGTTCCCCTTGATCTTGGAGAGCGCGAACTCCTTGACCATCTTCCTGCGGTTGATGTTGGAGCTGATCCGCGGCATCGTCCTGCCGCAGCACGGGCACCGCTCCGTAGTGTATCCGCCCACCAGGATGTCGCCGGTCCTGTATCGCAGCACGACCGACCCGCGCGCGTCGAGGTTGGTCACCACCAGCTCGCCCGTCTCCCCTTCGCCCAGCACGACCCCGGTCTCGGGTTCGACGACCTCGACGATCTCCATGTCGGGATAGGTGTGGTAGCCGCAGCTCTCCTCCTCGCCGCAGTCGCCCCAGGCGTACTTCATCTCGGTAGCGCCGAACGCGCCGGTCACGACGGGGTCCACCGCGCCCATCTCTTCCAGAAGCGCGGCGATCTTCTCTCGCGCACCCTTGGTTATCCGGTCACCGCCCATCGCCACGATCTCCATGCTGGACAGGTCACGCCCCTCGGCCGCCGCCATCCTCAAGAGGTCGTAGGTATAGCCCGGCAGTCCCATGAACAGCGTCGGCCTCACGCGCTCGATGATGTTGAGAATCCGCTCGTTGCCCGTCGACGGGC
>Ga0066793_10000009_pt1 | contig 52150 bp, 45 predicted proteins | sample PersoiDNA2013189_FD_83876 | JGI IMG/M metagenome (GOLD analysis project Ga0066793, IMG submission 83876) | Permafrost soil microbial communities from the Arctic, to analyse light accelerated degradation of dissolved organic matter (DOM) -... | ecosystem: Environmental > Terrestrial > Soil >... | reverse complement strand
TCGAGGGCGTCGGCCAGTCGGCCGAACAGCGGGTCCGAGCCCACGGACTCGTTCAGGTCAGCCTGGTAGTCGCGCATCTCGAGGCGCCCGCGCCGGCCGCTGGGTCAGTCGCGCTGCCAGATGACCCTCGCGAAGGTGTCTTTCTTCTGCCACTTTATCTCGAGCGCCCCCTTGAACGCTTTCTCGACCTCCTTGCCCATCCGCTCCGCGAGGTGTTCGTCCGTGGTCTCGATGACAAGGCTCCCGTTCTCCTCGATGGTCTCGAGTATGCGGGCGGCGACGTTGCGCCGCCTGCCTTCGCGGGCGACCCTGCCGATGAGGTTGTTGATCTCGTCTTTGTGGGTGACGAGGAACTTCCCCTTGAGCGTGAACACCCCCTCGACCTGGCGCTTCTCGATCCGCAGGTCGCCGGGACACAGTTCGGTCGCGTGCTGTTTCTTCGCGAACGCGGCGCGCAGGGCGTCATCGGGCTCGGGGACCCACCGGTCGCCGTCCCAGATCGCTCCGCATTTCGGGCAAACCTTCATCCCTCGATCTCCCTTCAGGCCTCGTCTATGAAAACTCTGGGAACCCGCGAGCTTATCATGCAGGTAACCTCGTAATTGATAGTTCCCAGTTTGTGCGCCACTTCCTCCGCGGATATTCGATCAGAGCCGTCGGCCCCGATCAGCACGAACTTCGTTCCGGGGTCCACCGGCTCGCCGCCGAGGTCCGCCATGCAGACGTCCATGCAGATCGTCCCTACCACCGGCCTCCTCCGCCCCCCGATGAGGGCTTCCGCTTTCCCCGAGAGGATCCGCGAGAAACCGTCGGCATACCCGATGGGGAGGGTGGCGATGTAAGTGTCGGCGCTCGGGGCGAAGGTGAGGCCGTAGCTTATGCCTTCGCCCGCGGCGACCTTCTTGACGAAAGCGACCTCTCCCGCAAGCGTCAGCGCCGGTTTCAGCTCCGTCTCACCAAGGAACGCATCCGACGGCATCAGGCCGAGCATGGCGATCCCGACCCTTACCATGTCGTAGTGGCTCTCGGGAAACGCGAGCAGGGCGCCGCTGTTCGCGGCATGCTTCACCAGTTTCCGCCCGAGAGCGTTTTCGGTCTGGCTCGCGGCGTCGCCGAAAGCGTCCAGCTGCCGCATCGTGAACGGGTCGTCCGGCTCGGTCGCGACGGCGAAATGCGTGTAGATGCCGGTCACCTCGACCGACGGCAGAGCATCGACCGTCTTCGCGAAGCCCGCCGCGTCTGAAGGGTTTATGCCCACGCGGTGCATCCCGGAGTCCACCTTGACGTGCACTTGAGCGGTCTTCCCCTGCGCCCGCGCCGCCTTCGAGAGCGCGCGGGCGAACTCGTCGGTGTAAACGGAACAGGTGACGTCCAGCTCCACGGCGCGGGAAGCCCCCGCCGGAGGCGGCTCGAAGAGTAGATACACCGGGCAGTCGAACCCCGAGCTCCTGAGGCGCGCCGCCTCTTCCACGATGGCGACCCCCAGGCAGTCCGCCCCTGCCTCCAGTGCTGCCTCCGCCACCTGCGCGTCGCCGTGGCCGTAGGCGTTCGCCTTGACCACGGCCATGAACAGGCAGCCCTTCGGGGTACGGCTCTTCAGGAACCGCACGTTGTGCCGGATATCGGCGAGGTTCACCGTCGCCGCGAGCGGCCTGATCATCTCCGGGGGTTCCGCTCGCCGGCCCACTTCACTCCTCCGTTCCCTCGACCGGGATGTCCCGGCTTATGAGCTTCACGATGTCCGCCATGGTGATGATGCCGATGAGCCGGCCTTCTTTGATGACCGGGAACCGCTTCATCTTCTTGTGGGCCATCATCGTGGCGACGTGCTCCGCGCTGTCAGAGGCGTCCACGGTGATCACGTCCTCGGTCATGACCTCTGAGGCGGTCGTTGCGACAGCCTTGCGGAACTTCTCCTCGAACCTGTGGACGCTCCCCGGCACGAACACGTACCCGGAGAGGAAACTGACGAACGACGGGAACTTCACGTCGGTGTCCTGGACAATGAGGTCACTCTCAGTGACGATGCCCACCAGCTCGCCCGTCTCGTCGACTACCGGCAGGCCGCCGACGTTCTTCTCCACCATCAACTTGGCGATGTCGGTCACGCTCATCTCCGGCGCCACGGTCAGCGGGTCCGGCGTCATCGCCTGCTCGACCAGGATCTCTTTCATTCAGAACCACCTTTCTTCATACAGTCTGTGGAGCGCCAGAGGCAGGTGCCGTATGACGTCGCGCGCGGTAAGGCCCGTCATCCCGCCCATCTGCGCCGCGAGGTCGCCCGCGTGCCCGTGGTAGTAGACGGCCGCCACCGCGGCGCCGAAAGGCCCAAGCCCCTGCGCGAGGAATGCCGACACGCATCCCGTGAGCACGTCGCCCATCCCGGCGGTAGCCATGCCCGGGTTTCCGGTCTGGTTTACGAAGATGTCACCGCCCGGCTCCGCGATCACCGTGCCTGCGCCCTTGAGGACGACGACCGCGCCCCACTCCCCGGCGGCGCGCTTCGCAGTGCCCAGCCTGTCGGCCTGCACTGTGCCGACGTCCGTCTCGAGTAGCCGTGCCATCTCCCCGGGGTGGGGCGTCATGACCATGGGCCGCTCCCGCTCCCCGATGATGCCCGTGAAGCCGACCATGGCGTTCAAGCCGTCAGCGTCCAGGACCAGGGGAACCTCGATGCCTTCCATGAGGGCCCTGACGACCGCTACGGTCTCCGGCGTCGTCGACATGCCGGGCCCGAGGGCGACGGAGTCGAAAGATCCCGAGCGTCCAATGAGTTCCTCGGCCGCGTCCTCGGCGAACGTCCTTGACGGCGTCTCGGGCATCCCGAGCGTCATGACCTCCGTCAGCTTGACCTCGAGTATGTCGTTCAGGGATTCCGGAACGGCGAGGGTCACCATCCCCGCGCCGGACCGCAGGGCGGCCTGGGCGCACATGGCGGGCGCCCCGGTCATCCCCTCCGAACCGCCGATGACCAGCACCCGGCCGCAGTTCGTCTTGTAAGCGTCGGGCGCGCGGACCGGCAGCAGCGCCTCGGCGTCTTCTTCGCCGGTCAGGTAGATGCGCGAGCGCGGCACCGTCTCGAGCAGCCCGTCCGGTATGCCGATGTCCGCCACCTCCAACTCGCCCGTGTGGCCCGCCCCCGGGAACTGTACCAAGCCGACCTTGGGAGCCGCGAAAGTGACGGTGCGCTCGGCGAAGACCGCCGGCCCCTCCACGGCGCCGGTGTCACCCGAGACCCCGCTCGGCATGTCGACCGCGAGGACCGGCCGCCCGGAATCGTTCATGGCTTCGATCGCCGCCGCATGGACGCCGCCCGCGACCCCTTTGAAGCCGGTCCCGAACAAGGCGTCCACAACCAGGTCGAAAGTTGGAGCGGCGCGGTCGAGAAGTGAGGCGTCGTCCTTATCCGAAAGCCATGAGACTTCAACCGCGGTACCGTCGAGCCTGTCCATGTTCGCGCGCGAGTCGGGCGAGAGGTCTTCAGCGGAGCCCGCCCCGATGATGAAAACAGTGCTGTCAAAGGCCCCGGAGAGCCGCCTGGCGGCCACCAGCCCGTCGCCGCCGTTGTTCCCTTTTCCGCAGAGTATCCCCACGCGGTGACCGCCGGTGCTCGACAGCATGTCCCTGGCGGCGCGGGCGACGGCCTCCCCCGCCCGCTCCATCAGGTCGAGCCCCGCTATGCCCTCCTGAACGATCGCCGCCCTGTCGATCTCGGCCATCTCCGACGGCAGGATCACTCTCAATCTTCTGCACCGCCTCCGCGCTCAACGCCGAATGAACTCGCCGTCGCGTCGCCTGGTTTCGGGGCCCCCGGCGTCCCGGGAAGCCTGGCGTCAGGGGCGGGCCGCCCGGCCCCCCCCACCTTTTCGCCCGCCCGGAGCTTGAAGCTCTCGCGCTGGGCGCTCAACCGTGAAGCCATCAGGAACCCGGCGCCCATCAGGGCCGCACCGGTCACCAGCAGTATAGGCACCGCCGCCCACAGAGGCGGCAGCATGGTTCTCAGAGCGTAAGCCGGCGAGCCGAGGGGCAGGATGAGCAGTACGCAGGTGCAGAAGTAGACGACGCTGACCCCACCCATGACGAGCCCGGTGGCGCGGACCGACCGGTCCCACGCTTCCCGCCGGGCCGCCCTGCCGATCAGGACCCCTCCGGCCAGCAACGCGAAGCCGGTCAGGGTCCTGGCGGAGTTGGAGTAGAGGACGATGCCCGCATAATAGCCGAAACGCCTCAGGCCCTCGGACACTGTCACGAACGGGCCTATCGCCGGGAAGTGGGTGGCGATGTTGATCGTCTCGATGACGATGATCGTAAGCAGTCCTATCCCCAGGAGCAGGAACACGTGGGCAAGCCAGTTGACCGGGCCGGCCTCGGCCTGGTCCCGTGGGCCTACCACCAGTGCCCCGCCCGTGGCGCCTCCTCGCTCCACGCGCGCCGGACGCCCCGCCCGTGGCGCCGGAGGCAGCGCCGTGTTCTGCGGCGCCTCGAGGAGTGTCACGCCGCAGGAATGGCATTCAGTGCAGCCGCAACGCTGCTCTCGCCCACATTGAGGACAGTAAGACATATGGCATCAGGTCCTGCACCGCGTGTCACTCGACGGTGACGGTCTTCGCAAGGTTCCTCGGCTGGTCGACATTGCAGCCCCGCATCTTCGCCACGTGGTAAGCAAAGAGCTGAAGCGGCAGCACGGTGAGCAGTGGTGAGAGCATATCCGAGGTCTCCGGCACCCACAACACGTCGTCGCAGAGCTCTTCGATGTCCGGGTCTCCCCTGGTTGCGACCGCCAGGACCGGCGCCCCGCGGGACTTGACCTGCTCTATGTTGCTGACCATCTTCTCATAGACAGAGTCCCTTGGCGCCAGCGCCACCACCGGCACCCTGTCGTCGAGCAGGGCGATGGGCCCGTGCTTCATCTCGCCCGCGGGATAACCCTCCGCGTGGATGTAAGAAATCTCCTTGAGCTTGAGTGCGCCTTCCATCGCGATGGGATAGCTCACGCTGCGGCCCAGGAAGAGAAAGTCTTCGCGATCGCAGTACTTGGCAGCGACCTCCACGACCGCATCAGCCTGCGCCAGGACCTCCTGCATCTTGTCGGGCATCGCCTTCAGCCCGTCCACGATGCGGCTGTATCTCGAGTTGCGAAGCGCCCCGCGCAGCCTGCCCAGGTACATGGCGAGCAGGTACACCGCCGCCATCTGCGCGGTGAAGGTCTTGGTCGCCGCTACGCCTATCTCCGGCCCCGCGTGTGTCAGGATCACGCCGGCGGCCTCGCGGGTCATCTGGCTGCCGACGGTGTTGACTATCGCTATCACGCGGGCTCCGCGCCTGGTCGCCTCCCTGACTCCCGCCAGGGTGTCCATCGTCTCCCCGGACTGGCTGATGGCGACCACCAGGTCCTCGGAGGTGACGACCAGGTTGCGGTACCTGAACTCCGAGGCTATCTCTATCTCGACGGGGAGCGCCGCCCACCTCTCGAAGAGGTACTTTGCCAGCAGCCCGGCGTGGAACGCCGTCCCGCAGGCGACGACCACTATCCTGCGCAGCTCGCTCGCCGACCTCGGCGAGAGCGCGAGCTCCTCCACCGTGATCTCGCCCGTCTCGCCGAACTTGTCGTTGATGGTGTCGGCGACCGCCTTCGGCTGCTCGTGGATCTCCTTGAGCATGAAGTCCTCGAAGCCGCCTTTCTCCGCCGCGTCGAGGTCCCACTCGATCTCGACGGGCTCGCGCGCGACCTCGAGCCCCTCGAGCGTCGTCACCCCGTAGCCGTGCTTGTCGACCGAGAGGATCTCGTCATCCTCGAGATAGAGGACCCGGCGGGTGCTCGCCAGGAACGCCGGGACCGCGGAGGCGATGAAATATTCGTTCTTGCCTATGCCCATGCAGAGCGGGCTGTCCCGCCTGGCGGCGACTATCGCCCCGGGCTGGTTTCTGTGGACCGCTACTACCGCGAACGACCCCTCCACCTGTTCCAGGCTGCGACGCAGAGCATCGCAGAGGTCGTCGACGTAATATTCCTCGATGAGGTGGGCGAGGGTCTCGGTGTCCGTCTGCGACTTGAACACGTGCCCGGACGCCTCCAGCCTGGCTCGCAGTGCCACGTAGTTCTCGATGATGCCGTTGTGGACGACCGCGATGTCGCCCTTGCAGTCGAGGTGGGGGTGGGCGTTGACCTCGGTAGGGGCGCCGTGGGTCGCCCAGCGCGTGTGCCCGATGCCGACCGTGCCCGGTATCTCGAGGTCGGCGAGCGCGGCCTCGAGGTGATCAAGGTTGCCGACCACCTTGATGCACGAGAGCTGCTTGTCGGGCGAGATCACGGCCATGCCCGCCGAGTCGTAACCCCGGTACTCGAGCCTCCGCAGCCCCTCGAAGAGTATTTCTTTGGCCTGCCTGTTACCCAGGTATCCGACTATGCCGCACATCGTTATTCTTCCCGTGTCCTGTCAATGCTCGAGCTCTTCGAGCATGGCATCCGCGATCGCCCGCGCTATCTCGTTGGCCTTGCGCTCGCTCGTGGCCTCCACCATAACCCGCTCCACCGGCTCGGTGCCCGACGAGCGGATGACGATCCTTCCCCGCACCCCGAGCTCATGCTCGTATCTTTCGACCACGGTCCATACCGTCATCCCCTGCTTGAGGCGCCGGCCCGACCTGGGCCTCACGTTCAAGAGGACCTGCGGATACTTCTTCATCACTCCCGACAGCGACGAGAGGGTCTCGCCCGTGTCTTTGATGATGCCGGCCACCATCAGCGCGGTCAGCGTCCCGTCGCCCGTGGAAGCATGCTCGCCGAAGATGATGTGCCCCGACTGCTCGCCGCCCAGGAGCGCGCCGGTCTCTATCATACGTTCAAGGACATACCTGTCGCCCACCCGCGTCTGGTCCGACTCTATCCCGCTCTCCTCGAGCGACTTGTAGAAGCCGAGGTTGCTCATCACCGTCGAGACGACAACCGGAGGGTGGAGGAGCCCGCGCTCCTTGAGGTACCTGCCCACGATAGACATCACGAAGTCGCCGTCGCGCACCTCCCCTGTCTCGTCGACGCAGATGCACCGGTCGGCGTCGCCGTCCAGCGCGAAGCCCATCTGCGCTCCCCAACCGGTGACCAGACCGGCCACGAGTTCGGGGTGCGTCGAGCCGCAGTCGAGGTTGATGTTGCGCCCGTCGGGCTCGATGCCGACCTCCTGCGTGGTAGCGCCGAGGCTCGCGAAAGCACGGGGGCACACCCTGTAGGCGGCGCCGTTCGAGCAATCGAGCGCCACGCGATAACCCTCCAGGTCGAAGTTGACGCACTCGAGCAGGTGCTCGACGTAGACGTCCTCGGCGTCCCCGAGCACGCGGACCTCGCCAACCGGACCTCCCGGCGCGGCGTCGTCCGCCTCGAGGTGCTCCTCGATGGATTTCTCGGTGTCGTCGGGCAGCTTGACCCCGCCGGGCCCGAAGAACTTGATGCCGTTGTCCTGGAAGGGATTGTGCGATGCGGAAATCACGACGCCCGCACTGGCGTCCAGTTCTTCGGTCAGGAATGCGACCGCGGGGGTCGGGATGACGCCGGCCAGCATCACGGTGGCGCCCTGTGAGAGCAGTCCGGCAACCAGTGCGTCCTCGAGCATCGGGCCGGATTGACGGGTATCGCGTCCGACGACCACGCTGCACTCGGGCCCGCCGAGCGCCGGCACGGCCGCCCGGCCGAGCTTCATTGCCAGCTCAGAAGTCAGGTCCTTGTTAGCTTCTCCCCGGACGCCGTCTGTCCCGAAGTATTTCTTCAAAAAACCTCCGTACGCTCACCCGGTAGAAATATACCACACACACTTCTATGAACCTGCCCGCGCCGATTCAGGAGAAAACGGCATGCAGGAACAAGGTCTGATTTGCCGGAGGTTTGCCCGCCCTAGCGCTTGGAGAACTGCGGCTTCTTGCGCGCGCCCTTGAGCCCGTACTTCTTGCGCTCTTTCATGCGCGAGTCCCTGGTCAGAAAGCCGCCCTTCTTGAGGTCGGCCCTGAGAGAGTCGTCTGACACGACCAGCGCCCGTGCTATGCCGAGGCGCATGGCGCCGGCCTGGCCGGAGATGCCCCCGCCCTCCAGCTTCGCAACCACGTCGTAGTTGCCCTTGAGGTCGAGGTGGACCAGCGGCGCGAGGACTTCGATGCGGTGCCGCCTGTTCGGGAAGTAGGCGTCGAGCGCCTTGCCGTTCACCTTCAGCTCGCCGGTGCCCGGATAGATGCGCACCCTGGCGACTGATTCCTTGCGGCGGCCCGTGCCCATGAAGTATTCGTCTGCCAAGCTTACCTACCCCTTGATCTCCAGCGGTTCCGGCCCCTGGGCCCCGTGCGGGTGCTCGGGTCCCGCGTACACATGCAACTTCTTGATCATCGCGCGGCCAAGCCTGTTGTGTGGGAGCATGCCGCGCACGGCGTTCATGATCACCCGGTCGGGATGCATCTCGTGCATCCTCTCGTACGGGGTCTCTTTGAGCCCCCCGGGGTAGCCGCTGTGATGGTAATAGACCTTCTGCTGCCCTTTGTTCCCTGTGACGACTATCTTCTCGGCATTGACCACGATGACGAAGTCGCCTGTGTCCATGCTCGGCGTGTAGATAGCCTTGTTCTTGCCCTTCAGGACGGAGGCGACGTTTGTCGCGAGCCTGCCGAGCACCTGGCCTTCGGCATCCACCAGATACCACTTGCGCTGGATGTCCGACGGCTTCGCGGAATATGTGTTTTTGGTCAGCTTCAGATGAGCCATGCTAATCCTCGTAAAAATGACGCCCGCCCGGGCGTCAAACGTATTGTTGATGATAGGTTACTCACCGGCGGGTGTCAACAAAACCGGGGGGCCGGGCGGTGGCACGCGGCCGCTCAGTGCGACTGGAAGTAACTGTTGACGCCCGCCACGATCTGGGCGGCGACCGAATCCTGCCCCGACGGGTTGTTCTGTGTGAGGGACACCTTGTTCTCGATGCACACGACCGGGACCTTTGAGAGCACGCTTCCTATGAGGCAGGTCGGATGGCCTGCGGGCGTAGAGTTCCCCTGCGAGGTGCCGCCCGTGTCGTCCTTCACCGCGAGCCCCAGGGCCGGCGCGAGCGCCCGGGCCAGGGCGTCGCTGGCGCTCGCAACTCCGGCGTCCACCACCGTTATCCGGGAAGGGTCCGACTGCGGGCAGCGCGCCGCGTTGGCCGGAGGCCGCATGACCCCGGTGTACCCGGTGTCGTCGTAGTGCAGGCGGACGACAATGGTGCACTCGTTGCCGATGTCCGCGCGCTGGCGGAGTGAGGCGTACGCTCCGGCGCCGTCCTTGGTGAGCCTCACGGTATAGCCCGCCGCCTCGAGCCCGGCCTTCGCCTTTTGTGCGAGGTCCCACATGTTCTGCGGCTCTCCGGAGGCGCCACCGTTGTCGCCCACGTTCAGGCCCGTCGCCTGGTCGATCTCACTGCCCGAACGGCCGGAGTGCCCGGGGTCGAGACAAACGACGCGCCCGCTTGCGCTCGGCTGTTGCGCGGGCGCCGGGGCGGGGTTCTGCGATTCCGTCCCCTGCCCCGAGGGTACGGTTCCGGGGGTCTTGTTGATGTCTTTTGTGAACTCAGCGGACTCGTGCAGCCCCTTCAGGCGCACTGTCACGGTCTCGTCGGTCTCGGCGCCGGTGCCTGCCTTGGGGTCCTGCGACTCGACCTTGAGCTTGCCGCAGTTGCCGCTCGAGTCCTGCATCGGGTCGATCTCCACAAAAAGGCCGGCCGACTCGATCTTCTTCTTAGCCTCCGAGTAGGCCATGCCCGTGACCTTGGGCACCTTGAGGCCGCCGCTCCCCAGTGTGAGCAGCACGATGACGCCGGCCGCGACCGCGCCCATAGCGAGGACGCCGGCAACCAGCAGCACGCTGTTGCGGGTGTGGCGGCGCTTCTCCAGGCGCGCCAGGCGCACCGAAGCCCTGGAGAGCTCCGCTCCGTTCCTTGTATCTTGTTCTTCCGTAATATGTACCACCGCCTGTCGGGCGCTCTAAAAAAGAATTATAAGTGCGCAGCGAGTATTCCTTCAAAACGCGCCCTCGACCGGATTGACGTGCGCGTGCAACCGGGGGTTCCCGGCTGCCCCCTTTGTGATGAGCGTTATAATCCGCATGGCGGAACAGGAAGCGATGGACCGTATGAACGATCGGGCGCCGCTCGAGTGAGTAAAGCACCCGTGTTACCATCAGGCCCAGGCGCGGCCCCCGCGGGGCCGGCCGGGCGATGATGGACCACCCTTAGGAGATTAATTGATGGAAGGTCAAGCTGCAGCGGGAGCGGCCGTGCGCCCGTACGGGGTCGCGACGCGCGCTGGCGCAGGCGGCCGCGCCGAAGGGACCGCCGCCCTGAGCGACTACAGCTCGCGCGCCGCAAAGGGCTTCAACTGCTTCATGGCCGTCGCCGACGGCTTCGGGGGCCCGGGCCTGGGAGACCTCGCGAGCCGCCTCGCGCTCGATACCATCGGCGGCTTGCTCGACCCGCGCGCTTTCGAGAACGAGGGTGATTTCAGGCGGGCCGCGGAGCGCCTTCTGGCCGATGCGGTGAGTGCCGCGAACGAGGTGCTCGGCAAGGCCGCCGCGTCCGGCGACAAGGCCGGCATGGGAGCGACCATCACCTGCGCGGCCGTCGAGAGCGAGAACGCCTTTGTCGCTCACATCGGCAACGCGCGGGCTTACCTGCTGACTGCCAGGGGCGTGCGGCAGATCACGAGCGACCACCTGGAGCAGGTCGACGGCTCCCGGACGCGCCTTACCAGGGCACTGGGCATCGGGGACCACGTTGAGGCCGATATTCTGAGGGTGCCTCTACGGCCGGGCGAGGTCCTGTTCGTCTGCAGCCACGGCCTGTACGCCGCCCTCAGCACCGAACAGATCGTTGGCACCCTCTCTTCGGTCCCCGACCTGCAGGCGGCATGCGAGATGCTGGTGGAGGCCGCCGCAGCCCGGGGGCCTCTTGCCGACGTGTCCATTGCCGCATGGCGGGTGCCGGGCGCGGAGCCTGTTCAGCCGGCGCAACCGGCCTCTGAGCAGAAGGTCTCCAGGCCCCGCAAGCGCAGGCGCTGGCTCGTCGCGCTCATCGCCCTGCTGGTCGTCGCCGGCGGCATCGCGGGTTGGGGTCTGGCTTCCGGATGGTTCAAGGCAAAGGCCCCCGTGAAGAATACGGGCACCCAGCAGCAGAGCGGCACTCGCTTCGGGGTGGGCGACGTCCTGCAGATCGATACTACCGGCGCGCCGGACGCCTGTTACCTGATGGACTACCCCGGAGGGGCTCAGCAGACCAGGCTCTATGACGGATGGAAAGTCCGGGTGCTTACCTCGAGGTCTTTCAAAGGCGAGCAGTGGTACCGCGTGGAGGTCGTCGAAGGCGGCCTGGACAACGCCGGGAAACGGGGTTACGTCGCCGAGGAATTTCTGGTCGAGGCCCCGTGACGCCTACTGGGTGTTGCCTGCGGGGGCGGCCGGCGCCTTAGCCGCGGCCGACATCGCGCGGCTCACCTGTTCGTCCAGGGTCAGCAGGTAACCTCTGATGACGTCGACCGACTCGGCAACCAGGTTCACGAACACGTGGTCCATGGTGTCGCCGGAGGTGTGCATTGTGGTATCGCTCTGGCCGCCCGGCATCATGCGCTCGAACCACACCGCCGGGATGGCCGTCTCGCCGAACGGTTCGTGGTCGCTCTTGTTTCCCTCCAAGCGCGTGCCGTTCAACCCTTTGCCTTTGGAGTAGGCCACCAGCGCGTCCGCGAGCGGCGGGCTCTTCGGGCCCCAGTTCCTGAAGGTGAGCTCCGGCCCCACCGCTATCGTGTCCATCGAGATCACCCCGAGGATCTTGGCCCTTTCCGCCTGAGGCTGGGTGCTCAGGTAATAGCGCGAGCCCAGGCGCGAGGTGCCGTAACCGTTCTCTTCTTCCGCGCCGAAGATGAGGAACCGGAACTCGGGAAAATGCTTGGTCCCCTTCAATGTGCGCGCGAGCTCGAGGACCGCGGCGGACCCCGAGGCGTTGTCGTTGGCGCCCGGCGAGCCGGCCCTGGTGTCCACGTGGGCGACGACCAGGACGGTGAAATCGCTTGAGGTGCCCGGGTCGGACGTGACGACGTTCTGAGAGGTGAGGCCGCTCGGCAGCGGGAACTGTTCCATCCCCATCTTGTAGCCCAGCTTACCGAACTCGGTGACCAGGTAGCTCGTAGCCTGCTTCTCCCCGGACTTGCCTTCTGGGCGCGGGCCGATGTTCGTCGAGAGGAAGTTCATCGTCTGCCGTATCTTCTCGACGTCGGCCGGCAGGGGCTGGGAGTAGCCCTTCGCTGCCTTCGTCGGGGTGGTGTTCTGCGCCGCCTTCGAAGTCTGGGCGGTCGCCTTCTTGGGCGCCTTGAGTTTCGCTTGCGCGTAGTAGCCCGCCGCGGCCCCGACCGCGAGGCCGAGTATGAGCGTCAGAGCCAGCCAGAGTTTCTTTCTGCGAACCATGATATGAGACTCTACCTTGTAGGTTACTGATTTGTATACAGTTTTCGACCTTGTCTCGCGCGTTGCCTTCCCACCCCCCAGGGGGCGATAATCATACGGTCGGATCAACCCCTGAGGACTGGAGGAGGGGAAGTGAGGCAGGAGGGATGCCCGTTCTGTGGCAAAGACGCGGGCGGCAACAGGTTCTGCCCCCACTGCGGCGGAGAGATGCCCTCGCGGCCCGCTCCCGGCGCGCCCGGGCCGGCGACACCCGTGCAACCCACGGTGATGAGCCCCGTCCCGGTGCTGCCCGAGCCCGTGCTCAGCGGGCCGGCGTCTCCACCGACAGGCGGCATCGGCGCCACCAAGAGAAACAGAAACCTCGCTCTGCCAATCGCGCTCGGCGTGCTGGCGCTCCTGGTGATCGCGGGAGTCGTTATCGCGGTCGTGCTCGTGAGCGGCGGCGGGGTCACCATCTCCATCAAGAGCCCGGCGGACGGATCGACCACGGCCGGAAACGCCGTCACAGTCGAGCTCGATGTGAAGGGCCGGTCCAGGGTCGCGAAGGTGGACGTCTTCCTCGATTCAAAGAAGCGCGCGTCTATTGAGTCCGCCCCCTTCTCCACAGACCTCCTCAGCCTCGAGAAAGGCGAACACACCCTGAAGGCGACCGCCTACGACAGCGGCGGGGCGGTTCTGGGGGAGGCAACTTCCAGTTTCCAGTCAGAGGGCGCCGCCGAAGGGAACGACCAGACGAACGGCGATAAAGGCTCCTCGGCCTACAAGTCGTCGCTGGCCGCCAAAATAAACGAGGCGAGCCTGCTCGACGCCCGGATCACCACAATGGCAAACCGCATCAACTCGGAGGTCAACTTCAACACGCGGTCGGTCCCGGCCGGGCTGCTCGCGGATACCCGGGCGCTCGTGGGGAGCGCCAACACGCTCGCGAATTCGGCGGCCGCGCTGGATCCGCCCGCCGACATGAAGGGCATCCAGGCCGAGTTCCTGGTCCTGCTCGGATACCTGCAGGCGCGCGCCGACGCCTTGCTGGGCGGGCTGCAGGCGGTGAGCTCGGGAGGCGACTACAAGGCCTCCTTCGACAAGGGCGGCGCTGCCAAGTCGAGCTTCGACAAGGCCTGGCCGGGGTTCAAGGCCGAGTGCAAGAGCTTCGGCGTCCCCATCTGAAACGCAAAAAGGGGCCAGGCACCTTTTTGCATTTTCGCAGGTGCGTCGATCATTTCCTGAGATAAATCTCTCCGGGATATGAGACCTGCCAGAGGAAGAGGCCCCTGGCGGGAAGCGGGTCGGCACACGGCTTCTCGCCCCCAAGCAGGTGTCGCTCCAGCTCACCTGGCTCCATGCGGCCGCAGCCCACGGCCTTGATGGCGCCGGCCATGATCCTGACCATCCGGTAGAGAAAAGCGGTGGCTCGCACGCGGAAGCAGAGAAGATCGGGATAAGGCTCCGTGAGCTCGCACTCCAGGACCCTGCGGACGTTCGCCTCGTCCGGCCCGCCTTTCACCCTGAACGCTGAGAAGTCGTGGTCGCCGGTGAAGAGCGCGCATGCCTCCCCCATCAGAGAGCGGTCCAGCCTCTTCGGCACGTGGTGGGCATAAGCCTCCAGGATCGGCGACGGGGCGGGGCGGTTCAGGATGAAGTAGCGGTACTCGCGCCAGGCCGCCTCCCTCCTGGGGTCGAAGCCCTCACGCACCAGGTCCATCGCGGTCGCGGCCACTCCTTTTGGGAGCAGGGCATTCAGGCTCGCGCGGTACTGCCCCGCATCGACCTCGACGGGGAGGTCGAACGCCGCGGCCTGTCCGACCGCGTGGACCCCCGCGTCCGTGCGGCCCGCACCCTGGACGTGGACCTCCCTTCCGGTGAACGCGGTGATCGCCTGCTCGAGGGCGCCCTGGACGGTCGCCAGTCCGGCCTGCCTCTGGAACCCGTGGTAATCGGTCCCGACGTATTCGACGGTCAGCAGGTATCTGGGCAATCTCGCCTTCCTGTCGTCAGCCGCGGAGCCGCTGAATCACAAAGCGGGGACACCATGCTCGATGATCGACTCGAGCGAGGAGTACCCCACCACGCCCCGGTCGACCGCATCCATGGCCTTGTGAAGGTTCGCGGTAAGCACGGGGTCGGGCGAGACCTCGACCAGCTGGCGCATCAAGTCGATTATCTGCTTCATGGTCCTGACCATGTCGCCGATGGACCTGTCAGGGAACCTCGACAGCATCTCCTCCAGCTCCGCTCCGCCCGCCCACATGTATGCAGCCTCGCCAAATCCGGTGTCGGGCGAACCGAGCAGGTCCAGCCCCCCCTCGGCTTCCGCGGTCTTCATCGAATCAAGCGTGGTGTTCAGCCAGTCGAGGACCTCGCCGAGCATCCCCTGGAGGTGCTCCTCCTCCGCCCTGGCGATGAGCTTCTCCTCGTCGGTCTCGGCTTCTCGCGACTCGTAGATGAACCATGAAGCGAACGCGACGAGCTCGCGTGGCTCGAGCCGCGAGATCATGCCCGCGTCGAGCGCCTCGACCAGCAGCAGGTCACACTCGTTATAGACCCGCCTGAGGAGCTCGCCCTTGTTCTCGAGCTCCTCGCCGCGCATGAAGCCGAACTTGTTCAGCACCTCCACCACGTCGGCGAGCCTTCGCGACACCACGTCGTAGCCCGAGTCCCGCTCCTTGGACGCGCTCTCGATCTGCCTCGATATCTTCTCGACCCGGCGCGCGGACTGCATGCAGCGCTGCCGGTGGGCGCAATTGTTGCACCGGTTGTTGTCGATCTCTTCCTTGACCCTCGCAACGGCCTCAGACAGCTCGGTCTCCTCACTCGGCCTGCCGGTCTGGGCTGCCGCGTCCTCTGCCTTCTTGCCCAGGGAATCCATCCTGGCGCCGACCTGCCTGCGGACCTTCCGGGTGGGCGAGGTTATCTTTGCGACCTCGACGGCCCCGACAACCCGCGGCGCCTGCTTGAGCGTCGACAGGGCGATCCGCCGGTAGCGGCCCACCGGGTCGACGACCAGGATCCCCTCCGGCTCCTTCTTGCCCTGGTGTTTGCGCACCACGGCGAGGACTCTTTCGGAGCCCCGGTTGCCCGTGATGAAGACGTCCCCGGGCTGGAGGCGGACCATCGCCTCTCTGATCTCGTTGCCCCTGCGCTCCTTGGTCATGGTCGAAAGCCGGCGCTGCAGCTGCGCGCACCGCCTCTCGAGCTCCCTGAACCTCATGGCGTCCGCGTCTGGGCAGCGGCTCGCCTCCAGCTCGCGCGCCAGGTCCTCGTCGAGGGTCTCCAGCCGCGCCTGGAGCGTGACGACGCGCTTGTCGGCGCAGTATTGCGCGAACGACAGGTTCAGCAGCCGCTGGGTCTCGTCGAGGTCGTGCTCCGCCAGGATGTTGGTCGCCATGTTGTAAGAGACCTCGAACCTCGAGATCACCGGGTGCGGCTCGCGGTTCACCAGGGCCTTTATCGCCTCCAGGTTGAAGAACTTCTGGTACAGCACGATCGAGTAACCGATCTCGTCGATGCCGCGCCTGCCGGCGCGCCCGGTGAGCTGCTTATACTCGCCGGAGTTGACGGGCCTGTGAGCCTCCCCGGTCCACTTGCTGAGGGACTCGATGATGACGCTGCGCGCCGGCATGTTGATCCCGAGCGACAGCGTCTCCGTCGCGAAGACCACCTTGATGAACCCGCCGGCAAAGAGCTCTTCGACGGCCTCCTTGAACAGGGGCAGGGCCCCCGCATGGTGCGCCGCGAACCCGGCCTTCAGGGCGGCCCGGAAGCTGGCGTAGTCGAGGCACTCGAGATCGCCCGCGTCCAGGACGCGCATCTTCTCTTCGAGGTACGACTCGATGGCCTCGGCCTCGCGCTTGCTGTTGAGCGAGAGCCGCTCCCTCAAGCAGTAAGTGACCGAGTCCTCGCAGGCGGCACGCGAGAACAGGAAGTAGATGGCCGGAAGCATCTCCTCGCGGTCCAGCTCGCGAACGACGTCGGTGCGGCGAGGCCGCAAGTCCGGCCCCCGCCCGCGGCCGCGGCCGTGGGAGGGCGGCCGCCGCTTGAGCGCCTCGAGCTGCTCTTCGATGATCCGTGGGAGGTTCTTAGCGAACAGCGGGACGAGCGCCCTGCCCACGAAGTAGTGGTTGCGCAGCTTCACCGGCCGCTCCGTGGAGAGCACCAGGCTCACCGACCCCCTGAGGCTGTCCATCCACTCCGCGAGGTCGGCTGCGTTGGAGACGGTGGCGCTCAGCGCGACCAGCTTCACCCGATGGGGCAGCAGGATGACTATCTCCTCCCAGACCGCCCCCCTTGCCGGGTCCTGCATGTAGTGGACTTCGTCCAGGACGACGACCCCGAGGTCATCCAGAAGAGGGCTCGACTCGTAGATCATGTTGCGGAGCACCTCGGTGGTCATGACCACCAGCGGCGCTTCGCCGTTGATGCTGTTGTCCCCGGTGAGCAACCCCACGTCGCCCGCGGGATAAGCGCGGGACAGGTCCCTGAACTTCTGGTTGGACAGGGCTTTCAAGGGAGTGGTGTAGAAGAACTTCTTGCCCTCGGCGCGGGCTTTCTCGAGGGCGTACTCGGCGACAACCGTCTTGCCCGAGCCCGTCGGGGCGGCGACCAGCACCGACATGCCCCGCGACATCTTTTCGATCGCCTCACGCTGGAAGTCGTCCAGCGGGAACCGGTAGTTATTCTCGAACTCTCGAGTATCCATGCCTCCATTGTAGCAGTCTGCCCCTCGCGTTCAGGCGCAATGGCGGCGCGACCCCAACCCACCTATAATGTTTAGAACCGAACAGGGGGGCACGGGCAGTGCGGATCTATCTCGAGAAAAACGACGGCTCGATAACCAAGCCGGAATCCCTGGACGGTGTGTCCGTCTCCGACGCCGGACTCCTCTGGATAGACCTGGACGGTGTGGACGAGACCGAACTGGAACAGGTCGGGCAGCTGATCGGGGCGCACCCCATCGCGTTGAACTACTGCAAGGAGCCCGCCGGGCAGCCGAAGATCCAGGAGTTCCCGGACCACCTCTTCGTGGCGTGGAGCTTCCTGCGTGACCCGGGCGACGACGAGAAGCTGGAAGCGCTCACACTCTGTCTGTTCCTCGGCGGCAACTTCCTGGTGACGATCCACAAGGACCACCTCGCCGGGTTGAACGCGATCTGGGACAAGCTCCAGATGGACGCCGACCTCTACAAGCACCACCCGGCACCGATCCTATACGCGATACTCGACAACTCGGTGGACGAGTACTTCCCCATCGTCGAGGACATCGCCAACAAGGTGGACGCCTACCAGGACGAGGTCATGTCCGGCGTGGAGGGGAACCTTCCCACCATCATGGCACTCAAGCACCGCAACATGGCGATGAGGCGGACGGTGGCGGCGCATCGCGACGTCATACTCAAGCTCCAGCGCAGGGACATGCCTTTCATACCAGACGACCTGTCGATCTACATCATGGACGTGTACGACCTGCTGGTGAGGATCGCCGCGGACGTCGACTCCAACTCGGACCTCATCACCGCGTCGCTGGACATCAACCTCAACATGGTGTCCAACCGGCTCAACGAGGTGATGAAGAAGCTGACCATCGTCGCTACGATCTTCCTGCCGCTGACCTTCCTGGTCGGCGTCTACGGCATGAACTTCAAGAACATGCCCGAGCTGGGCTGGAGATACGGGTACCTCGCCTCGTGGATCGCCCTCGCGGCCATAGCGGTCGCCACCTACTTCATCGCCAGGCGCTACATCGAGAGGGTCCCCAGGAGAAAGCGGCGCAAAGCCGGTGGTAAGAGTTGAGCGAAGCCGCCCAGGCCGATGTCGCCATCGCGATGCCGCCCGCGCTGAAAGAAGTGCGCGCGTCGCGCGTATGGGTCGTCAAGACAAGCCGGCGCGACAGGTTGATGCACGAGCTGCCGCTCTTCCTTCTCGCGGCGGGCGTGGTCGCCCTCGCTTTCCTGTTGCCGACGCTCAAGTCCCACCACGCGTGGCTCGACGTCCCATGCCTCTTCAAGAAGGCGACCGGGCTCCCGTGCCTGGCGTGCGGGCTCACCAGGAGCTTCGTGTTCACCGCGCACGGGAACCTCTACAAGGCTTTCGACATGCACCTGCTTGGCCCGGGGCTGTTCGTCCTGACGTGCGCCATCGCCGCGTACCTCGGCACGGCGCTCGCTTTCGGCTTCAGGGTCAAGTACCAGCTCGCCACGCGAACGCGCCGGATAGCGTTCTGGTCGGTGCTTGGAATATTCTTGGTATGCTGGGGGATCAAGCTGGCCTTCATGAGAGGCGGCTGGTAGTACGACGGGGCCCCGCCGTGAAGCGGAGGGCAAAGGAGCAGATCATGGAGATGCAACAGAGCAGCCTGGTTCAGAACCTCTACTACTTCATCCAGGAGCGCGTCAACAGCGACTGGACCACAGACGCCGGCATGGCGGTGTTGCTGACGCTCGTCACCTGCGGCATTTACGGGCTCTATGTCTTCTACAAGCTGATGATGCGGCGGGACATGCACCTCGCCAGGGTCGCCAACATGGTCAACACGTCCGTGGCCCTGCTGAAAGACAAGGCGGATGCGAGCGGCAAGACCGAGCTCATCGCGCCGGAGCTCTCTCAACTGGAGATGGTGCAGAGGCAGATGTTCGACCAGAGCCGGGAGCGCGGTGCGGTCCTGTGGCTCGTCCTGGGGATCGTCACCGGAATAGCGATATGGATCGGTTTCTACTTCATCATGGACGACTTCGCGAAGCACGACCAGTTGGAGGCGCAGTACTTCACCCTGATGTCCGGCGCCCTGGCGAAGATGGGCCTGTCGTCGCAGGCGTCACAGGCCGCCCCGAACATACCGGACCGCAGCTTCGCCCTCTACCTGGTACTGTCGCTCATCACCTGCGGCATCTTCTATTTCTACTGGGAGTACGTGCTGGTCGTCGACGGGAACACGCACGTCGAAGCGCAAGTGCAATGGGAAGACTTCATCTATTCGTCCCTGGCGGCGGCATGATGAGTGGAGCATTCAGCCACGAACGAGAACCGGAGGTTAGAAATGGATTTCTGTAGCCAGTGCGGTCAGGGCAACGCCGAGGACGCGTCGTTCTGCGTGCAGTGCGGAGCGCCGATGCCGGGCGGACAGCAGGCGCAATCTGGCCCCTCGAGAGAGGGTGCGCCTCCGCCGCAACAGAATGCAACTGGAAATACAACTCCTGGAACGCAGAATCAATGGCCTGGTCCACCATTGCAGGCAAACATGCCGCCGACTTCATTTTCACCACCTTTTGGCTATCCGCCATATGTTGCCGCTCCGGCACCCAGATACGTCGGCATGTCCATTGCTTCCATGGTCCTCGGTATCATATCGATCGTCATGTACCCGATTGGTCTGATTCTCGGCGCCCTCGGAATTATATTTTGGAAGACCGCTCGTGATGAGCTCAATATTGACCGAACGGCAAGTGGCGCAGGGTTCGCCACAGCCGGCCTAGTATGTGGAATAGTGGGTGCTTCTATCTCTGCGATATTCTGGATCGTCGTGTTAATTGCCGTCGCAAGTCACTAGGCGTTACTGGTAAGGAAGCCATAGACCGTAACAATTAGTATTATGTTTACCGCAAGCGCAATGATTCCCAATATAAGCCCAGCGATACCCATCCCCCTCCCCGCCTGAGCTCTCTTTGCCGAAGCAGGGATACCGACCGCTCCGAAAATCGTGGCCAATACTCCTAACACAATTCCGAAGAATGGTGCCCAGAAGAACACCACCGCGATAATCCCAAGGACCATAGCGGCAACGCACAGACCGTTGTTGGTCGCCCGCGCCATCATGGGCTGAACTACAGTCATGCCCGGCTGCTGGTACGGCGGATTCGTAGTGTGATAAAGCGGTTGCATTGGGGGAGGCGGTGGCGGAGGTGGTAGCAGTGTATCCGCTGACGGTGATGGTGGAGTAGTGAGAAGAGATTCCGGGGAGTCGGTCACCGTTGCTTGCGCGTCATTCTGACCTTCGCTGCCTGGAGCGTCTTTGAGTGAGGTCCCGCAAGAACTACAGAAGGACATCTCAGGTCGGGCATCAGAACCACAATTCGGACACTTGTTGCCAGATTCGCTGGTGCCTGAGATCACACTGCTCATAGCTTCCTCTCCCCTTATGCCGGCAAACCGATTAGCCGCAACTGGTTCGTCCCATTCTATCAAAGAAATGCGACAGAACTACCAGAATTCACGGTAAGGAACTCTGAGGCACCAGCAAGGCTTAGCCCCCGTCTATCATTCATTTACACTCTCGCTTCCACATATGCTTACTTCAAGGTATCCTATTTGCGGGCGCTAATGTTTTTACTCGCTATCGTTAGTTGCTGGAGGTGTGGCAATGGAATTCTGCGAGCAGTGCGGACAAGGCAACGTCGATGATGCATCGTTCTGTGTGCAGTGCGGCGCTCCACTGAAGAGTGCAAATCAAGCTACATCAGGAGATGCACAGCAGACAAGGACAACCCCTTCGAGCGCACCCATGCCAATTGCCGCGCAATCTGGAGAGAGTAGCCCTAATCCACCCGCTGGGCCCCCTGGGCGATTGCCTCCAGTAACAGGCACACCCTCTGCTCCAAGTCCCCCAATGGCCGTTTCGCCTCCGGCGTACCCTCAGTATCATGCACCGTTGCCAACTGACGGAATGGCTGTTGCTGCTCTAGTTCTCGGAGTTGCGTCATTCTTCATTTGCCCTCTTGTAGGTGCGGTCCTAGCTGTGATATTCGGTTACATGGCACGCAGTAACATCCACAGCAGCAACGGTACACTGGGCGGCGAAGGTCTTGCGACAGCTGGTATCATCCTGGGCTTCATACACCTGGGTCTGCTCCTCCTCGTGGTAGCGATAATCCTGATAGTAGTCCTTGTCGCTGGGACATCAACTAACGGTGGCATAGTGATACCTGCTCTACTGGCGACGTTAGGATTGATTTAGAAGATTTTGATCTGCGGACGTCAGGAAGTCGCACCCCGTACAGCAGAAGAGATAGCAGGAGACTCGGGGCTCATTGATAGACCGGCAGCAAGGCCCGTCATGAAACTTATTCTTGCTCCGCATCCTCTTCGAGCGCCGCTGCCTCGATCTCACCTTCGAGCGAATCGACCAGCAGTTCCACTTTGGCCTGCGCTCCGTCGAGCTTGTCCTGGCAGTACTTGATGAGCTCGACGCCGCGCTCGAAGAGGGCGATGCTCTTCTCGAGCTCCAGCTCGCCGCTCTCGAGGGACTCGGTTATCTTCTCGAGCTCTTCTATCGCTTCTTTGAAAGTGGGCTCTTTCTCCACGCCCTCACTCCTTCCCGGTGACCTCGGCGTCGAGGCTGCCGCTCGCCAACTTTATCTTCAAGGCCGCGCCCTCGTCCACCTCCGCCGACGAGCGCACCACCTTGCCCGTTGCTCTGTCGAACGTTATCGAGTAGCCGCGCTCCAGGACCGCGAGCGGGCTGAGCGCCATCGCCGTGGCTTTTACGCGCTCCAGGGCGCTCTTCCTCTTCTCCATGTCCCTGGCGGCGGCACGGGATACTCTCGTCGCGGCGCTCTCCAGCTCGCGGGAGCGCCTCGCGAGAAGCTCCGCGGCCCTGGTAAAGACGGGCCGCGAGTTGATGCCTGACAGCCGGTTCCTGCTACGCTCCAGCCCGCGCCGGGGGCTCTCGGGAAGCGAAGTGGCGGCGCGCTCCCAGCGCTGCATGAACCCACCGAGCAGAAAATCGGTCCCGCGATAGAGCGGCAGCCGCCTTATCCCCGCCAGTTGCCGCCCGTTGTCGTGCACTCGCGCGGCGAGGTGGCGCCGCATCGCACCGGCGGACTTGCCGAGCAAGGCATGGACCTGCCCCCTGTCGGGGACCGCCGCCTCCGCCGCAGCGGTCGGGGTGCTCGCCCTCCTGTCCGCCACCAGGTCCGCGATGCTCACGTCGGGCTCGTGCCCGATGCCGGTGATGACCGGCACCCGCATTCGCGCCACGGCACGGGCGACTTCCTCGGTGCTGAACGCCTCAAGGTCCTCGATCGAGCCGCCGCCCCGGGCCAGTATCACGACGTCGACTGGAAAATCGTGGTCGAAGAAATGAAGGGCGCCGCAGATCTGGTCGACCGCTCCGGCCCCCTGGACGCGCACTCCGCGCACGAACACCTCAGCCGGCGGGAAGCGCCTGGCGATGGTCACCGTGACGTCGCGTACCGCCGCCCCGCGGGGCGAGGTCACCACGCCGATCCGCTCCGGGTAGGAGGGCAGGTCTCTCTTGCGAGACTCGTCGAACAAGCCCTCCGCGAGCAGCTTCCTCTTGAGCATCTCTATGCGGCGCTGGATGGCGCCCTCGCCGAACGGGCGTATCGAGGCGACCCTCACCTGGTAGCGCCCCTGCTTCTCGAACAAGGTGAGCATGCCTTCGACGACTACCGCGGCGCCGTCCTCCAGCGGGAAGTCGAGGCTGTCGAATACGCGCTTGGGAAGTATCGCGGGAAGCGTTGCCTCGCTGTCGCGCAGGCTGAAGTAGATGTAGTAGGGATAACGCGCGTTGAGGCCCGAGACCTCACCCTGCACGGAGACGTAGACCTGCTCGAGCGCGTGCCTGGCAAGGCGGTTGACCTCGCTCACCGTCAGCACGGACTCGGAGGCGGCCTGCTCCGGCTCGTCGGCCTCACCCGGCTGCGTCTCCTCCCAGGGAAGTGTCAGATCGTCGTCGTCCATCGGCCCCCTTTCGCACTAATAGTTTCAACGCGGGCACCGAGAGATTCCTGCACGCCGGAGGTCAGTTGTTTGCGCTATCATTCAATGGACGGTCGCGCAGTTCTTTCCGGGGAGTTGATGGTTTGCGATTTCTGGTGATGGGCGCGGGCTCGATAGGCTCCGTTGTCGGAGCGCTTCTGCATGTCGCCGGCAATGAGGTGTACCTGCTCGGAAAGGGCCCCCACATCGAGGCGGTCATGGAGACCGGCGACCTGGACATCAGCGGGATCTGGGGCGACTACCACGCCTCAGGCGTCCGCGCCGGTGACTCTGTGGGCGCGATGCTGTCCAATGGTTTCAAGCCCGATTGGACGATCCTCTCCGTGAAGTCCTACGATACGCGGGAGGCTATGGAAGACCTTCGCGAAGCCCTGCCTGCTCAGCGCGGCGTCGCTTCGTTCCAGAACGGGCTCGGCAACATCGAGCAGATCGAAGCCGTGGCGCCCGGCCTGGCCGTCGGAGGCCGCGTTATCTTCGGTGCGACCACGCTCGCGCCGGGGAAGGTCGAGGTGACGGTGTGCGCGGACGACGTCCTCCTCGGGCCGGCCCCCGGAGGACCCGGCGGAGTCGATGAACTGGTAGAGGCCCTCGCCGCGGCGGGCATACCGTGCCGCTACGAGGAGCGCATCCTGTCGTTCATCTGGGACAAGGTGCTCTACAACGTCTGCCTGAACGCGCTCGCGACCCTGCTGCGGACCGACTACGGGAAGCTCGCCGACGACTCGGACACCTTCGCGGTGATGGAGATGCTGGTCCGCGAGTTCTACTCCGTAGCACAGGCCCGCGGCGTGGACCTTGTCTCCCCGGGCCCGGACGCCTACCTCGCGCGGTTCACCAGCGAGCTCATCCCGCCGACCCGCGAACACCGTTCGAGCATGCAGGAAGACATCGAGCAGGGACGGGGGACCGAGATCGAGTCCCTCAACGGAGCCATCGCGGCGATGGGTGAAGAGAGCGGGATCGAGACGCCCGCGAACGCGGTCCTCACCAGGATGATCAGGTTCCTCAGCAAGCTTTGACCCGGCCGTCCGAACCCGCCGGTTCTGACCCGATCCCGGGCACACTCACCAGCCTACTTGCGGTCGCCGTACATCGACCTCTCCGCGATTATCGGCCGGTCGCCCACTACCTTTGTCGACACCTGCCACTCCCACGGGACGGTGTCGGCGACGTTGTAGGTCTTCCGGCTGTGCGGAGGCAGAGTCTCCGAAGGGCCTGCGACCGGTCCCGCCGGAGTCATGTAGGTCAGGGTCACGCGCGTGTTCTGGTCGTTGGGGTTCTGGACAAGCACCCAGCTCTCGAAGCCGGTGTTGGTGCACCCTTCGGCGAGGTACCAGACGTTGTTGGCTTCGGTGACACCTATCGAGTCAGTGCCCCAGCTTCGGTTGTTGCCGTACATCGACCGCTCGGCAATCACCGGGATGTCCGAGGTGACCTTGGTCGACACCGACCAGTCGGACGGCACCGTGTCCGCGGCGTAGAGAGTCTGCCTGGAGTTCGCGGGTATGTTCACCGTCGGGCCGTTAACCTGCCCGTTCTCTGTCATGTAGGTGAGCGTGACTCGCGCGGCGGCCGGATTGGGGTTCTGCACCAGCACCCACGTCTCGAAGCCGCCGCCGGTGCAGCCCTCGGCGAGATACCAGACCGCCGACGGGCTGGAGGCGCCTATCGAGTCGGTGCCCCACGCCCTGTTGTTCCCGTACATCGAACGTTCGGCGACCACGGGTTTGCTCGATGAGACCACCGTGGAGACGGACCACTCGTTCGGCACGTAGTCGCCAACGTTGAACGTCATGCGCGAGTTCGGAAGCACGCTGACGGACGGGCCCTGGACCGGCCCGTGAGAGGTCTGGAAGTTCAAGGTCACGTGGGCGAGGTCGGAGGACGGGTTCTGGACCAGCACCCACGTCTCCATCCCGCCCCCTGTGCTGCCTTCCGCGAGGTACCACTTGTCGAGTGCGCTGCGCACACCGACGGAGTCTGTCCCCACCGTCCTGTTGTAGGCGTACACCGCCCTCTCCGCGACCACGGGGTAGTTCGAGGTCACCGTGGTCGACACGTTGTACTCGTTGGGGACCCAGTCGGCCACGTTGAAGGTCATCCGGGAGCTGGGCGGTATCGAGACCGCCGGTCCGGCCCTCTTGCCGGCAGGCGTCTGGAAAGTCAACTGGACGTCCGCCGCGTGGGAGGCATCCGGGTTCTGGACCAGCACCCAGGTCTCGAAGCCGCCGTCGGTGCAACCCTCAGCGAGATACCAGGTAGCCGACGGGCTGGCGACGCCGACTGAATCGTGTCCCCAGGCCCGTGAGGTGGGACCCGGGGGCGGCGCGGCCGAGCCGACCCCCCCGATGAGGTCGTTGTATGAAGTGTAATCGCGCGTGCTCCCTGATACGTGCCCCTCAGCGGTGACCTGGATGTCATCGGTCCTACGCGTCTGGAGTGCCTTGACGGTCCAGCTCGCCGTTCCCGTGCTGCCCGTGGAGCCGACGCCTGTCACGGGCGTGCTGGCCGGGCCGGACATGATCTGGTAGCCCGAAGAGGAAGCCTCAAGTATCGCCGTGGCGTCATGGGTGCCGTACTGCCCGGAAAGAGGCGACGGGCCGACGTACGACACGTCGGCGCTCACCGAGAACGTCTGGCCCGCGGTCACGCTGTAAGGCTTGCGCACGCTCACCATCCATGGCGTCGCGACCATGCCCCACCTGCCCGAGTAAGGCCACAGCGTATCGACGAACTGCGTCTGGTTGAAGTTTACGTCGGGCCCGGAAGGCGCGCCGCTGTACCACGGGTCGTGGACAATGAACACGCCGAGGTTGTCGTTGTAGCCCTTCACAACCCTGAAGTGACCCGATGACGGCGGGTTCCAGTAATAAGTCAGCACCAGCACCGGTATGTTCTGGGAGACCAGCGACTTGAGGTCGCTGTACCTGCGGTCGAAGTACGCCGAGTTGTTCTCCCAGTACTGGTAAGCCATCCCGTACCCGAGCCCGCGGCCGGAGTAACCGTGCATCGAGGGGTCCTGGATGGAAGAGCTCTCGCCGGAGAACTGCACGGCCCTGGCGAGCTCGTCGTTGTACACGCCGTAGCTCGCTCCCGAGTTCGCGACGCTCGCGATCTCGGCCTGGGCTACGTCGGGGCCGAAGTAGTCCATCACCATCTCGAGCGAAGCGGGGCCGCACCAGTAGTCGGTCAACTGCTTGTGATAAGGGACGCCGCCGATGTCATACGCGGCCGGCGCGCCGCCAGCCGACGGTGCGCGGACAGGGGCTTCCGGTCCGCCGCCCTGCGCCGGCGCCGCCTCCAGCGCCTTCAAGGCTGCGGGCTCGGGCTGAGCGGGCGCCGCCTTCTCCCACGGCTTGCCCTCGAGGTTGCTCGATGGGCCGCCGCTCGTGAACACCGGGGTGTACAGCTCGCTGGCCTGCGACCCCTCGGGCTCGAACACCCAGTAGATGGTCTTGTCAGGAGCGATCTTCGCGACGGGAGCCGGCAGCGCGGAGGCGCTGTATCGCTTCTCGCTCAGGAGCCCCCTCGCCTTGACCGACGCCTCGCCGGCCGACACCAGGGGAAACTTGTCGAGGTAGTAGTTGCCGTACCAGTGCCAGTCCCCGCGCTGCGCGCCTACAGCGATGGTGGAGATGGTCTTGCCACGGGCGTCCTGCACCGGGACGAGGTACTCCGACGGGGTGCCGTCGAGCTGCTCGACGAGAAGGGGGGCACCGACTGCGGCACCCCTCCAGGAGAGCATGCCGCCGGGCTGCCCGGCGGCCGCGGCGACCCTGCTCACAAGCTTTGCCGCCGCCTCCCTCGCCTGGGGCGCGCCTATCGCTCCCGTTGCGCCGGCAAAGGAAAGCGGCGCAAGCGCGAGGATGATGATGATCGCGAGGACTATGGCGAGCGCCCCCGCTGCGTTCGGGCTGAACCGTTTCATCGACTACAAACCCTTCTTCTCAGGCCGGCGCGGCGCCCCACAGGAACATGCACCAAACCCAACCCTTTACCCTGCCGGCGGCAGCCGCCCGGGCGAACGCCCTGGCTGCATCCATCATTCGGTCTTCGTCCATCGCGGTCTTCAAGACATGTGAAGCGGCGAGCTCGCCCGGTAGGTCCCGGAGAAAATCACCAAGGATGTCTTCCTCACCTCTGCCACTCATGTTAACCGGAAAACGCATTGGAAGCGACATGAAATCCGTCAATCCGGCGTCCTCGAAGGCGCCTCTGAGCATCGCCCTGTCCAGAGAATAGGACGCCCTCGCCTCACGCAGGGTTCGTTGCATCGCTTCGAACTCAGGCTCGTGCTCACCGAGGCTCCCGCCGGTCTGGAATCCGGTCTCGGCCAGCAACGGCTCAAACACCGAAAAGCGTCCGCCTGCGGCAAGCACCCGCGAGATCTCGCCAACCGCCTTTGACAGTCCGGTCGAGTAGGCGAGCGCCGAGCGGCAGACGACCGCGTCGCAAGTCGATGGATCGATGGGAAGCGCCTCCAGGAGAGCGGCAAGCGTGACGATGTTCTCGAGGCCGGCCCGGCTCGCCGACTCGCGCAGGGCCTTCAGGCATGACTCACTCGCGTCGACCGCGAATACCCTTCCTGACCGCCCGACGACCCTGGCCGCCGCGAGCGTCAGCAGCCCGGTGCCGGCACCCAGGTCGGCGACGGCCTCGCCCGGCCGCAGGCGGGCGCGGTCGATCACTCCGGCGGCTATGCGGCCCAGCCAGGCCGCGGAACCCGCCCCGAGTGACTTCTCGACCTCGGACAGCCAGCCGGCCCAGCCACCCCGGTCCTCACAGGCATCCATCTTGCGCCTTCAGCTGATCAGGCTCGCGACGAGCATCCCGGAGGCGGTCCCCTGCTCGGTGCCCACGCCGCGCGCCCCCGCGTCACACCCCACGGCCCAGAGGCCCTCCACGGGCATCTTCGGGTGAGGCTTGGAGGCGCCGACCTGCCCCGGTATCTGAGCGAGCCCGATGCACTCCCCGGTGCCCTTGCGGGTGATGCGGTTGGTGTCCTTGTTGGTGATCCTGCTCCTGGCGGTTATGTGCCGCTCCGCGTCGGGGAAGAAGCTGAAATACTTCTGCTCCGCGATGTCCAGCATCTTCTGGCTGCGCTCCTCCTGGTCCACGTTGTTGGAGGTGGCGACTCCGATCATGATCAACTGGTGCCCTGGTGGCGCGAGCGTCTCGTCCCACTCGGTCGGGATGGGGCCGAAGATGAACGGGTCATCGGGCAGGCCCTCCGGCTCGTCGCAGTAAGAGAAGATCGTGTCGGGGTCTATCTCAGGGATGGGGAAGAACGACGGGGCCTTCAGGTCCACCACCCTGCTGTCGCAGAAAAGCTTGCTCGCGATCCAGGAGTACGAGAGCTCGAGGGAGTCTACGTAGTCGGTATATTCGTCGGGGAAGTTGGCTTCGCCTGCGAGCCTCACCGTCTGCTTGAGGCCGGCGTTCGAGACCACCACGTCGGCGGGATAGTGCTCGCCGTCGGAACCGAGCACGCCGGTGACTTTATCGTCCTCCACCGTGATCTCTCTGGCGGCCACGCCGAGAATGAGCCGGCCGCCGTCGCGCTTGAACGCGCGCATGAAAGAGCGTGGCACCCCGATGGCGCCTCCCTTCGGGACCCCGAGCGTGCCGCATCGGAAGATCCCCGAGACCACATAGATGAACTCGCCGGCCGACGCCTTGTCGTAAGGGTCCACCAGCAGGAGCATGGACAGGCAGTTCATCGCCCGGTGTATGCCCTCGTCGTCGGTGAACAAGTGGAGAAAATCTCGGACCGTGACGTCGTCGTATTTCGACACTATGCCGGGCAGCGCTCTCGCGACGCCGGACAGCTCGCGGAGCACCCCGGGGAAGCCGAAGCTCTTGAACGAGCGTCGCAGCGTGTTCAACACGTCGACTTTCTGCTTGCCGGTCACCTGCGCCATCGCGAGCTCTTTGAGGGCGGCAGGGCTCGCGACTTTCTGATGGAGGTAGAAGAAGCCCTTGTCGTTCATGACCATCGTCTCGCTCGGGTCGCGCATCATCCACGGCTGCGCGATGCCCAGCTCGCGCGCGGCCTGCCCGTGCGGTCCCGACGGCCCAGTGGCGAACATGTGGATGCCGGTGTCGACTTTGAAGCCGTTCTCCTCGTAGGTGGAGCACTTGCCGCCGATGAAGTCGTTCTGCTCGAGAAGTGTGACGTCAAAACCCCGGCTCGCCAGGAGCGCGGCGCTGCTGCTGCCACCTGGGCCGCTGCCGATTACCACAACCTTCTTCATCCATCCTCCTTAGATATCGGGGGCCAGGCCCCGTTAGACTTTTTAGGGTCAGACCCCAGAAAGTTTAGTCTCGGGTGATGTTCTTCCAGCCCGGCATCGCGCCCTTGACGACCTCGGCCGCGAACGGGAAATCGAACGCGTGCCGGAAAGCGAAAGGCAGCGCTCTCTTCTGCAGCGCGTGTGGCGCGAGGTTGGTCATCTTCTTGGCGATGTACGCCGAGGAGAACGACGAAGTCGCGAGCTTGAACTCCTCAAGGGCGCGGGCTTTGTCGGTGAGAGCCATGGCCGCGATCTTCCCCGACACCAGGGCCCCCAGCATCCCGAAGAACATGTATGACTCCATGCATCCGGACAGCGTGCCCGCCAGGATCTTGTCGCCCGCGAACAGGCGCGGGTTGTGGACCGACGCCGCGGGCACCGGGAAGGTGAAATGGTCCCAGCTCTTGAACTCGATCCCTTCCGAGGCGTAGACCTGCTCTTTGAAAGCCTCCAGCGTGTCCTTCCCTATCGGCCGCCGCTGGAACACGTGCGCGAGCTGGATGCCGTTGACCGATGCGGTGTAGGAATAGTCGCGCGTGAACTCGCCGTGGTAAACGGTCACGTGGTTGCTCTCGGTGTCATCTATCATCTGCCGCGCCACGAAGTGGAAAGAGGTCAGGTACGGGACCCGGAGCGCGTCGAACGCCTCAAAGTAAAGCCCCGTCGAGAAGATGGTATCGGGGGGAAGCTGGGCCACGTCGTCGTTCGACATGATGGCGTGGTTGAACTCGAAGGAGACCCCGGCGTCCACCGCAATGTTATACAGATAGGTGTCGAGAGAGGTGGACCGCGGCCCCCGCTCGATCATGAAAGACGAGATGGCGTCCATGTCCACCGGGATCAACTCACCGTAAGCCACCGTCTGGCCCACCTGGAACGGAACGACGGCCGGCGCGGCGACGTCGGGGCTGAGGTCGATGCCCGTGTACCTCTTGAGGCCCTCCAGATGAATGGGTGTGCCCTCGGGCGAAGGATGGAAGTGGGGAGAGCCGCCGACCCTGGTCTCTTTATCCAGGACCAGCACGTCGCGGCCTTCGCGGGCCAGGTTGATCGCGGCGACCAGGCCTCCGAGCCCGGCGCCCACAACGATGTTCTCAGCCATTCCGCCACCTCTCCTCGTGCTCGTCCGGTGCGCCCGCGTCCGCGGCGGGGTTAGTGAACACTACCCTGCGGACCCGCTTCCAGATTAACTGATAGTATAACTGCACTGTATAGTCAATTGACAGTTCCACTCTGGTGAACTAATAATAATGGACGCTGAATGGGTCGCCTTAGCTGCGCCGAGCTGAATGCGCTCCAATTTTACTTTGGTACCGGCCGCAAGGTTGTAACGAAAGGAGACGCAGGAATGCCGTACTTCAGTGACATCCAGCCGTTCTACGATTCCCTCGGCGAGCTTTTTGAGAGACTGGCCGAAGACCCGTCCATCAAAGAAAAGGCCCTTGCGTCCAAGCTGGTGGTCCACTTCGTCTACAGCGACCCGCAGGGTGAGGTCTGGGTGGACTGCTCCGGCGACGAGATGCTTCTGCTTCCCGGCGTGCAGGAGGGGCGCAACGCCGACGCCACCCTCACCATGTCGACCGATACCGCCCACAAGTTCTGGCTGGGCAAGCTCAACCTCATCAAGGCGCTTACGAGCGGCGAGATCGAGTCCGAGGGCTCGGTCCCCAAGATGCTCAAGCTGCTCCCCGTCATCAAGCCCGCGTTCAAGATATATCCCGAGATCCTCAAGGAAAAAGGCCTCGAATCGATAATCGACGTCAGTTGAGCCACCCCCGGCGGGAGGCTTGACCACTACGACCTGGAGGAGCTTATGAACGGCAACGGAAGCGCCGCAAAAGAGCTGAAGAGATTGCTCGGAGAGAAGAACGTCCGTACCGGTTCGGGCGTGCTCTCCTCATACTTCCCTGAGCCGCTTGACGGCGCGGACCTCACTGTTGTGATGCCGCAGTCCGTGGACCACCTGTCCGACGTGGCCGCGTTCTCGTACGAGAACGAGGTGCCCCTTTTCTCGGTCAAGAGGAAGACCGACGGGGGCAACCTCTCGGGAAAGAAAGGAATCCTGGTCGACCTTTCGGGGATGGACCAGATAAAGAAGGTCGACGTCCGCAACCTGACTGCCAACGTGTACGCGGGCGTCACATTTGAGAAGCTCGCCGCCGAGCTCGCGAAGACCAACCAGCGGGTGCTCTACCCCATCGCAGGCACCTCCCCTTCGATCCTCCGGTCGTATATGGACCGCGACGTGCTCTCGGGGGAAGGCGGCTACCGCCACCCCCACATCTCCGTCTTCCACGCCATGATGGCCGACGGACAATTGTGGGTGTCGGGTTCGCAGCAGCTCACGGACGAGGGCCACGCGGACTTCCGTGAGGACCAGGGGCCGCAGTTCTCCCCGTTCTTCGGGGCGAGCGAGGACATCTTCGGCATCCCCTACTACGGACTGGTCTATACCTATCCGAACCGCGAGGAGCGCAGGCTCGTCGCATTCGGCTTCGACGAGATCGGCCCGGCGAAAGACCTCCTCTACAAGGTGAGCCGCGCTGAGTGGTGCTTCGAGTCGCTGGCCGCGAACGAGCGTTACCTGTCGGTCATACTGGCGGACGGGGACGCCGGCGCCGTCGCCGGCATCAAGAAGAAGCTCAACCCGTGGACCGTGGTGTTCACCATGGAGCACTACAAGGACCTGGTAGACCTCTGGGAGCGCTACATCAAGGAGGCGGCCAAGGACCTCGGGGGCAAGGCGCTCAAGGGCCAGGTCCCCGAGATGTGCGAGAAAGCTCTCTCCGCGCCGTGGAACATCTACGACCGCGATTACTTCAAGGGCCGCACGCGCGACATCAACTGCTACAACTATTTCAAGAACGTGCCCGATACTTTTGCCGCGATCGACGAGGCGGCCTCCGGCGCGGGCCTCAAAACCGAGGACGTCGGCAAAGTCGTGGTCCCTATCTACTTCGGCGCGTCTGCCTACTGCGAGGCCGACCTCTACTTCGATCCGAAGGACGAGAAGACGGCTCTCGCCGTCGAGAGCGCATACCTCAAAGCGTACCGGTCGCTCATCGAGGCCAAGGCCTTCATCGACAGGCCGCGGGGCAAGGTCGCCGAGATGCTCTACTCGGAGATGGACCCCTCCTACGTCAACATGATCAAGCTGTTCAAGAGGACGGTCGACCCGAAGGGCCTCCTCAACCCGGACCAGCTACTGGAAGGAGTCTAGACGATGAAGCGCAGAATCACGGCCCCGCGCGAAACCCTTGCTGAGCTCCGGGAAGACTTCTCGCTGTGCGGCAAGTGCAAGCTCTGCCAGGGCGTCATGGCGCAGCAATGCGACGACCCGCGATTCTGGAGGAACTGCCCCTCGGGCACGCGCTTCCGCTACGAGGCCTACTACGCGCCCGGCAAGCTCGAGATGGCGCGGTGCCTCGACCTGGTCGAGATCGAGCCCGACGAGATGATGCAGCACGCGGTGTACACCTGCATGCTGTGCGGCTCCTGCGACGACCGCTGCTATCCCGTAAAGCAACTGCACCCACTGTGGGTGCTCCAGTTGCTCCGCGAGCAGGCGGTGGCCGACGAGTGGGCGCCCCTGGACTATTTCTCGGAGATGCTCTCCAACCTCGAGAAGACTGACAACCCGTACGGCGTCCCGGCAGGCAAGCGCGTCGCCTGGGAAAAGGGCATGGATATCAAGAACGCCCTGGAAGAGAAGGTCGAGTGGCTCCTCTTCGTCGGCGACGACTATTCGAGCTTCACGTCGCTCACCCCGAGGATAAAGGCGGTCGCGAAAGTGTTGCAGGCCGCAGGCGTCGACTTCGGCACCCTGGGCAGCGCTGAGGTCTCGAGCGGCAGCGCGGCGCTTCTCATCGGCGACCGCGATTTCTTCGAGAACTTCGCCGACGCCAACATCTCGCTCTTCGAGCAGGCCGGCGTGACGAAGATCGTGACCGCCGACTGCCACGCCTACGCCGCCATCAAAGACGAATACACCAAGGCGGCCGACCTCGAGGTGAAGAGCTTCGCGGAAGTGGCCGCTCAGCTCATCAAGGACGGCGCGCTCAAGCCTTCAAAAGAGGTCAAGGTCAAGGCCGTCTATCACGACCCGTGCAGGCTGGGTAGGCGCGAGGGGATCTTCGACGAGCCGCGAGCGGTACTGGAGGCGATACCGGGCCTCGAGCTCCTCGAGTTCGAGCGCGCTCGCAAGAACGCGCTCTGCTGCGGCGGCGGCGGCTCGGTGTTCTTCTGGGAGCCCGAGTTCGCGCTGTGGGTCACCAAGGAGAGGCTGTTCGAGGCCGAGCACGTCGGCGCGGAAGCGATAGTGACCGCGTGCCCGATATGCGTCCGGCTGTTCGAGGACGGCATCAAGGAGACCAAATCGAAACTGAAAGTCTACGACCTGGCCGAGATACTCGACAAGGCGCTTTAGGAGGTAGGACTTAACATGGCTAAAAGTAGGATAAGAGAGGAACTACGTGCCAGGCGCGTCGTCCACAGGCCGCTGGTCATGGAGAAAGACCCCGACCACAACCGCGTCGAGAACCTCGGCAAGGCGCTGGACGCGCTCAAGGAGGCGCTCGGTGAGGAGTGGGCGAGCGACGCGCCGTCAGTGCTCTGCGGCTACGCGCGCGACCAGAGCTTTACGCCGGCGTCTTATCCGCACATCGTGTGCCTGCCCGCGAGCACCGAGGACGTGCAGGCTGTCTACCGCATCGCGAACGAGCATCTCATCGACGTGATGCCTTTCGGGACCGGCCTCACCACCGCGGGCCTGGCGCTGCCTCCCTACGGGGGCATCATATGCGACCTGCGCAGGATGGAGCAGATACTCGAGATCGACGGCGAGAACATGTGGGCTACCATCCAGCCGGGCGTCAATTACCTGTTCTTCCAGGCGGCGGCGCAGCAGGTCGGCTGCCGGGTGTTGAACCCGTCCACCTCAGCCACCGCCGGCGTGATCAGCAACCACCTCTTCTGCAACATCAACACGATGTCGTCCAAGTACGGCTTCGGCATGGACAACATACTCGATGTCGAGGCGGTCCTCCCGACCGGTGAGATACTCAAGACCGGGGCGATGTCGTACGGCGCGGCAAAGGGCGCTGTCGCGGGGCCGGGGCCCGACATTTCGTGCCTCTTCCGGTACGCGTTCGGCACCTACGGGATAGTCACGAAGATGACGGTGCGCCTCTACCCCGAGGCGCCGTTCCACCAGCAGATATTCCCGGCCTTGGAGGAAGACAGGCTCGATCTGTTCGCCGAAGCCCTCTACGAAGTCGCCCAGGACAACCTCTCGCTCGAGCTCGCCCACCTGATGAACTCGTTCTACGGCATCTTCATGGGGGACAACAACAAAGAGGCGAGCAAGGTCGCGGAGCTCATGCCCCGCCACAACATGGTCACCATCTTCGGCGGGGAGACAGAGGAGGAGGCGGACCTCAAGGCGGACCTCACCCAGCGAATGATCGAGGAGAAGTTCCCGATGTTCGACTTCCTGCCCAAGGAAGCGCTCCTCGACATGACCGAGGACTACGACTTCATCGACATGGACAAGTGGGTCAAGTTCTTCAACGTGACCGTGCGCGTGCAGAGGGTGCGGGGCTCGTTCATGATCGGCGCCCTCATCGACAAGCTGGACAACATGGTCGGCATCGAGAAGACCATGCGCACCGCCTGCACCAACCAGGTCGGGACCACCGACGACGCGCTGCCTCCGGATGACGCCTCGACTTACCTGCAGCCGTACCACATGGGGCGAAGCGCCTACATGGAATACGACATGTATACCAACCAGGCGGACAAGGACGACCTGCTGCGCATCCTGATGGGTTACGGGCGTGCCACTGCGACGGCTATGAGCCAGGGAATGATCATCGCGGCGGGCGGAGGGGCGCTCATCAAGGGCGTCGTCCCGATGATGGACCTCGCCATGCAGGCGGCGCAGCCCAACATGGTCCAGTTCATGGACGCGTTGACCAAGATGAAGATGGCGCTCGACCCCAACAACATATCCAACCGCCGCTGGGAGTACGACACCGGCTGCATGAAGAAAGTGTTCTTATAGGCTGTCCTTCCTCTCCCCCTGGGGGAGAAGGCCGGGGTGAGGGGCATGATCAGACTTCTCAAGTTCGCCACGCGCCACGCGGGAGGCTCATCCCTCCTCGTTCTCGGCGCCGCTCTTGCGCTTGCGGCTTTCGCTTACGCTTTAAACCTCGACGAAGGCTCCAAGTCGCACCTCTCCAAACAGCTCGCCGAGGCGAGGGAGATGCCGCTGCGCCTTCTCACCTAGCACACATTGCGTGACCGACAAGACTCCAGGGGGTCCGAACATGGAAGAAGGGTCCAGCGAAGTCATCGTGGTCGGGGCCGGGCTGGCCGGAATGACCGCGGCGCTCAACCTCGCCCGTGACGGCAAAGAAGTCCTGGTCCTCGAGAAATACGACCAGGTCGGGGGCATGCCCAACGTGCGCCCCGCGGTGGACGTGACCCCGTTCGACGTGGGCCCCGTCGGCAAGTTCATCGGGGTCGAGCTCGGGGCGCCACAGATCGTCCCGTGCGAGTCATGGAACTTCTACGCATTCGGCCAGAAGGTCGAGATGAAGGTGAAGGAGGTCAACCTTCACTGCGTTGAGCGCGGGCCCAGGAACAGCGCGCTCGACAAGCAACTGGAGGACCTCTGCCTCGAGGCGGGCGTGAAGTTCGAGTTCGGAAAGAACTTCGCTTCCCAGCACGACTTCGCCCAACTGCCGCCCGACACCATCATCGCGACCGGGCTCTACCCTGCCGGCGCTTTCGAGTCCTTCAACATCCCGTACCAGAAAGTCTTCGGTTATATGGGACGGGGCAAGACGGACGACTTCCCGACCTGCGGCGTCTGGATGGACGACTACATCCTCGACTACGCTTACTACGGGGCGAGCAACGGTGTCGTCTTCTGCCTGTACTTCGCGAGAGAGCCCGTCAAAGAGAGCGAGTTCGAGCGGTTCAGGGATACCCAGCTCGAAGGCAAGGAAGGGATGCACTGCTCGTCCTGGGTATATCACGAGGGGCTGGTGCCCACCGCCTGCTACGATACCCCTCGCCTGTTCGAAGGAGACAAGATCCTGGCGGGCACCCTGGCGGGCGGGATGGACCCGTTCGCCCTGTTCGGGGTCCACGGCTCGCTGGTGACGGGCAAGATCGCCGCCATCGCCCACAAGGACAAGGCCGAAGCGTACGCCCTGTTCAAGAAGTACACCAGGTTTTACAACCGCAACCTCTTCCTGCGCAAGGTGTTCGACGGGACGCCCGTCGCCATCAAGAAGAGGATCATGGGGCCGCAGCTTCAGTTCAGCCAGACACACGTGGACAAGCTGGGCTTCGCGATGAACAACTTCTTCAAGGCGCTCCCCGGATACCAGGAGCTGCCGAGGTAAAGCGCGGGGGGCGCTTGCCGGTATGTGCATGCGAGTCAAGACCAAGGCGCCGATGGAGGTGTGCTGATGTCTGAAGTGACAATCGTGGGTGCGGGGCTCTCCGGGCTGGTGGCGGCGGTCAACCTTGCAAAGGGAGGGCACGATGTCCGGATACTGGAGCGAGAGAACCGCATAGGCGGCATGCCGGAGTTCAGGCCCGACCCGGCCGGAAGCCCGTTCGACCTGGATGCGATCAAGCGCTATACGGGGGTCGATATCACCCCGGGAGTCAGGGTCATCGACCAGTCGCACATCTGGGCTTACGGGAAGATGTTCGACCTTCCGATGCGCGGCCGCATCCCCCTCTACATGGTCGAACGCGGCTCGCGCTCTACCTCGCTCGACACGCTCCTTGCGAAAGAGGCCGAGGCGGCCGGCGCAAAGATAGAGTTTTCAAAGCCGGTCCTGACCCAGGGCGACTACGCGATGCTGCCGCCGGATACCATCATCGCGACGGGCCTGCAGATCGAGAACTACCAGGCGTTGAACATCCCCTACTCGCAATTGTTCGGGTGGTTCGCGAAAGGCACCGTGGACCATGACCGCACCACCGTCGCGTGGTTCATGGACGACTACTCAAAAGATTACGCGTTCACCAGCACGATCAACGGGATCTCGTTTGCGCTGCTGTTCCAGCGCGACGTCCCCCTCTCGAAGGCGGGCAAGGAGAAGTTCACCCAGATGGTCGCCGAGGGAGAGGGGCTCGAGTTCAACCAGTGGAACGAACTCGTCGGCGGGGCTTGCCCGGTGGGGTCCCTGCGGAACCCCAGGCTGTTCCACGGCAACAAGATACTGGCGGGCACGCTCGCCGGCGTGATAGACCCGCTGCTGTTCTTCGGCATGCTGGGCGCGCTCGTCTCCGGCAGGATCGCCGCGAAGGCGATAGAGGACAAGGCGGAGGCCTACGACGATTTCCGCCGGGTGACCATGCTCTTCTATCCCGAGTACGTCCTCAAGAAGATCCAGAACCTGGTGCCGCACTTCCTGAAGCGGCCGCTGCTGCGTGCCGGGCTCGCGATGCTCCCAGCCGTGGAAGGTCGCGTAATGGACAGGTTCGCACCCAACATCCCCGGCTGGCGCGTGGCCGCCGGGGGCTAGGAAGCCTCCCATGTACGACGTCGTCGTCATCGGCTCGGGCATCGGTGGGCTCACCACCGCAGACCTCCTGGCGAAGCGCGGCAAGAGCGTGCTGGTGCTGGAGCAGAGCAGCAGGCTGGGCGGGTGCTGCGCGACCTACGAGCTGAACGGCCACAAGTTCGACGTCGGGGCCATCTTCATCCTCTACAAGGAGCTCTACGACCGCTTCTTCGAGATGATGGGGCTCAGGCTGGAGGACTACCTCGACCTGCGGCTCCTGGACCCCGTATACGACATGCGCTTCCGGGACGGCTCGAGCATCCTGCTTCCCATGGACCCGCTCGAATGCGCTGACCTCATAGAGGGGTTCGCGCCGGGTGACCGGGAGGGCTGGCTCGCGTTCTGCCGGGACATGCAGTCGATATGGGACGCGTCCAAGATCCTGGTCGAGAGGCCGTTCCCGCCGCTGGAGCGCTTCGGTACGCCGTCACACCTGGCTCGCACCGCCGCCAGCATGAACCTGCTGCGCGCCCTGCCGGCGCTGCTCAAGGTCATCTTCACCAACCAGGACGCGGTCAACCGGCGTTACATGAAGCACCCCAAGTCGCTGACCATCGTCTCTTTTGAGAACCTCTTCGCGGGCATCCCCGCCGACCGCATCAGCGGGATCTTCGCTATCATGAGCTACCTCTCCCACGAGGGGTACTGGTACCCGCGCGGCGGCATGGGCGCGGTGCCGGCGGCGCTGGCGAGGATCGCCACCGAGAACGGCGCCGAGATACGGATGGAGACCCTGGTCACCCGCATCGTGGTCGAGAACGGCCGGGCGGTCGGGGTCGAGCTGGCGAACGGAGAAGTCGTGCGTGCCGGCGTCGTGGTGTCGAACGCGAGCGCGATCCCGACCTACCTGGACCTGGTCGGCCGCCACAACCTGCCCCGGGCTTTCGCGCGGGCCATCGAGGGGTACACCCTCTCCATCCCCGCGCCCATGTCCTACTTCGGGCTCTCGAAGAAGCCCGAGCAGATAAGGTGCCACTTCACCGTGATGGTGCCGCCGCCGGAGCAGTTGAACGCCTACTGGGACGAGTTCTACGGGATGGGGCTGATGCCGCAGATCGAAGACCTCCCCCACGGCTTGATCTGCCCCAGCATGACCGACCCGGGCCTCGCCCCCGAGGGGAAGTTCAGCCTGGGCCTGCTCTCGGCAGGGCCCTATCATCTGAAGTACGGGACCTGGGACGACCTGAAGCCAGCTTACCTCGAGGAGGCGGTCACGCACCTCGAAAGGACCATGCTGCCCGGTGTCCGCGGGCTCATCGAGGACACCGACATGCGGACGCCGCTCGACTTCGAGCGCGAACTGCTGCTGCCCGAAGGCGCCATATACGGGCTCGAGATGAGCCTCCCCAACCTGGGGCCCTTCCGGCCGTCGTGGCGCTCGCCCGTCATCTCAGACCTCTACCTGACCGGCGCCAGCACCAACCCCGGCGGCGGCGTGCCCCTGGTGATGATTTCTGGTATAAACGCATCGGCCTGTATCGTCCGCGACAAGAACTGGTAGCAGGGGTCAGGCACCGTCCACCTTTTTGTCCACCGCAGTTTGCGGTCTGATGCGAATGGAGAGAGCATGCCCGGACGCGTAGACATGATGAAAGAGATCGAGACCATGGCGGCGATCCCCATGCGCGGGCCCACCAAGCCCGGGGAGCGGGAGGCGGCGGAGTACCTCTCCAGACGGATGAAGGAGATCGGGCTCGAGACGTCGGTCGATTCCTACAGGGTCAGCCCCCACTACTACTGGGTCTATTTCACCCACACCGCGCTCGCCATTCTCGCGGGCGTCGCTACGATATGGACCAGGCCCGCCTGGATACCGTGGCTGATGGCCGCGGTCCTTGCGTTCATCACCGTTTCGTTCTGGGGGGACCTCACCACCAGGTTCCACCTCATCCGCAACGTCATCCCGCGCTACCCGTCGCAGAACGTCATCGGCGTCATTCCGAACGAGAAAGCGACGCGGCGCATCATCGTCAGCGCGCACATCGATGCCGCCAAGGTCGGCGAGCTGGTGTTCAACCCCGACCTCGACGAGGCGGTAGCCAAATTCTACAAAGAGAAGTTCGACTCGACGCCCAACGTGATGATGCCCATCCTGGCGACGATGGTCGGGCTCGTGGTGGCGGTGGTGGTCCGAGCGATCGCGGGAACCGGCACTGCGATGTGGATAGTCACCTGGATCATCCAGGGCATCTGCACGCTCGGGCTGCTGGTCGCCGCAGTGAGCTTCTTCGACATCGGCATCGGGAAATACGTCCCCGGCGCCTGCGACAACCTCTCCGGCATCGCCGGGTGCATGTCCATCTGCGAGGAGGTGCTGTCCGCTCCCCTCGAGAACAGCGAGCTGACATTCGCGGCCTTCGGCTGCGAGGAGGCGATAATGATGGGCGCTGTCCAGTACATGAAGATGCACGGCCACGAGCTGGACAAGGAGAACACTTACTTCATCAACCTGGAGTCCATCGGGTACGGGACGGTGCGCTACGGCACGAGCGAGGGTTTCGTGAGGGTGCGGCCTTACGCCGAAGAGCTGGTGTCGATCGCGCGCGGGCTCAAGGAGTCCGGCGAGTTTGGCGAGATCGGGACCTACGATGTGAGGCTCGGCACCGACGCCATGGTCCCCCTCGTCCGGGGCTTCAAGGCAATATCGATACTTGGGTTCAACGAAAACAACTTCGTCCCGAACTACCACACCCCGCAGGACACCCCCGAGAACATGGACATCCGCGTGACCGAGCGGGCGCGCGACCTCGCGCTCAGGATGATCCGGGAGCTGGACTCTGCATAGGGGTCAGGCACCGTCCACCTTTTTATCCACTTTGTCCTTCGCCAACCGCTATGCGGGTGGACAAAAAGGTGGACGGTGCCTGACCCCTCGGGGATTCAGCGGGCTTCGCGGCGCAGAAACTCGGCGGCAAGCTCCCGGTAGGCATTCGCAACGGGATGGCTACTCGCGTACTGCACGATAGACTTCTGGTGGATGGGCCCTTCCGCGACCTTGACGCTCTTCTTGATGATCGTGTCGTAGACCTTGCCGCCGTACCGGTCGTGGAGCTCGCGGAGGACGTCCGCGGCCAGCCTGGTGTTCGTCTCGTAGGCGGTCGGCACGATGCCGGCGATCTCCAGGTCGAAGTTGTAGGCATAGCGGATGTCGTCGATGATCTCGAGCAGGGTGTTGAGGCCGGCCAGCGAGTACGGGTAGCACTGTATCGGGATGATGATACCGTCCGACGTCGAGAGCGCGTTCACCGTCAGGAGGTTGAACGCGGGCGGGCAGTCGACGAAGACGTACTCGTAGTTGTCCTTCACCTCGAAGAGCTTGTCGTGGAGTATCTTGTGGCGCTCCGGGCGCTTGTCGATATTGATGTCCACCTTCGAGAGGTCGAGGGTCGCGGGCGCGATGTCCACGTTCGGGATGGACGAGGTGTGGATGATCTCACGGAACGACACCTCCGGGTACAGCAGGAGGTCGCCGGTCCCCTTCTCACCGTTGCCGACACTGAGGCCGACCCCGAGGGTGAGGTTGCTCTGGTAATCCATGTCGACCAGCAGGATGGATACGCCGGCCTCCGAGAGAGCCCCGGCGAGGTTTATGCAGGTGGTTGTCTTGCCGACGCCGCCCTTCTGGTTGGCGAACGAGATCACGTGGTGCTTCAAATCCATCCCTCTCATCGGTGAGTTTTAGGGAGGCTATTATACAACAGCAGGAAATACGCGGCAGTCCTTGCCGCCGGAGCTCGACGCCGTCGATGCCGTCGCCTTTCTCAGTAGTCCGCGAGCAGGACCTCGAAGGAGCCCGAGGGGTACCTGGAGCGGTCCCTGGTCACAAGTACCGATGCCAGTTGTTCGCAAGTAGCAGCAACAAGACAATCACAGAGGTCAAACTTATCTCGACGGCCATCAGAGAGGAAAAGTCCGGCACGTGAGGCCACCTCCTTGTCTACGGGCACGATGTTGAACGACTCGAGCAGCTTCGTCGCGGTGTCCCTGTTCTTCATGGACGCCCTCGCCATGACCTGCGCCGCGGTGACCGCGCTGAGGCGGATCACCCCTTCATCGGCGGCTCTTTCGAGGACTGCGCGCGCGCCTTGGATTCCTTTGAGGAAATCGATGAGTATCTCGCTCTCGACCAGGATGTCTCTCGTCTCAATCTCCTCCGCGCCGCAGCTAAGCCTTCCCCGCAGCCGGCTTCCATGCCCCGAAGTAATCAGAGAGCGCCTGCTGCGCCTTTATCCTCGCGAGCTCCCGCTCGAGGGCGGTCGCAACCACCTGGCTGCGCATCTTCGACGGCACCAGGCTTCGCAGCTCCGCGAGGAGCGGCTCCGGCAGCAGGAAGTTCGCCTGCCTCTTCGGTTCTCGCTTGGCGTAGGCTTCGTTCTCTTTCATTACTATATAATTAATATAGTCATAATGCTCTATTTGTCAATATATATTATATATAGTTGTTACTATTCCAAATTGCCATGCCCCGGGCACTTGAGTATCATTGCTTTGTTATTGCTCTGCGGACTCGCGCTCAACGTTTCCGCTCCGCCTGGTAATAAGAGCCGCCAACCTCAGGACATTGCTTGGTAGCACCAGAGCCAATTCTGAAAGACAGATACGAGGTAATCGTCATCGGAGCGGGGATCGGTGGGCTCGCGGCCGCGTCGGTGCTAGCTCACGAGGGGCTGGACGTGCTCGTGCTCGACCGTGCGAACCTGCCCGGCGGCTGCTGCACGTCTTTCCGCGAGGGCGACTTCACATTCGACGCCGCGGCTTCCATCCTGCAGGGATTCGGCGAAGTCGGGTTCCACATCCAGCGGACGCTGTTCGATTTCCTCGGCCAGCAGGTGGACCTCATCCCGCGCGACAGCGCGTACGCGATGTACTTCGGCGATTCCCGCATCGAGTTCCACCGCGACCGTCACGCGTTCACGGCGGAGCTGGGCGCCCTGTTCCCCCAGCAGGTCGGCAGCCTGCTGTCGTTCATGCGCGAGCTGGAGCAGGTCTACCAGGCGCTCCTGGACTGCTCCGGGTCGCCGCGGCCCTCCAGCGACGAATCGTTCCTGCAGAAAGCGGGGCTGTACCTCAGGCACCCGATGAGCGTCGTCAGGCTGTCGAAGTACGTCCGCACCAGCGCCGAGCGCATCTTCACCCGTTACACCGACGACCCGCTCGCCCGGAACTTCTTCGACGCGGACCTCACCTACAACACCGGGTACTCGATGGCGGACCTCTCGGCGCCGAACGCCGCGCTGGCGGTCCTCGACCGTCACATCGGCGGCACCCATCACGCCATCGGGTCCGCCCAGCAGATCCCCAACAGGCTCGAGAAGAGCATCATAGAGAGGGGCGGCCGTGTGGAGTATCGGGTCGCGGTCGAGCGGGTGCTCGTGGAGGGAGGCCGCGCGGTCGGGGTCGAGACGGCGGGCGGGCGGCGCATCTCGGCGGACGCGGTGGTCTCTAACACATCGGCGCGCGACCTCTACGAGAACCTGGTGCTTTCCCAGCACCTGCGGCCCCAGACGCTCGAGTGGCTTGATTCTCTCATCCCGGGGCCGTCCGTCTTCGCCATCTACCTGGGGGTCCCGGAGGACGCGGTCCCCGAAGGCTTCAACCCCAATACTGTGCTCATCGACGACCCGGAACGCGAGCCCGGACAGTTCATCTCGGTCAGCATACCTTCGATGTTCGACCCTTACCTCTCCCCCGAGGGCTACCACTCCATGACCGTCTACGCGGTGACCGACCCCGCCGCCTGGCCCTTCCCGGGCGACCCGGTGTACGGCACCGAGGAATACGAGGAGATCAAACAGCAGGAGGCGGCACGCGTCCTCGAGCGTCTCCTGCCCATCCTGCCTGAAATAGCGGCCCGGCCGGTGGTGTGGAGGATCTCCAGCCCGGCCGCCTTCGAGCGGTTTCTCTCGAGAGACCACGGGGCTCTCTCCGCGGCCCATCCGTCAGGCGTCCTCGCCCCGGCCAGCCTGCCGGGAGCAGTCACCGAACTGCGGGGCCTTTTCCTCGCCGGAGAGGCTACGTTCTACGGGCGCGGGGTCGCGCAGGCGGCCGCCTCGGGCGTCCACGCGGCAACGACGGCTATGAAATACCTGTCCCTGCGAGCGCCACGGTTCCTCCAGAAAAGAGAGAGCTACGTGCTCGAGACCGTACCGGTCCGGCCTCAGATCTCGAGCCAGGGAGTAGTGGACTCAATATCGGCCGTGCTCGAGTCGCACCGCTGCCTGAGGTGCCTGGACGCTCCCTGCGTGGAAGCCTGCCCGGCTTCCATCGACCTCCCGAACGTGATACGCCGCATCTCCTCGACGGACATGACCGGCGCCGCGAGCTTGATTCGGGAGATGAACCCCATGGGAGAGGTCTGCGGACTGGTGTGCCCGTCGGGGAGCCTCTGCGAAGCCGCGTGCCTGAGGGCTCGCCTCGATGAGCCGGTGAAGATCGCCCAGCTCGAGGAGTTCGTATGTGGAGTCGCCCAGGCCACCGAGGGCTGGCCGGAGCCGTTCCGCGAGACCAGGCGCGAGAGGGTCGCCGTCATCGGTTCGGGCCCGGCGGGCATCTCGTGCGCGTACTACCTCTCGCTCCTCGGGTTCAACGTGGAGGTGTTCGAGCAGGGGATCGAGGCGGGCGGCCTGCCGGCACACTACATGACGGACTCGAGGCTCAACCGCCAGGTCCTCGAGCGCGAGATCGAAGGCTCCCTCATGGCGGGGGTCGAGTTCCGGGGGAACACCGTCTTCGGGGAGGACATCAACTTCGAGTCCCTGCTCCGCGAGGGCTTCAGGTCGGTGTTCCTGGGCATGGGCCTGCAGTCGCTGGCGATGCCCTCCGTGCGGGGCGCGGACCTCCCGGGAGTCATCGACGCGCTCTCGTTCCTGGGCGCGGCCCGGAGAAAGGTCAAGCGGGAGCTGACCCCGAGGGTCGCGGTCGTCGGTGAGAGCAACCTCGCGGTCGACACCGCGATGCTCGCGCTCGAGATGGGCGCCGAGAAGGTCTTCCTGGTCACCACCTGCAAGCCCGACGACCTGGACTGCGTCCCCGAGCGCCTGACCTACGCCACCGCGGCGGGGGTCGAGGTCGCCTGGGACAGGAAGATCATCGAGGTGCTGGGCGAAGGCAGGGTCGACGCCCTGCGGACTCACCCCAACATCGGTTCGCCCGACGAGCTGGACAAAGAGTCAGTCCCCAGCGTCCTGGCGGTCGGCACCGTCATCATGGCTCCCGCACGGGAGGTGGACCCGGCCCTCGCCGGTTACCTGGCCAGCCACCTCAAGATGAGCGAAAAGGGCCTGGTCCTGGTCGATGAGAACATGATGACCTCCAGGCCGGGTGTCTTCGCGGGAGGGGACATCGTCAGTGGCGGGCGGCTGGTCGTCAAGGCGTGCGCCGAAGGGCGGCAGGCAGCCCTCGGGATCGCGCGGTACCTCGACTCCCGCGCCGGGCGCGATCATGCGGTGTCGCCGGGCGTGTCAGTCCCCCCGCCGGCTCCGACCGACGACTCGGGTCCGGGGTTCTTCGACCAGCACGAGGCGTCCTGATCGAGCTCCTTCAATATCGCGAGCGTTGCCTCCCCGGCCCTTCGCAGGCCTTCCCTGTTGACCTTCTCCAGTGAATCGCGAGAGCTGTGGATGTTTGCCGACGCGGAGATCAGCCCGGTCGCCTCGAAGCCGTGCTTGACCCAGGGCATGTGGTCGGCGCCGGCGCCCACCGGCAGGTAGCCCCCGCTCACCTTCACCCCCATGGCCTTGCCGACCTTGCGTGTGATCTCGTTCAGCTTCCTGCTCGTCCGCACCGGCGGGAACTCGAAGCCGGTGTTCAGCATGAGGTTGCCCGAGCTCGAGAACGGCATGTCGAAGTTGATCATGAAGAACGGGCGGCGCCGGAGCTCTTCCTGGTGAGCGAGGAGGTAGCTGATGGACCCGCAGAGCCCGACTTCCTCGCAGCCGAACGCGGCGATGACGACGTCGTAGTTCCGGGGCGGCATGTCCGCGAGCACCCGCGCCACCTCCAGTATCACGGCAACCCCCGAAGCGTCGTCGAGCGCGCCGGGCGACCTGTTCCCGGTCACGTTCAAGACGAGCCCCAGCATGAGCGCCGGCGGGACGAGGGAGACACAGAACCCGGCGTGGCTGCCCAGGTAATCGTGGCCGGCGGCGGCCAGAATGCCCACGACCACGAGCGTGATGCCGAACATGATCGCGACGGCGAAGCCCAGTATGAAGAACGAGGCGCGGAGTATGACCGGCATCAGCTGGCTCTTGGAGTCGTAATGCGCCGACAGCAGGACCTCGCCACGGGCCTCGGCCCCCGGGATGCGCCCGATGAGGTTGCAGGAGTGCTTGCTCCCTTTCGAGGCGAACTTCTCGAAGGTGCTCGACCACTTGAAGCCGAGGTAGACCACCGCGAGGAGCGCCACTCCGGGGATGATGACCAGCGACGTCCCCCAGAAGTAGGCGAGGGACCCCATGACGCTTATCGCGCCGATGATGAGGCACATGGCGGGCAGCGCTAACTTCAGCGGGAGCTCGTTGTACGCGAACTCCTCGCTCTCGATCTCCAAGCCGATGTCGCGGCCGATGCCACGGATGTAATCCTGAGCGCCTGCTTCACCTTGCGTGCCGGCGAGGCGCCGCATGTCTGACAGCTCCGCTATGTGGCCAAAGGCCCTCTGTGCGTCAAAGTGCTCGTGCATCGTCCCATTGTATAATCCACGCATGAGAAAGGCAGTACTGTTCCCCCTGGCGGTCCTGGTTGCGGTCGCGCTCACGGGGTGCGGCTCCGGTGGTGGCGGCAACACCCGTACCAGCACTAACTTCGCGGTGCGCGAAGCGATAACCGACGCGCTCGCGGCGGACAGGTCCCTGGACCAGGAGGCGCGTGGCGTCATCGCCTCGATGAAGTCGGGCGCACTTCCCGTGCAGCAGGGCCTTGACACCCTGGTAGGCCAGACATCGAAGGTCCTGGACCTGATCAGTCAGGTGACCTCGCAGCGCAAGCCGGACAACCCCACCCTCACGGCGGCACAGGCCTCTATGGAAGACTACCTGCGACAGCGCGAGTTCCAGCTGGAATCGACGATCCAGGCGAAGTCCGGTGCCGAGGCGGAGGCGGCATATGCGAACAACCAGCAGGCCGTCGACGCGGCGCGACAGAAGGTGCGGCTGCTGCTCGTGAAGTACGACCCCGGCCTCGAGAAATCCCTCCCCTGAGCGGGCCGCGCCCGGAAGGCCACCCTGTTTGCAGAGCAAGCAGCCAGCGGAATTGGACCAGCGGTTTTGACTGCTTGTTTTTGATATACTAAGGCGTCTTTGCCCTGAGACCGCGCTTCCCGCGCGGCTTACGGACTCAATTTTTCGACCCCTATCGGCGCACGAGGAGAGAAAGGAAGGAAGGGAGGATATGGAGATTCTCGACAAGAAACGCAGGGTATTCGTCCTCGGTGGCGGCATCTCCAAATTTGCCGCGGAACGGGAAGACGGAAGCATGCGCGACTGGATCAACGAAGCGGTACTGGAGGCACTCGAAGACTCGGGCACCAAGGTCCAGGACATCGAGCACAGCACCACCAGCTATTTCAGCGACCACTTCGACAAGCAACTGAAGGCCGGGGCAATATTTCACGACAACATAGGGATGTGCCCCAAGCCTAATGTCCGCGTGGAAGGCGGCGGAGGCACCGGAGGCCTCGCTATCCGAAACGCCTACGCGTACATAATGTCAGGCCTCTGTGACTCAATGGTCGTCTTCGGCTCGGAGAACATGGGCCGCCAGGTCCCCTCGGACGTGGCGCAGCAGTTCATCGCGCTCGCGTCGGACACCGACTGGGAAGTGCAGGTCGCCGGATTCTACATCGCTTACTACGCGATCATGATGGTCACCCACATGGAACAGTACGGCACCAAGGAAGAGCAGTTCGCGATGGTAAGCGTCAAGAACCACCGCAACGCCATGTACAACCCGAAGTCGCACTACCCGATGGACATCACGATAGATGACGTCCTGAAATCAAAGATGATCACCTATCCGTACAAGAAACTGGACTGCAGCCTCCTCTCTGACGGCGCGGCATCCCTCATCTTCGCAACCGAGGATTGGGCAAAGAAGAATTGCTCGACGTGGGAGAAGAAGCCGACGATCGAGCTGACCGGCACCGGATGCGGGACGGACTTCATGAGGATGGCGGACCGGCCTCACCCCTACCCGGGGGTCACGCACTTCCGCGGTAAGCGTACGGCGGCTGAGCAGGCTTATCCCATGGCCGGAATCAAGAACCCGCTCGAGGACTTCGACTGCTTCGAGGTCCACGACGCGTACTCCGGAGCGGAGCTCGTATCCTACGAGGACCTCGGGTTCTGCAAGGAAGGCGAGAGCGGGAAGCTCATGGAGAAGGGCGTCTTCAACGTGGGCGGCGAGCTTCCGACGAACACCTCCGGAGGCCTGATGGGCTTCGGGCATCCGGTAGGCGCGACGGGCGTTGCCCAGGGCGTCGAGGTGCTTCGCCAGTTGCGGCAGGAGGCCGACCCCGGGCGCCAGGTGGAGCTCAACTCGAAGCGCGGGGGCATGGACTCCCACGGCGGGACCGGCACCTTCTGCGCGCTCAACATATTCGAGAGGAGGGACTGATCATGGGACTGGAACTCATCAGCAACCTGATGAACGTCTTCACGGCCGAGGACCCGATGCCGTTCGAGCATCCTGATGGCGACCCGTGGGCAGACTTCCGTGAGGGAATGCGCATCGAGTGGAAGATGGACTTCACGTACAAGCACGTGCTGGGCAAGTATTCGAAGTTCTTCATAGAGCTCACGAATCACAAGTTCCTCGCGACGGAGTGCCCCGGCTGCGGCAAGGTGTGGGCCGTGCCCAGGCCGCTGTGCGCCGACTGCCTCACCATAACGAAATGGAAAGAACTCCCTGGCACCGGGACGCTTCACAGCTTCTCGGTCTCGGAGTTCGTCCCCTCGTTCATGAAGGTCGAGGTTCCCTACGTGCTGGCACTGGTGAAGATGGACGGCGCGGACACGCTGTTCACGCATCAACTGCGCAACTACGGTGACTCTACTGACGCGGTCAAGACCGGCATGTCGGTCAAGGTCGCTTATGCGACCGAGCCGGTCGCCCACCCCATGTTGCTCATGCACTTCGAGCCGGTATAGCGTCAACACTTACGAACAAAAGGGCGGGCTTTCGAGCCCGCCCTTTTTCTTGTAGCGCCGGCGTCTCGCCGGCATTTTCTCCTATCGTAGCGCCGGCGTCTCGCCGGCATTTTCTCCTATCGTAGCGCCGGCGTCTCGCCGGCATACATATCGTCCTACTCCAGACCATTCCCACTCATCAGAGTTCTCACACAACCCAGCTTTGACCGGATTGTTTATCGTGTATTCGATATCGCGATGAAGTTCTTCGTCGTTTCGTACGATGTGGTCATAGTACTCACGCTGCCAGAAATCACCGGTTCTGCTCAGCATTCGATTTGCCTCGTGAGCAATGTACGACTTCCAGGAATGCAAAACCTCTGCCAGCGACCGTTTTGGACCGAGAACAACGTGCACGTGATTAGGCATGACACACCATGCGTGCAGCAAATAGCGGCTTCCACTCCAATGTTTGATCGTGTTGACGGTCAAGGCTGCGATTCTCTCGTCATTCAACCAGCATTCGCCGTGGCCGCTGTCCAGGAACTCATCAATGGCGTCTTCATTCCGCTTTGCTGCCTTGATGTTCAGAAGGACGTGCTTCGGCAGGCTGCCTGCCAACCTGAAAGTGATGAAGTATATGGCGTCTTGTCGCTCAAGATGCGGGAGGCGGCCACGCGAGCGCCACGTAGTTTCATCTTCGTAAGAGGGGCCGGAGTTGCTGCTAAGCATTACAAGCTGATAGTAATACAAGCATATAGGGATCAGCAAGTCCTGCCGGCGGGACGCCGGCGCTACGTCTTCTGCCGGCGGGACGCCGGCGCTACGTCTTCTGCCGGCGGGACGCCGGCGCTACGTCTTCTGCCGGCGGGACGCCGGCGCTACGTCAATAACCGATCGAGCTGGTGCCTCCGCCCTTGTTGTTCCAGTAGACCGAGCGCTCGGCGCATATCGGCTGAGTCGACACCACCCTGATGGAGAGGTTCCCCTGGTAATAGTCGTTGAGCTTCAAGGTCTTGCGGCTGCGGCCCGCGACATCAACACCCGCTATCCGCTGCTCGCCTCCCTCGGTCATCGCCCAAACGCTCACGGAAGAGCTGGCGGCGCCGGGGTTCTCGAGCAGCAGCCACGTGTCGAACCCATAGGCCGTGCATCCCTCCGGCATGAAGATCTCAGTTGCCGGCGAGGTCATGCCCACTGTTGCGTGGCCCGCCCTGCCTCCAGGCACAGGCCAGAGCATGGACCGCTCGGCAACGAGCGGCACGTCCGAGTGGACGTACGTCGAGACGTCCAGCCCGGGCACAATATCATTCAGCTTGACCGTACGGCGGGTCCCGGCGGGCACCGGGACGTCCCGCTTGACCGTCCCCTTCGCCGTCAGGAACTCAAGGTTGGCGGTCGCGTTCGTCGTTCCGGGGTTGAGGAGCAGGACGTAAGTCTCGAAACCCGAGTGGGTCGCTCCCTCGGCCAGGTACCAGTCCTGTGCGGGAACCTTCACCGCGTTCGAGCCCGACCCACCGCGCCTGCCGTTCCAGTACATGGACCTCTCCACCACCACGGGGCGGTCGGAGGTGATGTGCGTGGAGACGTCTGAGTTGTTCACCGTGTCTGCCACGAATACTGTCCTGCGGGCGTAGCCGGGCACCAGCACCTTCGGTCCGCCCACGATGCCGCCCGGCGTCATGTAGGTGAGGCTCGCCGTGCAGTCGGTGGGCGAAGGGTTGAGTATCTCGATCCAGGTCTCGAAGCCGTCGGCGGTATGCCCGTCGGCGACGTACCAGTCGGTCGAGCCCGTTGCGGTGCCTATGGAGTCGTGCCCCTCCGTGCGGTCGTTCCAGTACATCGCGCGCTCGATGTAAACCGGCTGGTCCGAACCCACCCGGACCCCGGCGTTCATCGCCCAGATGTCCGAACTGGCGTTGACGGTCAGCCGCGAGTGCGGAGGCACCGTCACCGGGTCTTTGTTCACCGGCCCGTTGTCGGTGAAGTAAGAGATATCGACTTTCGCCGGCACGCCGTTCGGATTGGCGACCAGCACCCAGGTCTCGAAGCCGTATGCCGTGCACCCTTCGGCGAGGAAGTACTCGTACTTGGTCACCGGCGGCTTGTCCGGGGCCCACACCTTGTACACGTTCATGTTGCCCTCGTCCATGGTCACCTGCTTGCCGCCGGCGGCCAGGACGTCTCGGGTAGTAGAAAGCATCTGATGCCATTGGTTCGAGCCGTTCGGGTCCTGCGCGGCGTTCCCGCTCACCGGCATAAGCACGTACTTGGAACAGTAATAGTCGAGAGCTATGGGGTCCTGGCTCGCCACAAGCCTGTCCAGTCTGACCGCCTTGTCGTACGGCCCGTTTGGCCCGTTGGCGGGAGTGACCCAGATGCAGTCCGAGATGTTCAGCTCCGGGAAGTGGCTCTTGAGCATCACCTTACCGAAGATGCCCTGCGTGATCATTGGCGTGTGCGGGGCGTTCTGGGTCCGCTGCCACAGGTCCTGCACGCCCATCCAGTGCTTGACGGCGTTGGTGACCACGTTGCCGTGGTCCTTCAGCACCGGGACGTTCAGCATCTTGACCCGCGAAGAGTCGTACCCCGCGCCCGTCCACTGGCCGTTGCGCAGCGATATCTTTGTCCCATACACGGTCGTGAACTTCGGGTACCCTTCCTCTATCTCAGGGACGTACACGTACCCGTCGCGCATGTCGCCTTTGTCGTAATCGTTCACGTCGTTGGTCTGGACCGCGGTCCAGTCATACACGGAGACCCTGCTGCCGGCGGCGGCGTACATCTTCGCAACATCGTTGAAAGACTGCGCGTGGTCTTCGGCGTTGCAGTTGGACGGGTTCTGATTGTCCGGACGGTTATCCATGAAGGAGGCCCACTGCCCGTTCTCCACGATGACGATCTCGCCGGTGAACCCGTCGGGGTGATGGACGATCGCGTTTATGAGGCCCTTGA
>Ga0066793_10000008_pt1 | contig 53144 bp, 53 predicted proteins | sample PersoiDNA2013189_FD_83876 | JGI IMG/M metagenome (GOLD analysis project Ga0066793, IMG submission 83876) | Permafrost soil microbial communities from the Arctic, to analyse light accelerated degradation of dissolved organic matter (DOM) -... | ecosystem: Environmental > Terrestrial > Soil >... | reverse complement strand
GCGAGAATCTTCTCGTTGAACCAGTCAAAATAGTATTTCTTAATGAGGAGGTCGCGCAGGCCGCGGAACCGATGCGCAGCAGCGTCAGCAAGCTGCGGGCGCTTCAAGAAGAAGAGCCAAGCCGCAAATGCTCCGGCAAGAGCCAGCATAAACGTCGGTGTCGTGAAGCCGTGGAGTGCGAACGCTACGGGCCCATGAAACTCACGCGCGAGCTCGCCCATGACGGCGTTCTTCTCAAGCACGCGGATCGAGTCGCCGAAATAGTCGCCATAGAGCATCGTGCCGACCGTCATGAAGCCGATGACAACGGAGGGGATCGCAAGCGCAATGAGCGGCAGGGTGACGACTGCGGGACTCTCGTGTGGATCGGAGTGCATGGCGTGCTCGCCGTCCGCCCCGTGACCCGGCGCATCGCGATGCTCGCCATCGTGATGCGGAACTTGCCGGAAGCGCTCGGCACCGTGGAATGTCAGGAACAGCATGCGAAACGTGTAGAGCGCTGTGACAAACACGCCGCCCAGCACGCAGAAATAGGCGTAGCCCGAGCCCCAGCGGTGCGAGGCGCCGACCGCCTCGATGATGGTGTCCTTCGAATAGAACCCTGAGAAGAACGGTGTGCCGATGAGCGCAAGCGCTCCGATCCACGACGTGATCGCGGTGATGGGCATGTACTTCGCAAGGCCACCCATCTTTCGCATGTCCTGCTCGTGATGCATACCGATGATCACCGAGCCGGCGGCGAGGAACAGGAGCGCCTTGAAGAACGCGTGCGTCATGAGGTGGAACATCGCGGCACTGTAGGCCGACACGCCGAGCGCCACCGTCATGTACCCAAGCTGCGAGAGCGTCGAATAGGCGATGACGCGCTTGATGTCGTTGTTCACGATCCCGAGCAATCCCATGAAGAACGCCGTGGTCGCCCCGATGACGAGCACGAACGACAGCGCCGTGTCCGAATACTCAAATAATGGCGACATGCGCGCGACCATGAAGATTCCGGCGGTCACCATGGTCGCGGCATGGATGAGCGCAGAGATGGGGGTCGGACCTTCCATCGAATCGGGCAGCCATACGTGCAGCGGCACCTGCGCCGACTTTCCCATCGCGCCGATGAACAGGCAGATGCAGATGAGCGTCAGCGCCGGCGCGCTCGCGGTAGCCGAAAGCGGCAGCATCTGTTGCGCAATATGCGGCGCGGCAGAGAATGCGTCGCTGTAGTGCAGCGAGCCCGTGTAGTAGAGCACGCCCGCTATACCTAAGAGAAAGCCGAAATCGCCGACGCGGTTCACGAGGAAGGCCTTCAAATTCGCGGCAATCGCGCTTGGCCGCGTGTACCAGAACCCGATGAGGAGATAGGAAACCAAGCCGACCGCTTCCCAGCCGAAGAACAGCTGCATGAAGTTGTTCGCCATCACCAGCATCAGCATCGAGAAGGTGAAGAGCGCGATGTAGCTGAAGAACCGCTGATAGCCTGGATCATCGCGCATATAGCCAACGGTATAGACGTGCACGCACAGCGACACGAAGGTCACCACCGCCATCATGAGCGCGCTCAAGCGATCGACGAGAAACCCGACCTGCATGGAGACACTGTCGCTGACGAGCCAGGTATAGACCGCGGCATCAAAGGTGGGCACCCCCAGCCAATAGATCTGCCAGAGAATATGCAGCGAAAGCGCGCAGGCGAGCGCAACAGCGCCAATCGCGACGCTGTGCGACGCGACACGCCCGATACGATTTCCCAAAAGCCCCGCAATGATCGCCGCCGCGAGCGGCAGGAGCACGATGGCGAGGAGCACTTGCGGGTTCATGCGCGCCTCACCCTTTAAGCGTGTCGAGATCTTCGACATTGATGGTGCGGCGCTCGCGAAACAGCACGACCAATATCGCAAGACCGATGGCCGACTCGGCGGCCGCGACCGTGAGCACGAAGAACACGAAGATCTGGCCGCTCAAGTCTCCGAGGTAGCGCGAGAAGGCGATGAAGTTGAAGTTCGCCGCGAGCAGCAGCAGCTCGACGCACATGAGAAGCAGAATGACGTTCTTGCGATTGATGAACACTCCTGCGACCGCCAGCGCAAAGAGGATCCCCGAGAGCGTCAAGAGCTGGGAGAGCGTGATCATGTGCGCTTGGCCGTCATGGATTTCACCAGGCGTACGCGATCGACACTGCGCACGCCGACCTGGCGGCTGATGTCCTGATGCTTCAAGCCCCTGCGGCGCCGCGTCGTGAGCGCGATCGCCGCCACGATCGCAACCAATAGCACGATCGCGGCGAGCTCGAAGGGATAGGCGTATTGCGTGTAGAGCACGCGTCCCAGCTCCTGTGTGTTGCTGTACGAAGCCGGGAGCGGCACGGCGCTGCGCGTGATGTCGACGCCAAAACTGCGCGCTGTCACGACGCCTACGATTTCCACGATGACGACCGCTGCCGTGATCCAGCCGAGCCACGCGTACCGGGTGAAGCCCTGGCGGTGCTCCTCGGCTTTGATGTCGAGCATCATGACGACGAACAGGAACAGCACCATCACCGCGCCCACATAGACCAAGACGAGCACGATGGCGAGGAACTCAGCCTCGAGGAGGAGCCAGATGGCGGCACTGGTGACGAAGCTTAAGACCAGAAAGAGCGCCGCATGCACGGGGTTGCGCGCGATGATCACGCCCAATGCGGCAGCGATCAGGAGCGTCGCAAACCCGTAGAACAGGATCTCAACCAGCATGCGGTGCTTCTCCCCTATCCCCGGCGCGTCAGCGGTACGGCGCGTCCGCCGCCTTGTCCGCCGCGATCACGGTCTCATAGCGATCACCGACCGCGAGGAGCTTGTCCTTGTTCATGATGTTCTCGCCGCGGTGCTCCATGTGGTACTCGTGAATGCGCGTCAGCACAATGGCATCAACCGGACAGGCTTCTTCGCAGAAGCCGCAGTAGATGCACTTGAAAAGGTCGATGTCGTAACGGGTCGTGCGCCGCGTGCCATTCGGCGCCACGTCCGAATCAATCGTGATACACACAGCCGGACACACCGCCTCACAGAGCTTGCAGGCAATGCAGCGCTCCTCGCCGTTCGGATAACGCCGCAGTGCATGCAAGCCGCGAAAGCGCGGCGACTGCGGCGTCGTCTCTTCAGGATAATTCAATGTGAACTTCTTGCTGAAGAGCGTGCGCCGCGTGAGCCACAGGCCTTTAGCAAGCTCAGGCAGCAGAAACGTCTTAAAAAAGTTGAAGGCCATGATGCGCGGACCTTAACGGGCCCAGGGGCCGACGTGGTAATAGGACATGCCGCCTTCGACGGCGATCCAGATGAGGGTGATGGGGATCAGCACCTTCCAACCGAGGCGCATGATCTGATCGTAGCGATAGCGCGGGAACGTTGCACGCAGCCATAGGAACAGGAACAGAAAGCTGAAGATCTTAAGGCCGAGCCAGAAGAAACTTGGCGCCGTGAGCCAATCGGTGACAGCGCTGCCCGCCGGCAGATAGCCCGCCAAAGGGCTCAACCAGCCGCCAAAGAAGAACACGGAAGTCAGAGCCGAGATCAGAATCATGTTCGCGTATTCGGCGAGGAAGAAGAGCGCGAAGGCGATGCCGGAGTATTCGACGTGAAAGCCTGCGACGATTTCCGATTCGCCCTCGGCCACGTCAAAGGGCGCGCGGTTGGTCTCAGCGAGCCCGGATATGAAATACACAACCAAGAGCGGAAAAAGCCAGAACCAGTTCCACGACAGCACGCCGCCGGCCTGGCTGCGCACGATCGTCCCCAAATTCAAGCTGCCCGACACCATGAGCACTCCGACGAGCGCAAAACCCATGGCGATCTCATAGGCAACGATCTGCGCGGCCGAGCGCATCGTACCCAGGAACGCGTATTTCGAATTGGTCGCCCAGCCGGCGAGAATAATTCCGTATACGCCGACGGAGGTGAGCGACAGGACATACAGAAGTCCCGCATCGATATTGGCGACAACGAGCTCGGGCGAGAGCGGAATCACGGCCCAGGTCGCAAACGCTGGAATGAGCGCAAGCGCCGGCGCGAGAATAAAGAGCTGCTTGTTCGCACGCACCGGGATGATTACTTCCTTCAAGAGCAGCTTCACGACATCGGCAAAGGGCTGGCCGAAGCCGGGCAGGAGACCAAAGATGCGCACACGGTTCGGGCCTTGGCGCAGCTGCATCCAGCCAATAACCTTACGCTCCCAGAGCGTCAGAAACGCGACACACAAGATGAGCACGACCGTGATGACGAGTATCCACGCGGTCGAGCGCGCATAGCCCGGAAGAGCGAACCACAGTGTTGCGACTTTCTCGAGCATGCGCGCCGTGTCCTATTCGTAGATCGCAGGCGTCGCACGGCCTTCGAGGGTGCGCTGCAGCGACGGCGCGCGACGCACGAGCGCATCGACTTGATACATGGGCACGTCGACGACCGACGAAGTCGCGTGGTGCTCGGCCGCGGGATGGCGGCCGTCGTAGGCCGTCGCCACGCAATCGGCGCAGGCGCGGCGCACTTCGTCGCGTACCTCATCCGCAGACTGGTATTCGAAGGAGTTCAGCCCGAGCGCGTTGCCGAGTACCCGCAGCACTTTCCAGCCGGCACGCGCCTCGCCCAACGGCGCGGTCGCGGCGCCAAAGCTCTGCCAGGTGCCCTCGAAGTTGACATAAGTGCCGGCGGTCTCAGAAAACGTTCCCAGCGGCAGGAGTACATGTGCTACTTCGCGCAGGGTGTCGCTGATGAAGGGCGTGATCGCGATGACGCGCTCTGCGGATGCAAGGGTGCGGATGCAGTGCGGATCAAGAGCATCCGCCCAGGGTTCAACGCCCAGGAGCACGTAGGCCGACAGAGGCTTTTTAAGCATCTGCGACGCTGACAGCCCCGGCGTGACGGCGCGCGCACCCGCCTCGCGGTGCGGCACAGCGCCGGCCAGATAGGCGCCAGCGGCATTCGCTCCTTCCGCCAATACGCCCCATGAACTTCCCGTCACGTGCGCCAATGCGGCGACCAGTGCGCGCAGATCACTGAAGGATGCGTGCCGCATCGCAAGCGCCCCCAGCCAGATCGCTCGCCGCTCACCCGTTTTCAAAAGACTCGCGACCGCGCGGTGCCGCTCTTCAATCCGCGCGGCCTGCACGAGCGCGGCGAGATGCGCCGGCGCCTGTTGCGCCTCGGCAAGACTGGCTGCAAGGATCGCCGCAAGCTCACCGACGAGCTTGGCAGGTGCCGCATCAATGAACTCTGCGACGCGGAACTGATAGGCAAAGCGCGCCGGGTTGATGAACGCGATGTTTGCGCCCCGCAGCGCCGCCTTCCTCACGCGGTGCGCAAGCATCGGCACTTCGCGGCGTAGATTCGAGCCAATGACGAGTAACGCATCGAGTTTCTCGACTGCGCCGATCGGCACGCCAAGGCTGGGATAGGCCGGGTCCGCGCCCTGGTCGCGATCGTCGGGCTGGCGCAATCGATGATCGATATTCTGCGAGCCCAAGCCGCGCATGATGCGGTTTAAGAGATACAGCTCCTCCGTCGTGCTCGAGGGGCTCGCGAGCGCACCGCTGCTGCGCGCATGCAAGCGCAGATCCGCGGCGACCTGCGACAGCGCTGTCTCCCAGTCAGTCGTGCACCAATCGCTCCCGGTTCGAATCATCGGCGTCAGCAGCCGATCGTGACTGTAGACAGCCTCGTAGCTGAAGCGGTCGCGGTCGGGGATCCAGGTCTCATTCAGCGCTTCGTTTTCGCGCGGCACGACGCGCATCAACCTGCCACGCAGGACATGGCCAAAGAGATTGGTGCCGAAGCCGTCATGCGGCGACACCAGAGGCTGCGAGGTCATCTCCCAGGCGCGCGCCGTGAACCGATACGGCTTTGAGACGAGCGCGCCTACCGGACAGAGATCGATGATGTTGCCGGAGAGCTCGTGATGCACAGTCTGCTCGATGGCGACGCGCACTTTCGCGCCTTCGCCGCGGCCGATCATCCCGAGCTCCTGGATACCGGCAATCTCTTCCGTAAAGCGCACGCAGCGGGTGCACTGGATGCAGCGCGTCATATCGGTCGCAATGAGGGGTCCTAAGTTCTCATCCGCCACGACACGTTTTCTCTCATGAAAGCGCGACACGTCGCGGCCGAAGCCGACGGCAAGATCCTGCAGCTCGCACTCCCCGCCCTGATCGCAGATCGGGCAATCGAGCGGATGATTGATGAGCAGAAACTCCATGATCGCGCGCTGCGCGCCGAGCGCGCGCGGCGAGCCCGTGAAGATCTTCATGCCCTCCGCAACCGGTGTTGCGCAGGCGGGCAGCGGCTTTGGCGCCTTCTCCACCTCGACCAGGCACATGCGGCAATTGGCCGCGATCGAGAGCTTATCGTGGTAGCAGAAGCGCGGCACGTAGGTGCCGTGCACGTCGGTGACGCGGATGATCATCTCGCCCTTGCGGGCTTTCATCGCAACGCCGTCCACCTCGATGTTGACGAATTCCTCAGCCATATTGAACCTGCGGGGCGGGGCTTTCCGCGCCCGTCTGTCCGACAATGCTCTTGCCGCCATGGTCAATCATGTATTCAAACTCGTGACGGTAGTGCTTCAAAAAACTCTGCACGGGCCACGCTGCCGCATCGCCCAGCGCACAGATCGTGTGGCCTTCGATGCGATTGGCGACATCCAGGAGGAGGTTCAACTCCTCGCGCCGGGCGCTGCCGGCAAGCACGCGGCGCAGCAGGCGATTCATCCAGCCCGTGCCCTCGCGACACGGCGTGCACTGTCCGCAGGACTCGGACATGTAGAAGCGCGAGATGCGCTCCAAGACCCGCACCATGCAGGTGCTCTCATCCATCACGATGACCGCTGCCGAGCCGATAGCAGAACCCACGGCCTTCAGCGAGTCGTAGTCCATGTTAACTTTCATCATGGTCTCACCCGGCACGACCGGCACCGAGGAGCCGCCGGGTATCACCGCCTTTAGCTTCCTGCCGCGCCAGACCCCGCCCGCCAGCGCAAGCAGATCCTTGAACGGTATGCCGAGCGGGACTTCGAAATTGCCACCCGTCTCGACATGGCCGGAGACGGAAAACACGATTGTGCCGCCGGAATTAGGTGGTCCTAAGCTTGCGAACCAGGCGCCGCCCTTGCGCAGGATCGTCGGCACCGAGGCGAAGCTTTGCGTATTGTTGACGGTTGTGGGCGCGCCGTAGAGACCGAAGTGTGCCGGAAACGGCGGTTTGAAGCGTGGCCTGCCAGGCTTGCCCTCGAGCGAATCCAGAAGCGCCGTCTCCTCGCCGCAGATATAGGCGCCCGCGCCGATGAACGTGTGGATATCAAAATCAACACCAGAGCCGCCAATATTCTTGCCGACGAGTCCCGCCGCATAGGCCTCGGCAAGCGCCGCCTCAAAGCGCGGCACGGGCTCGCCTAGAAACTCACCGCGAATATAGTTGTAGGCAACCGTCGTGTTGGTCGCATAGCCGCCGATTGCGAGCCCCTCGATCAATGCGTGCGGGTTGTAGCGCAGGATGTCGCGATCGTGGCAGGTGCCAGGTTCGCTCTCATCCGAATTGCACACGAGATATTTCTGGATCGGAGAGTTTCGCGGCATGAAGCTCCACTTCGTGCCGGTCGGAAAACCCGCGCCGCCGCGGCCGCGAAGACCCGAGGCCTTGACCGTATCGATGATCTGCTCGCGCGGCGGCTTCTCGCGAATGATCTTCTCCCAGGCCTCGTAGCCGCCGATCTTCCGATAGCTGTCGATCTTCCACGGCTCGTCCAGCTTTAAGGGCTCGAACACCACGAGGTTCATCTTGTCCGCGAAGCCGTTCATTTCAACTCATCCAGCACCTGATCGACCTTTTCAGGCGTCAGGTGCTCATGGAAAACATGATCGACCATCATCATTGGCGCGCCGCTGCAGGCAGCGAGACACTCCTCTTCGCGCTTGAGCAGTATGCGGCCGTCGGCGGTTGATTCCCCGACACGAATGCCGAGCTTCTGCTCGGCGTGCGCCACGAGATCCTCGGCGCCGCGCAACATGCACGAGATATTGGTGCAGATGCTGACGTGGTGGCGCCCGCACGGATGCAGCTCGAACATCGAGTAGAAACTTGCGACCTCATAGACCTGAATGGACGGCAGCTGCAAGTACTCGGCGACCGCGTTCATGAGCTCGGGGGTGAGGAACCCGTGGTTCTGCTCCTGTGCCGCGCGCAGCGCCGCAATCGTCGCGGAGCGCTGCCGGCCGGGCGGGAACTTTTGCACCCACTGATCAATTTCGGCGCGCGTATGCTCGCTGAGCGCGGCGTGAGCTTTAGCGCTCAACGGTCGATCTCTCCGAACACGATGTCCTGCGTGCCGATCACCGCAACCACGTCCGCGAGCATGTGTCCGCGCACCATCTCATCGAGCGCCGCCAGATGCGCAAATCCAGGCGCGCGGCATTTGACCCGATAGGGCTTGTTGGCGCCGTCGGAGACAAGATAGATGCCAAACTCGCCCTTCGGGGCTTCGACCGCGGCATAGGTGTCGCCGGCCGGGACGCAGTAGCCTTCGGTGAAGAACTTGAAGTGATGGATGAGAGATTCCATGTCTTCCTTCATGTGCTCACGCGAGGGCGCGCGGATCTTCTGATCCTCGACCATCACCGGACCCGGATGTTCTTTGAGCCAGGCGATGCACTGGCGCACGATGCGGTTCGACTGGCGCATCTCCTCGACGCGCACGAGGTAGCGATCGTAACAATCGCCGTGCACGCCCACTGGCACATCGAAGTCCATGCGCTCGTACACCTCATAGGGCTGCTTCTTGCGCAGATCCCATTCGACGCCGGAGCCGCGCAGCATAGGGCCTGAGAACCCGAGCTGCATGGCGCGCTCTGCAGACACGACGCCAATATTGACGGTGCGCTGTTTCCAGATGCGGTTGTCGGTGAGGAGCGTCTCGTAGTCATCGATGGCTTTCGGGAAACGATCGGTGAAGTCCTCGATGAAATCCAGAAGCGATCCCGAGCGCGCCTCGTTCCTGCGATCCACATCCTTCACCGAGCGCCATTTGTTGTGCTTGTATTTCGGCATGGCGTCCGGCAGATCCCGATACACGCCGCCCGGACGGTAGTAGGTCGCGTGCATGCGCGTGCCTGAGACCGCCTCGTAGACGTCCATGAGATCCTCGCGCTCCTTGAAGCACAGTAGAAACACGGTCATGGCGCCGATGTCGAGGGCATGCGTGCCGAGCCACATGAGATGGTTCAGGATGCGCGTGATCTCATCGAACATGACACGGATATATTGCGCGCGCTCCGGCGGCGTGGTCCCCAGGAGCCGCTCGATCGCGAGCACATAGGCGTGCTCGTTGCACATCATGGAGACGTAGTCGAGCCGGTCCATGTAGCCAATTGACTGGTTGAACGGCTTTGATTCCGCAAGCTTCTCGGTCGCGCGATGCAAGAGACCGATGTGCGGATCCGCCTTCTGAATGACCTCGCCGTCCATCTCGAGCACGAGGCGCAGCACGCCGTGGGCCGCCGGATGCTGGGGACCAAAGTTCATGGTGTAGTTGCGGATCTCGGGCACGGCGTTACTTCGCGTCCTTCGTTGCGGGCGCATAGCGGTGGTCATCGCGGATGACCTTCGGCACGAGCACGCGCGGCTCGATCGTCACGGGCTGATAGATGACGCGCTTCTTGTCGGCGTCGTAACGCACTTCAACGTTGCCCGCGAGCGGAAAGTCCTTGCGGAACGGGTGGCCGATGAAGCCGTAATCAGTCAGGAGCCGCCGCAGATCCGGGTGGCCGCGGAAGAGAATGCCATAGAGATCAAACGCCTCGCGCTCGAACCAGTTCGCCGAAGCCCAGACGTCAATGACCGAATCAACCACCGGCTCATCACCCGCGGCGCACGGCACCCGCAAGCGCAGGCGATGGTTGTGCGTGATCGACAGGAGCTGATAGACAATCGCAAAACGCGCTTCCCCTGCCGGCAGATGCGCACTTGGGCGCGCCACACGGCCGCGGCTAAAGCCCGAGTGCGTTGCCGAGATCGTCTGCCATTCGTCGCGCCCGAAATGCAGGTAATCAACCGCCGTGAGATCCATCAGCATCTCAAAACTTAAGGCCGGCGTGTCGCGCAGCACCCAGCAGACGCTTTGCAGGTCCGCCGTGCCGACCTCAAACGCGACCTCGCTCGCAAGCGAATGAATGCGCCGCGCGCGCCCTTCGACGTGCGCGTCGATGCTCGCGGCCAGCGCTTCGATGTCCTCGCTCACGGGTTCAATCTCATCGCGCGATGGTGCTCGTGCGCGCGATCTTCTTCTGCAGCTGCAGGATGCCGTACACCAGCGCCTCGGCGGTTGGCGGACAGCCGGGCACATAGACATCCACGGGCACGATGCGATCACAGCCGCGCACTACTGAATAGGAGTAGTGATAGTAGCCGCCGCCGTTGGCGCACGAGCCCATCGAGATGACCCAGCGCGGCTCGGGCATCTGGTCATAGACACGGCGCAGCGCCGGCGCCATCTTGTTGACGAGTGTGCCGGCGACAATCATGACATCGGACTGGCGCGGACTTGGGCGAAACACAACGCCGAAACGGTCAAGGTCGTAGCGCGACGCGCCCGCATGCATCATCTCCACGGCGCAGCAGGCAAGACCGAACGTCATCGGCCAGAGCGAGCCGGTACGCGCCCAGTTGACGAGGCTGTCGAGCTGGGCCGTGACGAAGCCGCGCTGCGCGTAGATCTCAGCTTGCGACCGTTCTAATCCCATTCGAGGGCGCCTTTTTTCCATTCATAGATAAAGCCCACCACGAGGATCGCAAGAAATATCCCCATGGCAACGAGGCCGAAGAGGCCGATTTTCGAGAGCGCCACCGCCCAGGGAAAGAGAAACGCGATCTCGAGATCAAAGACGATGAACAGAATCGCAACCAGGTAGTAACGCACGTCGAACTTCATGCGCGAGTCTTCAAAGGCATCAAAGCCGCATTCGTACGGTGTGCGCTTCGCCGGATCATCCGGATCGCGCGACAGATAGCGTCCGAGGCCACTGCCGAGGCCAAGCAGGACGCCCGCGACCAGCGCGGCAACGACGAGAAAAATCAAAGCCGGCAGATAGTTCGCAAGCATTTTCCGACGATGCGATCTGCTCTGTATGGTAAGGGCTTCATTGTAACCAATCGATACTCAAAAGTGGTGCCGACGGCCGGATTCGAACCGGCACAGCTTGCGCCGCTAGCCCCTCAAGCTAGTGTGTCTACCAGTTTCACCACGTCGGCTTGAGATCAGTTGGTGCCGGTCGCGGGTGCAGCAGGAGCTAGCGGCGCCGCGGGCAAATGCTTTTGCGGCTGCGGCACGGTCCGCGCAGCCTCATCGAGAATCGACTTTGGCTCGGATGACGCTTCCCGGCCCATGTAGGCGAGAGCGAGGCTATTCATCATGAAGATCGCGGCGAACACGGCGGTCGCTCGCGACAGCGCTGTGCGCGCGCCGCGCGCACCGAACACCGTGCCCGAAGCGCCCGCACCGAAGCCTGCGCCCGCGTCCGCGCCTTTGCCGCGCTGCAGGAGCACGAGGCCAATAATCGCCGCGGATGAGATCACCTGCACGGCCGTCAGAATCATGTGCAACATGGAACTTCCACTTTAATGCGCGCGCGCAGCGCTCAGGATCGCGAGGAACTCGTCGGCTTTCAACGATGCGCCGCCGATCAGTCCGCCATCGACATTCGGCATCGCGAAAAGCTCCGCCGCGTTGACGGCCTTTACACTGCCGCCGTACAGAATCCGTGTCTGGGTGGCAATTTTAGCATCATGGGTCGCAAGCTGCGCGCGGATGAAGGCGTGCACGGCCTCGGCCTGTTCCGGGGTGGCGTTCCTACCCGTGCCGATCGCCCATACCGGCTCGTAGGCAAGCACCGCGTGTGCAAAAGACTCGATACCGGCAAGCTTGCGCACCGCCTCGAGCTGCCGGGCGACGATCTCGTGGGTGCGCTCGGCCTCACGCTCGGCAAGCTGCTCGCCCACGCACAGGATCGGTACCAGGCCCTTCGACTGCGCGGCGACGAACTTGCGCGCCACCGTCTGGTCGCTCTCGCGAAAGATGAGGCGGCGCTCCGAGTGTCCGACGATGACGTAACTGCAGCCGACATCCTTCAGCATGGCGGCGGAGACTTCACCGGTGAACGCGCCGTGCGCATCCGCGCACAACGTCTGTGCGCCCAGCATGATCGCCGTGCCGCGCAGAAGCCGCGCCACGTCCTGCAGATACACGAGTGGCGGACACACAATGCACAGGGCCGCCGGGTTCGCCGGGAAATGCCCGGTCAAATCCTCGACGAGACGCGCGTTATCCGCGCGCGAACCGTGCATTTTCCAGTTTCCGACGACTAGTGGGTGTCGCATGGCGCGATCTTCAAGGACGGGCACCCGCGCGAAGGGCGCGGGATGATAGCTCAGCCGGCTGCGGAGCGCACGACCTCGGCAAGCTCGGTCGCAAGGGCTCGTGTAACGTGCTCATCGCGCCCCTCGATCATCACCCGAATGACGGGCTCGGTTCCCGAGGCGCGCAGCACCACGCGGCCCTCGCCCGCCAGGCGTTTCTCGATGCGCGCGACTGCCGCCTGCACCACAGGAATGCCCGTCGGGTCCACGCCGCGCGTCACTTTGACGTTCAGGAGCACCTGCGGAAAGCGCTGCATCCCGGCGGCAAGCTCGGCGAGCGAATGCCCGGTCTGTTTCATGACCGCGAGCACCTGCAGGGCGCTCACGAGTCCATCGCCGGTGGTCGTCTTGTCAAGGCACAAGATGTGGCCCGAAGTCTCACCGCCCAAAACGCCACCCGCCTCTTTCAGCATCGAAAGCACATGGCGGTCGCCCACCTGCGCCCGGCGGAAGTCGATGCCGGCCGCGCGCATCGCAAGCTCCAGCCCAAAGTTACTCATGACCGTGCCGACGACGGGACCTTGTAGGGTGCCGTTGAGCTTGCGCGCGCGCGCGATAACATACAGGAGCTGGTCGCCGTCGACGATGCGGCCCAGATGGTCGACCATCACCAGCCGATCACCGTCGCCATCCAAAGCGAGCCCTACATGAGCGCGCACGCCCGGCACCGTCATCTGCAGAAGGTCCGGGACGGTTGACCCACAGCCGTCATTGATGTTGCGGCCGTTCGGCGAGCAGCCGATCGGCACGATCTCCGCGCCTAGGTCGGAAAGAATGCGCGGTCCCACCTTGTAGGCTGCGCCATTGGCGCAATCGATTACGATCTTCAAGCCCGAGAGATCCATGCCGGGCGGCATCGTCGACTGGCAGAACTGCTGATAGTAAGTGCGCGAACGATCGACGCGCGTCGCGCGCCCGAGGCCGCCTGAGGCGCGTGTCACCGCGCCCTTGCCGATTTCAAGTTCGATACGCTCTTCCAAATCGTCGGAAAGCTTGGCGCCGGTGGAGTCGAAGAATTTTATGCCGTTGTCATCGAAAAGGTTGTGCGAGGCGCTGATGACGACACCCAAATCGCACTCGAAGCGCCGCGTCATGTAGGCAACGCCAGGTGTCGGCAGCGGGCCGATCAGCATCGCATTGACGCCCGCGGCAACGAAGCCCGCCTCAAGAGCCGATTCAAACATGTAGCCGGAGAGGCGCGTGTCCTTGCCGATGAGCACGGTGCCGCCCTCGGGCGCGAGCACGCGCGCGGCCGCGCTTGCCAGCTGCAGTGCGAAATCGACCGTCATCGGATGCTCGCCGACGCGACCGCGCACGCCATCGGTGCCAAAATATTTACGTCCCAATTCGCACGCTCCGTTACTTAGGTCTCATTGCCGTTGCGCACCGCCGCCACCACTTTCAACGCATCCACGGTTGCGCCCACATCGTGGGCGCGGATGATGCGCGCACCCTTCAAGGCCGCCATCACGGCAAGCGCAACGCTTGCCGCGAGCCGATCGGCGTCGCGCCGTCCGAGAATGCTGCCGAGCATCGACTTTCTCGACAGTCCCGCGACGACCGGCCAGTCGAGCTCGGTCAGCTCATCGAGGTGCCGCAGGATCTCAAGATTGTGCGCCTTCGTCTTGCCGAAGCCGAAGCCCGGATCAATGGCGATGCGCCGCGCCGCCAATCCCGCATCGATGCAAGAGTGCGCGCGTGCCACCAGGAATGCCTTGACCTCCCTCACGACATCAACATAGCGCGGTGCCACCTGCATGGTGCGCGGTTCGCCCTGCATATGCATGAGGCACACCGCACAGTTGCTCGCGAGGGCCGCTTCGAGCGTGCGCGGCTCCTGCAGCGCCTTGACGTCATTGATGAGGCTCGCGCCGGCGGCAGCCGCGGCGCGCATGACTTCGGGTTTGGTGGTATCGATTGAGATGACCGCGGAAGATCCGGCCAGGCGCTCGATCACCGGCAGAACACGGCTCAGCTCTTCCTCGAGGGGGACCGGCGCGGCGCCCGGACGGGTGGATTCACCGCCGATGTCGATGATCGCGGCGCCTGCCGCCATCATTATGTGAGCCTGCTCAACCGCTGCACCGAGCGCAAGGAATCGCCCGCCATCGGAGAAAGAATCGGGAGTGACATTGAGCACGCCCATGACGATCGGGCGCGACAGATCCAGGCGCTTCGCCCCACACTGCAAGTACGGGGACAAGGTCCTTGTGCCTGTGGGTTCTTTAAGCGGGTGAGCCGACTACGCTGCCCGACTGTCCTTCAAGAGGCGGCTTCGGCGGCGGACTGGAAAGACTGTCGTCCCAGTCGCTCGGCGGCTTCGGCGGACGGCCTTCCATGATGTCCTTCAGCTGCCCCTCATCGATCGTCTCGTACTTCACAAGCGCCGCCGCCATCGCATGTAATTTGTCGAGATTGCCGTCCAGGATCTCTTTGGCGCGCGTGTAATTGATCTCAATGACGCGGCGCACTTCTTCGTCAATCGCGTGCGCGGTGCCATCCGAGACCTGTTTGTGCTGCGTGACGCTCCTGCCGAGAAATACCTCGCCGGTCTCTTCCGTGTAGGTGAGCGGTCCTAATTTGTCGGACAGCCCCCACTTCGTGACCATGTTGCGCGCCAGCTCCGTCGCCCGCTCGATATCGTTCGAAGCGCCGGTCGTGACCTGCTCGGGCCCAAAGATAATCTCTTCCGCGACGCGGCCGCCAAAGAGCGTCGTGATGGCGCTGTCGATGCGGCGCTTGGAGAGGCTGTAGCGATCCTGCTCGGGCAGAAACTGCGTGACACCGAGCGCACGACCGCGCGGAATGATGGTGACTTTATAGACCGGGTCGTGTTCGGGCACCGTCATGCCGACGATCGCATGGCCCGACTCGTGATAGGCCGTCATGCTCTTCTCGGCGTCCGACATTACCATGGAGCGCCGCTCCGCGCCCATCATGACCTTATCCTTGGCGTGCTCGAATTCGTTCATGCTGACGGTGCGCTTGTTGCCGCGTGCAGCGAACAGCGCCGCCTCGTTGACGAGGTTCGCCAGATCGGCGCCCGAGAATCCGGGTGTGCCGCGCGCAATCAGCGCGGGTTTCACGTCATCCGCAAGCGGCACGCGGCGCATGTGCACGCGCAGAATCTGCTCGCGGCCGCGCACGTCCGGCAAGGGCACGATCACCTGGCGGTCGAAGCGGCCGGGCCGCAGCAGCGCCGGATCCAATACATCCGGGCGGTTGGTGGCGGCGATGACAATGATGCCTTCATTGCCCTCGAATCCGTCCATCTCCACCAGCAATTGATTCAACGTCTGCTCACGCTCGTCATGGCCGCCGCCCAGGCCCGCACCACGGTGGCGGCCGACAGCATCGATCTCATCAATAAAGATGATGCACGGCGCATGTTTCTTTGCCTGCTCGAACATGTCGCGCACGCGTGAAGCGCCGACGCCGACAAACATTTCGACGAAATCGGAGCCTGAGATCGTAAAGAACGGCACCTTCGCTTCGCCCGCGATTGCGCGCGCCAGCAAGGTCTTGCCGGTGCCCGGGGAGCCCACCATCAAGACGCCCTTCGGGATCTTGCCGCCCAGCTTCTGAAACTTGCCGGGGTCCTTCAGGAAGTCGACGATCTCGGAGACTTCCTGCTTCGCCTCCTCGACTCCCGCGACATCCGCAAACGTGACGTTCACCTGATCTTCACCCAAGAGCCGCGCGCGGCTCTTGCCGAAGGACATCGCCCCACGACCCCCTGATGCGCCCTGCATCTGCCGGAGCATGTACACAAACACCATGATGAGCAGCAGCGCCGGGGCAAGCTGCAACAGAAGCTGAGCCACGAAGTTCGGCTGCTTCGGCGGCTGGCCCTCGATGCCGACGTCAGACTTCGAAAGCGCCCCGATCAGGGCCGTGAAGTCGGTCTCGGGGTTATAGGTCTTGAACTTGGTCTTGTCCTTACGGACGCCGTAGATCATCTCCCCCTGCAGGACGACCGACTGCACGCGGCTTGATTTCACGTCGTTCAGGAAGTCCGAATACCGTACCTCCTCGGGTTGCCCGACCGGCGGCATATAGCGGCTGAACACCGCGAGCAGCACCAGCACGATAACGACCCAGAGTAGGATATTTTTTGTCAAATCGTTCAAAAGAGGGACCTCGCGGCAGCACGGAGCTGCACCTATCGCTTTGAACCTACACCATCACAAAGGCCTTCGCCAGCAGATACAGCTCAGGGCTGCGAGTGCGCGAAGCCTGCGGTTTAACGAGCTTTACCTTGGCGAACTGCAGCCGTGCCATGCGCACCAATTCCTCAAATCCGGCACCCTGAAACACCTTGATCAGGGCGCACCCGTCGGGCTTCAAGACACGCCCCGCCAATTCAAGGGCGAGTTCGACGAGATAGGCACAGCGCGGGTGATCGATCGCATCCACTCCGCTTAAGTTCGGGGCCATATCCGAGAGCACAAGGTCGGCCCCGCGCTCCGGGCACAAGGCGAGGAGCTGCTCGAACACTTCGGGCTCGCGAAAGTCCCCCTGCACGAACTCAACCCCAGGGATGGCCGGCATCGCAAGGATGTCGGTTGCGATCACCCGCCCGGGCCGTCCGACCTGGCGCCGTGCGTACTGGCTCCAGGCGCCGGGGGCTGCGCCCAGATCCAGGCACAGGTGGCCGGGTTTCAGGAGCTTCTCCTTCCGGTCGATCTGTTCGAGCTTATAGATGGCCCGTGAGCGCCAGCCTTCGCTCTTCGCGCGTTGCACGAAGGGATCGCCGAAGTGCTCGCGCAGCCAGCGGTCGCTGCTCTTCGAGCGCCCGCTCACTCGTAGCGCACCATGATGATTTCGTAGGAGAGCCGCCCGGCCGGTGCGTCGACTTCAACGATGTCGCCAAGCAGCTTCGCGACCAGCGCGCGCGCGATCGGCGAGGTAATCGAAATGCGCCCGGCGCGGATGTCAGCCTCATCCTCGCCCACGATCTGATAAATGACACGGGTCGCTGTGTCCTGGTCCTCAAGCTCGACGGTCGCGCCGAACACGACGCGGCCCGTGGCGGGCAGCGCTTTCGGGTCGATGATCTCGGCGTTCGCAAACTTCGATTCCAGCTCGTTGATGCGTCCTTCGATGAACCCCTGCTGTTCGCGCGCCGCATGATATTCGGCGTTCTCGGACAGATCCCCGTGCGCGCGCGCTTCGGCAATCGCCTGAATGACATGCGGGCGCGCTTCGGACTTCAGGCGTTTCAGCTCCGCGCGCAGGGTCTCCGCACCACGCGTGGTCATCGGAGTGCGTTTCATGCCGAGAGCCCCTCCTGGTGCAGGTCCTGCAGACGATTGACCTCGACTTCATCCAAATGATCGAGCGCCTCGCATGTTGCAACCGCCGCGGCGAGAGTCGTGTAGTAGGTCACACGCCGGTGCACGGCTTCGCGGCGGATGGAATTGGATTCGCGGATCGCCTGCTTGCCTTCGGTAGTGTTGACGATGAGATCGATCTCGTCATTCTTGATCATATCGACGATATGCGGGCGGCCCTCGCGCACTTTGTTGGCGCGGCGGCAGGCAAGCCCGGCCTCCTCCAGGGCTCGTGACGTGCCGTCGGTTGCGACCAACGTAAAGCCACGCTCGATGAGCCGGCGGCCAAGCTCCACCGCTCCGGGCTTGTCGCGCTCGCGCACCGAGAGCAGGCACACGCCGCTTCGCGGCAGGGTCACACCGGAGGCTGCCTGCGCCTTCGCATACGCCTCACCGAAGGTGCGACCCGTGCCCATGACTTCACCGGTGGATTTCATCTCGGGTCCCAGGATCGGATCGGCCTCGGGAAATTTGACGAACGGGAACACCGCCTCCTTGACGCTGAAATAATTGGGAACGCGCTCCTCCAGATGGCCCAACTGGATGAGTTTCTTGCCCGTCATGACACGCGCCGCGATCTTCGCCAGCTGCACGCCGGTCGCCTTCGAGACGAACGGCACCGTGCGTGAGGCGCGCGGATTGACCTCGAGAATGTGAATGACGCCGTTTTGGATGGCAAACTGAATATTCATGAGTCCGACCACGGAGAGCGCCTTGGCAAGCTTGCGCGTCTGCGCGCGCAGCTGCATCTGAATCTCGGGCGAGAGGCTGAAGGGCGGCAGCGAGCAGCCCGAGTCGCCTGAGTGTACGCCCGCCTGCTCGATGTGCTCCATAATGCCGCCGATCAGGACATGGTCGCCGTCGCAAACCGCATCGACGTCCACTTCAATGGCAACGTCGAGAAAGCGATCGAGCAGCACCGGACTGTCGTTCGACACCCGCATGGCGACGCTCATGTAGGTGCGCAGGTCCTCTTCATTGAAGACGACTTCCATCGCGCGCCCGCCCAGCACATACGACGGCCGCACCACGAGCGGAAAGCCCACTTCGCGCGCGAGCCGCACCGCCTGCTCCTCGGTGCGTGCGCTCGCGTTCGCCGGCTGCTTCAAATTCAGGTTCTTGACGAGGATCTGAAAGCGCTCGCGGTCTTCAGCGATATCGATTGAGTCGGGCGACGTGCCGATGATCGGCGCGCCCGCCGCCTCCAGCGCCCGCGAGAGCTTGAGCGGCGTCTGACCGCCGAACTGCACGATTACGCCCTCGGGCTTCTCCTTCGCGAGAATCTCGAGCACATCCTCAAGCGTCAGCGGCTCAAAATACAGCCGATCGGAAATATCGTAATCGGTCGAGACGGTCTCCGGATTGCAGTTGACCATGATGGTCTCAAAGCCATCCTCGCGCAGCGCCAGCGCCGCATGCACGCAGCAGTAGTCAAACTCGATCCCCTGCCCAATGCGGTTCGGGCCGCCGCCCAGAATCATGATCTTGCGGTTGTTTGTGGGCACAGCCTCGCACTCTTCTTCATAGGTCGAGTACATGTAGGCGGTCGAGGTTGCGAATTCCGCGGCACAGGTATCCACGCGCTTGTAGACGGGCGCAATGCCCCACTCGCGGCGGCAGCCGCGCACGCTCTCCTCGGTTTGTCCAGTGAGCCTACCCAAGCGCGCATCGGAGAAGCCTTTCCTCTTTAAGTGGCGCAGGCGCAGCGCATCAAGCCCGGCCGCGCCGTGCGCGCCTACCCGGCTTTCTTCCCTCACCAGGTCCTCGATCTGCGCAAGGAACCACGGGTCAATGCGCGTCAGCTCATACACGCGCGGCACAGACCAGCCGGCGCGGAATGCGTCGGCGGTGTACAAAAGCCGGTCCGCGCCCGGCGAGCGCAGCTCATGCGCCAGGCTCGCGGCGCTCTCCTCCGTCAATGGCAGCGTAACAATCTCCGCTAGGCCATCAAGCCCCGTCTCCAGTCCGCGCAGCGCCTTCTGCAAAGACTCCTGAAAGCTCCTGCCGATCGCCATTACTTCACCGACTGACTTCATCTGCGTTGTCAGGCGATCGTTCGCCATCGGGAATTTTTCGAACGTGAAACGCGGGATCTTCGTCACCACATAGTCGATCGACGGCTCAAACGCGGCCGGCGTCGCCCCGCCCGTGATGTCGTTCTGCAATTCGTCAAGCGTGTAGCCGACGGCAAGCTTTGCGGCGATTTTTGCGATCGGAAAGCCCGTGGCTTTGGAGGCGAGCGCCGAGGAGCGCGATACACGCGGATTCATCTCGATGACCAGCAGTCTGCCATCCTCAGGGTTGACTGCGAACTGCACGTTCGAACCGCCGGTCTCAACGCCGATCTTGCGCAGCACCGCGATCGCCGCTTCGCGCATGCGCTGATATTCCTTATCGGTCAGGGTCTGCGCGGGCGCCACGGTGATCGAGTCGCCGGTGTGCACGCCCATTGGGTCGAGGTTCTCGATCGAGCAGATGATGATGCAGTTGTCGAGGCGGTCGCGTACCACCTCCATCTCGAACTCTTTCCAGCCGAGCACCGACTCCTCGAGGAGCACCTCGCCCGTGGGCGAGGCGTCAAGGCCGCGCAGCACCATCTCCTCAAATTCCTCGCGGTTATAGGCGATGCCGGCGCCCGAGCCGCCGAGCGTGAACGACGGACGAATGACGACCGGGTAGCCCACCTCGCCGACCGCGGCCAAGCCATCCTCCAGAGTCTTCGCCATGCGCGAGCGCGGCACTTCGAGCCCAATCTCGCGCATCGCATCCCGAAACAGCTCGCGATCCTCGGCCATATCAATCGCCGCGCGCGACGCGGCGATCATCTCCACATCGTATTTTGCAAGTACCCCTTCGCGCACGAGATCGAGCGCCGTGTTGAGCGCGGTCTGTCCGCCCATGGTGGGCAGCAGCGCATCGGGGCGCTCCTTCTCAATGATGCGGGCGAGCGTGCGCCAGTTGATGGGCTCGATGTACACCGCGTCGGCCATCTCGGGGTCAGTCATGATGGTTGCGGGATTGGAGTTCACGAGGATGACCCGATAGCCCTCCTCGCGCAGCGCCTTGCAGGCCTGCGCGCCCGAATAGTCGAACTCGCACGCCTGCCCGATGATGATCGGGCCAGCGCCGATCAGGAGAATGCTCTCGATGTCGGTGCGTTTAGGCACTGGCCGCGAGCAGCTTCTGCAGTCGCTTCAGCATCAGATGGTTGAAGCGATCAAAGAGCGAGCGCACATCGTGCGGGCCGGGACTCGCCTCCGGATGACCCTGAAAGCCAAACGCCGGGTGCTCTTTGAAGGCAAGTCCCTGGAGCGAGCCATCAAAGAGCGAGCGATGGGTTGCGCGCACGGAGTCCGGCAACGTCGACTCGTCAACGGCGAAGCCGTGATTCTGGCTGGTGATGAACACCCGGCCGCTGTCGAGGTCCTGCACCGGATGATTCGCGCCGTGATGGCCGAATTTCATCTTGACCGTGCGCGCGCCGCTGGCAAGGCCGAGGAGCTGATGCCCCAAGCAAATCCCAAACACCGGGATATCCGTATCGAGAAGATCACGCACCGCGCGGATTGCATAGTCCAAGGGCTCCGGATCCCCCGGGCCATTCGAAAGAAACACGCCATCGGGTGCAAGCTCCATCACTTCCGCGGCCTGGGTCTGCGCCGGCACGACGGTGACGCGGCAGCCGTAATCAGCAAACAGCCGCAAGATATTGCGCTTGATGCCGAAGTCGTAGGCGACGACGTGCAAGCGCTGATGCGCGCGAATGAGCGGTGTGCGGCCCTGCCAGACACTGCCCTCGTTCCATTGATAGGGGCGCTTGACGGAAACCGCTTTCGCAAGGTCCATGCCCTTCAGGCCTGGAAACTTGCCGGCCGCTTTGACCGCCGCGGATTCATCGATCTGCTCGCCGGTCATGATGCAGGCGGACTGCGCGCCGCGCTCGCGCAGTGCGCGCGTCAGTTTGCGCGTGTCGATCCCGGCGATTGCCACCAGGCGGCCGCGCTCGAGGAAGGCGCTCAAAGGCTCGATGGCGCGCCAATTATTCGCCGCGACCGGCAGATCGCGGATCACAAGCCCGGCGGCGTAGATCTGCGCAGCTTCCAAGTCTTCAGGAGTCGCACCGGTGTTGCCGATGTGCGGATAGGTGAGCGTGACGATCTGGCGGGCGTAGGAGGGGTCGGTGAGAATTTCCTGATAGCCCGTCAGAGCAGTATTGAAAACGACTTCGCCGGTGGTGTTGCCTTTGGCTCCGATGGAGTGGCCGCGGAAGATCGTTCCATCCGCCAGCGCCAGCACCGCGGGTACTGTAGTCATGGGCTGCGCCCGACTTTTACAAGTTCAAGAATTCTGGCCCGGATATACAAAGCGGGAGGAGTTCTCATCGAACATCCTCCCGCCTTGCACGGACTAACCCAACCGATTGCATGGAAAGTTTACGGGCGTGTGCCCGATGTGTCCACGGCGGGTGTGGGTTTTTGCTGTCCTGTATAATGCTGTGCTGCCACTGCAGAAATCTTCCTAAGAAACTGTTTTAGAAAGAAAAATATCGCGCATCGAATACAGTCCCTGAGGCTGGGCCGCAAGCCAGGCGGCAGCCTGCAGCGCGCCGCGCGCAAAAATGGCGCGGTCGGTCGCCCGGTGCGTCAGGGTGAGCTGCTCGCCGGGGCCTGCGAAGAGCACCGTGTGCTCGCCGACCATATCGCCCCCGCGAATAACCGCGAATCCGATGTCGCCGCAGCGGCGCGGCGCATCGCGGCTGTGATTTACCAGCGCCACATCGGAGAGCTCCTGCGCCCGGGCTTGCGCGACAGCGTGCCCGAGGGCGAGTGCGGTGCCTGAAGGCGCGTCCGGCTTCATGCGATGGTGGGCCTCGATGATCTCGACATCGAAAGCAAGGGGCAACGCCGCTGCGGCCGCGTGCGCAAGCTCAACGAGGATGGTCACGCCGAGACTGGTGTTGGGCGCAACCAAGAGCGCGATCTCACATCCCGCAGCCGCAAAGGTCTTGTGCCGCGCGGGAGAGTGCCCAGTGGTGCCCAGGAGAAGCGGCTTTTTCGCCTGACGGCAGGCCGCGAGGTGCTCCTCGGTCGCATTAGCGTTTGAAAAATCGATGACGACATCGGCATCGCCGAGCAGATCGCGCAGATCATTCGTCACCACGACGCCTAGGTGCTGCGAGCCTGCGAGCTCACCGGCATCGCGCCCCAGATGGACACTCGCCCGGGACCCCAGGGCCCCCGTGATCGCGATATCCGGCATGTCCTGCGCGGCCGTAATGATCGCCTGACCCATGCGGCCAGTGGCTCCCACGAGCACGGCGCGGATCATGTGGAAGGATCGCTCGAGAAGAAGCGCTTCACGCCCTCGAAAAAACCCTGCGCACGGGGAGCGTGGCGCTGCGAATCGCCGCGCAGCGAGTCTTCGAGCTTCTTGATGAACTCGCGCTGCTCGGCGGAAAGCTTCACCGGTGTCTCAATCACGACGCGGCAGAAAAGGTCCCCTCGTGGTCCGCCGCGTACCGGTTTCACGCCCTTGTCCCGCAGGCGAAACACGCGCCCGGACTGCGTCTCCGAGGGAACCTTGATGGTCACTTCGCCATCGAGCGTCGGCACGCCAACCGTGCCGCCCAACGCTGCGGTCGCAAAGCTCACGGGCACCTCGCAGCTCAAATGCTCGCCGTCGCGTTCGAAGATCGCATGCTCACGCACTTGCACTTCAACGTACAAGTCCCCGGCCGGACCGCCGTTTCTGCCCGCCTCGCCTTCGCCCGCCAGGCGAATGCGATCGCCGGTATCGACGCCCGGCGGGACTTTCACCGACAGCGTGCGCGTGCGGCGCACGCGTCCCTGGCCCAAGCAGGTGTCGCAGGGGTTGCGCACCGTCGTGCCGGCGCCGCGGCAGCGCGGACAGGTCTGCTGCAATTGAAAGAAGCCCTGCGACATGCGTACCTGGCCTGAGCCGCCGCAGGTGTCGCAGGCCTGCGGGCTACTGCCCTTCGCAGCGCCCGTGCCGTGGCAGGTATCGCACTCGGAGAGTTTGGGGACTTCAAGCTCGACGCTGCGGCCGAACACGGCCTGATTCAAATCAAGCTCGAGTTCATAGCGCAGGTCCGCGCCGCGAAACACCTGCGAGCGGCCGCCGCGACGCGCCGCTCCAAAGATGTCGCCGAACACATCCCCGAAGATATCGCCAAAGGCATCGGCGCCGGAACGCGCGCCGCCACGGGAATGTGCCTCGACGCCGGCATGGCCGAACTGATCGTAAGCCGCGCGCTTCTGCGCATCGGACAGGATCTCGCTTGCCTCCTTCGCCTCCTTGAACTTCTCCTCGGCGTCGCCGTCATGCGGATTCCTGTCCGGATGAAACTTCATGGCAAGCCGTCGATAGGCCTTCTTGATCTCCGCTTCGGTCGCGTTCTTCGCTACGTCGAGTACCTTGTAATAGTCGCGCTTTGCCATGCCCGTCTTATCGGCGTTGCGATCGGGTTATGAAGCCTTGCGATCCTTGTCCTTCACCTCTTCGAACTCGGCGTCGACCACATCGTCGCGGCCCGCCGGGCCCTTGCCCGCAGCGTCTGCGGGAGCGTCACCTGCCGCGGAAGCACCGGCGCCGGCTGCCGCGCCCTGCGTATCCTGGTACGCGCGCTGCGCGATCGCGGCGGAGGCTTGTGCGAGGGCCTCGGTCTTCTTCTCGATGACCGCTTTGTCTTCCGTCTTCAATGCCGCGCGCAGGTCAGACACTGCCGACTCGACCTTGGCGCGCTCGCCGCCGTCAACCTTCTCGCCTAGATCCGTGAGCGTCTTGCTGACCTGGTGGATCAAGGCATCGGCCTTGTTCCTGGTATCGACCAGTTCGCGGAAGCGCTTGTCTTCCTCCGCATGCGCCTCGGCATCGCGCACCATGCGCTTGATCTCTTCCTCGTTGAGGCCGCTGGAGGCCTTGATGATGATCTTCTGTTGCTTGCCGGTCGCCTTATCCTTCGCCGAGACATTCAGGATGCCGTTGGCATCGATGTCGAAGGCAACCTCGACCTGCGGCATGCCGCGCGGTGCCGGCGGAATGTCCGTGAGATCAAATTTGCCTAAGGACTTGTTGTCGCCGGAGCGATCGCGCTCGCCCTGCAGCACGTGAATCGTCACGGCCGTCTGATTGTCATCGGCGGTGGAGAAGGTCTGCGATGCCTTGGTCGGAATCGTGGTGTTCTTCTCGATGAGCTTCGTCATGACGCCGCCCAAGGTCTCGATGCCGAGCGACAGCGGCGTGACATCAAGCAGGAGCACATCCTTCACTTCGCCTGCGAGCACGCCGCCCTGAATGGCAGCGCCCACCGCGACCGCCTCATCGGGATTGACATCGCGGCGCGGCTCCTTGCCGAAGAAGTCCTTCACGTACTTCTGCACGAGCGGCATGCGGGTCTGGCCGCCGACGAGGATCACTTCGGAGATCTGCTCGGCGCTCACGCCGGCATCCTTCAAGGCCGTGCGGCACGGACCGATGGTCTTCTGCACGAGATCCTCGACGAGCGATTCCAACTTCGCGCGCGTCAGTTTGATGTTCAAGTGCTTGGGCCCCGCCGCATCCGCGGTGATGTACGGCAGGTTGACGTCGGTCTGCTGGCTCGAAGACAGCTCGATCTTGGCTTTCTCGGCCGCCTCTTTCAGGCGCTGCATGGCAAGCGGATCCTGGCGCACATCGACGCCGGATTCCTTCTGGAACTGGTCCGCCAGGAAATTGATGATACGCAGGTCAAAGTCCTCGCCGCCCAGGAACGTATCGCCGTTCGTGGAGAGCACTTCGAACTGACGCTCGCCGTCGACGGCTGCGATCTCGATGAGGGACACATCAAAGGTGCCACCGCCCAGGTCGTACACGGCGATCTTGCGGTCACCGCCCTGCTTGTCGAGCCCGTAGGCGAGCGCCGCGGCGGTCGGCTCGTTGATGATGCGCTTGACTTCAAGGCCGGCAATGCGGCCGGCGTCCTTGGTCGCCTGGCGCTGTGAGTCATTGAAGTAGGCGGGAACCGTGATCACGGCTTCGGTCACGGGCTCACCCAGGTAATCCTCGGCGGTCTTCTTCATCTTCATGAGGACGCGCGCGGAGACTTCCGGCGGGGCCATCTTCTTGCCCTGCGCCTCGACCCACGCATCGCCATTGTCCGCGCGCACGACTTTGTAGGACACCATCTTGATGTCGCGCTGCACGACCTCGTCCTCGAAGCGCCGGCCGATGAGGCGCTTGACCGCGAACAGAGTGCTCTGCGGATTCGTCACCGCCTGACGTTTGGCCGACTGGCCGACCAATACTTCATCGTCCTTCGTAAAGGCGACGATGGAGGGCGTGGTGCGATCGCCCTCGCTGTTTTCGATCACCCGCGGCTTGCCGCCCTCCATAATGGCGACGCACGAATTGGTGGTGCCGAGATCAATGCCGATTATTTTTGCCATGAGATGACTCCGAATATGTCGCTAGCCGAAGGCTGTGTTGCACTTTTTGGGGTGTGCCCGGCCGCAATTCAAGTTCGATCCTGGATGATGCGGCGCCTCACGGCGCCTTGGCGATGATGACCCGCGCGGGCCGCAGAAGCCTGCCATTCAACTCATAGCCCGGCTGCACCACCTTCAGGATGGAATTGGGCTCTGCGCTCTCGGATGGCTGCGCCATCATGGCCTCGTGGAGAGACGGATCAAAGGGCTCTCCCAAAGGGTCCAGGGTTTTCACATCCTGCTTCTGCAGGGCCTTGTCGAGAAGCTTGAGGGTCGCTTCCTGGCCGGCTGCGATGCTCGCGCTATCGCCGCGTCCGGCGTTCTCGACCCCAAGCTCGAGACTGTCTTTCACAGGCAGGAGCTCAACGACGAACTTCTCAAGACCATAGCGATTGGCGGCCTCGATGTCCTTCTGCGCACGCTTGCGCACATTGTCGAGCTCGGCGACGGCCCGCAGATACTGATCCCAATGGTTCTTGGAGCGCTCCTCGGACTGCACGAGTTCCTGTTGCAGGCGCTCAAGCTCAACGAGCTGGGTCGCGGTCTCCGGCAGCACGGCTGTCGGCTCGGCATCAGGGGAACGCATCAATAACTCCTGAAATTACAATCAACTACAGTACTAATATAATACAAAGTCTAAAATAGCGGGACTATGCTTGCCCGCATCAGGACCTGACTTTGGGCTCAACGGCGTGAATTCAAGGCGGCCCCGAGGAGCTTCGCCGTCATGTCAACGATCGGGATCACGCGCTCATAGGCCATGCGCGTCGGCCCGATCACACCGAGCACTCCAACCACCGCATCAGCGCTCCCATAGGGTGCCGTGACGACACTGCAGTCATCAAGGATCTGATAGCCCGACTCGTGGCCGATGAAAATTTGCACGCCCTCGGCGCCCAGTGAGTGATCCAGAAGATGCAGCACATCACGCTGCTCGTTGAAGGCCTCGAAGAGCCGGCGCAGCTTCTCGACGCTCGAGAGTTCGGCGACTCCCATGAGGTTCGTTTCGCCGGCGATGACGTATTCAAGCTTGTCCTTCTCGCCATCCGCAAACATGCGCTGCGCGACCGTGATCGCATCCAACATGATCTGATTGATGTCCTCACGCGTCTCGCGCAGCTGCCGCAAAAGCTCCGCCCGCAGCTCCGCGAGCGTGCGGCCGCGCAGCTGCTCGTTCAAGTAGTTCGAGGCGCGCTTCAGTTCCTCGGCGCTGTAATGGCGCTCCAATTGAATGATGCGGTTCTGCACCTCGTGGTCATCGAACACCAGGATGACGAGCACGCGCTTCTCCGACAGCGCCACAAACTCGATCTGGGTGGTGGCCGTCACCGGCGTGCGCGGCAGCGTCACAACGCCCGCGAGATGCGTGACGCTCGAGAGGAGCTGGGATGCGGCCGCGACGAGCGCCTTCTTATTGTCGTGAGTGCCGTCCAGCTGGCGGCGGATCTCGATGACCGCCGCGCCATCAAGCGGCTGCACCTGCAGCAGCGTGTCGACGAAAAACCGATAGCCCTTGTCGGTCGGGATCCGTCCGGCGGAGGTGTGCGGGGATGTGACGAAGCCCCATTCCTCAAGGTCCGCCATCACGTTCCTGATGGTCGCGGAGCTCAACTGCAGCCCGGAGTCGCGCGACAGCACCCGTGAGCCGACCGGCTGGCCCTCACGGATGTAGTTTTCTATGAGTGCCCGCAGCAGCTGTTGAGCGCGGTCACTCAGCGCATCGTCCCGAGCATCGTTCACCATGTCCGGCAGAAGCTAGCGATGCGCGTGCCGAGCGTCAAGCAAGGCGCTTGCCTTCATGACAAACGGGCGATTGGCCGCTTTGGGCGCTCGTGTTACAAAGACCGCCGCCCTCGCCGCATCGCGAGGCTTGTCCAAGGGACGGTGAATGGCCTTTCCGGTTCGCGCCTGTGCGCTCGTCGGCCGCTTTGCGGACCCGCAGGTCGCCGAGCCCTTGAGCGTGCTCGTGCCGCATCTGCAGTCGCGGCAGATCACGGTGCTGGTGAGCGAGGAGACGCCGCTGCCTGCGGGCATGCAGCACATCGTGCGGCTGCCGACCGCGGAGCTTGCCGCGCGCGCGGACCTCGTCGTCGCCATTGGCGGGGACGGTACGCTCCTTTATGCGGCGGGCCTTGTGGCCCGGCACAACGTGCCGCTGCTCGGCATCAACCGCGGGCATCTGGGCTTTCTCACCGACGTCATGCCCGAGCAGCTCGTGGCCGAGGTCGATGCCGCTTTGCAAGGCAAGCTCGACTCCGACGAGCGCCCGCTGTTGACCGCACGGCTCGAGAATGCGAGCGGCGTCTTCGCCGACACGCTGGCGTTGAACGACGTCGTCATGCAGCGCCTGGCCACGGGGCGCATGGTCGATTTTGAGACACACGTCGACGGACGCTACGTCAACACGCACGCGGGCGATGGCGTCGTCATCGCAAGCGCAACCGGCTCGACCGCCTATGCCCTCTCCTGCGGCGGACCGATCGTCGAACCGCATCTCGACGTGTTCGTCATGGCGCCAATAAGCCCGCACACCCTGTCGGACCGCCCGCTCGTCATCTCGGCGCGCTCGAGCATCGAGCTGCGACTCCTCGAGCGCCACGACACGCGTGCGCAATTGGTGTGCGACGGCGCGGTGCGCGCCGAAATCGAGCCCGGGGATCGCCTGCTCATCAAACAGGCGCAGGAGCGGGTGACGCTGCTGCACCCGATAGGTCACGACTTCTATCGGCTCTTGCGCTCGAAGCTGCATTGGGGCCGTGGCAGTCACGATCACTCCCGCTGAGGATCCCGTGCTGACCTCACTGCAAATCCGTGATTTCGCCATCATCGATGCCATCGAGATCGAATGGCGCCCGGGTTTGACTGTGCTCACTGGGGAAACCGGCGCCGGCAAATCCATCGTGGTCGACGCGCTGCAGCTTCTCGCGGGCGGTCGCGCCGGCGCCGAAGTCGTGCGCCACGGCGCCGAACGCGCCGAAGTCTCGGCGACCTTTGACGTGGTGCAGGCTCCGCGGGAACTGAAGCGCTGGCTCGAGGAGCAGGCCATCAGCTGCGAGGGCGAGCTCACCGTGCGCCGCGTCGTCGGCAAGGACGGCCGTTCGCGTGCCTTTTTGAACGGCCAAGCGGCGCCGCTGCAGCTTTTGCGCGACGCGGGCAACATCCTGATCGACATTCATGGCCAGCACGAATTTCAGTCGCTCGTGCGCAGCGCCTCCCAGCGCGAGCTTCTCGATGGCTTCGGGCGGCTCGACTCCCTAACGGGCCAAGTCGGCATCGCGCATCGGGTCTGGCTTGAGATCCTGAATCGCACTCTGGATTTGGAGGGCCGGGCGCGCGACCGCGACGCGCGTCTCGATTTCCTGCGCCATCAGGAGCGCGAACTTGACGCCCTGCAGCTCGCGCCCGCGGAGGTCGCAGAGCTGACGGCGGAGCGCGCGCGTCTTGCCAACCGCGGCCGCTTGGCTGAGGGCGCGCAGGCTGCACTGCTGCAGCTTTTTGAAGAGGATGAGGGCAGTGCCCATGCGAGTGTCAGCCGCGCGCTCGGGGCGTTGAAGAGTCTCGCCGGCGTCGATGCGACGCTCGCAAGCGTCGCCACCCTTGTCGCGGAAGCGGGCATTCAGATCCGCGAGGCGGCGCGCGAGCTGCAGCACTATTTGGATGGCCTTGATGTGGACACTGGCCGCCAGAATCACGTCGAAGAGCGGCTGGCGGCGATCGAGGAGCTCGCGAGGAAGCATCGCGTGACGCCTGCCGAGCTGCCCGAACGTGCGCGCGCTCTCAGCGAAGAACTGGATGGGCTCGAGCGCGCCGATACGGACCTTGCGAGCCTGAAGAAGGATCAGGCCGCCTCCCTTGAGAACTACCGCACGCTTGCGCAGCAGCTCTCGGCGCGGCGCGCGACTGCCGGCCGTCAGCTCGCCAAGGACATTACAAACAGGATGCAGTCGCTGGGCATGACGGGCGGGCGCTTTCAGGTCGAGGTCACACCGCTCAGCAGCGCCGAGCCCGCCGTACACGGCATCGACCAGATCGAATTTCGCGTCACGGCAAACCCCGGCCAGCCGCTGCGGCCGCTTGCCAAGGTTGCATCGGGCGGCGAGCTCTCGCGCCTGTCGCTCGCCGTGCAGGTGTCGTGCGCGGCGCGCGACACACGCTGCATGATCTTCGATGAAGTCGATGCCGGCATAGGCGGCGCAGTGGCCGAGATCGTCGGCCGCGAGCTGCGCGCCTTGGGCGAGCGCGGCCAGGTCATTTGTGTCACCCATCTGCCGCAGGTCGCATCCCAAGGCCATCAGCATCTTCGGGTAACCAAGGTGACCGACGGCAAGACCACGCGCACCCATGTCGCAGCGCTCGCGCCGGCCGAGCGGATTGAGGAGCTCGCACGCATGCTGGGCGGCATCGAAGTGACCGCAAAGGCGCGCGCGCATGCGAGCGAAATGCTGCGCGCCGCGGCGCCCGCGGCGGCTGTCACCGCGACGGCAAAACGGCGCTCATAGATTTAGGAGACTTTCTTCTTGTACGGACAGGCCGGGCGCCGGCAGTGTCCGTAGAGGATGAGTGAATGATCGCGGATCTCAAACCCTAGGCGTTTCGCAACCGCCGTCTGCCGTGCCTCGATTCCCTCTTCGGTGAACTCTTCGACCCGTCCGCACTCCAGACACACGATGTGATCGTGGTGCGTACCCTCGTTCAATTCGAACACCGCCATGCCGTCTTCGAAATGATGTCGCGTGACGAGGCTCGCCGCTTCGAACTGAGTGAGCACGCGATACACGGTCGCAAGGCCGATGTCTTCGTTCGACTCAAGGAGGCTGCGGTAGATGTCTTCCGCAGACAGATGCCGCGTGCTGCTGCGCTCGAGAATCTCCAAGATCTTCAGCCGCGGCAGCGTGACCTTGAGGCCAACCTTGCGAAGATCCTTGCCTTCCATTTTGCGAACTCTCCGCCGGCAAGCCTATAACGAGCCCGCCCGGCTGCCCGTGTATGATATCAACCACATTATCCTCCATTGGACTGACATGCGCCTATTGCAACCCGATCGACTGAGCGCACCGCCTGTGCACATCGCAATGGCGCTCCTTCTGTGCTTGAGCCTCGCCCAGGGCTGTGTCTATCGCATGGCAATCCAGCAAGGCAATTTCCTGGAGCCGCGCTTGGTGGATAAGCTCGAGATCGGCATGACCCGCAGCCAGGTGCGCTATCTCCTGGGCACGCCCATGGTGCCCGACACGTTTGACCTCGACCGCTGGGACTACGTGTACTACCTTAAAAAAGGCCATGTGCACCGCCCGGTGCACCGCCGGCTCACGGTCTATTTCGAAGGCGACAAGGTCGCGCGGGTGGAGAAAGAGGGCGAGAACGCCGCCCCGCAGACCGACCCGGTCACGCCGGGCGGACGCGCAGGCGCTTAACGGCTGCGGCGCGCCGCGAGGCGCGCTTGTCGGACACGCTCGCGCCGTTCCTGCCGCGGATCGTTCGGCAAGTTGCGGTAGAGCTCGATCCGGTCGCCGTCCGCGGGTACATCGGTGCGCGCGCGCAGCTCGCCAAAGATGCCAACCGGCGCGTCATCCCACGGCACATCCACAAGTTGCACAAGCACACGAGCCGCGCTGATCGCATCCTCAATGCTGGCGTTGAGCGGTAATTCCACCGTCCATAGATGCTGTCGGTGAGGCGTGGCGTAGGCCACCAGGCAGCGCTTCACATTCGAATCATCACGGTTGGGGTGCGCGCGCCCGAGCGACGAAGGCGTCCAGGAGAGAGGCGACCGTCGCCGCGAACAGCGGCTCGAAAATGACCCCGCTCACGGGGTTCGAGAACGCAAAACGCATCGTGAGCTCCACCCGACAGCCCGCATCCCCGATCGGGCTGAGGAGCCACTCGCCCTCGAGCACGCGAAAGGGTCCGCGTACGAGGTGCATCCTCACCCGTCGATCGGGCAGCAAGTCATTGCGCGTGGTGAATTCCGCGCGCAGCGCGCCGCGCCGCACGCCCATGGTTGCGACGACTTCAGTAGCCGTGCGTGACTCGATGCGTGCGTGCGTGCATCCGGGGACGAATTCCGGATAGCGCTCTACATCATTGATGAGCGCAAAGAGCCGCGCCGGCGACTGTGCCACGAGCGCCGAGCGCTTAACTTCCCTCATGGCGGGATTGTCACAAGACAGCCGGCCCCCTCACAACCGCCTTAGGTACAATCGCCGCCCCGTCGACGTGCTCCCTCATGACCCAAGCCGCCCCCGCTCCTCGCCTCATCGCAGAGAATCGCAAAGCGCGCTTCGAGTATTTCATCGAAGAGCGCTATGAGGCGGGTCTCGCCTTGCAAGGCTGGGAGGTCAAAGCCATGCGCGCGGGACGTGCGCAGCTGGCTGAGGCTTATGTGTACCTGCGCGCCGGCGAAGCGTTCCTGATTGGTGCGCACTTGTCCCCTCTGCGCTCAGCCTCAACTCACGTGACCGCTGATCCGGTGCGCACGCGCAAACTGCTCCTGAAGAGAAGTGAGCTGCAAGCGCTCATCGGCTCGGTCGAACGGCGCGGCTATACGCTCGTGCCGCTCGAGCTTTATTGGAAGGCGGGACGGGCGAAGCTCTCGGTCGGACTTGCGAAAGGCAAGAAGCAGCACGACAAACGTGCGGTGGAAAAAGACCGCGACTGGCAGCGCGACAAAGCCCGTCTACTGCGCGGACGCTAGTCACGCTGCGCGTCAAACTAGGCGCCGGAAGCGCAACTTTGCGCGCACGAAGCCGCCTGCGCCGCCCATGCTGCCAAACATGGCGTACACCCACCGTCTGGGCTATGCTGGATCCGACCTTTGGGGGCGACCGGATTCGACGTGGGTCGCGAAACTTCAGGGGCGTGCCGAGGTGCAGTGGCCCTCGTTAAACACTGCTGCAAACTTATAGTTGCCAACGACAGTAACTACGCCTTAGCTGCCTAAACGCAGCTGACCTCTGACCGGCTCGTGCCTATGCGAACGAATCAGGGGACGCGCTCATAGGATCGAGAGCCGGTGTGCGACGGGCCGGTTTTTTAAGAGTCACCGTCTGCTGGCGTTGCGTCTTCCCTGCTGCTCGGGTAGCGCCGCGTGAGAATCAAAGAGACAGCTACGTACGTAGATGCTGAAATGTAGGGCTTGCGGACGGGGGTTCGATCAAGGGTCGCGTCGGCTCGTAAGGGCCGAATGAAAACGGAGCTCACATCGGTGAAACCTGACGGCGCCGTCAAAACGGACGGCGGCATGGCAACGCCGAGGGGTAGGAAGAGGGCCAACTTCAGGCCTGCCCTGTAGAGACTTATAGACTCGCCGAAGACGCTCACGTCTGGGTGAGCACTAGGATCCGGAATCAGGACTTGGGTCCACCGGATAACACGCTCCGCATGCTTGTCAGATGGCTGGCAAGCATGAAGGCATAGTCCAGGCCGTGGCGAAAGCCCCGGGTCAACTGTCCCCCCGCCTCCACCATCTGTTGTTTTCCGGCCCACGAGGGCCGGGAAGCGCGGATGCATTACTCATAAGAGCCGGCAATTATTGCCCGTCAGTTCCAAGCATCCTCGCTGTAGGTGCGCGTGTGGGCTTCGCGCCCGCGCGCGTACAGGGTGTTTTGAGATGAAACTCGGCCGGCGAGTGGCGGGCGCCGGCCGCATCACAAAAATAAAGTCCGAGCATGCGCTCGACATTCACCAAGCTGTGCCTGCATTTTGTCGAGTCGCAGGGCGCCTGCTTTGCTCGTTCAAGTCTCGCCATTTTTGCAAACCTACGAGCCAGGTCGCGCTCACATTTTGCTTGAGGAATACTGGCCGGTAATGCCGCGGCAAGGTCGTGACGCGCCGGCACAGCGCACGAGTCGCGCCGCGTTCGAGGACTGTTTACTTGCCATCCGGATGTGCGGCGGCGCGCCAAGCATTCAGTTGCGGGGTCGCTCACCGTCAAGTGACAACAAGGGCCCGTAGAGCTCCGGACGGCGGTCGCGAAATACAAACCAGTTGTTACGCAGCTGCGCAAGTGCCGCAAGATCAAATGTCGCCGTCAGGATCGCGTCACCCTCCTCGGGCGCCTCAGCGACCTTGGCGCCGGTCGCATCGGCGATGAACGATGAGCCGTAAAAGCGAATGAAGAGGCCCTGCGGATCCTGCAGGGAGCGCTCCAGGCCATAGCGATTCGAGGCAATGAGCGGCACGAGATTCGCGGCCGCCTGACCCTGCTGCGCGCGCTGCCAGTGTTCGCGCGAATTCACGGCCAGCGCCGGCGGCGGCTCACTGCCGATGGCGGTTGGAAAGAAGAGTAGCTCCGCACCCTGAAGCGCCATCACGCGCGCTGTTTCGGGGAACCACTGGTCCCAGCAGATGCCGACACCGATGCGCGCGAAGCGCGTGTTCCAGACCTTAAAGCCGGTATCGCCGGGGCTAAAATAATTCTTTTCCTGATAGCCCGGACCGTTTGGGATGTGCGCTTTTCTATAGACACCGAGGATTGCACCGTCAGCGTCCACGATGGCAACCGAATTGAAGAACGTGCGGCCTGAGCTTTCAAAGAAGCTCACCGGCAGCACGACAGAAAGCTCGCGCGCTATCGCCTGAAAGTGCTTGACCGCACGGTTGCCATCGAGCGGCCGCGCGAGCGCAAGATGCCGCACGTCCTGCTCAATACAGAAGTACGGAGTCTCAAAGAGCTCAGGCAAGAGAATGATCTGCGCACCGCTCGCGGCGGCGGCGCGCACTGCGCGCTCCGCCTGCGCGATATTGCTGTCAATATTCCAATCGCAGGAAAACTGAATCGCAGCCACCGTTACCGGGCGTGACTCGGCGCGAAAATGCTCGGGCTCCAAAGGCGGTCCCCCCCAACGATGCGTCAATGCGGCAGGCGCTTCTCGCCTGCAGACGCGGCAAGCCCCGGAAAGAGTGCCTGATCGAGCGCCTGCACGTAAGTTGACACATCAGCGGGGCCCGGCACCAGGATCCGCCCGTTGATGAGCAGATTCGGCGTGCCATTGACGCCCAGGCCCTGGAGACGCTTCTCCTCCGCATCGACCTGCGCGCCACCGGAGACCGGGTCATTGAATGCGGCGAGCGTCGCCGGGGCGAGCCCACGTTCGCGCGCGACTTCCTCGAGAATCTCATGATCGCCAATATCAAGGCCGCGTTCGAAGAAAGCGCTGAAGAGCGCGTCGACGAGGGCGCCTTGCAGTCCGTCACCCTCGGCGAGCTTCACCAAGCGATGCGCCTCGCGGGTATCGGGCATGCCCTTTAGCTGCTCGAAATCAAATTGAATTCCCAGCTCCCGCCCTGCCTGCGAGAGCGTCTTATGCGCCAAGTCTACGCTTACGCCAGGGGGCAGGCGGGTCGCCAAATGGTCGCGCCAGGCGCTCGACGCCGGGGGCACCTCGCTCTTCGCGCGCAGGCCGTGCCAGCGCAACGCAGGAGCCGAGGTTGCGTACAGGTTGTCAAGTGCGCGCTCGAGCTTGCGCTTGCCGAGAAAGGACCAAGGACAGGCGAAATCCGCGATCAGGTCGAACTCAAGGGGGGGCCTGACGGCGTCAGTGGCGACAAGTTGCGTGTTCATGGCGTGTATCTGGAGCGGACGCGGTCGAAAATCAAGCTGCCGGGGCGCTCTGCACCGCCAAGCCCATCTGTTCATTGATGCGCATCGCAGTTTCGAGCGCCCGCAGGCCCGCCGCGCCGCTGACGATCGGCGCGACGCCGGTGCGCGCGCACTGCAGGAACGAATCGATCTCCGCCTTCAAGGCATCCCCTTGCTCGAGGTTCTGCTCCTCGATGATGACCGGCAGCTCGCCCGCGCCGACAGGCGCGGGACGCTTCTTAATGACCGTCAGGATCTTCTGCTGCAGATCGATCGACAGATACGCCTCATCCTCGAATATCCGCAGTTTGCGCTCGGTCTTCATACTCACGCGGCTCGCCGTGGCGTTGGCAACGCAGCCGTTTGCAAAACGGATGCGGGCATTGGCGATATCGATCCCTTCGGAGAACACTGCCGTGCCGATCGCGTCGATCGAGGCGATCGGCGCATCGACGATACTCTGCACAATGTCGATGTCGTGGATCATGAGATCCAGCACCACATTCACATCTGTGCCGCGCTCGCGGTAGGGTGCAAGTCTGTGACACTCGATGAAGCGCGGCGCCTTCAAATGCGGCTCAGCGGCGAGGATCGCCGCATTGAAACGCTCCAGGTGCCCGACCTGCAGGACGCGCCGGTGCGCTGCCGCAATCGCAATGAGCTCGCGCGCCTCGGCGGGCGTCTCCGTCATGGGCTTCTCAACGAGCACGTGCGCGTCGGCGCTCAGAAAATCGCGCGCGATGGCGAAGTGATAGGGCGTCGGCGTAACGACGCTTACGACATCGACGCGGCCCAGAAGTTTGTGGTGATCCGCGAGCACTTCGACGCCAAATTCCCGCGCAGCCAGCGCGCGTGCTTCCGCGCGCGTATCCACCACCGCGACGAGTTCGCAATCGGCCGCCTGCGCATATTTCTGCGCATGAAACCGGCCGAGATAGCCGACGCCGATCACGGCTGCTCTGATTTTCGTCATGGCGGCGCTATTATGCCCGGCCGCAAGTAAGGAGCCCGTCCACTTGGAATCCACAGCGTCGGAGGAAGACGAGCCGCGTGTCAGCCGGCCAGGTGTGATCCGCGAGCTTTTGATCGGCGGCAGCGCGATCCTCGTGGGACTTGTCGTAGCGCCGCTCCTCGTCTATATGATGGGGCGTTCCGCCCTCGGCCCGTACACGCACGGCGGCGCCGGACGGTTGCTTGCCGATTACATCGTGGGACTGATGCACGGCGTGCCGGTCTTCTGGGTGGTCGCCCTCGGGCCCTACGTTATGACCCTTCTGGTACGGCTGGTGAACGTCCTCGTGCGGCGCAGATACTAAGCGCCGCACCAGGGCGGCGCCCGCTCCTTTTCGGGAACCCTCACCGGCCTGCGCGGCTCTAACAGGAAGCCACTATACTCAAGGCCAGTAAAGCCACACGGCGAGGCTCAGGAGCGCAACGAGCGCCACGCTGGCTTGCAAAGCGCCAGCGAAGCACGCGCAACTCCCCGTAGAAGCTTGCGAAGGAGGCGGCCGAGATCAGTGTGAACACCGCGATGCCGCGCGCAAGTGGCAGGCGCTCCGGCGCGAAGCGCGCGCCGCTGTCCGACAGGAAAAGGAAGACGACCCACGTCAGGATGAGCCCGACGGCAATTGATACCGCCGAGCCCATCACAATTCCAAGGAGTACGGCGAGTGGGCGCATGATACTTGGGCGCAAGATGAATCGGCCGCGGCGCCGCCGGCACACTTGATGGTGTGCGCCGGGCGTTCGAGCCTTGCAGTTTGCAGTGTACCGAAATTGGCGAGTGACATTACGTGATGCGAAAAACCCTGCGTCGTTTCTCTCCTTGGATCGCAGCGCTGCTGCTGACCGCAGCGGCGCTCAGCGTGGTGAGCGCAACGCCGACCCCGGCAGCAAGCTCGATCCTGCCGCCCGGAGCGGTCGCGCCGACTGACAACCAGCGCTCGATCGCACGCAAGGTCGGCTCAATCCTCGAGCAGTACCATTACCGCCACGCGACCATTGACGGTCACTTCTCAAGCCAGGTCTACGATCGCTACCTCGATTTCTTGGACGGCCAGAGAAGCTACTTTCTCGCCAGCGACATCGCCGAGTTTGAGCCCTGGCGCATGCGCTTCGACGGCATGATCCACACCGGCGAGATTGATCCTGCGTATCTCATTTTCGGGCGCTTCCAGGAGAGAAACCGCCAGCGCATCCGCTATGCGCTCGGGCTTCTGAAGAGCGAGCCTGACTGGACAGTGAACGAGACCTTTCAGTTCGATCGGCTGCACACGCCCTGGCAGGCGAATGAAGTGGATATGAATGAGCTGTGGCGCAAACGCGTCAAGAACGACGCGCTGTCGCTGATGTTGACCAACAAGACGTGGCCCGAGGCGTCCGAGATTCTGCGCAAGCGCTACGAGCGGGTATTGAAGCGCGTCGATCAGATCAAATCTGAGGACGTGTTCGAAAACCTGATGAACGCCTACGCGCGCACCTTCGATCCGCATTCGAGCTACTTCTCCCCCAATAATTCCGAGGAGTACCGCATCCAGATGAGCTTGAACTACGAGGGCATCGGCGCCTCGCTGCAGCTCGTCGACGACTACGTCACCATCATGAACCTGATCCAGGGCGGCCCGGCCGCCGCGGCCGGCACTCTGGTGGCCAACGATCGGATCACCGGGGTCTCGCAGAGCCACGATGGCGCGGTGGTCGATGTCATCGGCTGGCGCCTGGATGATGTCGTGCAGTTGATCCGCGGCAAGGCGGGCACGCTCGTGCGCCTGCAGGTGCTGCCGGCGGGCGCGGCGCCCGGAGCTGCCGAGAAGAATCTCGAGTTCGTGCGCAACAGGGTTACGCTCGAAGCGCAAGCTGCGCACAAGGAAGTCAAGAACATCACGCGCGATGGCCGCATGCTCAAAGTCGGCGTCGTCACCGTGCCCGGCTTCTATCAGGATATTGCCGCGCAAACATCCGGCGATGAGAACTACCGCAGCACGACGCGCGATGTGCGCCGCCTGCTAGGCGAGCTCAAAGCCGAGCATGTTGACGGTCTAGTGCTCGATCTGCGCAACAACGGCGGCGGCTATCTGCCCGAGGCGACCGCGCTCACGGGACTCTTCATCAAACACGGACCGGTCGTGCAGCTGCGCGATACCACCGGCCGGCTTGAAGTGCTCGATGATCCCGAACCCGCGAGCGACTACGACGGCCCGCTCGCAGTGCTCGTCGATCGCTTCAGTGCTTCGGCATCGGAGATCTTCGCAGCCGCGATTCAGGACTACCACCGCGGCATCATTCTAGGCCAGCGCACCTTTGGCAAAGGCACCGTTCAGAACCTCGTGCCGCTGGATCGCTTCTCAGCGCGCCCCGTCAATGGCCAGCTGACGGTGACTATCGGCAAGTTCTACCGCATCACGGGTGAGAGCACGCAGCACCGCGGCGTTGAGCCTGACGTTGAACTGCCATCGGCGATTGATATGAAGGAAGTGGGCGAAAGCGCGCTCGACTCGGCGCTGCCCTGGGATCGCATCGCAGGCGTGCCGTTTCACGCCGCGGGCCAGCCCAATGCTCCCATCCCCACGCTCGTCAGCGACGAGGATAGTCGTGCGCAGCACGATCCGGACTATCGCTGGCTCGTCGCCGACATCGCTGCCATCGATAACATCCGCGAGCAGCGCACGATATCGCTCAACTTGAATGCGCGACGCGAGGAGCGCGTGCGCGAGGAACATGAGCGGCTGCAGCGCGAGAACGACCGCCGCGTCGCCAAAGGTGAAGCGGCGCTCAAAACCATCGAGGAACTAGATAAAGCCGACCTGCCCGACGTAGTACTCGTACAAGCTGCCGAGATCATGGCGGACATGGTGAGCGGCGTGCGGGCCACGCCGGCACCGGTGGGCCGTGAAACCGCGCGCCGCGGTTAGCGCAGAAGCACCCTAAAGAGATCCCAGGTGTCCTCGGCGAGGACATTCGGCAGCTTCGCCGCCGTCGTCCCGACGGCGGCCTTTGCAAGCACATCGCCTTCGACGATCGCAATCGACTCCGGCGTCGGCACCGTATCGCTCGTGTTGCGGTAGCGCACGATCTTCTTCAAGCGCTCGCCGCGATCGCGCACTTCCTGCGCAATGTTGGTGCGCACGGAAATGCGCTGGCTCGCGCGCTCAATCTCCACCATCAGCGCTTCGCATTCGGCGCGCGTGCCGTATTCGTCGGTGATCTCACGATGCGCAGTCGCTTCGCGGGCGCGCGCCACGAGAGAGGTCTTGATGAGGCGCAGACACAGCACTTCCGCGTAGGCGATCGCCGTTATGTTGATCACGCGCCGCGCCTCGACCGACAGTCCCGGAAACTCCGGCTGCGGTTCCTGCTCGAGCTCCGCCGCGACCGCGCGCGCCGCGTCCATTGCAATGTCTGCGTTGCGCGCCGCGACGCGGGCCGCGTCGCGCTCGTGGCCGAGCCTGCGGCGCTTGAAATAATGCCAAAATTTTGCCAGCCGGGCGTAGGCCGCATTCAAATCGGACACCTGACCGCGCGCCAAAGCTGCGCTCGTCTGCGCGGCGTTCAAACGCGTCTCGACTTCCTGGCGGCGCGCGAACTGGCGGCGGTTGTGCTCGGCCAAGTGCGCGCGGCGTTCACGCTCTTCGAGCTGGCGTGCAAGTTCGGCTACATACTGCTCAATGAGCTCGCGCCCGAGCTGCCACAGGCGGCGCAGCTGATAGAACACGAGTGCCGGAAAGCCGCTCTCCGAAACTCCGAGCCGCGCTTCGAGCACACCCAGCATCTCCTGGGTGCGCAGCGTTGCGCCTTCCTGCTGTTTAATGCGATCTTTGAGACGATAGATCTCGTCCTGCAGCGCAGCGTAGGATTTCTTGAGCTCGGCGCGATTGCGAAACAACGCGAGCACGCGCCCATCCTCCGGATCCTCGGAGTCGAGACGAACGTTGAGCTTCAATCGCCCAAGCTGTCGCAATGCCTTCATGAGAAATGCGGTGGCCACCGCTTGCGCGCCTCACGTGCGCGGAACAATCCCCGAGCCCGCGCAAAAGCGGTGGCCGCGCTCCACACAATATTCCAGCCACTTATTTAGCATCAGATTGCGCGCCCAGCGCTGATCCAGTTCACGCTCCGCGCGGCTGCGCAGGGCTTTTAGGACCGGGTGCGGATGCGTGGCCGCCCAGGCCTGTGCCTCGACGAGACGCGCGTCGTGGTAAATGCGGATGCGCATGTCCGGGTACTCAAGCGGCTCGGAGGGATGCGACAGAAGATAGGTCAAACTGAGCGTAGTGGTGTACGGGCAGCGCTCGGTGACATTGAGAACGAGGTCACAGTCTTCTGCCAGGCTTGAACGATAACGGCCGTCAAGCGCTGCAAGCTTGCCGGCGAGCCAACCGAAGCGAATATAGTTGCTCTCGTACAGGCCCATCAACGCAACGAAGCTGCGCGGGCGCGCGCGCCAGGAAACGAGGGTGAGCGTATCGTTGAACATGCACCCGACTATATCGCAGCGCGCAGTCGGCGCAAGCCTCGAAAACGGGGATTTTTCGCACTTCGATAGTTTAGGGTCGCAGACGCCGCTCGATGCCGGTATTATTGAGAATGCGACTCGCGAGCTCCTCGATCGAGCACTCCGTGGTATCGAGTGACGGAATCGCGTAACGCGCAAACAGCGCCTCGGCCGCGCGAATCTCATATTGGACTTGCTGCCGCGATGCATAGCGGCTCTCCGGCCGGCGCTCGCCGCGGATCTGCTGCAGACGCTCCGCCTTGATCGTCAGCGCATAGAGCTTCTGCCGGTAAGCATTGACGCGCGGCGGCAGCGTGCCCGCCTCCAAATCATCCTCCGTGAGCGGATAATTTGCCGTGTAAATGCCATATTGCAGGGCCATGTACAGGCACGTCGGCGTCTTGCCCGAGCGCGACACTCCGAGCAATATCACATCTGCGCGCGCATAATCGGCGCCGTTGCCATCATCGTGCGTGAGCGCGAAGTTGGTGGCATTGATGCGCGTCGTGTAAGTTGCAAGGTCCGCCATGCCGTGGGCGCGGCCGGCGCGGTGTGTCGAGCGCGTGGCAAGTTCGTCCTCGAGGGGGCCAACGAAGGCTGCAAAGAAATCGAGGAACAGTGCGCGACTTCTGAGCACAATGTCGCGCAGATCATCCTGCACGAGCGTACTGAAGACGATGGGGCGCACGCCCTCCTCGTCCGCCGCGCGATTGATGCGGCGAACCGCTTCCTCTGCCTTGTCAACGCTCGACACAAATGGCAAAGTCACTGCCCGAAATTCTAGGCCCTCGAACTGCGTTAAGAGACTGTGGCCCATCGTCTCTGCGGTTACGCCCGTCTGGTCCGATACGAAAAACACCGTTCGGCGGCTCATGGTTTGCAAGTCCTAAAGATGGCGCGTGAAAGCGCGGTATTTGAGGAATTCAATTGAACGCCTACGTCATTCCCTTCGAAGAGCTAACGATGCGCGACGTCGAGATCGTCGGCGGCAAGAACGCATCCCTCGGAGAGATGATAGGCCAACTGTCGACGCTCGGCGTGCACGTGCCGGGGGGCTTTGCAACCACCGCGCAGGCTTTTCGCGATTTTCTTGTGCAGGGCGGACTTGCCGCGCGCATCACTAAAGAGCTCTCCCATCTTGACGTTGCGGACGTCACCAAGCTTGCCGCGACCGGCGTCGAAATCAGAAACGCAATCATGGCAACGCCGTTCCCTGCCGCGCTCGAGAAGGCGGTGTTGGCCGCGTTTGAGCGCATGCGCGCTGGCGAGGAGATCGCGGTCGCGGTGCGCTCCTCCGCCACGGCCGAGGATCTGCCCGAGGCGTCGTTCGCCGGCCAGCAAGAGACATTCCTCAACGTGCGCGGCGGCGCTGACGTGCTCGCCACAATGCACAAGGTGTTCGCCTCACTCTTCAATGATCGCGCCATCGCCTATCGGGTACACCAGGGCTTTGATCATGCGGCGGTCGCCCTCTCGGCCGGCGTACAGCACATGGTGCGAAGCGACTTGGGCGCGGCCGGCGTCATGTTCACGCTCGATACGGATTCGGGCTTTCGCGACGCGGTCTTCATCACGGCATCTTACGGCTTGGGCGAGACCGTCGTACAAGGCGCGGTGAATCCGGACGAGTTTTATGTTTACAAGCCGGCGCTGCGCGCCGGCAAACACGCCATCATCCGCAAGAATCTCGGCGGCAAAGCTATCAAGATGATCTACGCGCCAAGCGGCGCGGAGCGAGTTGCAACTGTGAACGTGCCGGTTGCTGAGCGCGCGCGCTTCTCGCTCGCAGACGAGGACATCCTGACCCTGGCGCGTCAGGCGCTTGTCATCGAGGAGCACTACGGGCGCCCCATGGACATCGAATGGGGCAAGGATGGCGCGAGCGGCGAGATCTTCATTCTGCAGGCGCGCCCGGAAACCGTACAGAGCCGAAGCGGCCGCACGATTCAGCGCTTCTCGCTGAAACGCCGCTCGACGATTCTCGCCACCGGCCGCAGCATCGGCCAGAGAATCGGCGCTGGGCCTGCGCGCGTGGTGCGCAGCGCGGCTGAAATGGCGCGCGTGCAGACGGGCGATGTACTGGTGGCCGACATGACCGATCCTGATTGGGAGCCGGTCATGAAGAGGGCTTCTGCCATCGTCACCAATCGCGGCGGGCGCACTTGTCATGCCGCCATTATCGCGCGCGAGCTTGGGGTTGCGGCGGTGGTCGGCTGCGGGGATGCGACCGAGCGCGTTCGCGAGAGCCAGGAAGTCACTGTTTCCTGCGCCGAGGGCGAAACCGGCTACGTGTACGAGGGCCTCTTGGATTTCGAGCGCAAGCAGATCGAGCTTGACACGCTGCCAAAAATTCCCGTCAAGATCATGATGAACGTCGGCAATCCCGACCGCGCATTTGGCTTCGCGGGCATTCCGCACCGCGGCGTGGGACTTGCGCGCCTCGAATTCATCATCAACCGCATGATTGGCGTGCACCCGCGTGCACTCCTTGAATTTGATCGCCTCGACGGCGAGCTGCAGGAACAGATCCGTGTGCAGATGGCGGGGTACTCAGACCCGGTCGGCTTTTACGTTGAGAAGCTTGCCGAGGGCATCGCGCAAATCGCCGCGGCGTTTGCTCCGCAGCCCGTGATCGTGCGCCTGTCGGATTTCAAATCCAACGAATACGCCAATCTCATCGGCGGGCGCGCCTATGAGCCGACCGAGGAGAACCCGATGCTGGGCTTTCGCGGCGCGGTGCGCTACGTGGATGAGGCCTTCAGACCCTGCTTCGAGCTTGAATGCCGCGCCCTGCTGCGCGTGCGTGAGGACATGGGACTCACGAACGTGCAGGTCATGGTGCCGTTCGTGCGCACAGTCAAGGAGGCGCGTCAGGTCACGCAGCTACTGGCGGCGAATGGCCTTGCCCGCGGCGTCAATAATCTGAAGATCATCATGATGTGCGAACTGCCGACGAATGCGCTGCTCGCCGATGAGTATCTGGAATATTTCGACGGCATGTCGATCGGCTCGAACGACATGACGCAATTAACTCTCGGCCTTGATCGCGACTCCTCCATCCTCGCGAAGCTCTTCGACGAGCGGGACCCCGCGGTGAAGGCGCTGCTTAAGATGGCGATCGCCAGCTGCAAGCGCCTTGGCAAATACGTCGGCATCTGCGGCCAGGGCCCCTCCGACCATCCGGAGCTTGCCCGCTGGCTCGTCGAGCAGGGAATCGACAGTCTGTCCTTAAATCCGGACTCGGTGGTTGAAACCTGGATGTTCCTCGCAACGCCTGCGAACACTGCGCCTCACACGCCGGATCAACCGCCGCCGCTGTAAGCGGCAGCGAAGAGCTGCACGCGGTAGTATTTCAATTCGCGGATCGATTCGTGGATGTCCGCCTGGGCCAGGTGCGCCCCTGCCTTTACAAAACCCTCGGCGACGCCCGGCGCCCAGCGGCGCGCGAGCTCCTTCAAAGTGCTGACGTCAAGATTGCGATAGTGGAAGAAGCGCTCAAGGGCCGGCATCTGCCGCGCAAGAAAACGCCGATCCTGGCAGATGCTGTTGCCGCACATTGGGGATGCGCCCGGCAGCAGCCACGGCTCCAAAAACTCCAGCGTGCGCGCCTCGGCGACGGCTGCCGCTATTGAGCTTGCGCGCACGCGCGCGAGAAGCCCCGAGGAGCCGTGCTGCTTCTGGTTCCAGTCGTCCATGCCTGCGAGCACGCTGTCCGGCTGATAGAGCGCCACGACCGGCCCGTCGGCGAGAATGTTCAATTCCTTATCCGTAACCGTGGTTGCGATCTCAATGATGGAGTCGCTGTCCGTGTTAAGACCTGTCATCTCAAGGTCGATCCAGATCAAGTTGTCGCTCTTTGACATGCGCGCGTTCCGTCAGCTCAATGCACGCCGCCCGGAGAGCGCGTGCGCCAGAGTCCCGCCGTCGACGTATTCAAGCTCGCCGCCCATGGGCACGCCGTGCGCGATACGGCTCGCGCGCACACCAAGCCCGCTTGCAACCTCGCTTAGGAAATGCGCCGTCGCCTCGCCTTCGACCGTCGGATTGGTCGCAAGGATGAGCTCGCGCACCACGCCCTCGGCAAGAATGGCCATCAGTTCACGCACACCGAGCTCATCCGGCCCGATGCGATCAAGCGGCGACAGATGTCCCATCAGCACGAAATAGCGGCCGCGGAAGCTGCCCGACTGCTCAATCGCGACCACGTCCGACGGCGACTCGACGACGCACAGGAGAGTTACGTCGCGCTCGGCTGAGGAGCAGATCGCGCAGTGCTCATCCTCCGTCAACATGCGGCAGCGCCCACAGCGCACGACTGTTTCGAGGGCATCCGTCAGGGCGGCCGCCAATGCAGCAGCGCCGCTGCGGCCATCCTGCAGGAGATAGAAGGCCATGCGCTGCGCGGTCTTGGGTCCCACACCCGGCAGCGCACGCAGCGAGTCAATGAGCCGGGTCAGCTTCGGCGAGTGCTTCATGTCAAAAAGGCAGCTTCATCCCCGGCGGCAGCTGCATGCCCGCCATGGCGCCGGCCATCTTCTCCTGCGTAGCGGTTTCCACCCGATGCACGGCATCGTTGACGGCGGCGGCAATGAGATCTTCGAGCAGCTCACGGTCATCGCTGGCGATCGCGGGCTCAATCTGCACGCGCTTGACTTCATGGCGTCCGCTCATCGTGACTTTCACCATGCCGCCGCCCGCCTCGCCCGTGACCTCGATGCTTGCGACCTGTGCCTGCGCCTTCTCGACGTTCTCCTTGATCTGCTGTGCCTGCTTGATGAAATTGCCCATATTGCCCTTCATGTACGCACGCTCCTCATTGTCATTTGATGGGACGAACCGAATCCGGCAACAGCGTCGCACCAAAGCGTTCGCGCAGCGCTTGCACTCCCGGATCGCTCTCGAGCGCCTGGCGCGCCGCATCGAGCTGCGCCAGCGATGCGCGCTCATCCTCGCGTACCGGCGATACCGCATCGCTTGCGAGCGACTCGAACTCAAGACGCAGCGGCTCGCCAAAATGGCGTGACAGCGCCTGCGTGAGCTTTTCGACCTGCACTGGGGTGCGCACGAAGGGCCGCTCCGGATCAAGCGCCAGACGCACGACGCCCGCCTGCCGGCCGAGCAGCACGCAGTGGCTCGCCAGCTGGCGCGCCGCGCCCGATAGATCGAGCTCATTCACGATTGCGTTCCAGGAGGACCCCGCCGCGCTCGCCGGCGGAGGATTTTCGCGTGCGCGCTCCGCTGCGATCGCGCGCGGTGCGGTGCGTTGATTCGCGGCGGCGGGCGCCGCCGGCTGCTGCTCGCTCTTGGCTTCGCGGGCCTCGCCTTGCTCCGCCACCGGCCTAAACGCCAACATGCGCAGGAGCGTCATTTCAAAACCGGTGCGCGGATCGGGCGCCAGCGCAAGATCACGCCGCCCGAGAATCGCGGTCTGGTAGAAGAGCTGCACATCCTCGCGCGACATGCTCTGCGCCAAGCGCAGCAGGAGCTCCGGTGCAAAGAGCTCATCGCCTGCAAAGTCGGCGATCGACTGCTTCAAGGCAATGCGCGCCAACAGCGCCGCGAGCTCATCGAGCACCTGCGCATAGTCGGGCGCCCACTCGTCAAGGGCGCGCGCCGCATGCATGAGCGCGGCAGCATCAAGGGACGCCAAATGCTCGGCGAGCCGCACCACATGATCACGCGCGATCGTCCCCAGCATGGCGCGCGCCTCGACCTCGCCGACCCGTCCGCCGCCGAAGGCGATGAGCTGATCGAGGAGTGACAGTCCGTCGCGCACGCTGCCATCGGCGGCCTGCGCGACAAGGCGCACTCCGGCAGGCTCAAACTCGATGCCTTCGGCTTCGAGAATGTGACGGATGCGCTGCGCGATCAATGACACCGGCAAGCGCTTCAGATTGAACTGCAGGCAGCGCGACAGTACGGTGACCGGCAGCTTCTGCGGATCGGTCGTGGCGAGCAGAAATTTCACATGCGGCGGCGGTTCCTCCAGGGTCTTGAGGAGCGCGTTGAACGAGTGTGGTGAGAGCATGTGCACCTCGTCGATGAGATACACCTTGTAGCGCCCGCGGGTCGGCGCGTACTGCACGTTGTCTAAGAGCTCGCGGGTGTCATCAACTTTGGTGCGCGAGGCCGCGTCGACCTCGAGGAGATCAACAAAACGCCCAGCGTCAATCTCGCGGCAGGCCGCGCACTCTCCGCAGGGCTCGGCAGTCACGCCCGTCTCGCAGTTCAGACACTTCGCAAGAATCCGTGCGATGGTCGTCTTGCCGACGCCACGCGTGCCAGTAAACAAAAACGCGTGATGCACGCGGCCGCTCGTCAACGAGTTGATGAGCGCGCGCAACACGTGCTCCTGCCCCACGAGTTCGGAGAATCGTTTCGGGCGCCATTTGCGCGCCAATGCCATATAGCTCATTCGTCCGGTCGACGCTCTGCGCCGCTACTCCTTGCATGGGTTCGCGCCGACGCGAACCTTTGTGAAATATCGCCCGCCGCGCCTTTAAGGGAGGCGGCCCGCACCAGCCGTGCCTCCGGCACCCGACATCGCCGCTGCCGCTGCTCCCTTCCGGGCCTGACGGGGTTCACGACTAGTCGTCGCGGAGAGACCGATGCGAGCCACCATCGAACGACTGACGCTTCCCCCGTCAGCGCCGGAGCGGCCTGACATGGCGCAGAGAGTGGGACTGGGATTCGGACTCAGAGGAGTGACTTCCAGAATCAGTAAGTACTGAAGAATCGCGACCCGCCGCCCCTGCAAAGCCTCGCTGCCCCGTATTTGGCAGTAGATTCTCCAGCAGTCAATCTACTGCAGCATCACCACTTGGAATGCTATCACACAGTGGCTCGCACCCCGGGATGAGCAACGAAATCACGGGGCGGCGCCATTATTATGCATTCGCGCCAGGAGAGCTTCGCCTCTGCATAGCCCAGGCCACTTGCGGATTCATCCGCCAGCGCAGCGATGCATGCGGGACGCCGATCTGGATTGGCGCGAGCGAAACCTTTGCGCCGCAACCGATACGGCTCTGCGCCCGGAGGCGCGCGCGATCGCTGACGGCTTTCGTCCCCACCTGCACTTCTAGCTGCGCCAATTCTTCTGCAATCGGCGCGCTCCACGCATTCTCGTGCGGCACGCATAAGCAAAAGACTATAATCATCAATTCTGTTGACTATCAACATATATGTTGATATTAATTGGTAATGGTGAATCATGCTTCCGCGCTTCGGATCGTCCCTGCGCCGAGCGCTGCGACCGGCGGGGAGACGGGCAGCGCTGAAGCTGCGCGGCTTGACCTGGTATTCCAGGCGCTGAGTGATCCCATCCGGCGTCAGATCCTTGAGCGACTCGACCGGCAGGCGCTGCTCGTCTCCGAGCTCGCAACCCCCTTCGCTATCTCGCTCCAGGGCGTCTCGCGTCATATCCAGGTCCTGGTACGTGCCGGGCTCGTGCAGCAGGAGCGCAGTGGCCGTATCAGCCGTTGCAGCCTCGATGTGGGGCCGCTCCTCGCTGCTGCCGTATGGCTGAATCGCTATACGAAATACTGGCAGCAACAGTTCGACGTGCTGGCGGCGACTCTTGTGCAGATCGATGCGCGGCGCGCAACACAGATTGCACTCGCAAAAAAGCGCGCACGCTCTACGCGGCGCAAGTGAAAAGCACACAAAGGAAACTCCTCATGGCCGACCACCCGATCGTATCGCGCGAGCAATGGGTTAGCGCTCGCCGCCTTTTGCTCACGAAGGAGAAGGAATTCCTGCGGCTGCGCGATCACTTAAGCAGCGAGCGGCGCGCGCTGCCGTGGGAGCGCGTCGACAAGCAATATGTTTTCGAAGGCTCCGCGGGCGCGGAGACCCTCGCGGACCTGTTCGCCGAGCGCGGCCAGCTCATCGTCTACCACTTCATGTTCGCTCCGGAATGGGAAGCAGGCTGCAGAGGCTGCTCCTTCTGGGCGGACAACTACAATGGCATCATTGCGCATCTCAACGAGCGCGACGTGTCTCTGGCAGCCGTGTCGCGCGCTCCGCTTGTGAAGCTGCAGGCCTTCGCGGCACGCATGGGCTGGAACTTCAAGTGGCTGTGCGCTGCGAACTCGGATTTCAACTACGACTATCAGGTGTCGTTCAAACCAGAGGACGTGGCGCATGGCACCGCCGTATACAACTACGCACGCTACCAAGAATCGATGACCGACATGCCCGGCTTCAGCGTGTTTTTCAAGGATGAAGCCGGCGGCATTTTCCATACGTACTCGACCTACGCGCGCGGCCTCGACCCGATGAATGTGGCATACCAGCTGCTCGATCTCGTTCCGAAAGGCCGCGATGAAGCGGGTCTGCCGCACCCGATGTCGTGGGTCAAGCTGCGCGATCTGTACGGCACGTGATGAGTCTGAGCCCTCGAGGATGCCACAATGAAATACACCGCCGGTTCGGAAATGATGGACGCTTACCGTCGTCAGATCGCCGACCTGCGCCAGAAGATGCGCGCCACCCAAGCCGAGATCGAGCCGCAGGAAGTCAATGACTATGAATTCAAGACGCCGCAAGGAACGGTGCGGTTGTCAGAACTCTTCGGTGACCACGGGGATCTCATGGTCGTTCATAACATGGGCACGTCTTGTCCGGGCTGCACGCTCTGGGCCGATGGCTATAACGGCCTGCACCACCACGTGATCACGCGCACGGCGTTTGTGGTATCGAGCCCGGATACTCCCGCCGTCCAGCAGAAATTTGCCGACAGCCGTGGCTGGAGATTCCGCATGGTGAGCCACGTGGGATCCAGTTTCGCGGCGGATATGGGCTATCGCTCGGACCAGGGCGGCTGGCGACCGGGCATCTCCGTCTTCAGGCGCTCGGGAGCGAAGATTCTGCGCGTGTCTGACGCGCGATGGAGCCCCGGCGATGACTTCTGTACTCTTTGGCATTTCTTCGATCTTCTGCCCGAGGGCGCCGCGGGCTGGTCGCCGAAACTGAGCTATCCGAAAAAAGGCGGTTTTTGATGTGCCCTGTGTGCATCGGCACGGCGGCCTTGCTTGTCTCGAGCGGGACATCGGCCGGCGGTTTCGCGGCCCTCTTCGTGAGGCAGCGTGCCCGCAAGAACGAATCGGTTACACCGTGCACAGCCAACCGCGGCCGCGATCCCGAACCTGAGCAAAAAGATCTGCAGCGTTTTGCGCAGGATTCGTCGACGAATGCGCTCCGCTGAACCCCATCACTCAGATGCACACTCAAAGGCACTCGCGACAGCCGCACCGCCAACCGATGACGCGCTTTCCGCTGTGCTTTTTTTCGGCATTTGGCATTGCAGCGGATTGGCCCTGAGTTAAGTCGCTTTGAAAAGTCAGGGCGCGGCAGCGCTGCCATTCAAGAGCAAACTGGTCTCCGGAAAATCCCCTGAAGCAGATGAAAGAACTGGGAGATCCGTGTCGAGCCCTGCGCCCCGACCCACCACCCCCATGCGCATCGGCATGTTGGACAATTTGCATCACAACCGGCCGTTTGCTTTGAGGACGTCGTCAAGCGCCGTTGCCGGCGAGTCTTTACGAAACTCCTCAGACCCTTGCACGACGCACTATTTGGCGCGCGAACAGTCGCGCCCTAGTTCTGACACGCATTGCCGCTTAGATACAAATTCGCCACCGACACGGTATGCTTGCCGCTTCAGCACCCACGAAAGACCTGTTGTCTGCGCCTGACCACCCGGGCGGGTGGTTGGCAGAGCGCAATGATTGCACGATCTTGGCGAGCGCGAGCGCAGTGAAATGCCGCAATGAATCCAGAAACTTTGAATAAGACACTCGCTGCGTTGCACGAACAGCTCAGCCACGCGCCGGCGCTCGATGAACAGTCGCGTCAACTTCTGCGGGAAATCATGAGCGACATCGAGGGGCTTGGACCGTCGCCGCTCTCCGCACCGCCCACTTTGCGTCGGGATCGCCTGGAGGAGCTCGCCATCGGATTCGAAATTGAACATCCGCTCCTGGCCGCCGGGCTGCGCCAGCTGATGGATCTGCTCGCAAAGGCCGGACTGTAGGCTGCAGGTCGGCGCCTTCGGCTCTCGCGGATCATCGCGCTTGGGCGGGCCAGTGTGCGCTGACGCAAGGGTCTGATCGTCGAATTTCCGTGCAGCTTGAGGCGAGCGAACGTGAACACGACGGGCCAGTCAGGGTCGGGTCAACGCACTGCCGCGGCGCATCTCGCGCCAGTGACGCGGGGAGCGTTCAGCCACCCCGCCTTCACGGTGATCTGGATCGCGACGGTGGTTTCCAACGTCGGCACCTGGATGTACAACGCCGCATCCGGCTGGCTGATGGTGAGTCTTGATGCCGATCCGCTCGTCGTCTCATTAGTTCAGGTTGCGACCAGCCTGCCGATGTTTCTGTTCGCCCTGCCCGCAGGGACACTCGCCGACATCGTCGACAAACGAAGGTTTCTAATCGCGCTGGAGGGGGCAACTACACTGGTTTCCGCGATATTCGCCGCCCTGGTCGGATTCGGCCACGTCACGCCAACCCTGCTCTTGCTATTTATGTTCCTGATCGGCGCCGGTGGCGCCCTGACCGCCCCGGCATGGCAGGCGATTGTTCCTGAATTGGTGCCTCCGCAGGATCTCATGCCGGCCGTCGCCAGCAACAGCGTGGGCGTCAACATCAGTCGCGCCGTGGGTCCCGCGCTGGCCGGAAGTATCATTGGGCTCCTGGGCATTGCGGCGCCGTTCTGGGTCAACGCGATCAGTAATCTTGGCGTCATTGGCGCGCTGCTGTGGTGGCATGCGCCACACGCGCGGACCAGCCGGCTACCGGTCGAGCGATTCACGAGCGCCATGTTCACCGGGTTCCGCTACGCGAGGCATAACCGGCACCTGCGCGCGACGCTGGTGCGCGCGATCGCCTTCTTCCTCTTTGCGAGCGCTTACTGGGCGCTGCTGCCACTCGTGGCGCACGACCGTCTGGCCGGAGGACCGGGGCTGTACGGCGTTCTACTCGGGGCGATCGGCACAGGCGCCGTCGCCGGCGCTTTCCTGCTGCCCTGGGCCAAGGCGCAGATCGGGCCCGACCTCATGGTCGTCGCGGGCACGGTCGGCACGGCCGGCGCACTCGCCCTGTTCGGGCTTGCTCAAGGCCCCGCCGTCGCGCTCATCGCGAGCGCCCTGGCCGGAGCATCCTGGATCGCGGTGCTCGCGAATCTCAACGTGTCTGCCCAGGTGGCGCTGCCGAATTGGGTGCGCGGGCGGGGCCTCGCACTCTTCGTAACCGTATTCTTCGGCACCATGACGCTTGGCAGTGCGGCCTGGGGAGAGATTGCGAGTACCGTCGGCTTGCCGCTGGCGCATTTCATCGCTGCGATCGGCGCTCTGCTCGCATTGCCGCTCACTTGGGGGATGAAGCTGCAGACGGGCGCCGGCGTTGATCTCACGCCCTCCATGCATTGGCCTGCACCGGTTGTGACGGGAGAGATCGACGCTGACCGCGGCCCGGTTCTCGTGACCGTCGAATACCGACTCGCCGCCGAAAAGGATCGCGAGGCGCTGCTCGCTGCCCTTGAAAAGCTGTCGCATGAGCGTCGCCGTGACGGCGCTTACGACTGGGGCGTGTTCGAAGATTCTGCCGAGAGATTGCGTTATCTGGAAACCTTCCTCGTCGAGTCCTGGTTGGAACACCTGCGCCAGCACGAACGCGTGACGAACGCTGATCGGGTGCTACAGGAGCGTATGAACCGCCTGCTCGCACAGGCACCGCAAGTCCGGCACTTCATTTCGCCGCCGCCGGGGCGTCCCAAATAGATACCAGATACAAACGCCGGCGCACTGCGCCGGGCTTGCTTGCGGCGCCGGGCGTG